>OCQZ01000721.1_pt1 | contig 9952 bp, 9 predicted proteins | sample 1538921 | NCBI WGS metagenome assembly OCQZ01 (sample SAMN03418269, study PRJEB22391) | human gut metagenome | biome: human-gut; feature: organic feature; material: feces | host: Homo sapiens | place: Tanzania | collected 2013-01 | reverse complement strand
GCGCGCAGCTTGACGCGCGCATGGAAAAGCTCCAGAAGATCGCCGCACAGGCAACGGAGGAAAGAGACCGCAGCCTTTCCTCCTGATTGAGAATGTCCGCCTGAACGAAAAGCACCGCGAATCAATGACTTTCATGTAACCTTCCCCGATATACAAGAAAGCCGCCGACCTGATGGTCGGCGGCTTTCGCCATGTCTTCGAATTCTTACTTGACTGCCGCGAGCAGGGCGTCCACGCGGTCGGTCTTCTCCCATGCAACGCCGAGATCCTCGCGGCCCATGTGGCCGTAGGCGGCGAGCTGGCGGTAGATCGGGCGGCGCAGGTCAAGGTCGCGGATGATGGCGGTCGGGCGCAGGTCGAAGACCTTCTCCACCGCCTCCTCGAGCTTGCCGTCGTCCATCTTGCCGGTGCCGAAGGTCTCCACGAGCACGCTCACGGGATGGGCAACGCCGATGGCGTAGGCAAGCTGCACCTGGCACTTTTCGGCAAGGCCGGCGGCCACGATGTTCTTGGCGACATAGCGCGCGGCATAAGCGGCAGAGCGGTCGACCTTCGTCGGGTCCTTGCCGGAGAAGGCGCCGCCGCCGTGGGGCGCGCTGCCGCCGTAGGTATCGACGATGATCTTGCGGCCGGTGAGACCGCTGTCGCCCTGCGGGCCGCCGATGACAAAGCGGCCGGTCGGGTTGACATAAATTTTGGTCTCCTCGTCCATCAGCTCCGCGGGAACGGTCGGCTTGATGACAAGCTCGATCATATCCTTGCGGATCTGCTCGAGCGTCGCCTCGGGCGCGTGCTGGGTGGAGAGCACAACGGTGTCGACGCGCACGGGCTTGCCGTTTTTGTCGTACTCCACCGTCACCTGCGTCTTGCCGTCGGGACGGAGATAGTCGACAAGGCCCTGCTTGCGCACGTCGGTGAGTCTCTTCGCCATCTTGTGGGAAAGCGAGATCGCCAGCGGCATCAGCTCAGGCGTCTCGGTGCAGGCGTAGCCGAACATCATGCCCTGGTCGCCCGCGCCGTTGTCGAGCTCGCTCGCGCCGCTCTCCTTATTTTCAAAGGAGTTGTCCACGCCCATCGCGATGTCGCTCGACTGCTCGTCGATGTTCGCGATGACGCCGCAGGTGTCGCAGTCGAAGCCGTACTTCGCGCGGTCATAGCCGATGTCGCGGATGACGCCGCGCGCGATCTTGGGGATGTCGACATAGCAGTTCGTGGTGATCTCGCCCATGATGTGGACAAGGCCGGTGGAGACCGCCGTCTCGCAGGCTACGCGGCCGTTGGGGTCTTTTTCAAGGATCGCGTCGAGCACCGCGTCGGAGATCTGGTCGCAGATCTTGTCGGGATGCCCCTCGGTGACGGATTCGGAGGTAAATAAACGCTTTGCCATGATTCTTTCTTCCTTTCTCATTTCCGGGAAAAACAAAAAATACTCTGTCGAACCGACAGAGTATCGCACTTTCTGCTCTTCCTCATCTCTCGATTCGTTCGTCGGATTTGGCACCTTGCCTCTTCGGGCAGGTTGTCGTGGTGTCATTGGGCCGTTCCCTCAACCACTCTCGATGAAGTATTCACTTGTTGCTTTCGCTGAACCGTATTCTAACGGCGTTTGTGCGTTTTGTCAATCGATATTTTGTCTTTTTGCGCAAAACCTTGACTTTGACCGGATTTATGCTACAATATTCGCCGTGAATTGAATGTCATCGGAGGACTTGCGGCCGCAGCCGCAGCAGTCGAAAAGATGTCGGATGCGTCCGGTCAGGGAAATGACCGGGCTTTTTTTATCAATCTGCAGCGAAACGGAGGCTTTCCATGACAATCTCTCTTTCCGATCATTTCACCTATCAAAAGCTGCTGCGTTTCGTCGCGCCCAGCATTTTCATGATGATCATCACCTCGATCTACAGCATCGTCGACGGGTTTTTCGTCTCGAATTTTGTCGGTAAGAACCCCTTCGCCGCGCTGAATCTCATCTTCCCCGTCATCATGGCGCTCGCGGCCTTCGGCTTTATGATCGGCACGGGCGGCAGCGCGCTCATTGCCAAAACGCTCGGCGAGGGCAAGCGAAAAGAGGCGAACGAGATCTTCTCCATGCTCGTTGTGGCGCTCGCAGTGGGCGGCGCTGTGCTGAGCGGCGTGTGCCTTCTTTTTCTTCGACCCATCTCCTACGCCGTCGGCGCGACCGACCTCACGATCGACGACTGCGTGCTCTACGGGCGCGTGCTGCTTACGTCTCTCCCCTTCTTCATGCTGCAAAACAGCTTTCAGAGCTTTCTTGCCACGGCGGAAATGCCGCACTTCGGCCTGCGGGTGACGGTTTTCGCAGGGCTTACGAATATGGCGCTCGACTTTCTGCTCGTCTATGTCTTCCCCCTGGGACTTCTCGGCGCGGCGCTCGCAACGGCCTTTTCCCAGCTTGTCGGCGCGCTCATCCCGCTCGCCTATTTCCTGCGAGCGAACGATTCGCCGCTCCGCCTGACGCGCCCGCGCTTTGACCTGCGCGCGCTCGCGCACGCCTGCGGCAACGGCTCGAGCGAGATGGTCAGCAACCTCTCCACCTCGCTCGTGGGCGTGCTCTACAACATCCGCCTCATGGCCATCGCGCAGGAAAACGGCGTCAGCGCTTACGGCGTTCTCATGTACGTCAGCTTCATCTTCATGGCCTTCTTCTTCGGCTACTCCATCGCCGTCACGCCCGTTGTCGGCTACCACTACGGCGCGCAAAATCACGCAGAGCTCAAGAGCCTCCTCAGAAAGAGCCTGACCGTCACGCTTCTTTCGAGCCTTGCCATGACCGCCTCGGCCATTCTGCTCGCCCGGCCCATCGCCCACGTTTTCGTCGGCTACGACGCAGCGCTCCGCGACATGACGGAAGACGCCCTGCGCATCTACTCCCTCTCGTTCCTCGTCTGCGGCTTCAACATCTTCGGCTCGGCGTTTTTCACGGGCCTCAACAACGGCGCGGCCAGCGCGCTCATCTCGTTTCTGCGCACACTCGTCATTCAGGTCTCCGCCGTGCTGCTCCTGCCGGAGCTGCTCGGGATCGATGGCATCTGGCTTGCCATCACCGTTGCCGAAACGCTCACGCTGCTCGTCACGGGAACGCTCTTCCTCCTCGGGCGGAAAAAATACCACTATGCGTAAAGGCTCCTGCCCTCTCCGCGCTCCGCACAAACGTGCGGAGCGCTTTTTTTCATTTTCTTCTTGACATTTCATATTGTTGTGATATTATTTTGATATCAAATAGGAGGTGCTTTTTATGGAAGAAAAGATCATCACCGGTCACAAAAACGGTATGCTCGTGCTGCTGCTCGAGATCGCACTCTACATCGCCGCGGTCGTTTTCCTGATCGTCGGCATCAACGCGGGCTTTCTGCCCCTCATCGTCCTGTGCGTCATCGTGCTCTCGCTCGGCTGGATCCCGCTGTGCGGACTGCGCGTCCTAAAGCCGCAGGAGGCCCTCGTGCTCACGCTCTTCGGCAAGTACACCGGCACGCTCCGCGGCGAAGGCTTCTACTTCGTCAATCCCTTCTCCACGTCCTTCAACCCCGCCGCCAAGACGAAGCTCAACCAGTCCGGCGACGTGGACGGCGGCCGCAAGAGCACCAATCTTCTCGTCGCCATGCAGGGCTCGTCCGCCGAGGTCGAGGTGGGCGGCGGCAGCAAGAAGGTCTCGCTCAAGATCATGACGCTCAACAACGCCCGCCAGAAGATCAACGACTGTCTCGGCAACCCCGTGGAGATCGGCATCGCCGTCATGTGGCGCGTGACCGACACCGCCAAGGCCGTCTTCAACGTGGACAACTACAAGGAATATCTCTCCCTCCAGTGCGACGCGGCGCTGCGCAACATCGTGCGCATCTACCCCTATGACGTCGCCCCCGGCATCGACACCACCGGCGACGGTCACGCCGACGAGGGGAGCCTGCGCGGGTCGAGCGAGGTCGTCGCCGCGCGCATCCGCGACGAGATCCAGTCCAAGGTCGCCGACGCGGGCCTTGAGATCATCGAAGCGCGCATCACCTATCTCGCCTACGCGCCCGAGATCGCGGCGGTCATGCTCCAGCGCCAGCAGGCCAGCGCCATCATCGACGCACGCAAGATGATCGTCGACGGCGCGGTCGGCATGGTCGAAATGGCGCTCGATCGCCTTGCGAAAAACGGCACGGTGGCGCTTGACGAGGAGCGCAAGGCCGCGATGGTCTCGAACCTGCTCGTCGTGCTCTGCGGCAACCGCGACGCGCAGCCCGTCGTCAACTCCGGCAGCCTGTACTAAGAAGGGCATCATGAACGACAATGCCAAAAAGCAGGTCCCCCTGCGTCTCTCGCCCAAGCTCTACGCCGCCATCGCCGCCTGGGCGGAGGATGACTTCCGCTCGGTCAACGGCCAGATCGAATACCTGCTCACCGAATGCGTGCGCCAGCGAAAAAAGAACGGCAAATACGTCGGCGAGGAGATCGACGTACCGCCAGAGCTCGACATCAAGTAAAGATCGCGTTCAGAAAATGCGGAAAGAATCGGTTCTTTCCGCATTTTCTGCGCTTCATTCCGTTTTGTTATGGTCATTTGTTCAAAGTTTATTGATGACTTTTCTCTCCCGTTGTGTCATAATGGTTGAAACTATTGGATTCGATTATCCGTGAATGAAGTGAGGTATTCCGTTTTGAACAAGCTCAACCGCGCGATCGACCGCTTCTGTATCCTGCACCCGAATTTCGGCATCCCGAACCTGATGCTCTATATCGTCATCGGCAATGTCATTTTCGGCCTTTTGTCCAATTTTTCCTCCGGCAATATGCTCAGTCTCTTCGCCTACTCGCTCAGCGGACTGATGCACGGGCAGGTCTGGCGGCTCATCACCTTCGTCCTCATCCCCGAGAGCACCAGTCCCTTCTACCTGCTCATCACCTGCTACTTCTACTACTGGATCGGCTCGACGCTCGAGCGGCAGTGGGGCACGGCGAAGTTCACGACCTACTATTTAAGCGGTATGCTGCTCACCGTCGTCGGCGCGAGCATCGTCAGCCTCATCACGGGCTTCAGCATCCCCGTCTACGGCGCAAGCTACGTCAACTTCGCCATGTTCATGGCCTTCGCGCTGCTCTATCCCGAAACGCGCGTGCTCTTCATGTTCTTCATCCCCATCCGCATGAAGTGGCTTGCCTATCTCGACGTGTTTTACTTCTTCTTTGATATCTTCCGCTGCATTTCCGCCGGCGTGTGGTACTATGCCATCCTGCCGGTCGTGGCGCTTCTGAACTTTGTCATCTTCTTCTGGCCCGAGCTTTCCGGCTTTTTCCGGCTGGAGCGGCAGCAGAGCCGTCAGGCCTCGCACTTCCACAATACCGTGCACGCCCAGCAGCGCCAGGAGCAGTATCAGCAGCAGTCGCAGGGCTTCCGCCACAAGTGCGCCGTCTGCGGCCGCACGGATGTGACGAATCCCGAGCTGCAATTCCGTTATTGCAGCAAGTGCGCGGGCTACCACTGCTTCTGCTCGGATCACATCTTCAATCACGTCCACTTTACGGACGAGCAGCCATAAGCTAAAGGGGGCATTGTTTTTATGGCGTATACCAAAGAGCAGGCGTGGGAGCTTCTCACGCGATACAACAAGGGTGAATTCCACTTAAAGCACGCCAATACCGTGGCCGACGTCATGCGCTGGTACGCAGAAACGCTCGGCTATGGCGACGAAGCGGATTTCTGGGAGATCGTCGGGCTTCTGCACGACCTCGACTTTGAGATGTATCCCGACGAGCACTGCATCAAGTCGCAGCAGCTCATGCGCGAAGCGGGGCTTGACGAGCGCCTCATCCGCGCCGCCGCGAGCCATGGCTACGGGCTGCACTTTGATGGTCTCCCCGAGCCGCAGCACGAGATGGAAAAGGTCCTCTTCGCAACCGACGAGCTCACGGGCCTCATCGGCGCGGCCGCGCTCATGCGCCCGAGCAGGAGCGTCAGCGACCTTGAAGTCAAATCCGTCAAGAAGAAATACAAGGACAAAAAATTTGCCGCCGGCTGCTCGCGCGAGGTCATTGAGCGCGGCGCAGAAATGCTCGGCTGGGACCTCGACACGCTCATCGAGCGGACGATCCTCGCCATGCGCGCAAGCAGTCACGTTGACTGATCCCCCCTATACCAATTTTACGGTCATCTTTATACCTGCGGAAAGGAAGGTGCTTCTATGAGCGATTTTACCCCAACGCCCACGCCGAGCTACAGCGGTAAGCTCCGCAACCACATGCTGATGGTGCCTGAATGCATCGAGGAGTGCAGCGGCATCCGCATCTTCGGCCGAACGATCAAATCCTTTGTCTTCTCCACCGACGTTGCCACCATTGCAAGCTGCAATGCCGACGCGGTGATCGCCGTTTATCCCTTCACGCCCCAGCCGCGCATCGCCCGCGCCATCATCAGCGTGGCGGATATGCCGGTCTTCTGCGGCGTCGGCGGCGGCTTTACCTCCGGCGCGCGCTCCGTTGCGCAGGCGATGGAGGCCGAGCACTGCGGCGCTTACGGCGTTGTGCTCAACGCCCCCGTTTCAGCCGACATCATGCGCGACATCCGCGCGCATATCGACATTCCCGTTGTTGCGACCATCGTCTCCGCCACGCAGGACACCGAGGCGCGTATCGCCGCGGGCGCTGACATCCTGAACGTCTCCGCCGCTTCGGAAACGCCGCAGCTCGTCGCCGCGCTCCGCGCGCGCCACCCTGAGATCCCCATCATCGCAACCGGCGGACCGAAGGACGAGACCATCCGCAAGACCATCGCCGCGGGCGCGAACGCCATCACCTACACCCCGCCCGACAACGGCGTGCTGCTCGCCGACATCATGACCGCCCACCGCGAGCGCTACCGCTGAGTTTACATAAGAGCACAAAAAAGGCTGACCCAAAAGGGTCAGCCTTTTCGTCTTTCTTTTTCAGTACGGGCAGGGGAAGGCGGAGAATACCGCGTGGCCGTCCACGAGCGTGAAGGGGTATTCGTAGGTCTCCATCTCGCCGGTGAGCACCCAGCTGCCCGCGTCGTCGTCCCAATCCTGAAGGGCGATCGTCTGCGTCACCGTGCCGCCCTTGCCGCTGAGCGCGGCGCTGTGCTCCTCCGATGCTATCTCCATGTTATAGCCGCGGTCGGCGCAGAGCGCGTAAAGCGTTCCGTCCGATTCCGCAAAGCGTCCGGACGTTTCAAGCCACTCGTCGGCCAGCGCTTCATCAAAGTACCGGCACAGCAGTGCGCGCAGCTCCGCCATCGTCGAAACGCCGGGAATGTCCACCCGGTTATAGGTGTAGCCGTTGATCTCTGTCTCGTCCGCGCTGCCGCAGCTGACGGGCGGCGTGGTCATGTTGAACCACGCCCACAGCGTCTCTGCCGTGTCAAAGTCGACCAGCACGCTCATTTCCGGAGAAATATCCAGCAGGGACTGCGCGTGCTCACTGAGCGCATTGTAGAAGGCGTCATAACCCACGTCGAAGATCTGCGGGCCTGCTGCGTAGGGCGCGATGACATAGTTATCAAAGCGCACCGTGACGCCGGAGGCGGTGAAGTGCAGCGTTGCAAACGACGGGAAATCCGTCAGATAGGAGTCGTAATCGTCAAAATACAGCTCGCTCAGGTCCTGCTCGTAGACCTGCTGAAAAAGCTCCTGACTGATGCACGCTTGCAGCGTCGTTCCGTTCAGGTTGCCCTCCGCCGAGGCGAGCGTATCGACCGAGAGGAATTTGCCCGTCGTCAGGTCAAAGTTCCACGCGCAGCTGTAGGTGTTGGGATGCACGCCGCCATAGTAGGTGTAGCCGTCCGCCGCGACGCTCAAAAGCTTTCCCTCGACTTCATACACATCGCTGATCGTCAGCTCGCTCGCCCAGTAGCCGCCCTCGGAGAATAAGTCTGAGCCGACACCGGCATATACCTCCTTGGCGCTTTCCGCCTCCTCCGCGGCGTTCGCGCGCAGCACCGCGAGCACATTCTCCATCTCGGTATTGAACGTTTGCTGTATCTTGCGCAGCTGCGCCTTTTCCGCGCCGCCGCCCGCCGTATTCTCATTCTGCGCGTAGACCTTTCCCTCTTCGTCCCGCAGTTCAAGCTGCGGCAGCTCGTAGTACTCGGAAAAGAGCAGCGTGCCGTCGTCGGCCCGGTGCTCGTCCTCGTAAACGTTCTTCGTCATTGCCAAGCGCAGCTCCGGCGCTGCGGGGACATCATCCGCCGCACCGTCCCCGCCCCCCGCGCCGCAGGCGGCGAGATTCAGCATGAGCGCCAGCGCCAGCAGCGCCGTCCAGCATTTTTTCATCGTGATCTCCTTTCCCGGTCGCGGCGGCGATCAAACGATCACCGGCCCGCTCGTCCACGCGCTCCCGCCCCGCGCCGAAGCAAGGTCAGGATAGGCGAGGACATACTGATCCTCTGCGCGCGCGGAAAGCTCGAAGAGCCTTTGCGCGCGTGCGTCCAGCGCGCGCACATCGGCGCTCTTGACGAGCACCGGCGCCTGCGCCGTCTGTTTCATTTCTCTGAGCATTTTACGCCCGCGCTCACTGCACGCCAGCACGCGCAGATACGGCACGCGCGGCGGCATATCCTCCGCCGTCACGCCGAGATAGGCTGCGAGCAGCATCCGCCGCAGCCGCGCATAGGCGTAGCGCTTTGTCTTCGCCGCGCCGAGCAGCTCCTCAATGGACGAGGCCGTGCGCGCCGCGTCGTAAAAGCGGCGGTAAAGCCCCTCGCGCCCGCCATCGAAGCGGGCAAAGTCCCCTTCTTCCATTGTGCGCAGCCGAGAGAGGATCGCGCGCTCCGCTCCCCGCATCGTCACCGGCGCGCGTCCCGCCGCGCATTCGCGCGCGTAGATCGCGGCGCTCTCCTCTGTCAGAAAGGCGGTCGCGTCCTCCCCGCGCGCAAGCAGGCCGCGGATGTAGCTCGCCGAAGCAAAGCCCTCCGCTGCGCCCTCGTCGTGGCCCACGGCCCGCCGCGCCATTGCCAGCGGCACGATCGCGCTGCCGCTTTCGATGATCGCCTTGCAGTATTCAACGCCGAGAATATCGTTCGGATTTTTGAGCACGGCGGCGTCCTCGCCGATGAGCGCCCTTGCCGCCGCCTCGCGCGCGCTTGCAAAGGATGTGCCCGCCGCGAGCGCTTCGCGCAGCGCCGAAGGAAAATCCGCGCGCAGCAGCGCTTCCGCCGCGCGCAGCAGCATCTCCGTCTCGCCGCACTCGCTGCCAAAGGCCAGCACGCTGACAAGCCCCGTTGCATCCAGGACCGCAACGCCGCCGCGCGCAAAGCCCTCCGCCGATGCGATGGCCCACGGCAGCGGCAGCTCCAGCACAAGATCCGCGCCGCCGCGCACCGCCGCTTCCGCGCGCGCGTGCGCGCGCTCGATAGCAAAATCGCCGCGCTGGACAAAGCTTCCGCTCATCGCGCAGACGATGCCTGTATCCGCGCCGAAGCGCCGCCGCAGCTCGTCGAGCTGCCATTTGTGGCCGTGGTGGAAGGGATTATACTCTGTTATTATACCAATTGCGTCCATGAAAGTCCTCTCAAAGCGGTTACAAAAGAGTTACGTTTTGTTAAATTTGCTTGTGTTTGAAAAAAAGTTTGCTATAATGATACCGTATGATTTCTACACCGATCGTTTTTATCATTCTATCGGAAATCCGGGCGCTTTGCAAGCCGCCCTCGAAAAAAGGAGTATACTTATGAACGTATTGGTCATTAACGCAGGCTCTTCCTCCCTGAAGTATCAGCTGCTCAACCCCGCCTCCGGCGAGCTGCTTGCCAAGGGTCTTTGCGAGCGCATCGGCATCGACGGCCGCTTCACCTACAAGCCCCAGCTGCCCGGCAAGGAGACCATCAAGGAGGCCGCGGTCTCCATGCCCACCCACAGCGAGGCCATCCAGACCGTGCTCAACGCCCTTGTTGACGAGAAGAACGGCGTCGTCGCCTCGATGAAGGAGATCGACGCTGTCG
>OCQZ01000720.1_pt1 | contig 9973 bp, 8 predicted proteins | sample 1538921 | NCBI WGS metagenome assembly OCQZ01 (sample SAMN03418269, study PRJEB22391) | human gut metagenome | biome: human-gut; feature: organic feature; material: feces | host: Homo sapiens | place: Tanzania | collected 2013-01 | reverse complement strand
AGCGTTACAGCGGCGACGACTTCCGCCTTTACCGTGCGCTGCGCAGCATCAATCCCTCGCCCTATCTCTTCTATTTCGACTTCGGCGGTTACCGCATCTTCGGCTCCAGCCCTGAGACCCACTGCCGCATTGATGGCGACCGCGCCTATATCGACCCCATTGCCGGCACCACCCGTCGTACCGGCGACCCTGCAGAGGACCGTCGGCATGCCGAGTTCTTGCGTAACGATGCCAAGGAGAATGCCGAGCACGTGATGCTGGTCGACCTGGCGCGCAACGACCTCAGCCGCAACTGTCAGGATGTCAAGGTCGATTTCTTCAAGGACATGCAGTTCTACAGCCATGTCATCCACCTGGTGAGCCGGGTCAGCGGCAGACTTCTGCAGCCCCATTCCCCGGGCGCCAAGATACGTGCCTTCTTCGACACCTTCCCTGCCGGCACGCTGTCGGGGGCTCCCAAGGTGAGGGCGATGCAGATTATCAGCGAGCTCGAGCCCCATAATCGTGGTGCCTATGGTGGCTGCATCGGCTTCATTGGTCTCGACGGCGACCTCAATCAGGCCATCGTCATCCGCACCTTCGTCAGTCGCAATGGAGAGCTCTGGTTCCAGGCTGGCAGTGGCGTCGTGGCAAAGAGCAATGATGAATACGAGCTCCAGGAATGTAATAACAAACTCGGTGCGCTCACGCGTGCCATCAAAGAGGCTGAATCATGATGAAACAGACAGACAATAGCCACACCCCGCAGGTGTCGGTGGCAGTGATAGACAATTACGACTCTTTCACCTATAATCTCGTACACCTCGTACGCAGTCTTGGCGCACAGGTCACCGTCTTCCGCAACGACCAGTTTGACTTGCCCGACCTTGCCGACTATGACAAGCTCTTGCGTCAGAGGCTGGGCTGCTGCTCGATGTCATCCGCACCTACGCCGTCACCAAACCTATCCTCGGCGTGTGCCTTGGCCATCAGGCTATCGGCGAGGTCTTTGGCGCCCGGCTTACCAATCTTGCCGAGGTCTTCCACGGCGTAGCGACCGAGGGTACCAATCTGCAGCGCGACTACATCTTCCGCGACCTTCCTCCACGTATTACCATGGGCCGTTACCACTCTTGGGTGGTCGAGCGGTCGTCTTTGCCAGCCTGTCTGGAGGTCACTGCCGAGAGCGACGAGGGCTTTGTCATGGCACTACGCCATCGCGACTACGATGTCCATGGCATCCAGTTCCATCCAGAGAGTGTGCTCACGCCCCAGGGCGCCACTATCGTCAGCAACTGGCTGAAAGGCTAACCCCGTGACAGTCATCCGACCGATGGCGACCCCTTCGGCATAACAAAAAATCCGCATAGTGAGTCTATGCGGATTTTCTGTTATCTTGGAGATGCTGTTTACAACTTCACTTTGCGCTTGGCGCCCTTGCTCTCGTTGCCTACGCGGTCGAGGGCAGTCACTACATAGGTATATTTGTCCGTTCCGCCATTGTAGGGCAGCCGGTAATAGGTGTCATAGGTTATCTTTACGATTTTGGAAGCGTCCGACAGGTTTACTTTCTCGCCCTTGGCGAAGCGGTAAATGACATAGCGGCGCGCCTCGTCGCCCCATTTCTTCGCTTTGGGAGCCGACCAGTAGAGCATCAGTCCGTCTTCTGTCCACGCGTCACCCATCTTGGCTGGCTTCTTGGGTGCCTTGCTGTCCAGGAAAGGCATATATGGAGGCAGAGCCTTTGACTTCCAGTATACGTTGCGCAGCATGGTGCCGTAGCTGCCCATGTCTTCGGCAGCCACCTTGGCATACCAGAGCACGGTGCCACTCACGTTGCGCAACTGGCGGTGCAGACTGAACTTGGCAGCCATCTGATGGGTGTTGGGGTTGGCAGGGTCGCTGTTCTGCACGGTGTTCTCGATGCTCTCGCCGATGTAGAGCGGACGGTTGGCCATGTGCTTAGCCCACCATTTGATGAGCTTTTCATAGTCTGCCAATGGATGACCGATGTGCCAATAGAGCTGTGGCACGCAGTAGTCTATCCATCCGTTGTTGACCCACAGCAGCACGTCGGCATAGAGTTGGTCGTAGTTCTGCAGACCGTTGGTGTCGCTACCTATGGGCGAACTCTTCTTGTTGCGGTAGATACCAAAAGGTGACACGCCAAACTTGACCCAAGGCTTGAGCTTGTGCACGTGCTCGCCCATCTCCTTGACAAAGAGATTGACATTGTAGCGGCGCCAGTCGCCACGGTCAGCTATACCATTATTATATAGGGCATACTCACGGTCATCGGGGATGGGGCGTCCGCCTTCGGGGTAGGGGTAGAAGTAGTCATCGATGTGTATGCCGTCGATGTCATAGCGGCCCACGATGTCGTCGACCACCGAGAGAATATAGTCGCGGTTCTCCTTGAGTCCCGGGTTGAGCACATAGAGACCGCCATACTCGAACGCACGCTCAGGGTGAGTCTTGAGGATATGGTTGTCGGCCAGACGGGTTGGGCTCTTCATGCGGGCGCGATAGGGGTTTATCCACGCATGAAACTCCATTCCGCGGCGGTGACACTGCTGTATCATCCATGCCATTGGGTCCCAGTAGGGAGATGGTGCCTTGCCCTGCACTCCGGTGAGGTAACGGCTCCACGGCTCAATCTTGCTCTCATAGAGGGCGTCACATTCGCCGCGCACCTGGAAGATGATGGCGTTGGCGCCATCCTTTTCCAGCTCGTCGAGCTGATGGGTGAGCATCTGCTGTATTTCTGCTGTCGATTTACCCAGATACATGCCGTTGACAAACTGCATCCAAGCGCCTCTGAACTCACGTTTGCCCCCGTCGGCATACATGCTGGTAGGAGCGAGCAGCCATAGGGCTGCCACCATTACAATCAGTAGTTTTTTCATTATTTGGTTTTGTTCCTCTGTTTTCTACTACAAAAATACGATGATTGTCGAGGATATCAAAATAATCAAGGAACAAATTGTAAAAAAGCCTTTATCTTCCTTCACTTTTCCCTCTTCAGCACCATGCAGTGGCGCTATGGGCGTGTCGATTGCGTCTCTGACGGGCACAAACGACAAATCCGCCATGACAGAGACAGATGCCCTTGTCGTGGCGGATTGGCTGGTTGTTGTGACCGACAGCTTAGAAGCGGTAGCTCAACGTTGCCATCACCTGGTTGCGGTCGTGGCTCACCTTGGTGGCTCTTACGATACAGTTGTTGTCGGGGTTGGTGTCACCGTAGTAGCTCATGAAGGGGTAGAAGTCGCCATTGGTATGGCTGTACTGGTAAGCCAGGTCGAGGTTGATGTTCTTGCTGGCTTGGAAACCCAGACCCAGGGTGAAGCGGTTGGTGGCCTTCCAGTTGGTGTAGTCGGTAGAGGTGGCGTAGCCCGAACCGGGAGACTCGAGCGAACCGTCGCGGAAGCCGTTTTCGTCGAAGACGGCAGAAACCCAGTTGTAGCCTGCGCGCAGAGCCAGTGTAGGCATTGGCTTGAACTCGGCACCCAGCTTGAGGGTATGCACACCCTTGAGCGTGCGCTCGGTATGGGCGTTCATCACGTCGTCGCTGCTGCTGGTGTCATAGGCGCTGCCGTTCCATGGGTCGTAGTATGTGCCGTCTATCACGCGGTTGTCTATGCTGCCATAGTCAGAATACTCATAGGTGGCGCCCAAGGCGAGGTAGCTGCCCATGGTGTGGCCCAGACTCACGCCAAACTTCCACGGAGTATATATCTTGTACTCGTAGTTGCAGTAGTTACGGATGTAAGCGCTGCTGTTGTTACCCGACAGGTTGCTTCCGCTGTACTGTACGAAGCCGCTGCCGGCGTCGCCCCTCAGTTTCAGGTCATAGAAGACAGGGCTGTTGATGTACAGACCCACGCGGAAAGGCGAGCCGTCAACGGGCAGGAAGATGGCACCCACCTTGATGTCGACACCAGTACCGTCTATCTTCAGCCGTTCGGCAGAGGCACCGTTGGTGTTCTGCTCCAACTGCTCAAAGTAGGTGCTGCTGGAGCGATAGTTCACATCGTGTAAGCCCGCGGTGACTCCGAGGTAGAAGCTGTTGCTCACAGCGCCACTGATGTTGAAATCGTAGACGCCGATGTAACCATGCTGGTACTGGCCGAAGTCAAAAGCCTGGCCGTTGTAGTAGTCCATGTATTTCTTGCCCTGGTCGTCGGTCTTCTCGAGTATCTTCTGGTAGTTGGCGTCGATGGCGTTCCAGCCCCATTCGCCCACCTTGTCGTACTTGATGGCCGAGAGCTTGTTCTGTGAAGCCATAGAGAGTGCGCCACTGGCAGTAAGTATCTGGTCGAAGTTGCGGCTCTTGTGGTAGTTGAAGCCCACGTTGATGCAGGGCTTGCCGTTAATCTTGAGCGGAGCCACGATACCTATCTGGTCAAAGCTGGCATTGGTCTTGTGACCGCCGCTCACGCTGTGGCTCTCCACGCCGTTCTGCCATACCAGTCCGCCGGTGACACTCACCTGGGTGCGGCTGAAGAAGCCCGTACCGGCAGGGTTGCTGGTCATCGTTGAGATGTCGGCACCCAGTGCCTCCATAGCGCCACCCATACCTACGTAGCGGGCGGTACCGTTGAGGTCGTTGCCGATGAGTTTGGTATCTTGATATGTCTCCTGGGCGGTGGCTGTCAGGGCAGTCATCGAAGCCAACAGGGCAAAAAACAAATTCTTGGTATTCATAATCTTATCTGTTTGTTATAGTTTTCAACTGTGTGTTGGGGTTTGTGTTATCGGTGTCCGCCACCAAAGCGTCCGCCGCCACCACCACCGGTGTGTCCGCCGCCGAAGCCACCACCGCGTGAACCTCCAAATCCGCCGCCAAACGAACCAGAGGGCATCGATGGCGTGCTGGGACGCCCGCCGAAGTTATAGTTATCCTGGCGGGTAGGGTTGTTGCGGTTGCCGAAGGTGCGGTTGTCGTAGGTACGACTGTTGCGACCGCCAAACGAGCGCGTGCCGTTCTGTCCGTAAGCCACGCTGCGTCCCGAACCCTGACGCTGCGTCCCGCCCCAAGAGCGGTAGCCGGCATAACCGCCACGGCTGCCACTGTGGGTGACATAGACGCCGCCCCAGTAGCCCGGCCATCCCCAGCCATGGTAGTAGCCCAGCCATCCCCAGCCTGCATAGAAGTAGGGATTGTGCCAGCCATAGTAGCCATAATATCTGGGATACCAGGGATCGTAGAACGGGTCGCCATACCATGGGTCATACCACGCCCAACGCCAATAGTAGGGCGAATATCCATAACTATAGCGGTAGCTGTAGAGCCAAGGGTCGTAGTAGCCGTCCCATCGGCTCATGCGGCGGCTGTAGGCAAAGTCGTCGTCGACAGCGTTGCTGCGGTATTTGGCCACAAAGGTAGTGTCTACATACACCGAGTCGGGATAGACACCATTGCCCTGCTGAAACTGGATGATGTCGTTGCCCAGACTGTCATTGCCCAACTTCTGATAGTGGCTCCAGTATTTGCCACGACGGTTATATTCATCCACATCACGGTTGCTGCCCACATAGTATGCGGGCTCTGTGTCGGCCGAAGCCTGCGCCTTCTTCTTCGGGGTGAAATAGAGGTCATCCTGTGCCATCGCCGAGAGCGGTAGAGCACAGAGAAGCACTGCAAGAATATACAATTGTTTCATATCTCTTATTACTTTTAATAGCTATTCAGTATCTTACACTGCAAAATTAGTACCATTGTCACTGCAAAATTAAGGAAAAACCCTAAAGGATGGTAGGTTTTTCCCTATTAATTTATAAATTTGTAACGCAATTATAAAAGTTTAATCAATAGGAGTATATATATGAAGTATTTGGCAGCCCATTTCGAGATTGCTTGCATGGACGACATGATGCAGATTGCCCGCGACCTGCTCATGGACGTGGCCGGCGAAGCGGGTTTTGAATCCTTTGAAGACACCGAGCGTGGCGTTGACGGTTATGTGCAGGAACAGCTCTTCGACCGCCAGTTGCTCGACGATGGCATAGCTTCCTTTCCGCTCGACGGAGTAAGCATTGTATATAATATTAATAAGGTGGAGGACCAGGACTGGAACGCTGTGTGGGAAGAGCAGGGCTTTGAGCCTATCGACATCGACCACCGCGTGGTGGTCTACGATGCCAAGGGCGAGGTGCCCCAGCACGATGCCGGCGCCGTAATGATAGGCATCGATGCGCGTCAGGCTTTTGGCACGGGTACCCACGAGACTACGCAGATGATAATCGCCTCGCTGCTCGATATGCAGCTCGAGGGCAAGAGCGTGCTCGACTGTGGCTGTGGTACCGGCATCCTCTCGATAGCCGCCGCCAAGTGTGGCGCCACGCACTGCGTGGGCTACGACATCGACGAATGGAGTGTGGACAACAGCCGCCACAATGCGCAACTCAATGGCGTGGATATGCAGGTGCTGCTGGGCGACGCGTCGGTCACAGCCACGCTCAACGAGAAGTTCGATGTGGTTCTGGCCAACATTAATCGCAACATCCTGCTGGCAGACATGCCTGCCTTTGTCAGCGTGATGAAGGAGGGTGGGGCGCTCATATTGAGCGGATTTTATCCCTCTGATGCCGCCATGCTCTGCGACAAGGCCGCCACCTTGGGTCTCATGCTCACCGCGCAGAAGAGCAATGGCGACTGGGCGTGCCTCATGTTCAGCAAGTAGACGACGATGCTCCGCACCGGATGTTCCGGCAGCAGAATGACCGATAAGACGACCGCCGCACGGGTGACCACTGGTCCCTGTGCGGCGGTCGTCGGCATATATGCCACTGCTGTCAGTCCGTGGCAGCATCGCCAAAAGTCTGCTGTGATGCTTTCTAACCACAATGCGTGGTGGGAAACGTGTAATTCAAACCTTGCAACCATCATTTCATACTTGGAATTTCTCAATTCCAACTTTGAAATCATCGTGGAGATGGTCGCGACGAAGTTGGCGTTATCCTCCTATGTGCTGGGGCTACCCTCCACGCTGGTGGGGATACCCTCGGCGCTGCTGGTGATGGTCACGGAGCCGACATAGTGGCATGCTGCCATGACGGTCACGGACGGCAGGGATTTAGATGATAAAGATGTGAGGACGGCGCTGCGGTGTGATGCGCCGGAAGCGGATAGGGGATGGCGCCCATCAATAGGTATCTTCGTGACTGCCTATTGTGAGTTTCTTGAGGTCATAGTAAGAACCGTTGTAGACATTGAAGTCTACGGGACCCTTGATGCCAGGCAGACGGCCTGCATCGGTGTGTTGCCAGAATTTCCATGCACCCTTGTATTCTATCTTGGGCACATAGTAGTGGGCTATCCAGTATGGATAGTCGTCAAAGACAGGAGCGCTGAGATACTTCTCCTTGAACTTATAATAGGTGTAAAGGATGGGCTTGACATGATAACGGTCTTCCACGATATGCAGCCACGTGAGTATGTCGCGCTGGAACTCCTCTATCGACTTGTCCTTGGGCGCGTGCTCTATATCCAGCACGGGTGGAAGGTCTCCCTCTTCGAGCTTAACCTTCTCAAGAAAGTAATAAGCCTGCTGGCGGGCCGACGATTTGTTGCTCCAGAAGTGGTAGGCACCACGAATAAAACCGTATTCGAGTGCATTGTGGAAATTACTCTTGAAGTTTTCGTCCATGCGGCTGGCTCCCTCGGTCGACTTGATGATGACAAATCTCAGCGGGCAGCCTGAAATCATGCCTCCTTGCAGCTTGTCCCAGTCTATGTCGCCCTGGTAGTGGGATATGTCGATGCCGTGTATCTCGAAACCCTTAGGATATCTGGACTCGCCATAGAGGGCACGCCATCTGAAGCCAGTAGGGCCGACGAAGAAGTAGTAGAAAGCCCAACAATAGAGAACGGTTACCACGAGACCACCAACCCAGAATGTCCAACGCGGCATGCGGTGATGCCAACGATGGGCACCACGCCGAGTGGCACCACGCTTGGTCTTGCTGTGGTGTGACTTGGGGGTAGTGATGTTGCGGGTAGTCTTTCTCTTATCCATGTAAAAAATGCACCGGATATCCCTGGTTCAGCGTAGTGGCTGCTTCAGGACAATCCGGTGCATGAATATCATTCTAATTATTTACCAAGCTGTTCGAGCGACAGTGTGCGTGTGGTGCGGTCGCAAACTGAAGCGGGCCCCCAGTACTGGATAGGACCGGGATAGACATAGCAGGTCTCCTTGGCCCACTCGTCACGCTTCTCGGCGAACTTCTTGAAGGGCGCACCGTCGAGCTCTACGAGAGCCTTGCGGATTACGGGCTTCATCTCGCCGTTGCGGCGCTCCATGTTCATCATCATAGTGATTGGCACACCTCCTGCCTTCCACTCATCGGTGGGAGCGGTAGTGTTCTTGACGATGGCCATGTAGCCAGTCTTGCCGTTGGCAATCAGCTGAACGGCGCTTACGCCGAGTGCATAGCAATAGTCTGCGTCGAAGTTTGATGGAGCAGCGCAGCGTCCTTCATAACCAAAGAAGTGGTGGATAGCTGCAAACTTGCCAACAAACTTGCCCTCGTTCTTCCACTCAGCCAACTTGTCGGCTACCATGTCAGAGATGAGCTTCTCGGTCTCGATGAGCGATACCTGTACGTTTCCGTGGGGGTCGCGGTCGAGTGAGAGCTGGCGGGCTACGTCGCCGGGCAGTGTCTTGAAGGTCTCGGCATTCTCGGCAGAGAGATGGGCGAGGATATACTTCTTCTGCTCATCGGCCTCGAGGTTCTTGTACTCCTCACCGTGGGCAGCGAGCAGGTCGTTGAGCTCGTCGATGAGACGGCCGATAGAGGGGATGAACTCGATGAGGCCCTCGGGGATGAGGACAACACCGAAGTTGTTGCCGGCAGCGGCACGGTCGGCTACAGACTGGGCGATGCCTTCTACAATCTGGTTGAGGGTCATGTCCTTCTGCTCTATTTCCTCTGAGATGAGGCAGATATTGGGCTGTGTCTGCAGTGCGCACTCGAGTGCGATGTGGGAAGCCGAGCGTCCCATCAGCTTGATGAAGTGCCAGTACTTACGGGCAGAGTTGGCATCACGCTCAATGTTGCCGATAACCTCTGAGTAAGTCTTGGTAGCGGTATCGAAACCGAAAGAAGTCTCAATCTGGTCGTTCTTCAAGTCACCGTCGATGGTCTTGGGCGCACCGATAACCTGTACACCGTAGTTCTTGGCAGCATAGTATTCGGCCAGAACGCAGGCGTTGGTGTTGGAGTCGTCACCACCGATGATTACGATGGCGTTGATGCCGAGCTCGCGGATAATCTCGAGACCCTTCTCAAACTGGTCTTCCTTCTCCAGCTTGGTACGGCCCGAACCAATCATGTCGAAGCCACCGGTATTGCGGTAGTCGTCGATGATTTCGGCTGTCAGCTCCTTGTAGTTGTGGTCAACGAGACCGCCGGGACCCATGAGGAAGCCGTAGAGCTTGTTCTCGGGGTTGAGCTTCTTGACAGCGTCGAAGATACCGCTGATGACGTTGTGACCGCCAGGAGCCTGGCCGCCTGAAAGGATTACACCTACATTGATTTTCTGGCTCATTGCCTCATCGCCGGGAACAAACTCCACGAGGGGCATGCCATAAGTGTTGGGGAACAGTTTCTTGATTTCTTCCTGATCGCCTACGCTCTGGGTAGGCTCGCCTTCCTGTACCTTAACGGCACCCTGAAGACCTTTTGGCAGTTTAGGCTGGTAAGCAGCGCGTTCTCTCTGCAAAAGACTTTTTTTCATTTTACGTTTATTTGTTAGAATAGTTACCTTATTCAATTTCAGTGAGGCGCCCGGTTGTCCTTAAGATAATGCCAAAAAGAATGGCGTCCTCAAAAATCGTTGCAAAGTTACTCATTTTCCATTATATATTAAAGCAAAAGAGCAAGAAAATGACCTCGGGCTGTCTTTTTCTTAATCTGGCTCAACGACGGCAATGGTGGCGATGAAGACAGAAAAATGAAAAAAAGTGACCGAATATTTTGTTTTCTC
>OCQZ01000709.1_pt1 | contig 10023 bp, 9 predicted proteins | sample 1538921 | NCBI WGS metagenome assembly OCQZ01 (sample SAMN03418269, study PRJEB22391) | human gut metagenome | biome: human-gut; feature: organic feature; material: feces | host: Homo sapiens | place: Tanzania | collected 2013-01 | reverse complement strand
ATGTCAGTAGTTTAGCACACACGAAGTGGGAATGTAAATATCATATGATTGCGTCGGTGGACAAAGGGATACACAATAAAACAACCAAATATGGACTGCCAACCTACTGAAATTACCGCCTAATGAGACACAGGGCGGTTTTTTCATAGGCAGAGGAAGGAGGTATCCCTACAAGCGGGGCTTGACTGCAAAAAAGTCAGGCCCTTTTTTCATGCCATCAAATAAGAAGGAGGAAATGCGAATGGCCGATGAAAAAGCAAAAATCGTAACTGACGCAACCGGGCCGGGCTCTGGCCCTGCCCCGGCCCAGCCCGAAGTAGCCGCACAGGTTCCCAAGCAGGAACAGCCCGCTCCCGAGGTTCCCGCCCCGGATAAGGCCGAAGCTCCCGCACAGGAGGCTCCAGTTTCACAGGACAAGGCCGCAGACGCTCCCAAGGAGCAAAAGGCCGCCAGCGTGTCGGTCTTTAACTTCTCTGAAATCATGGCCGAGAAGAAGGCCACGGAGCGGGCCGCCGCCCAGCAGGAGGCGAAAGCCCCGGATAAAGCGGCTTCTCCCGCTCCTTCCAAGGAGGCCGGGCCGAAGCAGGAACAGCCCCCGAAGCGCCGGGGCCGCCCGCCCAAGGAGGCCGAGGCCGCCGCTCCCGCCAAGAAGGAGGCTCCCGGTAAGAAAGGCAAGGCGGCGCAAAAGCCCGCCCCCGCCAAGAAACCGGAGAAAGCCCCCAAGGCTCCCAAGCCCGCCAAGGGTACACCCGAGGTAAAGGCTCCCGCCCAGCCTGAAACGCCTGCGGCTCCCGCCGAGGCTCCCCGCCCGGGCAAAGAGGAACAGATTGTTTATATCAAGCTGTCCGAACTCCACGCCTTCAAAAATCATCCCTTCCAAGTCCGTAATGACGAGGAAATGAAGGCCATGGTATCCAGCGTCCGGGATAAGGGCGTGACCCAACCTGCTATCGTCCGTCCCCGTGAGGACGGCGGGTATGAAATCGTGTCGGGCCACCGCCGCCAGAAGGCCAGCGAACTTGCGGGCTTCGTGGATATGCCTTGTATCGTCCGTGACCTGACAGACGAACAGGCCATCACGCAGATGGTGGAGGACAATACCAACCAGCGTGAGAATATCCTGCCAAGTGAAAGGGCCAAGGCCCTGAAAATGCAGTTGGAGGCCATCAAGCACCAAGGAGCCAAGGAGGCCACTTCGGGCCAACTTGACCCGAAGGACGCCGGGCGGCGCTCCAATGAGATCGTAGCCGAGCGCAACAAAATGACGGTCAAACAGGTACAGCGGTATATCAAGCTCAATGACCTTGTTCCTGATTTGCAGAAAATGATGGACGCCGGGCAAATCAAATTTACCCCGGCGGTGGAGCTGGCTTATATCAAGCCCAAAAATCAGAGGTATATCGCCGTTGCCATTGAAGGCCAGCAGTCGGCCCCTTCGCTCTCGCAGGCCCAGCGCATGAGGGAGCTTGACCAGAAGGGCGTTCTGAATGGCGATGTGATCGACGGAATTATGATGGAGGATAAAAAGGAGGTAGACAAAGTGATTTTAACTGGTGCAGAACTGGGCAAATACTTCGGGAAGGAAACCACTCCGAGGGAAATGAAAGACCAGATTATCAAGCTGTTGGATGACTGGAAGGGTCAGCAGAAGGAAGTGGCCAAGCCGGAGAAAAAGGCCGCCCAGCAGGAAAAGTAACGCTTCTTCGGGTCAACTTGGCCCGAGGCAGTATGCGGGGCTCTGCCCCGCACCCCGAAGCTCAAAGGATATTAAATATTCCCCGTCGCCGTTTTTCGGGTAGCATATCCGGGAAAATCAGTCAAGGGCCAAAGCCGCCATTGGCGGTGCCAAAGGCACCCTTGACGGATTTCTCCCGGTTATGCTTTCAGGCGGCAAGCGACGGGGATATATATTCCTTTGAGCCGTCCCCCTTCCCACGGGAAGGGGCGGAGGGGTTGGGCTCCTCTGTCTGGCTCTTTTTTAATATGTAGAAACGGAGGTACAAAACCATGAAAAGACCTTTAGCGTATATTACCGCCGCATGGTGCGGCGACCCTGATACGGATATGGAGCTGGCCGCCCGCTATTGCCGCATGGCATACGAAGCGGGCTTTTCTCCTATTTGCCCTATTCTTTATCTGCCGTTGTTCATCAACGACGCTATCCCGGAGGAACACAAAAACGGGATTGATATGCGCCGGGATATGCTGCGCCGCTCTCATGTGCTTGTGGTCTGCGGTGACGAGGTGGACGAGGATGTGAAAAACGATATTGCCGTTGCCAAGCGGCTGAACATCACGGCCACCACCCTTGACGGTATCCTGACAGTCAACCAGCAGGGCCGCCACGATGTTTGAAGCCTATGTGACCAATCTGGGGCTCTACCCGGAGCGAGGGGCCGGGGCTGGGGAATATCTGAAATTTCCTACGACTGTTGAGGAAGTGCAGGCCCTCTTTTCCCGGATTGGTATAGACGGAAAACAGTATGAGGAGTATTTCATTACCGACTATGACAGCGATATTCTGGGGCTGACTGACCATCTCGGGGAATATGAAAGCCTTGACGAGCTCAATTACTTAGCACATCTTCTGGAAGAAATGGCCCCGGACGAGCTGGAAAAGTTGGAGGCGGTCATGGATGCTGGGGAGTACACAAGCAGCGTCAGGGACTTAATCAATTTGACCCAGAACCTTGACTGCTTCGATTTTTATTCCGATGTCAACAACGAAGAAGAACTGGGCCGTATGTATATTCAGGATTTTGAGGCTATGCAGGTGCCTGAACACCTGATTGACTACATCGACTATGAGGCATACGGGCGGGATATTCGTATCAATGACGGCGGCCACTTCGCTCCCGGTGGCTATGTGGCGGATAATCGGAGTAACTTTGTGGAGCACTATACCGGGCTGGACGATATTCCAGACGAGTACCGTATTTCCAAAGTCCACGCCCGGGACGAGAAGGAGGAAACCCATTCTATTCTGGCGGCAATCAAACAGTTTAAGGAGGCCCCACCTACTCCTTACAAGGAGAAGGCGGGGCCTTCCCATGAGGAACGGTAGACCTCGGGCCAACTTGGCCCGAGGTTCCCCCTTCAGGGCGATGTTCCGAGGCGTCCGGTTTTTGATCCACTCGGAGGAAAGGAGGCAGTATGCAGGAATATGTAGAAGAACGGACAATCGCTATATCCGTGAAAGCGGCCAAGCTCTCGGGTAAGGTGCTGGCTGCGGCCTGCAAAAAGATATTTGCGGAAATTGCAAAACAACAAGAAGCCGCCAAACGGCCCAAGGGTCGGCAGAGCGTGCGGAAACTGATGAACCACCACGGCGGTAAAAGCGCCATGAAATATGTGGGGGCTCCCAAGGATTTTGACCGTATCGCCAAGGAGTTCCATGTGGACTACGCTTTCCACAAGACCGGCCCCGGCCACTATCTGCTGTTTTTCAAGGCAGATCAGGCCGACGCCATTCAAGCGGCTTTCGGCAAATATACGGAAAAGGTCATGGGCCGCAGTCAGGACAGGCCGTCTATCCTCGGTCAGCTTCGACAATTCGTAGAGCAGATTGCGGCAAGGCCAAAGCAGAAAGAACAGGTCAGAGAGGCGGTGAAGGAGGAACGGTAAGTAAGAAAATCAAGAAATATGTACTTCCATATTTCCCTTATATCATAGCATTTTGGTTTTTCTCCAAGTGCGGCACAGCCTACCGCATGGCGGCGGGAGCCAACCTCGGAGAAAAGCTGTTCGGTATGGTCAAGACCATCGGCCCGGTATTTCAGAGCTATGCACCGGGGCTGGGCCTCCTTGACCTTGCCGTAGGTGTAGCCGGGGCCGTGATACTGTATTTCGTGGTACAGTCCAAAATCAAAAACGCCCGGAAATTTCGCCGGGATATGGAATATGGCTCGGCCCGCTGGGGTACAGAGGCAGATATAAAGCCCTTTGTTGACCCCAAGTTTGAAAACAATGTCATCCTGACCGGGACGGAGTTCTTGACCATGAACACCCGGCCCAAAATCCCGGCCAACGCCCGTAACCTAAACGCCTGCGTCATCGGCTCGTCAGGCTCGGGCAAGACCCGTTTCTGGCTCACGCCCCAGCTTTTGCAGGCTCATTCTTCCTATGTGGTGGTAGACCCAAAGGGCGGCACACTCTCCCAATGCGGCTATTTTCTGCAAAAGAAGAAGGGCTACAAGGTCAAGGTGTTCAACAGCATTGATTTTTCAAAATCCATGCACTACAACCCCATGGCCTATATCAAGACGGAAAGCGATGTTTTGAAGTTCGTCAACGCCCTGATTGCCAATACCAAAGGAGACGGCAAGGAAGGTGACGAGTTCTGGACGAAAGCGGAAACCCTTCTGTACTGCGCCCTTGTGGCTTATATCGTCTTTGAGGGGCCGGAGGAAGAACGGAACATGAATACGCTGGTGGAAATGATAAACAGCATGGAAGTCCGGGAGGATGACGAGAGCTTCAAAAACGCTGTGGACTATATGTTTGACGGCCTTGCAAAGCGCAATCCCCAGCACTTCGCTGTGCGCCAATATGCCAAATACAAGCTGGCCAGCGGCAAAACCGCCAAAAGCATACTGATTTCCTGCGGCGCAAGGCTTGCCCCGTTTGATATAGCGGAGCTCCGGGAGATTATGAGCTATGACGAGTTGGAGCTTGATAAGCTCGGGGACGAGAAAACGGCCCTGTTCTTCCTGATAAGCGATACGGACAGTACCTACAACTTTATCGTGGCCCTTGCATTTTCGCAGATGTTCAATCTTCTGTGCGAGAGGGCCGACAACAAATACGGTGGCCGCCTGCCCCATCATGTGCGTGTACTGTGGGACGAGGCGGCCAATACCGGGCAGGTGCCGGGGCTGGAGAAAATCGTGGCTGTTATTCGGTCAAGAGAAATCAGCCTGACCCTGTTCTATCAGGCCATGAGCCAATGCAAGGCCCTTTATAAAGACCATGCGGAAACCATCATGGGCAATATGGACAGCATTGTGTTTCTGGGAGGCCGGGAGGCTTCCACGCTAAAGGACATTTCGGAAAACTGGCTGGGGAAAGCGACTATCTCCATGCAGACAGACAGCCGCACACGGGGCCAGTCCGAAAGCTATGGACTCAATACCCAGCGTTTGGGCCGGGAGCTTTTGACAACCAGCGAGATCACCACCATGCCCGGAAACAAGTGTCTGTTACAGCTTCGGGGCCTGCCCCCATTCTTTTCGCCCAAGTATGACTTGAAGCAGCACCCCAACTACCGCTACACAGCGGAACATGACAGTAAACGAAACGCCTTCCATCTGGAACGCCTGACTTCCCGGCGATTGAGACTAAAGCCCGAGGAAGAATACACGGTGTATGAGGTGGACGCCTCCGACGAGGACGCTGACATTCTCAATTATGATGATTTGGACAGCACAGACGATTTCGTTTAACTGATAGATGGACTTCGGGCCAAGTTGGCCCGAGGCCGGAGGCCGCCTGAAAGGGCGGCTTTTTTGATACCCACAATTCAATCTTTTATCAAATGGAGGAAATGTATATGGAATTTTTCGCTTCTGCTGTTGACACTCTGAAGGTTCTCGTTATGGCTATCGGCTGCGGCCTCGGCGCATGGGGTATCGTCAACCTCTTGGAAGGTTACGGAGCCGACAACCCTGCCTCCAAGTCGCAGGGCATGAAGCAGCTCATGGCTGGCGGTGGCATTGTCCTGCTGGGTATGAACCTGATCCCGCTTCTGGCAAACCTGTTCTAATCTTCGCAAAGGAGTAAGCTATGCAAAGTATCTTCGACGCTATCACAGAATGGCTCAAAGGGCTGTTGGTCGAGGGTATCATGGGAAACCTCGGCGGGCTCTTTACAGGTGTGAATGAGCAGGTCGGAGAGATTGCGGCACAGGTAGGAATGACCCCGGCGGCATGGAATGCCGGGGTCTTTTCCATGATACGGCAGCTCTCCGAAACGGTCATCCTGCCTATTGCCGGGCTGGTGCTTACCTTCGTGATGACCTATGAGCTCATTCAAATGCTGATAGACCACAACAATCTACACAACTTCGATACATGGATTTTCTTCAAATGGATTTTCAAGACCTTCGTGGCGGTGCTGATTTTGTCCAACACCTTCAATATCGTCATGGCGGTGTTTGATGTGTCCCAACAGGTCATCCAGCAGTCGGCGGGCCTGATACAAGGCTCCACCGCCGTCACGCTGGATGTACTGAACGATATGCAGACCCAGCTTGAAGCCATGGAGCTGGGGCCGCTCCTTGGTATTTTCCTGCAATCGTTCTTCGTTCAGTTTACCATGACGGCTTTGAATATCGTGATTTTCGTCATCGTCTACGGGCGCATGATTGAAATTTACCTGATGACGAGCCTTGCCCCCATTCCCTTTGCCACCAGCGCAAACCGGGAGGCGGGCCACATGGGTCACAACTATTTCAAATCCCTGTTCGCCATTGGCTTTCAGGGGATGCTCATTATGGTGTGCATGGCGATTTACGCCGTGTTGGTGCAGAGTATCGCTACAAGCGGCGATATGATGGCCGCTATCTGGGAATGTGTAGGCTACACGGTGCTCCTTGTTTTCGTGCTCTTTAAGACCGGGAGCCTGTCAAAGTCCATATTCGGAGCCCATTAAATCATACCTCGGGCCAACTTGGCCCGAAGCTGGAAGGAGGCAAAAATGTATCAGGAGCCGAACAAATCTCCGTGGGGAGCGGTACAGACCTGCGACACGCTCTGCCCCGGCGTGTTCCTTGTGAGCACAGCCAGCCATGGCGGGACGATGGTTTCAAACGATGTGGCGGCCTTTCTCTCCCCGGCAGCCAAGCGGTGCGGTTTTCGGCGTGGCGGCTACCTCTGCTTTGAGGAAGATACGCAGGAGGAAGTGGTGCTGCGGGAGCTTTTAGACAAAAAGCTCTGGAAGATCCCCGAGCGTATCAAAGACAAGGCCGCCTTTGAGGAAAATATCAACCGCTCTATCAAGCGGTACAACCCCGAGTATTGGCGGGCCAGACAGTCGGGCCTTGAGGCGGCGCAGTCCGCCAGAAAGGAGGCACCGGCCCGTCAAACAGAACGATGACCTCGGGCCAAGTTGGCCCGAAGTACCAAGGAGGTGATTTCTTTGGCCTATGTGCCAGTACCTAACGATTTGAGCCGAATTAAAACAAAGCTGGCCTTCAACTTGACGAAGCGCCAGCTTATTTGTTTCTCCATAGCGGGCGGTATCGGTATTCCGTTTTACCTGTTTACCCGTTCTCACATTGGGAACAGTACGGCCCTGTTCCTGATGATCGGGCTGATGATGCCGTGTTTTCTGTTCGCCATGTTTGAAAAAGACGGGCTTCCTTTTGAAAAGGTGCTCCGCAACATCATCCGAACACGGTTTTTATTGCCGAAGGTCAGGCCCTATAAGACCGATAATTTTTACGCTTTTCTGAGCAGAAAGGAGGAACACCCGATTGCAGACCAACGCAAAGACAGCAAGGCCGGGCGCAGAAAGAAAGCGTCCTGACCGCAAGCCAAAGAAACAGACCCCGGCAAGAAAGACCGGGCCACAGACCGCACAGCAGACCATCCCGTACCGGGAAATTTTCAAGGACGGTATCTGCCGGGTCAATGACAGGCTCTATACCAAGAGTATGGAATATGAGGACATTAACTATCAGTTGGCGCAGGCTGATGACCAGTCAGCCATCTTTGACGGCTACTGCGCTTTTCTCAATTCCTTTGACAGCTCTCTCCCGTTCCAACTTTCCTTTATCAATCACCGAAGCCGCCCCGAGAGCAAATACAAGCTCAATATCCCCATGAAGGAGGACGGGTACAGCGATATGCGGAGTGAGTATGTGGAAATGCTGGAGGGCCAGATTGCCAAGAGCAACAACGGCATTGTGCGGACAAAGCTGTTGACCTTCGGCGTATCAGCGGACAGCCTCGCCGCCGCAAGGCCCCGGCTGGAGCGTGTAGAGGCTGACATTTCCAGCAACTTCAAAAAGCTGGGCGTACAGTCACGGCCCCTGAACGGGCTGGAACGCTTAGAGATACTGCACGGCCAGCTTCACCCCGGCGGCACAGAGCCCTTCCGCTTCACATGGGATATGATACCCAAGACCGGAATGGGAACAAAAGATTTTATTGCCCCTACCAGCTTTGACTTCCGCCAGACCCGGCTGTTTCGCATGGGCTCCACTTGGGGAGCGGCCTCCTATATGCAGATTATGGCCTCCGAACTTTCCGACAAGCTCCTTGCCGAGCTGTTGGAGGTGGACGCTGAAATGACCATTACCATGCACATTCAGACCGTCGATCAGGCTAAGGCCATCAAAACCATCAAGGGCAAAGTCAGCGACATTGACAAGATGAAGGTTGAGGAACAGAAAAAAGCTGTCCGAAGCGGTTACGACATGGATATTCTTCCCCCTGACCTCGTTACTTTCAGTCAGGACGCCAAGAACCTGTTGAATGATTTGCAGAGCCGCAACGAGCGAATGTTTCTTTTGACCTTCCTTGTGGTAAATACCGCCGCCACCCGCCGAGAGCTGGACAACGACCTGTTCACCGTATCGGGTATCATGCAGAAGTACAACTGCCTTTTGAAGCGGCTGGACTTCCAGCAGGAGCAGGGCCTTGTGTCCAGTCTGCCCCTCGGCTACAACGGGATTGAGATACAGCGTGGCATGACAACCAGCTCCACGGCGATTTTCGTTCCGTTTATGACGCAGGAGCTCCGCATGGACGGCGAGGCCATCTATTACGGCCTGAACGCCCTTTCCCATAATGTCATCATGGCAAACCGCAAGAAGCTGAAAAACCCTAACGGGCTGTATCTTGGCGTTCCGGGGAGCGGCAAGAGCTTCAGCGGAAAACGGGAACTTGTGAATGTGTTTCTTGCCACCAATGACCGTATTATCATCCTTGACCCCATGGGCGAATATTCCCCGCTGGTGCGCCAGTTTGGGAAGGATGGGCTTGTGGTAGAGATTGCCCCCAACAGCCCGCATTTCATCAATCCTATGGATTTGGATTTGAGCATGGATGACGAGGTTTCTCCTATCAGTTTGAAATGCGACTTCATTCTTTCACTCATGGAGTTGATTGTTGGCGGCAAGGATGGCTTACAGCCCGTCGAGCGCACCATCATTGACCGCTGCGCCCGCATGGTGTACCGGGATTTGCTCAACGACCCGGAACACGCACCCATGCCGACGCTTCAAGACCTGTATGACCTTCTGTGCCAGCAGAGCGAGCCCGAGGCAAAGCGGCTGGCAACGGCCCTTGAAATCTATGTGTCGGGCTCCCTCAACCTGTTCAACCACAAAACCAATGTGGACTATAAAAACGCCCGAGTGCTGTGCTTCGATTTGAAGAAGCTGGGCTCCGGGCTCCGCAAAATTGCCATGCACATCCTCAACGACCTGTCCAACAATCAGGTTTCCTACAACTTCTCCTGCGGTATTGCTACATGGTGCTATTATGACGAGTTCCATGTGCTGTTGCAGGACGAGCTGACTTCCAGCTATTTTGTGACTATCTGGAAAATGCTCCGTAAAAAAGGATGTGTTCCCAGCGCCCTGACCCAGAATGTGAAAGACCTCCTTGCCAGCCGTCAGATCGAAAATATTTTTGAAAACTCTGACTTCATGGTGCTTTTGTCACAGGCACAGGGAGACAGGCAAATTTTGGCGAAGCAGTTGGGTATCAGCCCCCACCAGCTTTCCTATGTGACCCACTCCAATCCCGGCGAAGGGCTTTTGTTCTTCGGAAATGTGACCATTCCGTTTGTTGACCGTTTCCCGAAGAATACCAAGCTCTACTCCATTATGACCACCCGCCCGGAGGAAAAGGAGGCCCAGAATGAGTAAGGACGCTTCGGGACAGGTTGACCCGAAGAAAACAAACAGTGAGAAACGGGTAAAGCGTGGGCGGCTCCACTTCACTGAGGAAGAAGTGACCCGTCAGGCCGGGGAGCAGGCTTCGGGCCAAGTTGGCCCGAAGTCCCAGAGTACCGGGA
>OCQZ01000702.1_pt1 | contig 10053 bp, 5 predicted proteins | sample 1538921 | NCBI WGS metagenome assembly OCQZ01 (sample SAMN03418269, study PRJEB22391) | human gut metagenome | biome: human-gut; feature: organic feature; material: feces | host: Homo sapiens | place: Tanzania | collected 2013-01 | reverse complement strand
GCAGGCACCTATCCGCGTTATCACCCTAGGTAATGACGATGATGCGGTAAACACCGATGACAATGCTCATCAGTTCAGGCTGCAGGCAACTTGGGGTGGTGGCTACAAGAATACCAAGGACTGTAAGATCAGTTATCAGATAGATCCATCTCTTCTGCCAGAAGGCAGTGGTATGGAGGTGCTCCCTGAATCCTACTATACTCTGGAGGATCCTAACACCCTGACTATCCCTAAGGGAAGGATTATTGGTGGTACAACAGTGCATCTTACTGATGCCTTCTTCAACGATCCGAAGGCTGCTACTACTCACTATGTGCTGCCTGTAAGACTCGTTTCTTCCCTCACTGGTGATTCTATCCTTGAAAAGAAGAACTACCAGATGATCTGTGTGAAGTACAAGAATCAGTACTCAGGTATGTATTGCAAGACAGGAACTACCAATATCCAGGATTTGAAGACCATTACCCACAAGAATGAGGATGCGCTTGATGTGGCTTCATCTGTAGATTTCAACACATCTTCCATCACTTTCTCTTATCCTGTAAAGGAGTGGAAGTATGATGACAAGGAGCATATCTGGAGTCTGATTGATGCATCGAAGGAGTTGACCATTAATCTTGCATTCAATGGAGAAAACTGTAAGGTTTATCAGGATGGCAAGGAGATCGGTACTGGTACTTTTGCTCCTCGTGGCATTCAGGATTTCAGCGACAAGAACCGAATGGCTGATTGTCTGAAGATCAAGTTTAATGCTACTGTAGTGACCAACGCCGGTGATGTAGAGCACGAGAAGACATGGACTATCTCTGCCGACTATGTGATGTCTATGATGTCTCGTGGCAACAAGCTTGAGTCATGGAAGTAATTTCGTAACAAACTAATGAAAATGAATTTAGTAGTATGAAAGTAAATAAATATATTATATCTGCACTGGTCTGCCCATTTGTTTTGGGCAGCTGTGCAGACTGGGATGACTGGAAATATGATGTCGAGAAGCCTCAGACCATCGCTCAGTATGAGTATCTCAACGACTATGCTCCCCTGAAGGAGAATCTGGATCGTGGTGCTCATCCAGGCTTTAAGGTGAGTGGTGCCCTCGGCGTGGACGAGTTCAACCAGCAAGGTCCGCTCTTCCGTCTTGCAGCCCATAACTTTGATGAGATTGTTGCAGGCAATGCTATGAAGATGGCTTCCTGTGTCAACGACCAGGGTGCAATGGATTTCAGTAAGGTATCTTCTTTTATTAATGCAGCAGAGGATGCAGGGGTAACAGTTTATGGTCATACCCTTGCCTGGCATGCTCAGCAGCCTTATAAGTATTTGAACGGTCTGATAGCCGATAAGCCTATCCCTGTGGTGCCTGGCGGCGATAATAAGTATATTAGATATACCACAGATAAGGCTGGTTCAAATGCCTGGGATAATCAGGCTAACTGCAAGTTGGCTACGCCATTGGAAAAAGGGGGTGCTTATACTCTTTCAATGAAAGTGAAAGCATCACAAGATTGTGAACTTGCTTTTTGGCCAATCTGGAATGCTAGTCCTAACAAGAACCAGTGGGGTGGTAGTAACGATGTTCAGTACTTGGCATCATATAAAGTTTCTACAGAATGGACAACGCTTACCTGGAAATTTAATGCATCGTTTTCTCATGATCTGTTGCAGTTTTGTTTCGGTAAGTTAGGTGGTAGCATCGATTTCGATGATGTCAAATTGATAAAGGATGGCACTGAAACCAACTTGGTGGCTAATGGCGATTTCGCTAAAGACGATATTTCTGCTTGGGGTAACAACTGGCAGGGACCTTCTTTTGCAATCAAGCAAGGTTCTGGTACAAGTGCATCTGGAAACTTCTGCATTAAATATACCACCGCTAAGGATGGCGCAAATCTCTGGGATCATCAGGCAAGTTATACGTTGCCTAAGGCATTGGAAAAGGGCGCTAAGTATGTCTTGAAGATGAAGTTGAAGGCTTCATCTGCTGCGGAATTTGCTTTCTGGCCTATCTGGGATGCTAGTCCTAATAAAAACCAGTGGGGTGGAAGTAATGATGTGCAGTATTGTGAAGCTCAGAATCTTACTACTGACTGGAAAACATATACTTGGGAGTTTACTGCTGCGTTTACACATGATAAGTTGCAGTTCTGCTTCGGTAAAATGAAGTCTGGCGAGAGTGTATATATGGATGATATTACCCTTGTCAAGGAAGGTACTGAGGATAATCTTGTTGCGAATGGCGACTTTGCCCAGAATGCAACAGCCGGTTGGGGTAACAACTGGCAGGGACCTGACTTCAAATGTGAAAAGTATGGTAATGGTATCCCTCTCACTCCTAAGGAGAAATCAGATACTCTTACTTGGGCGATGAACAAATGGATTAGCGGCATGATGCAGGCTACTGAAGGCAAGGTGAAGGCTTGGGATCTCATCAACGAGGCTGTTGCTGGTGAAGGCAACGTAAACGGATTCTATCCTCTTCAGACTGCCAATGAGAATTCTAAGGAAGATTTCTTCTGGCAGGATTACTTCACACCAGAGATGTATGGTCCTATCGTAGAGAAGGCGGCACGCGATGCTTATGCTGCGGTTGAGGGTACAGACCCTGCAGACCTCAAGCTCTTCGTCAACGATTACAACCTGGAATCAGACTGGGACAACAACCAGAAGGTGAAGTCGCTCGTTTACTGGATTGGCGTATGGGAAAAGAAGGGTCAGGAACTCGGCTATAACACCAAGATTGATGGTATCGGTTCACAGATGCACATCAGCTACTACGAGAATCCACAGACTCTGGAAAGCAAGAAGAAGGGCATCCAGAACATGCTCAAGATCATGGCAGAGACTGGCAAGCTCGTCCGTATCTCAGAGCTTGATATGGGTTATGTAGATGCTGAGGGCAATGATGTGACTACCGCTCAGTTGGAGAAGCTCCCTATCGATGAGCGTGTGGCTAAGGAAAAGGCAATGGCTGAATACTACAAGTGGATTATCGATCAGTATTTCGCTATCGTTCCTACCAGTCAGCAGTATGGCATCTGCCAGTGGTGTCTCACCGATTCACCTGCAAGCAGCAGCTGGCGCGGTGGACAGCCTGTAGGTCTCTGGAACCTGAACTATCAGCGCAAGCCAGCTTACGGTGGTTTTGCTGATGGTCTTGCAGGCAAATAAAAGACATAGGTTTATATATAGGTTAAGACATTAGTTTAGGTTTTATCATATAATGATTAACCGAAATGATGTTAGTCGTGATAGGTCGGTTGTGTCGTGAAGACACGACCGACCTTTTTGCGTTTTTTTAATGATGAAAATATTCTCTTTCTCCTATGTGTCATTCTTGAAAGAGATTGTCTAGTGTGACTTCGCTGTTTACTATACTTGAATGGATGCCATTGGCAACACCAAATGTTGTTATAAAGGTATTTACCAATGATTTTGTGCAATGGGTTCGGTCTCTGAATAATTCCATCCTATTGCGCAGCTTTATCTCATAATCTGCTGAAATTTTGTATTGGGCTTGACTAAATTTCATCTCGCAGAGGTTGATGACTCGGTCGGCACGCTCTATGATGAGATCTATTTGGGCTCCTCTCTGATTCTTGGTTTTGTCAGCCTTGTCAAACCAAATGTAAGCCTCGCTAGCCACGCCACCAATATTCAATGCCTTGCGTATTTGGCTGATATGGAACAAACAGAGTAATTCGAAAGTTAAACCTTGCCATGCCTCAACACTGTGAGAGAGATAATGCTTGCTCCACCATTGCTCATCAAAGGAGTCGATATTGGGCTCTATATACTTTAAATAAAATAAGGTATAAAAGTCTGTCAACTTATATAGGCGGTTTTGCGTCTTCTTGCCATAATATCTGAACTTCATGATGAAATCACATCTCTCCAGATTCTTTAATATCTGGCACAACTTCTTTCCGTCCAGTTCGGCTGCTTTAGCAATTTCTGCATTTGTCATGCCGCCTTTATGATTAGCCAAGAGCCTGACCACCTTGATGTAATTGTCTGCATGAGTAAATAAGGCTCCATATAATTCGTCAAATTCTTGTCTTAGTGCCCCTCCCTTGTTAAAGCACAGGGCATCAACATTCTGTACAAGGCTAAGACTTGGATCTATTAAACTCAGATAAAAAGGAATGCCTCCAAAGAACATATAGCATTGGGCTATCTGGAAGCGATCCCAAGAGCATCCCCGCGATTTTAGGTATAGTTCTGTCTCATACAAAGTAAATGGGCGTAAATATATCTGGCAAGTGATGCGAGCATGCAGACCTCCTTGGTTTTCTATGAGCTTGTCTACCATCCATGATGTGGCAGAACCGCTAGCGATGAAAACTATATCGCGACGACGGGCTGCCCATCCATTCCAAAAGTTTTCAAATGCTGGGGTGAAGTCGGAACGCAAGGAATCTATCCAAGGCATTTCGTCTACAAAGATTATCTTTTTGCGGTCTTCTGGCAAGGATGACAGATATTCTTCCAAAACATCAAAGGCATCAAACCAATCTGATAATTTGCGAGCTGATGTCTCGCCCATGGCTTGTTTTAATGCTTTGGCAAAACTGCGCAATTGGGTGCGTTGGGAGAGATTGTGTCCTCCAACGAAAGTGAAGTCGTACTTCCGACCAAAGAATTCATCTACTAGATAAGTCTTGCCGACACGTCTTCTACCATAAACGATAACAAGTTCAGAGCGATCTGAGTCTATACAACGTTGAAGCTCTGCCTTTTCTTTATCTCGTCCGATTATTAAATCTGCTTTCATACTTCTAATGTTTTGGTTCGACTGCAAAATTACGATATTTTTCCTTAAAATGGCACGAAAACGCACTTTTTCTCACTTTTTTTTCGAGAAAAAGTGCGTTTTCGTGCCAAAATCTTTAATTTGGCTGCATAATTTCAATCCAGATAAAGTATTTGTTACATGACGCAAAGGGTGTTTCAGGGGAAAGATGTATCTTTGTATCCATGAAAAAGATATATGATGAAACGATTAATGATAAACTCTAAACTGATGATATGGCTTGGCATCTGCATCGTCTTTGTATGCATTTGCCATTCTGCCGCCACTTACCATTTTTATTACTTGGAACAGTGGAATACGTTTTATTGGGATGCCGATGCCGTCTGTTATGGGGCGGGGCCCGTTGTGTATGGTATCTTGATGACTTTGGTAGCTTATGCCCAAAGCTTATGGGTGAAAGAGGGAGCCAGATACCTAGGTTGCATCACGGCGGTTGCGATGCTGATGACACTTCTTTCCAATATGAGCTGTTTGCTTGCGGGCAGTGTGTGTTTGGTGATGATTATGTTCTTGGTGGCGGTTGTACTTCGTTGCAGACTTTGGTTGAAGGTTGTCGCAGTCGCTATGATAGCTTTGGTGGTAAGAAGAAATTGCTTGGTTCGAGAAGGTTCTGCGCTAAACTTCATGGCTTATCTGCCTTGGCTTATGGCTGTGGTCGTGGGGGTGTTGCAACTTTGTTATGTTTATCTGCAAAAGCAACTCGGCAAGTATGGCTTGATGGCTCAGTGTGTGGTTGTGCTAGGGGCGGTTGTTGTCCTGTTTGTTTCTAGCTATCAAGCTCAGGACGAATATATGAAGAAAATCTATTATTATGTTCGTCACCAGCAATGGGATGAGATTATCAACCGTAGCAATAGCCGTGGTGCCAAGGGCAATGTCACCTTCCAACTCTGCCGCAATATGGCACTCGCCGAGAAGGGAGAACTGGGAGAAAAACTGCTGATGTTTGACCAACAAGGCATGAACAGTATCATGACTTCCGATTTTAAGACCTTCCAGGTGAGCATGCTTATGATGGATGTCTATTATGCGATGGGCTATGTGAACATGTCGCAGCTTTGTGCCTTTGAGTCTCAGGAGTGCATGGATAATAAAAGCCCATATCTTTGGCAACGATTGGTGGATACGAACATCGAGAATGGCGCCTATGCGGTGGCAGAGAAATATATCAAGCTTTTGGAGCGAACCTTGGCTTACCGTGATTGGGCTAAAGAACGACGCAGATTTCTCTATAACGACAAGGCTGTGAGGGCAGACAAGGTGTTGGGAATGAAACGCAAGTGTATCTTCTCCGATGATAAGTTGATGGGCAACGGTGGCTTCGACAACGACTTGGCTTCCATCGTCAAGGCTTGTCCTGAGCATCGTGCCACTTTGGAGTATTTGGGAGCGATGTATATCGTGGCTAACCAACGTTCCGAGTTCTTGGCTCTGATGAAGCAATACATGGGAACGAAGGCTATGCCACACATTCCTGCCTCCTTTGCCAAGGCAATGGAAGTGTTTTGTAAAAATCCAGAATGAAAGAGTGATTAGATTATGTTAATCCAATAATAAGTGTTTGCAAAATGATGTGCTATATATATAATAAGGTGAAATGCAGAATCTGTAGGGTAGTGATGGCTTGCCTCGGATTATGTTTGTTGGCAAGTTGTTCTTCACGAGTGGTTGTTGACAAGCAACTCTCCGAGTCGCCTAAGATATTTCCGGATTATCAGAATGTAACGATTCCTAGTCAGATGGCTCCGCTCCATTTCCGAGTGGAAAAAGAGCCAGGCGAGGTTGTCGCTGCCATTTTTTCCACAGACGATGGAAAGAGCGTAACGGTTCAGGCGGATGATACAGAAGTCTGTATCGGCGAGGGTGATTGGAAAAATCTCATAACTTCCGCTTCTCGCATCGAAGTACAGGTAGTTGTGAGAAGAGGTGAGAATAATTGTGGTCTCAAGCCTTTCTCGATCCACGTCTCGCCTGATAGCATTCACCCCTATATTGCTTATCGCCTAATCGAACCAGGCTATGAGCAATGGTACAAGATGGGCATCTATCAACGTTGTCTTTCCGATTATTCGCAGTCGCCTATCTTGGAGAATACGGTGACGGGGAATAATTGCATGAACTGTCACAACTTCTGCAATCGGAATGCCAAACAGATGATGCTGCATCTGCGTGCGGGAAAGTTGGGAGGCACATACGTGATGCAAGGAGATGGTTTGGCTAAGAAGTTGAGCATCGATGGGGATAGTATCAAGTCGTTGGTTTATCCAGCTTGGCATCCTTCAGGCAAGTTGATCGCTTTCTCAACCAATGATACCCATCAGGGTTTTCACTCATCAGACAGAAATCGCATTGAGGTCTATGACCAGAAGTCGGATGTCGTGGTTTATGACTTGGCATCCAACCATATCTTTACTTCTCCTTTATTGAGCTCGCAACGAAGTTTTGAAACTTATCCTTGTTTCTCACCAAATGGCAAGCGTCTCTATTTCTGTACCGCAGATAGTGTGGAGATGCCTCGTCGTTATAAGGACGTGAAATATAGCGTTTGTTCCATAGCCTTTGATGCTGCCCATCATGCTTTTAGCACCGAGGTTGATACGCTTTTTTCAGCTCATACGACAGGTAAAAGTGCCGTAATGCCTCGCATTTCGCCAGATGGCAAATGGTTGGTGGTTACGGTAGCCGATTATGGTTGTTTCCCTATTTGGCATCATGAGGCAGATCTTTGTATCATCAATCTCCAAACCAAGGAATGTCAACCTTTGTCGGCTGCCAATAGCCGAGATACCGAGAGTTATCACTCATGGAGCAGCAATGGTAGATGGCTCGTCTTTGGCTCGCGCCGAGTAAATGGGCTTTATACGATGCCTTATATTTGTCATATCGACAAGAACGGCAAGGCTTCCAAGCCATTCCTTCTGCCACAGAAATCTCCTGATTTCTACGACAAGTGCTTGAAGTCATTCAATATTCCCGAGTTCGTGAAGGATAAAGTGGAGTTGAAAGACACTCTGCCGCAGGAACACATAGCTGCAAAGTGACTTTTCTAGTCCTTTTTATATTCCTTTGTAACATATCGAAAAGTATCTGATACGTCATCGAATGCTCGTTATTTTGTTTTTGCTTACCTTTGCAAAGAAAATTCTAATAATCAATATTTTATGTATCGTTCTATGAATCGAATTTCAATCTTTGCATCAATGATGATGATGATGTGCCTTCCGATGATGGCACAGAAGAATGGTAGCAAGGCACAGGTAAAACCTGATCCGAACTTCCAGATTTATCTTTGTTTCGGACAGTCGAATATGGAGGGTAATGCAGCCATCGAAGACATCGACCGAACTGGGGTGAACCCCCGGTTCCAGGCGATGTATGCGGTGGATGATGAGAAGGCTGGATGGAAAAAGGGACAGTGGCATACCGCTGTCCCTCCCCAGGCTCGTCCTAGTACTGGTCTTACTCCTGTAGATTATTTCGGCAGAAAGATGGTGGATAATCTGCCTGACAGCATCAAGGTGGGAACCATCACCGTGGCTGTGGGCGGTGCCAGCATCGACCTCTTCGACAAGCGCACCTATAAGGCTTACCTGAAGAAGCAGCCCGACTGGATGAAGAACTTTGCATCGCAGTATAACGGCAATCCATACGCCCGACTCATCGAGCTGGCTAAGATTGCCCAGAAGCAGGGTGTCATCAAGGGTATCCTCCTGCATCAGGGTGAAACCAACAATGGTGATGCCAACTGGCCTAACAGGGTGAAGACTGTATATAACGACATTCTCAAGGATCTGAACCTGAAGGCAGAGGATGTGCCTCTGCTGGTAGGCGAGACCGTACAGAAAGACCAGGGCGGAATCTGCTGGCAGCATATAGCCGTAGTGGATGATATTGCCAAGACCATTCCTACCGCCCACGTCATCTCTTCCAAGGGATGTCCGCAGCGTGGCGACGGTCTGCATTTCATCGCCGAGAGCTATCGCACCATGGGTAAGCGTTATGCCAACATGATGCTCTCGCTGCTCGGAATCATTCCGGATGCCAACTATCCACGTGTGGATAAAGACCGCCGTGCATACGTCAAGCTCCACGCACCGGAGGCAAAGCAGGTCATCTTTGATATCTGCGGAAAGAAATATCCGATGAAGAAGGATCTGGATGGCGACTGGTATGGTGTTTCAGACCCATTGGTAGTAGGTTTCCACTATTATTTCCTGAATGTGGATGGAGTGCAGGTGGTAGATCCTGCCAGCGAAACCTATTTCGGCTGCTGCCGTGAGGCGGGTGGTCTGGAGGTTCCTGAGGGAGCCGAAGGCAACTACTATCGTCCTCAGCAGGGAGTAGCGCAGGGTCAGGTCCGCTCGGTATCTTACTATGCAGCTTCGCAGGGCAAGTTCCGCAGAGCTATGGTTTATACGCCTGCAGAATACGAAACCAATCTCACCAAGCGTTATCCTGTGCTCTATCTGCAGCACGGTATGGGCGAGGATGAGACGGGCTGGAGCCATCAGGGCTATATGCAGCACATCATGGACAACCTCATTGCCGAAGGTAAGGCGGTGCCTATGATTGTGGTGATGGAGAGCGGCGATGTAAAGCAGCCTTTCGTGCCACGTCCGGGCAAGGATGTGGATGAGGAGCGCAAGCTCTATGGTGCTTCCTTCTATGATGTCATCATCAAGGACCTGATTCCGATGGTAGATCAGAAGTTCCGCACTTATACAGATAGAGACCATCGTGCGATGGCTGGTCTTTCCTGGGGCGGTTGCCAGACTTTCAACACCGTGTTGCCGAACTTGGATAAGTTCTCGGCTTTGGGAACCTTCAGCGGTGCACTTTTCGGTGTGGATGTCAAGACCTGCTTCAACGGCGTCTTTGCAGATGCAGCAAAGTACAACAGCCAGATTCACTATATGTTCATGGGCTGCGGTTCTGAAGAGAACTTCGGCACGGAGAAGATGGCGAAGGAGTTGAAAGACCTGGGCATCAAGCTGGATGTCTATGTTTCACCAGGTACTCATCACGAGTGGCTCACCTGGCGCAGATGTCTGAAGGAATTCGTTCCTCATCTGTTCAAGTAACAGGACTTACTAAAAAATCCTATAATTATATATGAGTCCACTTGAATTAGTGGGTTCTATTTGAATCAAACAAATGTCTTAGTCGGGTACTATTCCGACATTGACGATAACTAACACGGACTATCAGTCTGCCTCAAAAGTTGTCAAACCAACACAGAAAGG
>OCQZ01000699.1_pt1 | contig 10070 bp, 8 predicted proteins | sample 1538921 | NCBI WGS metagenome assembly OCQZ01 (sample SAMN03418269, study PRJEB22391) | human gut metagenome | biome: human-gut; feature: organic feature; material: feces | host: Homo sapiens | place: Tanzania | collected 2013-01 | reverse complement strand
CGCGCGCATCACGCGCGAGGGCGAGTCGTTCGTGATTTGAAGAGAAAAGAAAAAGGCTCTCCGCTTATAGCGGAGAGCCTTTTTATATGTTATTTCGGCAGATTCTGCGTGCTCCAGGGGTGATACTGGTAGGACTGCTCCTCGCTCATGCCAAAGTAGCGGAGATCCGTCCTGCCGTACTGATCGCCCCAGGTGACATCGATGTGATACGTCGTGCCGTCCAGCTCTGCGAGCGTCCAGATGTGGCTGTCGTTGAAAAGCGCGGTGCAGTCGATGCCTTCGAGCTTTAAGAGCAGGTTGTACGCGCCTGTGTAGCCGTCGCACACGGCAAGGCCGCCCACGAGCGCGCCGTAGGCAAGGTGGCTGGCGGAATCGTCACCGGCACCGCTGTCGTAGCGGCAGTTGTCGCACAGCCAGAGATAGTAGGCCTGCGCGATCTCATACTGGCTCATGCCGTAGCTCAGTGTGCCGCTCTCCCAGAGGGAGTCGTGCACGCGAATGGCGGCGGCGAGCGTTTTGGCACGGTAGGATTCGAGCACTTTCTCCGCACAGGCAGTGGAGGAGAAGGTGAACACGACGCGCCCCGTCGCATACGAGCGGCAGGAGACCACGTTGTACATCTGCTCGCAGTAGGTTTTGACGCAGGAGGTGAATGCCTGTGTCAGCGCGTTCGCCGTGGCAGCTGAGAGCGCCTTGGAGTATTGGAGCGTGATGCTGTGCTCGCCGCGCGCAAGCATGCCGCGCACGAGCGCATCGATGGCGGCGGTGTCCTTCGGCGAGGCGGGCAGCGCTGTTTTCTGCGGCGCTGCGACGAGCCCTGCGAGCGTTGCACCGGCGGCGGAGTGGTAGGGCGCGACCGTCCAGGTGAGCGTCAGGCGTGTTTCCGGTTCGACAACGCGCGTGAGCAGCGCCGCGATCTCCGCGCGGCTGACGCTGCGCTCGGGGCAGAAGCTGCCCGCATCGTCCATGCCGGAGAGCAGCCCCCGGCGGTACATCATTAAAATCTCGCTGCGATAGGGCGTTTTGAGCGTCACGTCGGCGATGAAATCGCCGCTTGCGTAGGCGGTGGTAACAAGCTCGGCGTTCGGCTCATCGTACCACTCGGCGGGCAGGGCGAAGGCGAAGATGCCCGCCATCTGCGCGCGCGAGGCGGGCAGGAGGTAAAAGCCCTCAAAGCTCGTGTCGAGCAGCTTTTCGCTCTTGAGATAGTCGACATAGGGCTGATACCAGCTCTTGCCGAGCGGCGCGGCGGGGATGCAATCGTCGCTCCCTGTCGTGTAGATGGCGTGCAGGCGCGCGGCGATGGTCAGCATCTCGGCGATGGTCACATCGCCCGCGGGGGCGAAGGCCGTCTCGCTGCGCCCGTCGAGAAGGCTGTATTCATAGGCGGAGGCGACGGCGGGGGCGAACCAGTCGCCGTCCTTCACGTCGGCAAAGCGGGCATCGTAGCTGCGAAGGGGGGAAAAGGGCGCGGCGGACTCGCTCCCGGCCGGATCTGCCGCCTCTGCGGGGGCGGCGGGCACGGCAGGTGCGCCGCCCTCATTTGCGAGGGTGGGGACGCTCAGAGCGAGCGTGAGCGCCGCAAGGAGCAGCGCAAAGCGGAACTTCATGGCGTCTTCTCTCTTTCTTGCAGATTCGCGCGCTTACGGGACGAGGACGTTCTGCTCGTCCGCCGTGAGCGGCGCGGCGTAGGGGTTGAGCATCAAGTTGGTCATCTCGAGCACCTGCTCACGGTCGAGGGCGTAGACCGACATTCCCTTGTACCAGCCCGAGCCGTCGCCGGGGAGGGTGGCGAAGTGGATGGCGTCCATGCCGCCCATGGAAAGCGCCTCGTTGGCGAGCCAGACGAGGTTGCCGAGCGTCAGGTCGGTCTTGACGTATTTGAGGAAGGTCTCGGCCATTGCGGGCAGGTTTTCAAGCTTCATGAGCTTCTGCGCAACGGCCTTCAAAAAGGCCTGCTGCGTTTCGATGCGCCCGAGATCCTGCCGCCCGCCGTAGCCGGTGTTGTCGTTGTTGTGGCGGAAGCGCACGACCTCCATGGCCTTCTGGCCGTCGAGCTTCTGCAATCCCGCCTTGAAGTGGATGTGCAGGTCCTGATAGGGGTCGTCGTAGTCCATGTCGCAGGGCACGTCGAACTCAACGCCGCCGATCTGGTCGATGAGCGCGACAAAGCCCTTTAAGTTGACGGAAACGTAGAAATCCACGGGCACGCCCAGAAGATCCTCGATCTCGCTGCGCAGCTTGTCGGTGCCGCCGTTGTTGTAGGCATAGTTGAGCTTGTGGCCGTTGCTCATCAGCGAGTCGCGCGGGAGGCTGACGATGTCGATCGTGTCGTTCTCCGCGTCAAAGCGCATGAGCATATTCGTATCGCTGCCGCCGGCATCGTTGTCTATGCCGGAAAGGAGGATGGTGTAGCAGTATTTTTTGCGCTCCTTGCCGTTTGCAATCGTCTCGATGCCGTCGTTGTCCTCCTGCTGCGCGCTGTCCTGCTCGGTCTTGTTGTCCTCCTTGCCGGCGTCCGGCTCGGGCGCGCGCACGACGTACTTGACCGCCGCCACGACCGCCACGGTCAGAAAGAGCAGCGACAAAAGCGTGACCGCTGCGCGCTCGCCGCGGCTTTTGCGGCGCTTGTGCTGTTTCTTTCCTCTATGCTCCGCGCCCTGTGCGCTGTGGGAGGAGCGGCGCGCATCGCTGCGGTGCTCGCGCTCGTAATAGTCCTGTTCTCTCATCTCGTTGCTCCGTTCTTTTTTCTTTCGGTTTACAATAACGGTATTGTACCCTGTGCGGCGGCATCATGCAAGAAAAATTTTGCCGCCGGGGAGGTCTTGCCATATCTTAGACGAAAAAACGCGAAAAAAGTTTCACACGCCCTTGTACTTTTTCCTTGTGGCGAGACCGCCGCGGATGTGGCGCTGGGCCTTGTTTTCCTCCAGCACCTCCTTGACCTGAAGGTAAAGGCAGCGGTCGAATTGGGGCAGGCGGTCCTGCAGGTCCTTGTGTACGGTGGATTTGCTCACGCCGTACTTCTTCGCCGCGGCGCGCACGGTGGCGCGGTTCTCGATGATGTAAGCCGCAAGCGTGCGGGCTCGTTCTTCCATGTTTCCCTTCATGAAGCACACTCCTGACTCATGTTGCTCCATCTATATGCCGCGGGGGAAAGAATATGCAAAAAAGCGGCGCGCCGCAAAGGGCGCGCCGCTTCGGTACGGGAGAGATGTTTATAATAGGAGCATCAGAACGGGGATGACGACAAAGCACGCGAGCGTGGACAGCGCCGCGCCCTGCGCGGCAAACTGCTCGTCCGCGCCGTAGTCCGCGGCGGCAACGACCGTCTGCGTCACAACGGGCATGGCCGTCTCCACGAGCAGCACGCTGCGCGCAAGCCCCTCCACGCCGAGCAGCGCGCACAGCGCGAACGATGCTGCCGGCACGAGCAGGAAGCGAAAGCTCATCACGATGGCAAGGTCGCGGTCGAGCCGGAGATTTTTCAGCCCGATCTCGCAGATGATATAGCCCGTGAGCAGCAGGGCGAGCGGCGTGACGAGATGATTCATATACTTGCAGTAGCTCATCACGAGCGGCGGGAGGGAAACGCCCGTAAAGACGAGCACAAAGCCCAGCAGCACGGCGATGACGGCGGGCGTGGTCAAAAACTTTTTGAGCATCCGGCAGTCAAAGCCGCCGCCGTCGCCCGACCAGCGCACGAGCGAGAGCCCCACGAGCTGGACAAAGCTCGTGTTGACGAGATAGTAGAGCATGACATAGGGCGTGCAGGTTTCGCCGAACAGCTCGGTGCACATCGGAAGGCCGATGAAGATGGCGTTCGACACCGAGCACATCATCATAAAGACGCCGAGCTTCCTGCGCGGCAGCTTCAAGAGCTTGCCTGCAAGCAGCGAGAGCAGAAACGCGCCGAGCGTGGAGAGAAAGGGCACGAGCAGAAAGCCCGGCGAGAGCGCGAGCAGCTCGCGCGTCAAATTCTTCGTCAGCCCGTAGACGCACATACAGGGGATGGCGACAGACATGGTGAATTTGCTGATAAAGCGCTTGACATCCGGGCTCATCCAGCCCATGCGCGCGCAGAAATAGCCCGTGGCCGTCAGCAGCAGGATGATGGTGACGGAGGCAACGGCGTGAAGGAACGTGTCCATAAAAAAGCACCTCGCAGCGGAATGTAGATTTCAGTATATCAGCTTTGCGGCAAAAGACAAGAGCGGAAAAGTGGGTTGCAATGCCCCGCGGGATGGGATATGATGGAAGGAGAGGAACCCTTTGAATACAACAGAGAAGATCGAGAGGAGTTTTATTGTTATGAAGGCAGCGCTGGTCATTATGGCGGCGGGCATGGGCTCGCGCTACGGCGGCAGCAAGCAGGTGGACGGGATCGGCCCGAACGGGGAGATCCTGATGGAATATTCCGTGTTCGACGCGCTGCGCGCGGGCTTTACGAAGGTGGTCTTCATCATCAAGCCCGAGATGCGCGATTTGATGGAGGAGCTGGTCGGCAAGCGCCTTGCAGAGCGCGAAACGGCGGAGGGCGAAAAGGTCGAGGTGTGCTATGCCTATCAGGACTTTTCGAGCGTCCCCTCCTTTTATGCAGTGCCCGAGGCGCGCGTCAAGCCGTTTGGCACGGTGCACGCGCTGCTCTGCGCGCGGGACTTTGTGCGCGAGCCGTTCGTCGTCATCAACGCAGACGACTACTACGGCGCGGATGCGTTCAGGACGATCTATCAGGAGCTTTCCAGGCTCGCCGGGACCGGCGAGGGCACGATGGTCGGCTACGACCTTTGCAACACCGTGAGCGAGCACGGCACGGTCACGCGCGGCGTGTGCCATGTGAACGAGCAGGGCCTGCTCGACCGCGTGGTGGAGACCTTCCATTTAAAGCCCTGCGAGGATGGAAAGATCCGCGACATTCAGGAAAACGGCGACGGCCCGGTCTACGCGCCCGAAACGCCGGTTTCGATGAACTTCTGGGGCTTTACGCCGTGGCTCTTTGAAAAGCTCGACGAGTACTTCAAGGACTTCCTCCGCACCCTGCCGGACGGCGAGCTCAAGGCAGAGTGCCTGCTGCCGAGCCTCATCGGTCAGCTCATCGACCGCGGCGAGCTCACCGTCTCCGTGCTGAGATCGAGCGCGCGCTGGTTCGGCATGACCTACCACGAGGACAGGGAAATGGTGCAGAGCGAGCTTAGAAAGCTGCACGACGCAGGCGTATACCCGAAGTCGCTGCGCGCATAAGAAAACGAAAGAGAACGACCGCCTCCGGACATACTACGTCCGGAGGTGATCTTTTCAATGAAACGCAAGGACATGGGCCTTCCGCGCGACATGACGCCGATGCTCAAGGCGCGCTTCGGCCGGCCGGACGACTGCGCCGATCTCGTGAACAAGTACGGCACCTACAACATCCAGCCGACGGCGGACACGGAAAACCTCTTTCCGATGATCGCGCCGGGACTGCCGGAGGAGTGGAAACGCATGGCGATCGGCAAGTCGGAGATGGAAAACTTGCAATAGCAAAAAGACGACAAAAAGGAGAAAAGAGGGCGCGATCACGCGCCCTCGCTCCGCCTTTTCCGCTTCCAGAGCGGCAAATGGCACGGAAATGCACGAAAAGGCCGTAAAGTTCGACAAAAAAGCAGATGACAAAATGGAGAAATTTATTACTGGTATACAAATAGAAGGTCTTACTGGTACTTGCGTTGTGGATAAAATAGGTTAAAGTATGTGTTAAGAGTAACTTATTCGGCGGCCGGCGCGAAAGAAAGGGCCAGCCGGAAGGACTCAAATATGAAGGAGGAGAGAGAATGGAAACCAAAAGTAATGCAAAACTGAAAGCTCTGTTCATCATCCCGTCGATCACCGGTATCGTCCTGTTTATGATCCCGGTGAAGAACGCTGCCGGCGATTGGACCGTCGTGGTCAAGATCATCGCCGACATCATCTCAGGCTACATCGGCGGCTTCCTGCCGCTGCTGTGTGTGCTGATCCTCACCGTTTCGGCCGTGCTGTCGGTCGTCGCGCTGGCAAAGCCAAAATTCATCATGAACAGCTCTATCATGAAGGAATGCTTCGCCTGCAAGCCCATCTGGGTCGTCATTCGTGTGCTTGCGGTCATCTTCGTGTGGCTCACCTATCTCGGCGTTGGCGAGGACGGTGTGGGTCTCATCGGTATGATCACCGGCGGCGGTCAGGGCGGCTTTGTCCTCTATGACCTGCTCACCACGCTCGTCATCATCTTCGTCATCGCGGCGCTGCTGCTGCCGCTGCTGCTCGACTTCGGCCTGCTCGAATTCGTCGGCGCGCTGCTCACCCGTGTCATGCGTCCCCTCTTCAAGGTCCCCGGCCGTGCTGCGGTCGACTGCATCACCTCCTGGATCGGCGACGGTACGCTCGGCGTCATGCTCACCTGCAACCAGTATGAGGGCGGCTACTACTCCGCCAAGGAAGCGAGCATCATCGCAACGCTGTTCTCCGCCGTTTCCATCACCTTTACCCTCGTCGTTCTCGATACGGTCGGTATGCTCGATAAGTTCGGCATCTACTACCTGATCGTCTGCTTCGTTGGTATCGTCTGCGCGATCATCTGCCCGTACCTCTACCCCCTGCGCAAAAAGCCCAACACCTACTTAGTCGAAGGCAAGGCCGCTCCCGACACCCTCCCCGAGGGCTACACGAGCAACGTCCAGTACGGCATGGACCTCGCCATGAAGCGCGTTTCCGAGTTTGGCGGCATCGGCCAGTTCTTCAAGAGCGGCGCCAAGAACGCCTGCAGCATGTGGTTCGGCGTTCTGCCCTCCGTCATGGCCATCGGCACCATCGCCCTCATCCTTGCCAACTACACCCCCATCTTTGAGTGGCTCGGCATCCCGTTCCGTCCCCTGCTCCAGCTGCTGCAGGTCCCCGAAGCGAATGCCGTTGCCTCCACGATGATCGTCGGCTTCACCGATATGCTCACCCCCGCCATCCTGATCGCGGAGTGCACCAGCGAGATGGCCAGATTCATCGTCGCTGTCGTCTCTGTCACGCAGGTCCTCTACCTCTCTGAGGTCGGAGGTCTGATCCTCGGCTCCAAGCTTCCCCTCAACATCTGGGAGCTGTTCGTGATCTTCCTTGAGCGCACCGTTATCAGCCTGCTCATCGTCTGCCCCATCGCACACCTGATGTTCTGAGAGCAAAAGCGGAGAGCTGCTTCTGCTCGAAGCTCCAACAGAAAAGCCGGAGAGCGTCCAGAAGGACGCTCTCCGTTTTTATATTTTGCGGATAGAACAGATGCACAAAATTGTCTGTACAAATATCCCTGACTTGTGGTAAAATGTGAAAAAACAGGGAAGGCTGCGGCGGAGCATGGTTTTCGCCGCCGGAGGGGCTGCCTCCGGCCGCCGCAGAAAGGGACGAAAACCCTATGACAATCAAGATCGATAAGGACGCGAAGGTGCCGGTCTATTTGCAGATCGCAGATCAGATCAAGGCGCAGATCATCAGCGGCGCGCTGCCCAGAGGCGGCACGCTGCCGAGCGAGCGCGCCCTTGCGCAGATATTGGACGTGCACCGCAACACGGTCGTCAAGGCCTACAGCGAGCTCAAGAGCGACGCTTGGATCGAGTCGCGCCAGGGCGTGGGCTACGTTGTGACGGACACGGAGAACGCGCAGGAGGGCGAGGGCGACGGCGCGCTCCCGTACGCGGGGCGCGTGAACTGGATCGGCGCGGTGGCGGACAAATACCTCGACATGGAGAAGACCTTTGACGACCTTTTCCAGCGCTTTACGGACGAGAGCCACTATTCCCTCGGCAGCGGCATCGCCTCGCGCGAGGTCTTCTCGCCCGAGCGCGTGGCGCAGGATATTGCCGCGCTCGTGACGGGCAGCGGCCCCTGCCAGTATTTTTTCAGCCCCTACAAGGGCGACCGCTTCCTGCGGCAGAAGCTCGTGTCCTTCCTTGCAACAAAGGGCGTAAAGGCCTCCTCGGGCGAGATTCAGGTGCTGGCCGAGACGAATCAGGCGCTCGATTTCATCGTGACCCTCCTTGTCAACCCCGGCGACAGCGTGGTGATGGAAGAGCCCGTGCACCCGGATATGTACCGCGCGATGGAGCTGGCGGGCGCAAAGATCCTCGCCGTGCCGGTGGATGAAAACGGCATGGACTGCGCGGTGCTCGAAAACCTGCTCGCGCACACAAAGCCCAGCCTCATCTTCGTCAATTCAAGCTATCACGACCCCACGGGCCGCATTCTGTCGATCGAGCGGCGCAAGAAGCTCGTTGAGCTTTCCAACCGCTACCGCATCCCGATCGTGGAGGAGGACGCGGCGAGCGAGCTTGCCTACGAGGGCGAAAAGCTCCCGCCGATCAAGGCCTTCGACACGATGGGCAACGTCATTTACATCTATTCCTTCTCGCTTACCTTCGTTCCGGGGCTGAGCCTCGCCTTCGTCACGGGCAACCGCGACTTCATCCGCGCGCTGAGCTATCTTGTCTCCGTGCGATTGATGGCCTCGGACTGGCTGACGCAAAAGCTCCTCGGGATGTATCTCGACGACGGCAGCTATTATAGCTCGCTTGCCGCCTTCCGCGAGAATTACCGCCGCAAGCGCGACCTTGTCTGCCGCAAGCTCGACGAGCTTGCCCCCCTGGGCGTGCAGTACGAAAAGCCCCTCGGCGGCGTTTACATCTGGTGCAGGCTGCCCGAGGGCGTGGACAGCAAGCGCTTTATCAGCAGGGCCTATAACATGGGCGTCACGCTCATCCCCGGCCACGTCTTTTACCCCTACAAAAACGGCGGACGCGACCATATCCGCATCAATTATTCCTATGAATCGGATGAGCGGCTGATGCAGGGCATGGACGTATTGCACAAAGCGCTAAAAGAAGAGCTGGACGAGTGACTGGCACACAAAATGCCGCTGATGCTGATACATCACAACACTATAATAAAGTATTATACTGGGAGCAGAAATTCAGGAAACACCTACGCTGCGCGCAGGCTGCCCTTCGGCAGCGGCGCGGGAAAACAATTATGACGGGAGCGTTCGGGCGGCCGAAGAGAGAACCGCCGGCGCTCCGGGAAGGGAGCACTACCATGTATCCAGGCATCCACAATTTTTCTGAGATCGGAAAGCTCAACAAGGTGCTGCTGCACCGCCCCGGCAAGGAGCTGGAGGCACTCACCCCCGCAACGCTCGAGCGCCTGCTGTTCGACGATGTGCCCTACCTCAAGATCGCGCAGGAGGAGCACGACAATTTCGCCCGCGTTCTGCGTGAAAACGGCGTCGAGGTCGTCTACTATGTCGACGAAGTGGCCAAGGCCATCTCCGACCCCGTGCGCCAGATCCAGCTGGTGAACGACTTCCTCAACATCAGCAAGATCCACGCCAAGGGCCTGCGCGCGTCCATGACGAGCTATCTTCTCAATATGCCGCCGAAGGAAATGGTTACCGAGCTGATCGCCGGCATCAAGCGCAGCGAGGTTGCCACCAAGGAGGCCACCTCCCTCATGGATCTCGTCGACGACGATTATCCCTTCGTCTCCGACCCCATGCCCAACCTCTACTTCACCCGCGACCCCGGCGCCTGCGTGGGCGAGGGCATCAACATCCACAGGATGCACACCCCCGCGCGCAAGCGTGAGAGCCTGCTGCTGAAGTATATGTACCTCTACAACCGCGACTTTGCCACGCCGGAGAACAAGATGTGGTACGACCTCTCCGACAGCTACTCCATCGAGGGCGGCGACGTGCTCGTCCTCTCGAGGGACATCGTGGCCGTCGGCCTGTCCCAGCGCACGACCGTTTCCGGCGCGGAGAACTTTGCGCGCAACCTGCTGCAAAACTCCGGCTTCAAGAAGGTGCTCGCGTTCGACATTCCCGAAACGCGCGCGTTCATGCACCTTGATACCGTTTTCACGATGGTCGACTACGACAAGTTCACCATTCACCCCGAGATCGAAGGCCCGCTGAGCGTTTACGAGATGACGCTCGACGATCATGGCGAGCTTCAGTTCCGCGCGCTCAAGGAAGAGCTCAAGGACATTCTCGCCCTCGAGCTCAAGCTCCCCGCGGTCGACCTGAT
>OCQZ01000696.1_pt1 | contig 10082 bp, 6 predicted proteins | sample 1538921 | NCBI WGS metagenome assembly OCQZ01 (sample SAMN03418269, study PRJEB22391) | human gut metagenome | biome: human-gut; feature: organic feature; material: feces | host: Homo sapiens | place: Tanzania | collected 2013-01 | reverse complement strand
TGGCATATATTATAAAAATAAATTTGAAACCTACTTATAACGATGGGAGAGGCCGTACCCCCACCAATAAAGAGTATTTATGAGCCTGTGCGGCAGGTACCACTTTTTTTTAAAAAAAACAAAGCCAATGCCCGCGTTCACATAGTTCAAATCGTAAAAAAATTAAGGAAATATACTTTCATATCGTACATTTTCCAACCTCTACATTTTAATCTTGGAAATAAATATTTAAATTTGCGATATATCCATAGAAATACACAGAATCCAATTCACAGAATGTATAACTCATAAATAATACTATTATGGAAAGGAAATTACTAAAGCGTTGTTTGGCCCTCATGGCATTTGGCATGTCGGCCGTCATGCCCGCCGTGGCCGACGATTTTCAATCGGCACTGGTGGTGTGGCAAGGAGACCAGGAACTATATAGTTTCTACGTGGCAAACAATCCGACGTTGAAAGTCAGCAACGGATATGCCGTTGTGCAGTCGGAAGGCAAATGGGAGACGGAGAGTTATTTCCAGGTGAGACAGCATGATTGTTATTTCAGTATCCCCATGTCGGAATCGTCCAACTATAAGATTTCGCTGGAAAAGCGCGACTATATGGGCGTGTTCGGACACCGGGTGCCGACTTCTATTGAAGAGAAACTGACCGTCACCGCGCGTCCCGCATTTTCCATCCAAGGCGGCGTCTTGCACGTCGCTGGACTGAAGAGCGGCGAACCAGTGACGGTGTACACCATCGACGGCAAGACCGCCGTGCAGGTAAAGGCCGACAGCGACGGACGCGCTTCCGCTTCTTTGCGACAAATGTTGGGAACAGTCATTGTGAAGGCTGGCAATGTTTCATTTAAAGTGTTGATAAAATGAAGAGGATAAAACATATCATCTGTCTGCTCGCCGTGGCGCTGGCAGGCAGCGGCAGCCTGAATGCCCAAGGATTGGGCTTTTATTTGGGCGGCAAGCGAGTGGAACTGGTTGAGGGCGACTCCATCAACTTCGTGAACAACGACAAGGGCCAGGTGGAGGTGAAGGTGAACAAGGACGGCCAGGTAGAAGTGTACCGCGGCGATGAGATGACGTTCTTTGGCGACATTGAGCGCTATTTGCTCGACATCAACAACGCCATGCACTATTATTTTAGTAGTGAGAGTTATCACGCCGGCTTTGGCTATGGTGGTGTCATGCACATGCGTGACGTCTTGACGGGCGACCTTTACCGTCCGGATAACGGTTACAACTGGTTTCAGAATTTGGCAGAAAATCGTATAGGTGTGAACGAAGTATCCACCGTTTACATGTGGCGTTTCTATGAGAATGCCATCACAGCCTGCAACAAACTCATCGGGGCCATTGACGAAACGAAGGCCAACCATCAGCAGAAGCAGTATCTCGGCGTTGCATACGCTTTCCGCGCCATGTATTATCTCGACATCGCCCGCATGTATGAATATTTGGATTGCTATGAAACCAAACCTTTGTCGAACACTGGCAAGAACATCAGAAACCTGACGGTGCCCATCATCACGGAGAAGACCGCTGAAAAGGATGTGGCTCAACTGAAGCGTGCCACAAGGGAGGAGATGAAGAATTTCATCGCCAGCGATCTTGAAAAGGCAGGGAGTCTTCTGACCGACTATAAGAGAAGCAACAAACAACTGCCCGATTTGGCTTGCGTTTATGGATTGCAAGCACGATTGAATATGTGGGTAGAAGACTATGCCGCAGCGGCTGTCTATGCTCGGAAAGCCATCTCCCAGAGTGGGGCAAAACCGCTTACAAAGGAGGAAATGTATGACCTTGAAAATGGCTTCAATAATATGAAAGTCTCTTCATGGATGTGGGGAGCGCAGCCGTCGGAAGACAGCAATATAGGATTGCTTAGCTGGGGGGGATGGATGAGCAATGAAGCCGTTTTCGGCTATGCTTCAGTGGCTCCCGTATGCATTGCTCCTTCCTTGTTAAAGGAAATTAATAATGAAGACATCCGCTACCATCTTTTCAAGAAATATGAAAACAGCGGCATTAAAGAGCCGCATTTGTCGGATGAAGTTTACAACGCGCTTCCTAGATATGCTTCGCTGAAGTTCCGTCCTTACAAGGGAAATTATACGGACATGAACATTGGCTCGCATTCGGCCTATCCTTTGATGCGTGTTGAAGAAATGTATTTCATTGAGGTTGAGGCAAAGGCACATAGCTCTGTCAGAGAAGGATTGACGTTGCTTGAAAACTTCATGAGTCAATACAGACGGCCCAACTATGCTCTCTGGGTGAACAAAGACGATGTGGCTAAGGAATCTGCCATCAAGATGATTGTTGAGCAGAAGCGCATTGAACTCTGGGGTGAGGGCCTGTCTTTCTTTGACTATAAGCGACTGGATATGGGCGTCGACCGCACGAACCAAGATGACCAGGAATACATCCCACATTCACAGCAGCTTTGCTGCGCCCTTTCGCGTCCAGCATGGATGAACCTCGTGTTCCCGTCGTCGACCAACAGAATGTACAAATGGAATATCATTGGCCAGGAAAACCCCGACCCTTCAGGTCTTTACACCCCAGGCGGAGGCAGTTCTTACGATACCAACAACTATTATGAAGTGCGCCTTTCCAGCGGCCTTTTCAATGAATTCTTCAACATCGGCTTGCAGTCAGAATATATCAATGTGAAAGCTTGTGCATTAGACAGCCATGAAGGCATTGTTTTAAAAGAACCGTTTGCGCAGCTCGCCGACTCCACGATGATGTATGATGGTTCCGACATCAGCATCCAGTTTGACGGCGAAGTGGCAACGCTTCCCCTTCAGCCCTTTGGATTCTACATCAACGGCCAGCAGGTGATGGTGAAATCCGTTCAAAACGGAAGTTTTGTCAACGGTGTGGTCATGTTCCCGAAGAACAGTTTGGTTGTGACTTACGGCGATGTGCAAAAAGTTGTCAACAGCAAGTCGGCCACGGAAATACGTCTGCAGGGAAGCGTTAGTCCGAACTTTGGTCTGTTTGTTCATTTCTATGATAGCATAGCATACAAGTCCAGCGTATTGGTCGACAGCGGACAGAGCTATCTGCGTTGTAAATTAGAAATGACCGATCTCGACGAAGTACGTCTCGTGTGTGTGCCGCTTTCGCAGGCCGAAGCTGCCAAGTCCCAGCTCAAATACGATGCCAGCTATGGCGTGACAGCCAAAGAAGCGGGTTGGGTGAACATTCCGATGTATGAAGTCTATGGCCAGTTTGCCGTTGTCGGCATAGGATACAGTCATGGAAACGTTGCGTATGAGCAAATCAAGCAGTCTGTTTCGTGCAAATATCCTGACTACAGTGCGGAAATTTCCGAAGGCAATGCCGTGGTCAACAAGGATGGCAAATGGGAAGTGCAGACAGTGTGCTATTTCGGCCCGCATGTGGAAAAGGGCTATGTTGCCTTGGTGGAGAAATATGCAACGGAAGCCGACATCAAAAAGAAATTTGAAGCCGGCACCCTGCCTTCATGCGTGGAAGTGGCCCTTTCTCATACTAATAAATACGAAGAGGTTGTGGTTCCCTATCCTCAGAAAACCGTAGAATATAAGTTAGTTACCTTGGCTGTGGCAGGAGACGAAGTGGTGAATGTCGAGTGCAACAAAGATCGAAACGGTAACGATGTGATTTACGAATGTCCGTTGCGTAGTCTCTCTATCAACCTGGCCAGCCATAAGAAGGAAAACAATATCGCCAAGTTGACCTATACGTATGACGCCTCTGAATTTGACGGCGCTTACATCGCGCTCCTGAAAGACACCCTGCTGCAGGGCAACGTATGGGAAAATGTGGCCCTGGTGCCTTATAAGGTGAAAGTGTCGGGTAAAGGCACTGCCACATTTGACTTTCCGAATCCCGTGCCCGGCATTTACTACACGGTGGTCATTGCCGGATGTGACGCAGAAGGCAACATCGTGAAAGACGTTAAGGGAGCGAGATCCTGCCCTGCCGTGTTCGACGACAAGTGGTATTCCTCAATGTCAGAATGGATGGCCGACGGCCGCGATGCCAGTGAATGGCCGCTTTCAAAGAGCGACAGCACATGCGTCATGACATCCGACGGTTTGTTTGGCTTTAAAGGCCGCATGCCCATCTCCTATCGCTATTCGTCGCAAACAGGCAAGGGCCAGTTCAAACTGAAGAATTTTGAGGGCGAATGCGAGCTCATCATCGACTACGATCCCTTGACTTCCAAATGTCAGGTGCTAAAGCAGAAAGTAACAGTTCATCCGCAATACGGAGATTTGTTTGTTTCTGATGCCGTTCATTACAGAGGAGGAAGCTATGATGAATACCCTTGTACGTATAGCAAGCAGACAGGCAAATTCTCCCTTGTTCTGGAATACTTTGTGAACGAAGGAACTTTCGGTAATACTGAAGTAATCATTCAGGTCGACGGATTGGGCAATGGTGCCAGCGCCGCTCCTGCCGTCCAGACGGACACCTTGCAAGGTGCAGCAAAACTGAAGAACTTGAAGCTGATTCCCAACAACCTGTTGAAGCAGGTTGAGGCTGAATAATAAAACATAGATTATTTGGGCGTGAGGCATGCAGATAGTGTGTGCCTCACGCTTTTTTTTTATTCGTCAGACGAGGAAGTATGAGAAGTTATCTACCTTCGGCCGCGAGTAACATTACCTTCGGCCGCGAGTAGCTCTACCAGCGGCCGCGAGTAGATAATTTGTGATTAGGGGACAGGGTACAATCATGCCATAATGGGGGAGAGCTTGTCTGCCAATTTAAGGTTGCAAGGAAATGGTCGCGGTAAGTTTGAATGTATGGTAGAAGGCTTTTGGATGGTTATTTCTTTATTGCAAGGATATGTTTTCTTGCCGGTATCGGCAAGAAAATGGGTGTTTTTGGTATGATTTTTGTGGTTTATGCCGCGCTTCACTTAGTTCCCTCCCCGCGCAACAATAAATCCAAGGTTTTTTTCGTTGTCTGAATTATAAAAGTTAAATTTGCAAGTGTAATACAATCAACATTTTAAAAGTTATCTATATGAAGAAAACTTTACTGCTATGCTTATTCTGTCTGCTTGCCATTTCGCAGCTGTGGGCGGCAGAAAAGCCGAAGGTAAGCGTCGGCGACGACGTGACATGGTATCTCGTTCAGATGTCGAACGGGAAAGGTGTGCTCACGGCGCAGGGCGACGGCGAAGAAGTGCTTACGGGCATTCCGATGGGACGTGACGCACAATTCTGGAAAATCGAAGGGTCGGCAACGACGGGTTATACCCTCACAAGCCGTTCGGGCCTCACGCTCTATACCACTACGACTAAGCAGGAAGGTATGTTCAAGGCCGGAAAAACGCCTAACACCAACAAATATTTCGTTTGGCAGACCACGACTAATGCCAACTATTCTGGCGATTTCGTGATTTCGCCGAAGGCTAATCTGGGCGTGTATATGAACCAGTGGGGTGGTGCCGGAACGGGTAAAAAACTCGGACTCTGGAACGACCGCTCTGATGCCAACCAGCCGCTCACCTTCGTGAGCGAGGAGGATTTTGAAAAGATGGGCAAGATGCTCTCTTTGGTGCCTTATCCTGCCAGTGTGACTAAGGGCGACGGCTCTTTGAGCCTCTCGAAAATCGACGGTATCGTGGCAACGGGCGACGCTCCTTTGCGCTATGCCAGCGAATTTGCCAGTCAGGCCAAGCGCACGCTGGGCATCGACCTTCAGGTGAATCCCGCTTCTGCAGCCTGCGCCATCTCTATGGTGGCCGACAAGACGCTCGAACACGAGGCTTACCGACTGAACATCAACGCCTCGGGCGTGGAAATCGCTTCGGCCGATAGCACTGGTTTCTTCTATGGTCTGCAAACCCTCAAGCAGTTGCTGCCGGCGGCCATCTATGGCAAGACGTTGCAGAAAAACGACGGATGGACGCTGCCTTACGTGGAAATCGTTGACAAACCCAACCTAGGCCACCGCGGTTTCATGCTCGATGTGGCCCGCCACTTCTTCTCTAAGACAGAAGTGATGCGCGTGCTCGACGTGATGGCTTCTTACAAGATGAACCGTTTCCACTGGCACCTCACCGACGACCAGGGATGGCGCATTGAAATTCCTGAATATCCGCGTTTGACGGAGGTGGGAAGCGTGCGTGCCGGTTCGTTCTCCAATGCTGGTGGCGCTTCGAAATTCTTCGACGACACGGAATATGGTCGCGGCATGTGGTATTCGCTCAACGACTTGCGCGAAATCGTGGCCTATGCCAAGGACCGCAACATTGAAATCATTCCTGAAATCGACCTCCCGGGACACATGGTGGCAGCTGTGGCTGCTTATCCCGAACTGAGCTGCGATCCTTCGAAGTCTTACAGCGTCCGCATCGACGGCGGTATTTCGAAAGACGTGCTCAACATCGGCAAGGACGAAGTGGTTGACTTCCTCAAATGTGTGCTCGGCCACGTGGCAGAGGTGTTCCCTTATCAGTATATTCACCTCGGCGGCGACGAGTGTCCGACAGACCAGTGGGCCAACAATGCCGACTGCCTCCGCCGCGTGAAGGAAAAGGGACTCTCGGGCGTCAACGAACTCCAGTCGTGGCTCGTTGAAGAACTGGGTCTTTATCTGAAGGAAAAATACGGCAAGGACATCGTGGTTTGGGATGAACTCCTCTCACACTGGAATGCCGACAACAAGGTGAAACCCGTCATCATGGCCTGGAACAACATCAACATGAGTTCCAAGGCTGCCGACAAGGGCTTCAAGAGCATCGTGGTGCCTTACCAGTCGCTCTATCTCGACATGATGCAGGTGCCGACAGCGCAGAGAGACATCAACGAGAAATACCAAGGCGGATGGGGCGACAACTGGGTCAACAGCGTGGAAACCGTCTACAATGTCAACCCCGTGGCTTCGCTCTCAGGACGTGAAGACTTCTGTCTGGGCGTTCAGGGAAATATGTGGACTGAAACGTGCAACGACAGTGTGGAACTCGAATACCAGCTCTTCCCGCGCCTCTTGGCGCTCTCTGAAACGGGATGGTTGCCAGCTGCCAAGAAAAACTGGGTGGGCTTCTATATGCGCCTACAGACGCAGCGCAGCGTGCTCGACGAAATGGGCGTGACGTATGCCACTCATTATTTCGAGAAGCCCGAACAGACGGCGGCGCAAAAGGCCGTTGAAGAGGCTGAGGAAATCATCGCTGCCGCTGGCGATTACGTTGGTCTGCCTGCCGCCGACAAGAAAACGGCAATGACGGAGGCGCTCAGCGATTTGAAGGGCGACATGGAGAATGCCGACAAACTCGCTGCCCTGACAGCGTCTGTCGGCCAATATAAGAAGGCTGACATCACGATGCCAGAGGAGGGAAAATATTATCAGATTCTCTCTGCTTCCACTTACTACAAGGCAAAATATGAAGGTTCTTCGCTCTATGCCAGCGACAACAACGTGCGCTTCCACTATACGAAGCAATATGAACCAGAAGAAATCTGGCAGTTTGAAGCCGTGACGGGTGGCTATAAGGTGAAGAACGTCATCACGGGCAAGGCTTTGACCATGCCGGCGGGCAATGCCGAAAACATGACGCTGACGGCAAACGGCAGTGTGATGAAGATTGCGCTCGCCACTAAAGCCAGCGGACAGTACACTTACATTCCTGCCGTGCTCAACATTTCCTCTGGCGGCAAATACCTCACGGCCGACTGCACAGGCTATGCTAAGAGCGGCACTGACGCTGCGCTCTGCTATCAGGGCACATGGCGCATTGTTGAGGTGAAAGACTTCACCTTCATGCTCAAGCACCTCGTTGAGAAATGTGAAACCGTTTTGCACAACGCAAAACCGGGCGAGATGGGCGAACCGACAGAAGCGGCCCTCAGCTTGCTCAGCGATGAAATCATCGCGCCGGCCAAGGCGCTGATTGGTAAGGGCGCTGTTTCGCGCAGCGAATACGACAAATTCCTCGCGCTCTACGCACAGTTTGTGGCCATGCCACGCACCTCTGTGCTCGACGCGCTGGATGAAGGTTACTACTATAACCTGCGTAACGCCTATTTCACCAACTATCTGGCCATGGCTTCCACTTCCAACACGGTGCAGCCTCGCACGATGAGCAACAACACCGATGCCTATCAATGGCGCATTCGCAAGAATGCCGATGGCACGGTGAGCATCTTCAGCAAGGTGGGTGACAAACCAGCCTATCCAGCTTCCGATGCCGAGACCAAGAACATCCTCTTGGGCAAGGAATATTCATGGAAACTCGATCAGCATACTTGCGACGAGGGTAAGACGGGCATCCGCATCATTTCAGCCTCTGGTGCTTACAGTTGGTATGTCAATGCCAGCAGCTGGGCCAACAACGTCATCCTCAAGCCCATTGCTTGGGGTGCCAGCATCTGGACATTTGAGAAACTCAACATCTCAACGTCCATCAACAATGTCAACACTTCTTCTGCCGCTTCTTCCAACGTCTATTACGACCTTCAGGGAAGACAGTTGCACCAGCCCGTGCAGCATGGCGTATACATCAACGGAAACGGAGAAAAGGTGATTCGCTAAATGATATGTAATGGCGTTTTTGAAATCCCTTTCAGTACGCCTAAAATAAAAACATGGAGACCAAACAGCCCTGAGCGTTTGGCCTCCATGTTTTTTGTTGTGGGGAAAGGCTGTCTAAAAAAGTTTTTTGTGGAAATTTTATTTTGTGGTTTCAATATTTGTATATAGCTTTGCAAGTATAAGCTTCATTATATTGAATGTTATATAGGAAAATAATCCATAATTATCATTATAATGATAATAAAAATATGTGCAAATGGCAGACTTTTATGAATATTCAACACCAGAACTTGTGCGCTTGCTTGGAACGCGCTTCAAGGAGTATAGGATGCGCTGCAACCTCACTCAAAGAGAAGTTGCCGAACAGTCGGGCGTAGGTCTGACGACAATACATAAATTCGAGAACGGAACAGCAGGCAATGTCTCATTGTCTACATTTATTCTCTTGCTGAAAGTTGTGGGCCAAATTGATGCACTGGATGAAGTGCTTCCCGAATTGCCAGAGTCACCCTATCTGGTGCGTAAGGACGAAAAGAAAGCACAACGCATTCGCCACTCTAAATAACACATGAATATAGGCAACTACCACCTGTATGCTGACATTGACGACGTGGAGCACAAATTTGTAATTGGTAAGAACAAAGAAGAATTTTCGTATATTAAGCAGACTGGCGTTGCGAATATTTCAGATGGCGAGCTGACCAAAATGGCTGAGAAATATTTTAAACTTTAGAAGTTTTACTGGACAGCAATAGTATTTTTTCGCAAAAACAAAGATAACCAAAAGGGCTGACACCTCGTGAGAAGTGTCAGCCCTAATTTGTTTTGTTTGAAAAAAAATTACCAGACAGCAATATTTTTTTTTAAGAAAAAAAAGGAAAAACTCTTCATGCCTTTCGCATCTCTGAGCGCGAAGGGCAAGCTCTTCTGACGGCACAGGAGCGTGTTGCAGGTTGTTCCGACAACGTCCGCCGAATTTTCGCGCACGCTGGATGCTTGCAAAAACATGGCTTTGTCGCTTATTATGACACCGACCGCCCCTTCTGCATTTTCGATAAATCCGCTATAATCAGCTGCTTTCGCTATAAAATCTCGTCATTTTTGACGGATTCAAAACGGTTTTCCGCTATAATAAATGACGAGTTCGTCATAAATCCGTTAAAATTCGCTATAACATATTCTCTATGATAGAGGCATGGTAAACCAGGTTTTTCCTTCTGCTCTTATTAAACACTCTTTACTCATATTTTTCAGCAGATCTCCGAGCATACGAATTTTTTGCTCTTCCGTCTTGTTCTGCGGAAGAACATCCTTCAGATATTCGTATATACTATCTCGCTTGGCACCTTCATCTCCTGCATTGCTGAGATACTGTAGAACCATTTGACGCAAATCAGTTGTGCCTTTTTCTTATCATTTTATTTTCAGTGTTTTAGCTAAAAATAAAATGATAAGAAAAAGACATCTACCTGATAGTCAAACTAATGTAAGTCTATTAACAAAAATTTATTTTTCGGTTATTTTTTTATTAGCCATCAA
>OCQZ01000693.1_pt1 | contig 10097 bp, 10 predicted proteins | sample 1538921 | NCBI WGS metagenome assembly OCQZ01 (sample SAMN03418269, study PRJEB22391) | human gut metagenome | biome: human-gut; feature: organic feature; material: feces | host: Homo sapiens | place: Tanzania | collected 2013-01 | reverse complement strand
CCCTCCGACTACGAGGGGCTGCGAAAGCGATACGGCGAGCTGATGGGAACGCGGCCACTGACGCTCGCCAAGGACGGGGGCAGTGGCGACGGCCGGCGCGACTACAGGAAGGAGGCGCAGGAGTGGGCGGCCGGAATCAAGGACAAGGACACGAGGGAGTACGCCGCGGAGGCGGCCGAGCTGGTGCTGCGGAAAGGGTTCCGGCTGCCCAGGATCTCGTTCGTCAGGCTCAAGAAGACTCGCGGCGGGCTTGTCGCCGCACGCTACAGGAGTCCGCTGTCTTTTGAGCTCGGTATGGGGGTCATCGAGATCAACGAGCATCCGGACATCAGGAAGGACGGAGGACTGAAGGCGATGCAGGAGAAGGCCGTGGAATGGGGATGGTCGGCACAGCCGAACCCCATCCTGCACGAGTTCGGGCATATGATCGACCACTATATGCACTCCACGGCATACGACACCGAGATCGGCGACAGGTTCGATCGGATGGACAGGGATATGGTGAAGAAGGAGGTCTCGCAATACGCGGCCACGGAGGGGACGGAGTTCAGGGCCGAGCTGATCTCGGCCATATTGTCGGGGAAGACCTTCACCACCGACCTGTTGGACGCTGCGTATCTGGACAGGTACCGTTCCGTGGAGGGCGTGGACGAGATCTACCGTATGGGTTCCGGGGAGATCCCGAACACATCAATGGTGGAGAGGCGGTTCGGGAGTATGATGGACGCGCTGTTCCACGACGGCGGGGCATCCCTGAAGACCGAACTGCTTGACAACCCGGAGGTGGTCAGGTTCATCGACAGCCACTCGCGTGTACTGGACAACGCGTTCAGCCGGGTGGAGATGTCGGACTCGATGCGGTCGAGGCTCAGGGCCTCCGACTGGATGTTCTCCGGGCTGAAGACCTTCCACGAGCTGCACGAGGCGTTCCCGTCCCTGCTGGACGGGAACGGGGAGCGGAAGCCGTTCGAACGGTTCCTGAGGGACGTTCAAAAGATAGACGAGACCTACAACCAAAACTGGCTCAGGGCCGAGTACAACTTCGCCGGGGCCTCCGCCGGGATGGCCGCCAGGTGGGAGGACTTCGAGGAGGACGGCGACCGTTATTACCTCCAGTACCGCACCGCCCACGACGGCAGGGTGCGCCCGGAGCACGCCGAGATGGACGGCATAACCCTGCCGGTGGACGACCCGTTCTGGGACACGAACTACCCTCCCAACGGATGGAACTGCCGCTGCACGGTCGTGCAGGTACTCAAGGCCGACAACGAGCCGACCGACAGGGGCGAGGCCTACAGGCGCGCCGAGAGTGCCCTGAGGGGCGACAGGAGGGGGATGTTCCGCTTCAACCCCGGCAAGGAGGGGCGCGTGTTCCCCGCCTACAACCCCTACTCCGTCTCCGCCTGCGCAGGATGTCCGAGGTCGCGGCTGAAACTGGCCAGGAATATCCCAGCGAATGAGCTCTGCCAGGCCTGCCGCTTCCTGCAGTCGTGCTACGAGAACAGGGGCGAGACCTACAGTGTCGGGGACGGCACGGTGCGGATCAGTGATATGGTTAACAGGGAGGACAGCGACTTCGGGAAGCTCCGCCAGACCGCCGAGGAGTTCGCGAGAATGGGCAGGAACGTCACGCTGACACCGAAGATGACACGACCGTCAAGGTTCAAGTACAAGTGCGTCTACGGCTCGCTGGTCGGGACAAGGTTCGAGAAAAAGTGCCCCGATCTAAACATCGACGGGCTCTGGTACGAGCACGAGGGCTTCACCTCCGCCAACCCTAAGAACGCATTCAGGAATATGGTCACGAATGGACTTAAACAGTCAGACAGAATAATCATTGATAACCCTGGGTTAACACAAAGGTTTATGGAGAGAAGCATCTCCAATAGGGCCTCCAATGGACAGGACATTAAAGAGGTTTGGCTAAGGGATGAAGACGGGACGATCTCCCTGCTGTATAAAAAAACGGACGGCTGACATCTCTGTCAGCCCCCGCTGGTGAAGAATCGGTAGTCATTAGCTACGGAATCCTCATCGCAAATATACTAATTATTTGTGAATTGCAAACTGTTTTGTATAAAAAAAGATTAAGGACAGAAAGGGCTGTCCCGAAGGGCCGAAGCCCATTATGAGAAGTCGCATTCAATCCTCACCGCAAATATACCAATTATTTGTGAATCACAAACTATTTTGAATAAAAAACGCCGCAGGTTTAAGCGGCGTTTTTCTATTCATTCTTGAACTTTATATCGTTGAAAGAGCCTTCGAGATGTCTTATCCTCTCATCTATTTTATCAAGATTGTCCATTATCTCGTCATATTCCTTCTTGCACCTGTAACAGTGCAGATCCATAAACTTCCTGTCAATCTCTTCCAGTTCCGAGTCAATACGCGACAGATTGTAGATAAAGATCCAACCCACAATCAACAGTGCGGCAAAAAGGGAAAAAATCAGTGTTATTGAGACCGGATCCATCATAAAGACACTCTATAGGTGTTAAACCTCTGGGAATAATCCCTGTCACCCTCAGTGCAAAGCTGAAGCATAAAGTTTCCCTTACCGAAGGTCTTCAAGGCATAGTCATAACCCTCGGCCATCGAGTCGTAAGCCCCCTGCACCCCGTTAGCCGTGATCACGAGGTATTTCCCGTTGTGTTTCTTTACAAGCTCATCTTGATGGGTAAGGTAATATTTGAACAAATCTTCAATCATCATCAAATAGTTTCATCTTCGACAAATGTAGCAAAATTAATGTGGAATCTCCGTCAAATTTTCAGAAAATTGACAATACAAACGTCCCCGCCGGCCCTCACGGGCGGACGGGGACAACCACATAATTAATAACACTAAAACTGATGAAAAAGCCTTTCGGGCCTTGGCCCCGCGTCCGGGATCAGCCGGAACGCCGGCGCGCCGTGTTGAGAAACTACCAATGAGTAACCTCGTTTAGCTATGGAAATCTGGTTTCGATGCAAATATCAAGGGCGTCGTCCGGCGCGTTGCCCGCCTCACGGCGGCTCCGCGGGGCTGGGGGCGCGTCACCGCGGCCTCATTCGCGGCTGTGCGGCACGAGCTTGGCGTACCGCACGCCGTAGATGTCTATGTTCTCCACGATGTCCTCGTGGTCGTGGTTCGTCAGCGTCCTGGACAGGCTCACTCCGTCGTAGCCCTCCCCGGACATCCCCTCGATCCTCTCCTGCACGATGTCGCTGAGGCCGAGGCGGTCCATCCCGAGGCATCCGCACCCGCAGGCAGCCCCGTCCGCGTCGTCCCACTCCGTGACGATGTGGACCAGGATGGTGCCCGTACCCCTGAAGCAGACCCCTCCGGCGGTCTTCGCCGCCCTCCAGCCTATCTCGCCGAACTCAATGAAGACGGCAGGCGTCGGCCACGGGCGCTCCTGCTCAAGGAACTCCACGTTCCTGTTCCAGAGGTCGATGTGCCTTATCTCTCCGACATCCGCCAGCCTTTCGGCGATGTCCCTGTACAATTCCGATCTTGTGTTCATCACTTCCATTACTTTTTAAGTGTCTCCGGCAGCGCCGTGTCAAGATATTCGTCGATGTCCCGCTCCACTATCCTCCGGATGTTCCCCTCCAGCTCCGGCGAGGCCCCGAGGAACCGTCTCCTCGGGATGACGATCCTGTCGCCAACCTTCTTCAGCGCCATAGCCTTCCAGAACTCCGCCTCCGCGCTCAGCCTCTCCTGCCTTCTGCTCCGGCTCAGCGAGCCGTCCTTCCGTCTCCTGAACCCTCCCACAGCCTTGCGGTACATCGCCCAGAAGAAACCTCTCATCCTCCTCGTGACGACAATCTCCCCTCCGTTGTTGTGTATCGCGGCGTAGGGCAGTGTCGAGAAGAAGGTCACGCTCGTGTCGTCCGAGCGGCTGCGGACGCTCCGCCTCAGGTCGCCGGAGTCCACCAGCAGTTGGCCGTCGCCCCTGAGCGGGCTCCTCCTGCGCCTCCACGCCTCGCCGAAGAATGACTGCCTCTCGAAGTTCCGGTCGAACTCCTGCGCCGTGTCCACCCGGATGTCCCGGAGGATCCTGCGTCTGATCTCCTTGGTGTCCATCACTCGTCATCAAAGCTGAAAAGGGACGGGGTGTCGTCCGGGAGGGCCTTGCCGGCGTCCGCCGACGCGGAGAGGAGGTTGTAGAACGTCCTCTCGCTGACGGCGTACCTGGGATAGACGAAGCGCAGCCAGATCTCCCTGTTCGAGAGTCCGTCGTTGGCGTGCGCCTCGTAGATCCTGTTGATGTCTGCCGCCCGCTTGAGGTAGCTCAGGCCGCGCCTCTTCCTTGATTCTCCCCGTCCCATATCCGTTTAAAATCCAATGTCAACCTTGTACATCCCGTCAAGGGCTCCCTGCGCCACGCTCCGAAGCTCGGGCCTGCGCCTGAACAACTCCCTGAACAGGTCTCCCATACGGTGCGCCGAGCCGTTCAGCGCGATGAAAAGCCTGTCGTCATCCTCCGACACCACGGTCGTGAGGCTGGCCACCCTCTGCCTCGGAGGCCTCGCCTCGTTGGCCTTCAGCGTAAGGTCCAGCGCCCCGACCGCCTCCGCCAGCTGCCTCCTGCAGGAGGCCCTCACAAGCTCGTCCTGGTCATAGTCCGCCATAGCAGCCCCTCCTATGATTCGGTCATACCAAGCGGGATCGGGTCCCACGCGTTCGTCGCCACGTTCCTGACCCAGGCCCGCAGGTAGGTCTTTGACGCGGTCGGCTTGTAGGCCTCCTCGATGATGCGCACGCCCTCGATGAACGCCTCCGCCCCGGTCTCGTCCGCTATCTTGCGCAGCTGCACTATCCGCTGCGCCTTCAGCGTGCCCTTGCCGTCCTTCGCCAGGAGACGCATCACCATCGACACGAGCGCCTGCGACTTCTCGTCCGTGGCGAGCGACGAGATGTAGTCGCGGATCATCGCTATGCCGGTCTCCGCCGTGTCGAGATAGTCGTCGTTCAGGTACTGGCCGAGGGTGATCCTCATCCTGCCGTCGCTGCTCGTGAACGTGTGCGAGAAGTTGGCCATCGCCTTGCCCTTCTCCCTGTAGATCTCCGACTTCATATCGATGATCGCCTTGAAGTTCTCCAGCACCGTCCTCTTGACCGCGGCGATGTTCTCGGAGACCGCGAGCAGCTCCGGCACCGCGGCGGCGATCTCGCCGTCCACCAGCTCCGTGTACTCTTTTCGCATCCTGCGGGCCGCCTCGTCGCGCTCAGCCCTGGCCTTGGCCTCCCTGAAGGCCCTGAACTCGGCCATCTCCGCGTCGGTCATGCTGACCTGCCGCGTGTTTTCGTTTTCGCTCATAATGTTTGAATATTAAATTGTTGTGAATATTTTTGTGTACTATCAGTTAAAACTCAAAAAGCTATGCTGTCATTTTTCAACATTCCCCGGGAGAAGGAAGACCCCACAGCCCCGCGCCGGGAACTTCCGCTGACCTCACAAGAATTTCGGTACATAGGAGATCTGCGAGACGGTCAGGACAGGTTAGTTCAATCAATACTCTGCCATTGCTCAGGCGCGTCCGCAACACTGCTCGGCATTCTGTCAGTGTTTCAGGGTCAGTCCAGCACAGGCGCAGCTCGTCTCCTGACACTCGCAGGAGCGACACTTCTCCTCCTCTCGCTTCTCTCAGGAATACTCGCCATAGGAGCGTTATATCGCGCCGGAGAAAAAAGGATCCGCGCCGTGACAAGATCAATAGCAGGAGCCCCTGGTCCGGCAAGAGGCAGTGAGTCCGCGTCAAGAATCCTCGCACCCGCCGCAGAAACGTGTGTCTTTGCCCTGGCAGCAGGTATTCTGCCCTTATTTGTGTCCCTATTCCTACAGTGACCTGCATATCCGGTTGGTTTGATGGTTACCTAACTCAACAGCTGCCCCCTGCGGATCGCCACCGGCATCAGGAACACCCTTCCGGACGGCCTCTCACCGGTGCCGCGTGCCGCCTTCTTCCGCAGCATCGATTCCAGTTTCGGCACGAGCCCCTTGAGCTCGTCCGCCGACAGCCTTCCGAACGGCTTCCCCGCTATCCTCGCGGAGGAGCAGAAGGCGTTGACCGCCTCCCAGTCCGTGGTGTCCACCCCGAGCCGCTGGAGCCGCCTCAGCACGGCCGACCGCCTCCTCCTGACCTCGTCCCGGCCGTCGCGTCTCCCGCCGCCGCCATCGTCCTGCAGCCTGTCGCACATTCCCTGATATTCCGCCTCCGTCATCTCACTAAGGTGCGCCGTGCGCCCGTCCGTGAACTGGAGCACCAGATCGTCTTTCGACGCCTCAAGGTCTATCCCCGCGGCCCTCGCTATGGCGTAGAACCTAGCGTAGTTTCTCTTCTTTCTCATAATTCCTCTGTGTTTTCATCGTTGTTGTCATAGTCCATGGTGTGGCCGTACCCCGCCCAGTATCTCCTCGCACCCTCCGGCCAGATCACGCACTCGCCGGTCTGTCCGATGAAGCGTCCCTTGCTGAAAGCCTTGTAGCCCTCCACCCAGATCTTCAGCGACGCGTCATACATCGCCGATGTGGCCGGCCTGCCCTCCGGACGCTTCCCGTCGGCCCTGCTCACGAAGATCAGAAGCTTCCCCGGATGCTTCCGGCAGAACGCCTGGAACTCCCTGTAGCCGATCCCCATAAACTGAAAGGAGTCGATCACCACGAACCTCGGGGACTTCGGCTGAGAGAGCCTCGCGTCAAGCTCCTCCAGCGGCATATCCGCCAGCTGGAACCGGCACCCGAGGTCGGCCATCGAGAAGCGGGACAGCGTGTTCCTCATCGTGAGAGACGCACCCTCCTCCCTGGAGTTGTACAGCACCTTGCCGAACGCCGCCAGCTCCCTGCACAGGGACACCACGGCCGAGGTCTTGCCGTTCCCGGCGTTGCCCCAGACGAACCATATCCCCCTCGGCTCCACCTCGCCGACGCACTCGTCCCATCCGCCCCCGAGGCGGATGGTCTCGAACCTCATAGAGAGAAGCTGCCTTGCCGATAGTGTGCGCGCCATTTGAATGCCCTTTGAATGTTGGTTGAATACGTCTTGAACATCCCCTTAGACCCGTCCCTGGCCCTGCCCGCCGAGCCTTGCGGCCGACGCTATCCTCATCTCCTTGTGGACGGACTTCTTGACTCTCCTCAGGTCGAACTCCGGACGGCCCTTGCGGGACTCGGAGGACTCCTCCAGCACCCTGCGGATCGCCGCCTCGTCCTCCAGCCCGTTGCTGCGGCAGATGGCGTTCACCTCGGAGGCGGAGATCCCGGTCAGCGTCACGAAGCGCCTCCCGATCCTTGAGTACAGCTCCTCGTAGCCCTTCCTGTCGAGTCTCAGACCCCTCGACATCCTGCGCTCGATGTATTGCGTGGAGAGGAACACGATGCCGCACTTGCCCTCAAGGCGGTTGTACAGGCTGATGAAGTAATAGAGCACGGAGTCCGTCAGCTTGTCGGCCTCGTCGAACACGAGGAGCGGGTTCCTGGTCTTGACCAGCGACTCCACGATCCTGTTCAGCGTCCCCCTCACGGTAAGCCCGTCCGACCTCACGCCGATCCTCCTGGCCAGCTCGTCCACGAAGTCCGACTTGTGCATATCCTCCGAGCAGCCGAGCACGAACACGCTGCCGCCGCGCGAGGCGTAACGCTGCGCCGCGGTGGTCTTGCCGATCCCGGCCGGGGCCACGATCCACGACACGTTGTGGTACATCTGGGCGTCCTGAAAGAACGTCTCCAAGTCCCGGTAGGCCGAGGTGCGGCAGATCTGCCACCCCTCACCGCCGGTGTGCCCGATCTGGGCGGCGATGTTCAGGAGCATCTCGTCGGAGATGTTCTCGAAGCGTCCGTTGAGAACGCACGACACCGTGCCGGCGCTTGTCTTCTTCAGTGACGTGGCAGCCTTCGACTGGCTGCCGTAGGTCTCCACGTAGGCCGCGAGGTCCGCCCTGATGGCCTGCTTCTCTTCATCTGTAAGTCTTTTTGTCATATCTTATGTGTTTTTTATGGTTGTCACATTCTTCCCAACGCCGCCAGCGGGTCGTAGTCCCTGTCGCTCATCTCCTTCGTGAACGGCCCGATGTCGAGCGTCCCGGAGGCTTCGCCGTCCGCCTCTTGGGAGGCCATCCCGTCCGCCATCCTCTCGTAGGCCTTTTCCGAGAGGTATTTCACCCCGGGGGTGACAAGCCCGTGCTGCTCCGGGGCGGTGCCGTGCTCAAGCTCGGCCTCCTTGCCCTGGAGGGAGGCCTCCACGAGCATCCTCTTGTTCTCCGCGTCGTTCCAGCGGATGAGGCCGGCGTCACCGGCCTTCTGCTCCTGTATGTTCCTCTGCACGGTGAGGTACGGCCTTCCCGTGGCGCTGAACCTGAGTCCCGACTTCGTCTCCTCGTACAGGCGCACCTCGGACATGTCAAGAGGGTCATACCTGACGATGAATGAGCGCCCGGTGTTCCGCCGCCTCCACTCCATATCCGGAAGACCGGCGGCCGTAAGCACCTCGTAGGCGTGCCTCCGGCCGTCCACGGTGATCTCGATGCCGCTCGTGGTGAACCTCACCGGGGACTCCGTGGCCCTCCAGAAGAGGGACTCCTCGTCGATTGCGTGGTACTCCAGCGTGTCGGGGTTCACGGACGACCTGTACGCCTCCATCCTCGGCATCCCGTGGACGGTGTCAGGCATCGAGTTCCATTCGTCCCTCGCCGCCGCGTAGGCCGAGACAAGCTCGTCGTATGTGTAGAGGCTCTCCCTGTTGGCGGCGGAAAACTCCCTGTTTATCCTCCACCCCTCCTTCGAACTGATGTTTCCGCCGGTGAACCGCCAGTCCCTGGCGAGCACCTGTCGCTGGAAGCGCCCGAAGCAGCTCTCTATCGTCTTCGACTGGGCGTTGTACGGGGCGGTCGTGCGGGCAACGCGGCAGATCCGCCCGAAGAACTCACGGGCCACCGCCTTCCTCTGGCCGCCCTGGTTGTCCGTCACGATCTCGTAAGGGAGGTGCCCGGCCGTCTCCACGGCCATCCGGAACGCCCTGTACTGGAGTCCGAAGTCCTCCGTGCGTCCTATGGCGTAGCCGAGGAGCGTGTCGTTGAACGCGTCCGAGACCTCGTAGACATAGGCCGTGCGCACCACCAGCTTGCCTCCCTCGTAACTCTTGTAGAAAAGGTTCAGCTTTGTTCCGTCGCCGTACCAGAGGCTGTCCCTCATCGTCGGCATAGCCGTCCTGTTCCTCCGGATCAGGTCCTGCTTGGCGGCGACAGACCCGTACACCGCGTCCATCCACTGCCACCTGATCTCCGGCCTATCGAAGAAGGCGTTCAGCGTCCCCGCCGACCGGAGCGGCTTCCACCCTCTGGACGGGGCCACCGAGTTGAACTCCGCAAGGATCTGGGCGATTGAGTAGACTGGAGTCCTGCTCCTGCGTAGGGCTATCAGGTACCTTGCGGCATCCTCCGTCACCTTCAGGGCGGACGAATTGCCGAGCTTGCCGCTCACGAGGCAGTGATATCCCTCCTTCGAGTATTCACGCATCTTAGCCTTCAGCCTCGCCGCGCTCTTCGGCAGCGTGTGACCCCACTTCGCCCTCAGCTTCTCCGAGGCCTCCATTATCCCGTCCCAGTTCACCGGCGTGTTGTTGTTGCAAGCCCCTCTGAGAGCCTTCTGCGTGTCCACCATTCCCAGCAGCGTGTTCAGCACGCTCGCGTTCACCGTGTACTCCCGTTGGAAGTCCTCCTGCAGGGCGGCTCCGTCTGCGAGCCGGTAAGAGGAGAAGAACTCACGTGCCTTGACATCGATTGTCATCTCCACCGTGTCCCTCTTCTTTCGCAGAATCTCGTCCGGGTTCCCGTACTTCGCCTCGAAGCGGTCGCGGAACCTCTGAGGAAGGCTGGAATACTCGATCAGGGCACAGGCACCAAGTCCCTTGCCGGGACGCAACACATTTATGCGGTGACGAGCAACTAAATTATCATAGTTACTACGACCGATGACCGCCTCACCGTCATCGCTTCTGGTGAGGTCGTCAACCGTGACCGCAGTTATGCCCTTATAGTATTCCATTGAGTCCATATTCTTGCTCCCCGGTGTGGAGTCGAACCACACTGCCGTCCTGCGCTTTGAATGAGGT
>OCQZ01000692.1_pt1 | contig 10112 bp, 9 predicted proteins | sample 1538921 | NCBI WGS metagenome assembly OCQZ01 (sample SAMN03418269, study PRJEB22391) | human gut metagenome | biome: human-gut; feature: organic feature; material: feces | host: Homo sapiens | place: Tanzania | collected 2013-01 | reverse complement strand
CTACCGTAGACGCTGCTACCGGCGAGGTTACACTCGTTGCAGCCGGCACAACCACCATCAAGGCCGCTACCGAAGCTACAGAGACATATAAGGCCGGCGAAGCATCCTACACCCTCGTGGTTGTAGATCCAAACGCAAAGAAACCCGCCAATCTTGCTTTTGCTAATGCCACCGTTTCCGTAGATCTCAGCGAAGCTGTTCCCGCAAACGCACTCACCAAGGATACTGATGCAGCCGTCGTATACACTTCCAGCAACGTAGAAGTTGCTACCGTAGACGCTGCTACCGGCGAGGTTACACTCGTTGCAGCCGGCACAACCACTATTAAGGCCGCTACCGAAGCTACAGAAACATACGAAGCCGGCGAAGCCACTTATACACTCACCGTTACGGACAAAGCCGACATCGTTTACGAAAACGATGGCAAGACCGAAGCCAGCGGCTTTACTTTCGAAGCCGGTGAAGGCGAAAATCCCTGGCAGTTCTCGAGTTACGGTATGACCGGCAATGCATTTAATATTACCGGTAAAACAGCTGACGCATACGCAGTTTCGCCCGTATTCGATCTGACCAACCGTATCAAACCCATATCGATTACGCAGACATTTGCATATAACTACATCACAGTAGCGCAGATCCCCGAGTACTTCACAATCGCAGTACGCGAAGAAGGTGCAACCGAATGGACCGTGCTGACCGCCGCTCCCGCTCCCGAGGCAATGAACAAATGGACATACGTAGACGACTATGCCATTGACCTCGGTGCATACGAAGGCAAGAAGATACAGATAGGTTACCACTACGTAGCTGACGGTTCCGTATGCGGTGGCTGGCAGATTAAGAACATCCTTGTAATGGGCAAAAAGTCTTCCGCCGTATCCGACATCACAGTAGAGGACTCCGATGCTCCCGTGGTGTACTACAACATGCAGGGCGTACGTGTAGCCAATCCCGCCAACGGCCTTTATATCCGTGTACAGGGCAAGAAGGCCACCAAAGTACTTGTTCGCTGATAGCAGCTATAGGCTGATTGCCAAACAATAGCAGCGGGCCGCATCCATTCCGGGATGCGGCCCGCTGTCGTATTGTATCGGTGGGCTCTCGTCTTATTGCCGCAGCGATGCTACGGCAGACTCGTATGCGGCGAGTGTATGTGCTTTGGATATGGCCTTGAGTGCGCGGCGCTCGGACGAAAAGGCTGTCGCATATTCCCAGTAAGGCTTGACGTGCGTCAGGATTTGGGATGCGCCGCAGTATCGTGTGCCGGCCTCGACATATACGGCATCGAGCAGCATGATGAAGGCTCGACGTTGTTGAGCCTCGTCATACTTCCGACCTTGACTGATTTCGACGGCGAGGGTGGGGCGGCCTAAGAGGCCGCGGCCGACCATGATGCCGTATAGCGACGGGAAACGCGTGGACAGAGTCTTGGCCTGCTCCGGTGTGCGAATGTCACCGTTGTAGACGACACGGTGTGTGGTTGCTTCTGTAATTAGGGCAAAGGCCTCAGTGTCGGCTGTGCCGCCGTATTGCATCTTGGCTGTGCGCGGATGCACGCACAGATGGTGCAGCGGCATGTCGTTGATGACCGGCATTGCGGCACGCCATTGCTCCGGGTCGTCTGTGCCCAATCGCATTTTGATCGAAAAAGATATTCCGGCGTATCTGTCTGAGATGTCTTTGGCTACAGACTCCAAAAGCGGTATATCGGCGATGACAGCGGCGCCGCGTCCGTGCCGCACTTGAGGCACAAAGGGGCATCCCATATTCAGATCTATAGCCTTGTATCCGGCATCGACAAGGCTGTCGCAGAGAGTGCGCAGCTCGGCGATGTCGCGGAATATAACTTGCGGTATGGCGGTGCGGTCCTCGGCGGCATCCCGTAGTGCACGTGCCGCCGGCTGTCCGCTTTCGACGCGCACAAAGGGTGTGAAATATGCGTCAATGCCGCCGCACAGCCGGGCATGGGCACGCCGCCACAGGGCGGTGGTATAACCTTGTAAGGGGGCAGCGTATATTACCATCAACGTGCAAATTCGAGTGGCATTGCTTTGCCTTGGCGGCTGCCGTTGAGCCATGTGTCGATGATGCGGTAACGGAGTGTCCGACCATCCAGAGGTGTCCAGGCGCATCGTGAAACGACGTCCGCATCGTGCACGGTGTAGGGTGTGACGCGGCGTATGCGTGCAATGTCTGCGTACATTCCCGGAGCGATGACGCCGCGCCGCTGTATGCCGTAGAGCTGTGCCGGATTGTGACACATCAGTCGTACTACTGTTGTCGGGTCAAAAAGCCCGAGCATGGCCGGGACTGAGTATTGCACCATCGGGGCTCCGGAAGCGGCACGTAATGCTCCGCCGGATTTTTCGGATAGGAGGTGCGGCGCATGATCGGTGGCTATGATGTCTATGCGTCCATCGACGACGGCGCGGCGCAGAGCTTCGCGGTCGGCGGCGCTTTTGACGGCCGGATTCATCTTCATACGCGGGTTGTCGCCGTCTTCCTCGGCGCACCACAGCAGGTGATGCGGTGATACTTCGGCGGTGATGCGTTTGGACGGTGACAGCGGTTCGTTCGAGAGTAGTGCCGCCTCATCGGCGGTGGAGACGTGTGCGATATGTAGTCGAGTGCCGTATTGTCGGGCAAGTGCGATGGCGCGTTCGGTGGCACGTAGGCAGGCTTCGGCCGGACGTATTTTGCTGTGTACTCGCACCGGGACTTCGGCGTTGCCGTAGATTGCCGATATGATTGCTCGATTTTCGGCGATAATTTCTTCGTCTTCGGCATGTACTACGATGATGACGTCCATCGATGCCGCCAAGTCAAAGATCCGGCGCAGGTCATCGTCTTTGTCCACGAGCATATTGCCGGTGGATGAGCCCATGAAAAGCTTTATGCCGGGAATGATGCGGTAGTCTGCATGTGCCAACTCGTCGAAGTTGGAGGTGCCGGCTGCGCCTATAAAGAAGGCGTAATTGGCCTTGGCGACTTCGGCGGCATGTTCCATCTTGGCGTGCACCAAGGCCATCGTGGTGGTCTGCGGCACCGTATTGGGCATATCCAATATCGAGGTGACACCTCCGGCGCGTGCGGCTGTGGTTTCGGAGGCAATGTCGCCCTTGTGTGTCAGTCCCGGGTCGCGAGTGTGCACATGGCAGTCTATGGCGCCGGGTGTGAGAAGGTCGCCGTAGCAGTCTACGCATTCTTGCGCTGTCATATCCGGGGGCGGGGCGCCTGTACCGGTGGCGGCGATGGTGTCCCCGTCTATAAACACGTATGCCGGAGTCCCCTCCGGGGCTCCGGCAACGGTTGCATTATATAATAATGTTGTCATTGCCGTGCAGCGGCGTGACGTTTCTTGATACGGCCGGTGGCACCCCACCATTTGAGCTTGATGACGCCGAAAAGGGCTTCACCGAAAATCCCGGAGCTCATCTTGGATGTTCCGAGAACACGGTTGACAAAGACGATAGGCACTTCGGTGATGCGAAATCCCAAAACGTGTGCCGTATACTTCATCTCGATTTGGAAGGCATAGCCTTTGAAGTGTATCGCGTCCAGGTTCATAGCACGCAGTACGTCTGCTCGGTAGCATACAAATCCGGCGGTGGTGTCGCGCACGTGCAGTCCGGTGACTATGCGCACATACTTGGAGGCGTAATAGGACATGAGCACGCGTCCCATAGGCCAATTGACAACGTTGACCCCGGTGAGGTATCGCGAACCGACGGCGACATCGCCCTGTCCGCTTACCAAGGCTTGGCGCAGTCGCGGCAAATCCTTGGGGTTATGCGAGAAGTCGGCGTCCATTTCGCATATGTACTCGTATCCATGAGCCAAACCCCAACGGAAGCCTTCGATATAGGCCGTACCAAGACCGAGTTTGCCCGCGCGTTCGATGATGTCTACACGCCCGGGGTGCTGCGCCATTTTTTCGCGCACGATGGCGGCGGTGCCGTCGGGCGAGTTGTCGTCAATCACGAGGATGTCGAAAGGCGTGTCGAGGGCCAGTACGGCATCTATGATGGCGGCTGCATTTTCCTTCTCGTTATACATGGGGATGATTACGAGAGTGTCTGCTTTGGCTTGTATGGTCATCTTGTTGTGTTATGGTGTTGTATGATGGTGCGGACTGTTGTCGGGTATGGGTGTCGCGCAATGGGGCCGCGGATGTTGCCCCGGATGTTATTTTTTGTCCTCTTGAGCCTTGTTGTAGGCCTCGTTGAGAGCCTTGACAACTTCGTCGGTGATGTCGAGTGCCGGATTGAAGTACAGGCCGGCGGCGCGGTCGAGTATTGCGTCGTATTTCTTGGTCTTGTTGTATTCAATCAGGAAATTGTCTATATAGTCGCTGGCGGCTTTGGTGAGCTCGTTGATACGGCGGTTGTCCTTGTCGGCGCGAGCAGCATAGCGGGCCTGAAGGCTGCGGTCAAGGTTCTGCAGTTCCTTAATATCGGCGTTGTAGCTGGCTTCGCTGAGGTATCCGTTGTTTTTGGCTTTTTCCTGAATGGCATTTTGCTTGCTTTGGAGTTGTGCACCCAGTTCGTTTTGGTACTGCTGCAATGCCATGGCTATCTGGTGGCATTCGTCCATTGTGTGGCGTGCGTAGTCAAACTTGACAAGCAGCGAATCGCGGTCGATGTATCGTATATTGGTGGTGGCGGCAAAGGATTCTGCCTTGGCTTTCTTGACGGGGGTGACTGTGAGCGAGTCGCTCTTGGTGTCGGCTTCGCCATTGCCTCCGCATGCGGTGGTGGCTAATGCAAGTATCGCAACGGCATAAAGGATTTTTCTCATCTTGGGTTTTTAGATTGTTTATATGTGTGATTATTTGGATTCGTTGTCATGCGTGGCGCAGTCCAGGCCTCGGCGGCGCAGGGCTTCGTTGTCGTGTATGTGCGACGACGGGAAGCGTCCTCCGCGGACAAACAATACGCGTATGCCCAGCAGCAGTAATGCCGCCAGCAACAGTATCATTGTCAATATCAGCAGTCGCATAAAGCCTATGTCTTGCGTTTGGATATGCAAATTTAATAAAGTTAGGGCGGAATTTAGCTATATATCAATTTTATTTTGTAATTTAGGGGGCGAAATACGCGCGATTTTAACAATCTTTACAAATGCCATGCACGTAAGACCCGCGAGGTCGGCATAAGTCAATACGAGTTATATATCCAAAATAAATACCATTATGACAATAAAAGATTTGAAACCGGCCGAGGTTTTCGGTATCTTCGACCAAATCACCAAGGTTCCCCGTCCGTCCAAAAAGGAGGGTAAAATCCGTCAGTTCTTACTGGACTTTGCCGACAAGCACGGCATAGCTGTCAAGACAGACGCCATAGGCAACGTTCTGATGAGCAAACCTGCCACGCCCGGTCACGAGCAGGCTCCCGGCATCATACTGCAAGCGCATATGGATATGGTATGCGAGAGCAATGACAAGTCTTTCGACTTCGAAAATAATCCTATCACAACCATCGTCGATGGCGAATGGCTGCATGCCGATGGTACCACTCTGGGCGCAGACAACGGCATCGGTATAGCCGGCGCACTTGCCGCCTTCACGGACGAGAAGTTGGTACACGGACCTATGGAGGCTCTCTTCACGGTAGACGAGGAGACAGGCCTCACGGGAGCGTACAACCTCGGCGATGACATGATACATGGTAGCATCTTGCTCAACCTTGATTCCGAGGACGATGCCCAGATATTTGTGGGTTGCGCCGGCGGCGTGGACACCACTTGCGTGTTCAAGTACAAACGTTCGTTTGCTCCTACCGACTTCCATTATTTCAAATTCGACATCAGCAAGGGCCTCGGCGGCCACTCGGGCGGTGACATCCACCTGGGCCGTGCCAACGCCGTACAGCTGCTTGCTCGCTTCCTCTGGACTCTGGGCAAGGAATATGAGCTGTCCTTGTGCGAAATCGATGGTGGCAATCTGCGCAACGCCATTCCGCGTGCCGCCCATGCAGTCTTCGGCGTCAATACGGCCAATAAGGAGAAGGTTGTAGCTGCTTTCAATTGCTACGTAGCCGATGTCAAGAATGAGTACAAAGATCTGGAGCCTACCATCGAGTTTACGCTCGACAGTGTGGACCGTCCTGAGATGGCTGTGGACGAGGATACGACACGCCGCCTTGTAGACGCCCTGTATTCGGCACCCCACGGAGTGATTTCCATGAGCCGCGACATCGAGGGCTTGGTAGAAACTTCCACCAACTTGGCAAGTGTCAAGATGCGTCCCGACGAGGAAATACTCGTGACCACTTCGCAGCGCTCGTCCGTAGAGTCGCGCAAATGGGACATTGCACATCGTGTCGAGGCAGTGTTCACTCTTGCCGGTGCCGCCGTGACACACGGAGACGGATACCCCGGATGGGCGCCCAACCTTAACTCGCGCATCATGAAGATTGCTTCGGATGCTTACGAGGAACTCTATGGCATCAAGCCTGCCGTCATGGCTATACATGCCGGTCTGGAATGCGGTCTGTTCCTGCAAAAATACCCGCATCTGGATATGGCTTCGTTCGGCCCGACATTGCAGGGCGTGCACTCGCCCAGCGAGCGCATGAACATCCCCGCTGTGGAACGCTTCTGGGGTCAGTTGCGCCGCACCATCGAAAAGGTAGCCGACCTCAAAGATTGATAGTATAGACAAAAAGCATCCGTGCGAGACCTCGTGTCAAACAGCACGGATGTTTTTTTGTCTTTTGAGTCCTGCGCCTGTTTACGGCGCTCAATACCATTAAGCCCATGAAAGTACATTATTGCGTGCTTGTCTCGGCCGCGGTGGCGTTGTCCTCGCTGTCGGTGCTGTCGGCTATGAGCCCGCGTCACAGTACCAAAGGTACACATTCTAAGAGTACGAAACCCAAGACTACGACTGCCGTCGCCGACACCTTGCGTGCTGACAAAATCGAGCCTTCGGATGTGCTTAAGTATACCATCGGTGTCGATGGCGACACAATACCATTGGAGCTTGCGCCTGAGTACAGGCACGGACGTCTGACGGAAGATGATTTTATTGAGGTGGCATCCGAGATGGATGTCGAGGTGGCCGCCATTAAGGCCGTGGTCGAAATAGAGGCCGGCAAGACACACCAAGGTTTTTGGTCCGAGGGCAAGCCGCTAATCAATTTCGACTTGACAATGTTTCGCCGTTTCGCAGCCCGTAATGGTGTAGCTTTGGGAAAGTACCGGCGCAGTCATTCGGTGGTGTTTGTACGCCCCATGGCGGCACGATACGCAGCAGGCTGCCCAGCATGCACGTTTGGACGCGGCACGCACCATACATGACCTTTCGGCAATACAAGGTACGTTTTGGGGCATGTTCCAAATCGGCGGGTTCAATTGGAAGAAGTGTGGGGCAGACAGCCCGGATGATTTTGTACGCCTGATGTCTCGCAGCGAGCGTGACCAATTGGAACTTTTTGCCACTTTTGTCCGCAATTCGGGACTGTTGCCGGCTTTACAGTCGCGCAATTGGAGCGCCTTTGCTCGTGGCTATAACGGCCCGTCTTATGCTGCCCGCGGCTATCATAAGCGTATGGCAGCTGCATATTTGCGTCTCAAACGTGCGTCAGCGACTTGATTGACAATTTTTTCGCAATAGTCTTTTGCAACCGAAAACGGCAGAAAAAGTGAGCGGTCGGTCCTTGAGGGCCGGGCCGCTCGCCGTATTGTGTGGGTTGCTTGCTTATTGTATAAACTTGCTTATTGGATAAAGTAGACGTTGAAGATGCTGTCGCCTGCAACGCCGAGCAGCCAGTCGTACACGGGGCTTACGATGCCAAGCAGCAGGATGCCGCCAACGGTAATCGCAAGACCCAGGCGCTCGGAGAATGCCGAGCGGAAGCGCCCGATTTGGCATGGTTCTTCGCTGATGTACATTGCCTTGACTACCAAAAGGTAGTAGTACAGGGAAATGATGGTATTGATGAGTGCTATGAGTACCAGCACGTAGATGGCGATGCTGCCTTGTTCGATGGCTCCGGTGAAGATGAAGAACTTGCTGAAGAAACCGGCGAAGGGCGGGATGCCGGCGAGGGAGAACATGGCCAACATCATTGCAAACGACAGACGGGGATTAGTCTTGGACAGTCCGCGGTAGTCGTCAATGGACACCTTGCCGGAGAAGTTCTCGATGGCGGCGATGACTCCGAACGCGGCAAGGTTGGAGAATACGTACACAAGTATGTAGTACATCATTGCGGCGGTGCCCATGACGTTGTGGGCGATGATGCCGAGCATGATGTATCCGGCCTGCGATACGGAAGAGAATGCCAGGAAGCGTTTGATGTTGCGCTGGCGTATGGCAAAGAGGTTGCCTACGGTGATGGTCAGGATGATTAGAGCATACAGCATCCATTCCCAAACCTGGCTGTATATGTTGCCGAATGCTTGTGCGAGCACGCACATGAATGCGAAGGCGGCTGCGCCTTTGGAGATTACGCTTAGGTAGGCGGTGACCGAAGTGGGCGCGCCTTGGTATACGTCGGCCGTCCAAAGGTGGAATGGCACGAGTGACAGCTTGAAGCCTATGCCTGAAATGACGAAGGCCAGTGCCAGGATGAGCATGCTGGAGTCGGCACCACTGACGGCAAGGTAGATCTTGTCAAAGTACAGCGACCCGGTGAGCGCGTATACAAAGCTTAGTCCCATCAGGAACACGGCAGAGGAGAATACGGCGGTAAGAATGTACTTGACGGCAGCTTCGTGGCTCTCGTAACGGTTTTTGTCGAGGGCAACCATGGCGGCAAGAGGCAGCGAGGCGCTTTCGAGACCGATGACGAATACCAGGAAGTGGCGTGCCGAAATCATGAGGTACATGCCGAAGAGTGTCACGAGCAACAGTTCGAAGAACTCGCCGCGGCGCATTATCATCAGTTCGCCGTTGACCCATTTGAGCGACTGTACCAGTACTATGATTACACCTATATTAAGGATGGTTTTGATGGCTGAAATTTCGGGGGATGTTTCGTACATACCGGCGAAAGCTGAGGTGAATTCGGCCGAGCCGAGCATGCAGGAGCATAGGCCCAAGATGGTGAGTGCTACCATTCCGATAATGGCGACAATGGGCAGAGCCCCTTGCGTTTTCTTGGGCATGAAGGTGTCGTAGAGGAAGACCAAGAGGAAGACTACGAGGAGTCCTATCTCTTGCTTCATTGCTAAAAACTGTGAGTAATCCATTGCTTAGTATGCTATGTGCTGTGTGTGGATGCTGAATAATGTCATTATGTCGGTGTTCATCCTACGCCCGGTATTACGGGGGTCATACCCAGGACGCTGAAGATGTCAACGGAGAATGTGCTGCGGATGAGGTCGGCAAAGAAGTTGGGGAAGCAGCCTATGGCGGCTACGCATACTATGAGCGTGACCGTGGAGAGGCGTTCCCACCATGTCGCATCGGTGAGTGACAGGTGGTGTTTATCTTGTACCGGGCCGAAGAGCAGTTTGCCTACAACGCGCAGGATGTACACGGCGGTGATGACGATGGATGCGCAGGCCACAATGGTAAATATGCGGTGGAAGAGGTCGGCGTGCTGGAACGATCCGACGAATATGGTCATCTCGGCCACAAATCCGCTAAGACCCGGTAGTCCGAGCGAGGCCAGACCGGCGATAACGTAGCATACGGCCAAGTAGGGCATGATGCGCATCAGTCCGCCCATCTCTCGGATGTCACGAGTGTGTGTACGTCCGTAGATCATGCCGATAAGTGCGAAGAAGAGGGCTGTCATCAGGCCGTGCGAAAGCATCTGCATAATTGCACCGGTCATTGCAGTGGTGTTGAGCATTAGTATGGCGAAGAGCACCATGCCGCAGTGTGATACGGAGGAGTAGGCGTTGATGTACTTGAGGTCGGTCTGTACGCAGGCGCTGAATGCACCGTAGACTACGGAAATGCCGGTGAGGATGAGGAATATCCAGGCAAGTTCGTTGGCGGCTTCGGGCATCAGGTAGATGGCAACGCGGAAGCAGCCGTATCCGCCGAGTTTCATGAGTACGCCGGCGTGGAGCATAGATACAGCCGTGGGAGCCGAGGCGTGGCCGTCGGGCGACCATGTGTGGAAGGGGAACATGGCGCCGAGTACGCCAAAGCC
>OCQZ01000691.1_pt1 | contig 10120 bp, 5 predicted proteins | sample 1538921 | NCBI WGS metagenome assembly OCQZ01 (sample SAMN03418269, study PRJEB22391) | human gut metagenome | biome: human-gut; feature: organic feature; material: feces | host: Homo sapiens | place: Tanzania | collected 2013-01 | reverse complement strand
AACATGTATATCATTTCCTTTTTCTTTTGATGACGTTAAATCTCACGGAGGTTTCACGGCTGCTCTTGAAAAGAAACACCTATTTCATCCATTAAAAATCCATTAACCGATTTATTTTTATTTTTAAATAAGTGTAAATTGGATTAAATGGATGAAATAGGTGTTTCCCTCCCCCACAACAGCCCAGCAGATACAGAAGCCTCTGTGAGATTTAGCGTTAGGCGTGCTAATCCGTGGGATCTGTGGGATCTGTGTGAAGCAGAACCTATTAGAGTGGGATCTGTGTGAGGCAAAACCTATTAACAGCGGGATTTGTGTGAGGGGGTGGGGATAAAAATAGAATGAGGCTGACTTCAACAGCCAACCTCACTCAAAATAAAAGTATGTTAAGAAACTGCTAATGTTTCTAATTTAGGAGCTTTCCTCGGTGCGAGGAACGCTTATGGGTGAATTATTTTACTTCAGCACCCATCATGTTGTACTTCTTGTCGCCTACGACAACGAGTACTTGACCGTTTTCTACCACCTTGTGAGCCTTAACACCACCGATAGTAGTAGTTACGTCGTTGATACCAGAAACAGTACCTTGGGTGAAATCGTAAACGAGTTCTGCACCAGGAACAGCAAATTTAACCTTTGCTTCACGACCTTCAACGTCAGCTGGGAGAGCAGCTGCAGTAGCCTTGATTTGAACTTCGCCAGTGAATTCGCCAGCTTCTTGAACGTCAGCAACTTGGAGAGTCAACCATTCAGGTACGTCTTGACCGTCAACAGTAGTTACAGTCCATTCTTCGCTGCTCTTAGTTGAGTAAACGCTGATAGCGTCGAACTTAGTAGTACCAACAGTTCTTTGCCATGCACCACCAGTTTTTGGGAAGTTGTACTTGCCATCTTCGAAGGTGTAGTTCCAAATCATGATTGGCCATTCTACATCCAAGAAGATTGAAGGAGCGGTGTAACCCAGAGTACTGGTAAAGAATTGATCCAAACCTACGCACTGGGTTGGATAACCTTCAGCATCGATTTTACACATGTAACCATGTTGGCCATAACCTTCGTTCACGCAGTCGGTAGAAATCACCATGCGGAAGCCCTTAGTGTTTGCTTTTTCGTAGCCAGAGAATACAACTGCGATTGGACGGTCGATGTTAGCAACCACTTCGTATTGCAAACCTTCTTCTTCTTCAACGAGAGGAAGATCGATGAAACCACAGTCTTCAGCATCAGCTGCGAGTGTACCCTTAGCAGTAGCGATGAGGTCACCGAAAATCAGGTTGTCCTTATCGTCTTTTTCTACAGCGTAGACCTTAGCTTCAAGTGGAGTAGCACCTGTAATCTGGTTGTACATGTAAAGTACGTGGATACCACGGAGAGCATAAGGAGAAGCAGGCTTTTCAACATAAACTGCCATACCGTTCCAACCAGAAGCATTTTGACCGAACCAGTAGCCGTCCTTGCCACCATCAGCATCAGCAGCACCAGTGAGGGTAATCACACCACGGCCCTTTAACATATCAGGTTGTTCGCGTGTACCAGCGAAGAAGTACTTTGGAGAAAGGTAGCAGTCAAGTGGTTTCTCACCACTCATAAATTCTGCACGTGGGTCATCGTAGTAGTAAGTAAAACCTTGGTAGTCCTTAGTCTCATGGGTCTTTTGGTTGATGTAAGTTGAGAACAACTGATAAGTGCTTGTTGCGCCACCTGCAGTAGCTGTAAGTGTAGGAGCATACATTGAGCTCTTGAGGAAGTTGTCGGTGATGTCAACATTTGTTGAAGTCTGTTCTACCCAATCCTTAACAGAGGTGTCGTACTTGTCATATTTCCAAACATAAGCGTCAGCACCAGTTGAAGCATTGGTGAAAGTAACGTCACGCCAGCATGGAAGAATTAATGCAGGATTGTAGAATGCACCACCATCAGATGAGAGTGAACGATAGAAAGTACCAGCTGGACGATTGTACCAAGCCTTAACAGCGGCTTTAGGAGCCACTTTCTTCATTGCTGCGCGTTGAGCGTCGGTTGCCATTTCAGCCTTTACAACTGAGCATTCGAAAGGAGCCACACCAGAATCAGCTACTTTGCTTGTAGCCACTTGATTCTTGTTCTGAGCAGAAGCAGATACTGCAACTGCTGCGGCAGCGAGTAAAAGTAAACCCTTTTTCATAATTGAAATAGTTTAAATTTGGTTAATAAAAAAAGATATAAAAAATAATTGATTATTATCTTAAATGAAGCAAATGAGGCTTCGAGGCTGAAGCCTCATTTGCAGTATTGTTTTGGTTATTGAATACTGATACCAAGAGCACTTGAAGCATCACCGCTGTCGGTCAGTACCATATTCACAGGAGCAATCAGTGAGTTGCTTGAGCACTTGAAAGTGGAAGAAGCAAGCTTGTTCATCATAGTCTTGAACGCAGGAACCTTATCGATAAAGGTCTTCATGTTGTTGTCCATTTCACCGAGCACAAACTTGATTTCATCTTTTCCGGTATATTCCACGTTGTAAGGCACCGACATATTCAAGTATGAACCTCTCTTAGTCTTGATACGCACAACCATAGTGTGTGGTGCCTTGGTATTGTTCGACACATTCAAACCGATATTGAAATACACGAGTGAAGAACCGTTGTAGGCCTTGAAACCACTGTTAATACCAGCGAACGATGTGCCAAGCTCACCCTTGCAGTCGGCTGCGTTCACACGCCAGAGCACACGTGGGTCGCCCACCACCTTATTAAGGGCATCAGCTGTGATGGTAATGCGATTGTCGTCGGTGCAAAGAAGCGAACCATCTTTCTGGCGAATGAAGTGCTGAATAGTGTAGTCGTTTTTGTCGATTGAGTCACGCAGGGTGAGTGGCTTACCGAGGGTGAAACCATCATGAGTGATAATAGCGTTGCTGGGTACATATTCTGAGATGGAGTCACCAGTTTCGGGATAAATCCTTGGAAGCAGGGTGGCACCATCGAGCACCACGTGGCGATAACCGCCAGGGAGGTTAACATACACTGCAGGAACCTTAGCGTTGAAGAAAGAGTCGGCAAGTGCCACCACTTCGTTCAAGTAAGTTTCGTCGTCGGTTTCGGGAGCGATGCGAGTCATGATAATTTCGGCACCGTTCTTCTTACCTTCAAGGTAGAGCGTATCGTTGCTGTATTTCATGAGGTCGAACTCATAGTCACCACTGTGTCCGTAGCCCTGCTCGTCGCGTTCGGTGCCAGGAATATCTTCTGGGGTAGCGAAGAGGTGGAAAATGGTGTTGTAAGAGTTGAACGAGAGCACAGGACCGTTGTCGGAAAGGATAGTCCACATTGAGGTTTCGCTTCCATAAGATGGAACGTTAGAGTCAATGTTGGTGAGCTTGGTGATGTACTCGTTGTTACCCGAAATGGTAACGGTGCCATCGTTGCGGAAAGTGAAGAGGTACACATAGCCGTGTTCTTCTTCAGTAGTGAAGTATTCCATTTGCCACTTTCCGCCCTTGTCCAAGAGAATCTCTTTATACATCTTGCGAGCTTCCTCGGTGCGGTGAGCAGCATTTTGGTCGAAGATGTCGGCCTCTTCATGGTTACATGAAGCGAGCGAAGCGCTCATCAGCACAGCGGCGATAGCTGAAAATTTATATAATTTCTTCATCATTGTCGATTGAATTTATAAATTTAAAATTACTGTACGTTTTCAATTTGCTTGCGGAGCTCATTGATGTCGAAGGTAGCCTGACGCTTCTGAACTTCTTCACGGAGCTTGTCGAGGTCAACACCGAATGAATCGCGGAGCCAATCGCGTGCAATCTGAATCTTTTCCTTCAAGGCTGCAACACCGTCGATGCCGTCCTTGTCTTCCACATTGTAGGCAATTACAGGAATAGCAATCTTGTTGCCTCTCTCGTCGAGAAGGAAGCCACTTTCATCTACTGGGCGATTCTTAGCATCGAAGTATTTGCCTGGGTTGTCGGCATCCTGGGTGTAAGGAGCCTCGCCGCGGTAGAATTCTTTGGTCACCTGGTTGCTATACACATTGATTGTGTCGCCATTAGGAGTAACGTATTCATTAAACAGGTCGTCGTCGCTGAAGTATTGCTTCTTCTCCTCATCTACCACATTATCCTTATAATAGTAGTAGCAGTAGTAGATAGCGTTAGGATCGTCGCCACTTGGAGTAGCCCAACCACGGCTTGCGAGGTTGTAGAAGCGTTTCCATTGTGCATCGGTCTTCACGATGTAGTTAGCGATGATTTCAGCGAAGTCTTCACGATATGCAGAGCTTGCATAAGGGGTAACGAAACCACAAGAGAGCACTACGCCTTCTTGGCGGTCTTGCCAGTTGCTGCCATCATACTTACCTACAGAAATGGTGTTGAACTTTGCAGGGTAAGTCTTGGTCTGGTGCAAAATGTGAGCAAACTCGTGGTGCATAGTCTTGAAGTAGTATTCATTCAACTGGTCAGGTGAGTTGAGGTCGAGCGCATTCACACGGAAGAGCGAAACCTTGATACCGCCTTCTGCCAAACCCACGGTGATGGTACCGGTTGATGGGTCGTAGGCTGGTGAGCCAATAAGGTGAATGATACGTGGACCGTATTCCTTCAGGAAGTTAGGACCTACCACATCATTATACACATCGAACCAAAGGTGCTTAGCCAAAAGTGCAAGGTCTTGCGCATTTTGGTAAGTGGCTGGCACGAGGTTATAGTTCATGTCGGTGCCCACATCCTGCATCTTATAGCGGAAGTCCAAGTTATAGACATCCAAATAGGTTTGCTTCAACCACTTGTCGAACTTATAAGTCGCAGAGTTAGGGTCAAGCTCCTCTGACTGGTCAGGGAAGATGGTTTCGGTGAAGTCGTCGTCGCTACAAGAGGTGAAGCCCATAGCTAATGCCGACATCATCACGAATGCTGAGATATATTTTTTAATTACTTTCATTGTTGTTTACCAGATTAAATCATTTAACAAGAATGTAAGAGCCAGAAGCCTCTACAGTAGCCTCACTCTTCTTTGACACTACAGGGCGAACGTTAGCATCCATACCAGCAGAGATTACTTCGCTTGGAATCTGCATTGCATAGCGTGCGTCGAGCTTTTCAAGAGTGTAAGGTTTGTTGAAGCGACCAAAGTGGTGAGTGATCGAAAGACCGAGACGCTTGATATCGAAGAAGCGCATACCATTGTGCACTGTTTCGATACGGCGGAAGTGCTGGATACATTGCATGTAAGGCAACTTGTCATCAGTGAGTGAATACTTGTCAGATGGGCAAACTTCGTCGATGTGGATTGGCTTCACGATACCGAAACCTTTATACTTCTTGTCGCCTGGATCTACAGCGTAGAACTTTTCAATGAGTTCGCGAGTCATTGGCTTGAAAGAGTAGCTTTCGCCTGCGCCAAGCTTTTGACGAGCTGCATCCCAAATGGTGAGGTCTGCCACACAACCGTCGATGTCACCGAGGAAGAGCTTAGCTTCTGCACGGCAGAGGAGAGTTTCCTCAGCCCAGAATTCCAAGCGAACCACGTGAGCGTAACCGATACCGGACACCTTGTCGGTGTATTCAAACTGCTCAGAGCTGATACCACCGAAGTAGCTACCGTATTCAGCCTTACCTGCTGTGCCACACAAGCCATTGAAGCCTGGGTGCATTGAGAAGGTTTCGCCAGTCTTTGAGTTTTTAAACTTAATGTCTTTCCATGATGGGCCAGGGCCTTGGATAGTAGAGCGGCGAGCGTCGCGGTTGCAGGTGTAGCGATTACCATGGAAGCGACGTGAAGAAGTAGAGAATGTGGAAATGTCCATAAACACGTTGCTACGCTTCATGCTGGTGTAGTAGCGGCCGATGTCGCTGATGTAATACATAGAACCACGGTTAGCCCAGATGTCGCTCATCATAGTTGCTGGATCACTACCGTTGAATGCGGCGTTGGCACATTCGAGAGCCTTGTCGTATTGACGGGTGAACACATAGAAGCGAGCAGCATAAGCATTGGCAGCGGCGCGGTTGAAGTGGTATTTAGGCACTTCGTAGATTGCGTCGTCGATAAGCTTCAAACCAAGTTCGAGGTCCTTTTGAATCATCTCGTAAGTCTCAGCAAGTGTGCCACGCTCGTAGTGAGGCTTCACTGTGGTTTCAGGCTTGGTGATGTAAGGAATACCTTGGCAGCTCTTGCTCAATTCTGGACCACGGTAAGGCATACAGAACACTTGAGCGAGAATGAAGTGGTGGTAAGAGCGGATCATGTAAGCCTCACCCATCACTGCGCTGAGTTTTTTAGTTTCGTCGTTGGTCAAGCCGCCTTGTTCGCTCATTTCAGTACCACGCTCGATAACGGCGTTGGCAGAAGCGATAGCACGGTAGCAGCCTTCCCAAATGCCGGAAGGGGTGTCGGAACCCATACCCATGGTCACGTCCTCGAAGCGGAACAACTGGTCGTCGGTAGCCGCATACGAAGGAAGATTGTAGCGAACGCCATCAGGGTCTGGGGCATTGTTGTCGATTACGTTATCGGATGAAAGCTCGCAGGGTGTAGAATAATTGTACTGGAGGTAGCCATTATTGAGCAGCTCACGCAATTGATCCACAGTTTCGAGGTCCACGCGGGTGTCGGGCACCTTGTCGAGGAAGTCTTTACATGATGAGAGCGACATGAGTGCCACACCTGCAGCTGCGATTGCTATATATTTAAACTTCATAATTATATTGTCTGTATTATATATTATATAATGTGTTGCAAATTATGATTAAAGACCAAATCTAACTGTGAGGGTGAACTGACGTGGGTTTGGAGATGCCACACCACCTGCGTTGTAGAATTCAGGGTCTTGACCATTGAGCTTGTCATCGGCATAGAGAAGACCGATGTTGGTAGCTGAGAGCTTCACTGAAGCGCTGTTGAGGCGGATAGCCTTCAACAATGTCTTAGGAATATCGTAAGTCAAAGAAATTTCCTTCAAGCGAATGAAACCACCATCAGCCACACGAGCAGAGCTGTAGTTGTAAGCACTGTAAGCACGGCCCAAGTAAGTGTCGGCGTAGTATTGACGGCGTGAAGCAATCACAGGAATTGTGGTGTAGGCTTCATCGCCTGGGATCACCCAGCGGTTCTTGAATTCCTTAGGCATAGCGGTAAGGTCGCTGTATGCGTAAGAGAAGTCAGGGCTAAGGCGGAGCTTATTGCCGAATGAGTAGGTGCAGAACACATTGAGGTGGAGGCCCTTCCAAGAGAAGCTGTTGTTGAAACCACCAGTGATGGTTGGGTCAACTGCGCCTTCGTATTTGAGGTTCTTCTTCAAGAGTTCAGCATCGAATTGCTGGAAGTTGATTTCGTCATTAGAAGAAAGTTCGCCAGTGGTTTCGTTGATCACTTGTGGAATACCGTGTGAATCCAAACCTACGAACTGATAAGAGAAGAGTGCACGCACTGGATAGCCTTCGAGTGCGAAACCAGTACCTTGAATCAAGTCGATTGCGCGAGAGCGTGACACGAGCTTGGTGATTTCGTTCTTAGCGTAAGCGAAAGTGATGTCGGTTGACCAGTTGAAACCGTCAGGATTTGCGCTCTTGATGTTGTGGGTGGTGAGGGTGAATTCCACACCGTGTGAAGCCATCTCTGCCACGTTGGCATACTTCATAGTCTGACCACCTACACCTTCAGTATATACGCGGCCGATAAGGTCGAAGTTGTTACGCTTGTACCAGTCGAACACGAAGTTGATGCGGTTGTTCACGAAACCGAGGTCAACACCCACGTCGAACTCGTGCTTCTTTTCATAAGTAAGCTCGCTGTTGGCAAGACCAGAGAGTTCGAGACCAATTTGCTGGCCGTCGGTTTCCTGGTTCCAAATACGGTTTGGATAGTAGAGAGCTTCAGCATTTGCATAAGAAGTAGGACCGGTTTCTGCGGTCAGAGAGTAAGAGGTGCGGAGCTTAGCATAAGTGAATGCACCACTCTTGAAGAAGCGAGCATTGGTGAAGAATGGCTCTTGGTGAGCATTCCATGCTGCCGACACGTTCCAAGTAGGCAACCAGCGGCTCTGGGTGGTCTTACCCATTTGGTTACTACCTTCGTAACGGAGAGTACCGGTGAGCACGTAGCGCATCTTGTAGCTGTAGTTAGCAGTTGCGAAGTAAGCGAGGTTGCGGCGATAAGAGCGTTGCTCACTGTAGTATGCGCTGTTTTCTTCTTGCATTTGCTTGAAGAGGTCGCTGTTGATGAATGGAAGATTACCGTTGGCGTAAACGATACCCCAGCCATCGAATGACTGTGAGTGACGGTCAACGCGGCTGGCTTCCAAACCTGCCATCATATTAATAGTGTGGTCGCGGTTGAAGCTACCATTCCAGTTAGCTGTGCCACGGAACACATATTGTGATACGTCGTACTTGTTGTGGAACAACATACCACCCTTAGGAAGAACGGTTTCAGGAAGAGCGTTTTCCACATCAGGGTCGGTGTAGAGGTATGTGTTAGAAGAGCGGATGATTGCATCTTCTGGGTCGATACCTGCACGGTAAGCGCGAGCTTGGTTACTGTTTTCAGTAACGAAGTGGTTTTGCTCTGAATTGCTGTAACGATAGTAACCAATCATGTTCACTTCCACAGTGTGGTTTTGGTTCATGATAGGCTTGATGTTAAGTTCACCTTGGAACTTCAAGTCGGTAACTGTCAAGTCGATCCAGTTGTTCTGGAGTTCGTTGAAGATGTTGAAGTCGGTGTAGTTACGACGATAGTACACGTTAGGGTCAAGTGTACGTGAGGTGTTCATCGCGTAGCTGAATGGGTTGATGTCGAACGAACGGCTAACTTCACCATTCACCACGTCGGTCTGCTGGCTGATGGTGCCAGGAGCCTTTTGCTTACGGAAGCTGTCGGAGGTGAGCAACTTCACACGCACGCGACTTGAGAGGTTGTAAAGCGCATTAGCATTGAAAGTGTAACGCTCAACGCTTGACGACTTGTACCAACCTGGATCGGTCATTACAGATGCAGAAGTATAGAATGAACCCTTGTCGGTACCGCCAGAGATACTCACAGCGTGGTTTTGCATCACGTTGCTGTTGAAGAGCAAGTCGAACCAGTCGGTGTTGCGGAACTCGGCTTCACGCAAGTAAGCGTTCTTAGCTTGAGTGGTGTTGGCGAGTTCGAAGTGACCTTCGCCAGTGATTGGGTCGATGATGTAGTTGTCGAGCATGTTGTACATACGGCCATACACACCAGTGCGGCTACCGCTACGCAATGAAGCGAACTCGAGCCAACCCTTTTGTTCCATTTCCTTGTAGATACCCATCTGCTCTTGTGAGTTACAGATGTTGTAGTCGCGGTAGCTTGGCTTCATACGGTAGGTGAATTCACCTGTATAATTAATAGATGTGTGACCTGAGCGACCAGTCTTGGTGGTTACAACAATCACACCAGCCATTGCCTTAGCACCGTAGATAGAGGTTGCAGAACCGTCCTTCAAAATCTGGAAGCTTTCGATGTCGTCGGCGTTCAAACCTGCGATAGCTGAAGAAATCAAAGTCACAGCATCACCAGATGAGAGGTCGTCGGCTGAAAGTTCCACGTTGTCGGCGAGTTCCACACCGTCCACAATCCACAGAGGCTTAGAGCTACCATAGATAGAGGTAGCACCACGCACACGGATCTTAGGAGCGGTACCGAATGTACCCGACACGTTTGACACTTGCACACCAGAAACCTTACCTTCCAAACCGCGGCTGATGTCAGCCACACCTGAAAGCTTGGTCTTGTCGGCATCGATCTTGGTAGTTGCACCGGTAAACATACGGGAGTCAACCTTCGCCATACCAGTGACCACGACGCCATCCAAAACCTGTCCGGCAACCTTCAAAGCAATTTTCATAACTCCGCTCTTAACTGTCAACTCCTGCTTCTCGTAACCAACGTAGGTGACTACGATTTGCGATTTGTTGTTAGGCACAGTGAGCGTAAACTTACCATCAATGTCGGTAGCCACACCATTTGAAGGCTTACCCTTCTGAACAACAGAGGCACCGATTACCGCTTCTCCAGATTCGTCAACAACCACACCACTGACCTTGAACTGGGCGCTCATAGCCAATGTTGAAGCAGCGAACACGAAGAGCAATAGTAACTTTCTAAAACTC
>OCQZ01000690.1_pt1 | contig 10136 bp, 10 predicted proteins | sample 1538921 | NCBI WGS metagenome assembly OCQZ01 (sample SAMN03418269, study PRJEB22391) | human gut metagenome | biome: human-gut; feature: organic feature; material: feces | host: Homo sapiens | place: Tanzania | collected 2013-01 | reverse complement strand
ACTTTAGCAATCATAATGTCTTTATAGCTATTAAAGTCGTTCACTCTGCTGTTTTGCTCCCAAAGTTCTGCGCCTTTTAGCAACTCTGCATTTGGAAAGTTCCCATTTATCCATTTGCAAAGGTCAATTATTTGCGACTTTCCAGAGGTGAAAAAGATGTATTTTGTACCTTTCAGCATATTTAACACGTCTAAATAGTCCTTTAATTGCCAATAAGTGTCGCTTTTATATGCGCTGCATTCTGTCTGTAAATAAGGCGGGTCGAGAACGTAAAGCACATTTTGCTGGTCTTTGAACTCTGCGAACAGTTCGCGATAGTCTTTGTGTGTTATTTCCAGCCCCTCAAAGTAACCTGTCGCATCGTAATGAGTGTTTACAGCTCTATTATAAAATGTCTGCTTTGCAAACTGTTCGTAACTTGTTGCCCAATTTCCAGAAAAGAGCAGCGAAGCAGAAAGCGTTATATAATCTACATTGCCCGTTTCCTCATACTTTCGCATGACCTTTAAGCATTCCTGCTTTATGTCGTCAGGTATTCGCTTATTGTCTTCCACTCCTTTGACAAGCGGCGCAATTTCGGAACAGAGCGCATTTGTGCGGTCTATCATTTCCACGCGTTGGTCAAAATAGTCGAAGTCATTGTAAATAACACGCGCATTTGGCAGCTTGTCTTTTGCCACGCGCGAAAGTAAACCAGAGCCGCCGAAAAGGTCGACCACTGTTGTAACGTCTTCGCACCGCTCCAGAACTGACGCAAACCGCTTAATGTAGTAGCGTTTCTGTCCTCTAAATGGCAGTGGTGATGTCTTAAATGCTTTTTTCATTCATAATTTATTGCTTTTAGTACTATGTGCTTGTGTATTACCTCAAAAAGTTGTAACTTTGTAGCATATTATTTGGGCTTCGGTCTATTGCTGCTCCCTGCGACTGTGGGAGTGCTCCAGCAACTTGCTGCGTCTAACCCTGACACTGGCTTGCCATGACGGAGGGTTCAGTCCGCATCGTTTAACGCTGTCCCTTTGCACTTTGTATTTACTTGCGTAGAGCTATCGGCTCTCGAAAATTTGGTAAATACACGACAAACAACCTAAAAAGTTTTTTAGCACGGCATACTTTGAGTTACGACCGCAGGGACTTGATAGTGAGGATTTCTCCCCACTATCTTTTTTTTATCCCTATTCGACCGAAAACGTGCGTACATACACATGTTTATATTTAAGTGTTCCAAAGCTGTTATATTTCACCCTTTTAGGCGCGCAGCGCAGTTTGAAGCGTGCAAGCTCGCCGCCCGCATCTTTTCCGCCTTTACCGTTGAGCTTTGCCACCTGCACAGCCATGTTAATGTAACCGCTGCGCTTAAAGTTTTTGCCTGTCTGCGTCTTCGTCAGGTATTTGCGTACACCTGCCAGCTTATAAACAACGCCACCGTTTGCGTTAGGCTTTCCCTGCTTCACCAGCTGGCCAGCTATGAAGCTAATTTCGCGGTCGATTAAGATAGCGTCCTCGTTCTTATTTGCCACGGCTATGCACTTCGGCACATACCATTTGCCTGGCTCACCTTTGGACAAAATAACGCCCTTAAAGTGGACATATTGCAGTTTTTTTTGACGTGGTATGCGTTTGCCTTTGTCTGCGCCAGCCGCTGCGCTTCTTCTTACGCAAAAAGATGATATTCGCATCGGGTGGCAGCACGCCATGGCGCACATACACTGTATTGCCTACTGTCTTCACCTCTATGTGCATATTATCCGTAATGGTTGACCAGCTTGTCCATTTTTTCGTAGTCTCATTGTAAGCACGGTAATACTCTGTGCCGTTGCCTGGGGTCAATACCTGCTCCACGATATTGCCGACACGTTTAGCAGTTATGCAGTAGGTCTTAAAGCCCTGCACGGCCACACTGTCGACACATTCTACCACGCAGGCAGTTTTAAGGCCGTCAATTTGAGCCTGCGTCGCATGGGTGAGGGTCAGGCGGTCGACCTTGTTTGCCAGGGTGTCAGAAAGGTAGTCCAGCACTATGGATGGCATGTTATTAATCTTCTCGGCCAGCGTGGTGTTTGAAGATAACAGCTTAAAGTCGCCTATTTTGTAGGAGTCTGTGTTCTGGCCTGTGCCCAACGTAGCGGAGAACTTGGCCGTCCTAACTGTGCGCGCCTCTTTGTAGGTTTCACCGTCGGCCAGGACGTCGCTTGTCTTTGTAGTCACCAAAACGTATTTTATGGCAGTGGTGAGCTTGGGCGTAGGTGCAATGTGCAGCACCTCACCGTCAAGGGCAAGCAAACCCGTTTTAATGCCGTCAGGCTCTCTTATAATGACCTTACCGCCGCATATAGCGACTATTTCTTGCAGCAGTAAAATTTGCTGCTGTATAAATTCAAGCGTTTGGGTGGAAAGGGGGTATTTACCCTCGCCGTTATTTGCTGTTTTTACTGTTGTATAAGCTGCTGTTTGCATATCTCTGTTTTTTAACTATGCGCTATATAAATGGCGCGTTTACTGATTAATTTGTATTTGTCCACCAGGGTGGCCACCGCTGGGAGGTTCGTCTGGTAGATGTCATAAGGCACGCTGACGATAAAGCTATTTTGCGAAGCGTTCAGCAGTGCTTCATTATAGACCAACGGCACCTTTTGGCCGTTCTCTACCTCTGCGGCTTTGTCTTTCTCGCCGACGGCAAGCAGAATGTCCGACCCGCCCTCTGTAATGGCATAGAGCCAGTCGCCGCGCCGTTCCACTTCCAGAATATCAAAACCACCATTAAAAGCATCATTTAAGACCGCGCGCAAATAACACACCTGCCCGTTATGGTTCAGCTTGTAGTTATGTTCGTCGCGTGCTGCCATAAAGTCCTTGTATGTCCTACTACCCAGGACACGCCCTCCTGCGTACAGTATGCCAAAAATAACAGGCTGGCGCAGAAACGTGGGCAGCAGGTTGATGAGTAGCCGCGTAAAGTTTATGTTATAAATCATTCGGCTGCTGTGGGGTTATTAAGTGCGTCGTAAGACCTGTAAGACACGTTAAGGCTGTCTATGGCATAATAACCACTGTAAGGCTTGTCGTAGCCCATAACGTCCGCAAAGTCGGCAGCGTTGGCCGTCTTCACCTTTACGCTCACTATGTCGGCCACCTCTACGCCAGGCACGTCGATAACGGCAGCCAGCAGGTCGCTTTTTCGGAATACACCGTTAAATGGCAGGTTTGTAATGACGGTTTTAACAGCTTCCAAAACAGGCTGCGTGCCGTCTGATACTGCACCGTCGCTGTTCATGACCGTAGGGTCATAGTACACCACCATGTTAATGCGTATATTGTCGGCATTCTCGTTCACCAGCTTAATGGCCACACCTGCGTCCTTTACGCTGTTCATGTAGCTGGTAAGGCTGGCAAACTGTGAGGCGTTGAGCTTCGCGGGTTGGCCGTCCTCTCCTCGCGCCGCCACTTTCAGATACACCACGGTGTTACTTTCAGAGGCCACGGCATATTTTACGACCCTGGCCTTATCGATGTCCGTCTCGCTCAATTCTGTGGTGTCGTAGTAGTCTGCATCTTTCACAAGCTGGTAGCCATACATAAATGCTTTTGCCTTGTTTACATACCAGCGGAGCGTGTGAGGCTCCAGCTGTTCTATTCTCCGTTCTACCTCTGTGCGGTGCTTGTCGAAAAGCACCTCCAGCGTCCAGATAGCGAATGCAAAGCAATAAAACAGGATATTTTCAATGCTTGCGCTGCTGAACTGTTGGTCAAAGGACTTTTTGGGGTTAAGCTCGTATTTCTCCACAACGGCACGCTCCTGGCAGAACGTTGCCGTCATGGCGTCTTTTATCTCCTTTAGTGTGCGTGCCATTGTGCAGAGGGTTAAATGTTACGTGCAAGCAATTCGTCCACGGCTTTTTTTGCGGCGACGCGCTTTTCCAGAAAGATAGCCAGCTCCTCGGCGTGTTCGTTGGTGTCCTCGCCGTTAGCAAGCAGGGCGATTTGGTCGTCCATGGTGTACTCGGTGCCGATAAGTCCAGCAATAAACTTGCTGCGTCTGTTCTGCTCGGTTACACCTGTGGCCTCGATGAGCATTGAGCCGTCGGTCTGGGTTCCTGTGTAGGTGAAGCCCTTAACGGTTTCGCCCTGTTCGTTGGTCTGCTCTGCTTCTGTCTCGTTCAAAAAAAGCAGGTAGTGCTTGTCGTCGTACTTTACAAAGTTCTGACGCTGGGGGTTAAATGCTGTTTTCATTTTAATATGTGTTTATTTGTTGTTTAACTGTTCTTAAATGGCCGCTGTCGGTTTTGGTTCGTTCCATTCCTCCAGCTTATAAAATGCGCGGTCTTTTCGGTCGCCGCACGGCTGCCGCACAATCTGACACTGCACAGGCTCTGAAAGGTCAAGGTCGGTCATATCTTCGGCCAGCGTCTTGGAGCCTGTAAAGGTGATGTGCTTAACCCAGCCCATGACAGGCTGGCCGTTCTCGTCGGTCAGCAGCTGTCCTTTGTCGTCGCGCAGTTGTTCCATTACCTCATACTGAAACTTTAAGCAGTCGCCCGCGTTCATCTTTGACGGGGTCAGCTCATAGCGCAGCAGGTGGATTTCTCGCCCTGTAATTTTGTCGATGTGCAATTTGTCGCCCACCATTTGTCCCAGGGTCTTTTTAACTTCGTGTAATTTTTTCACGCCTAAAATATTTATTAAATGTTTACTGTCTGCATGAACTATAAAGCCCAAACGGGAAGCCACACGCAACCTTATTTCTTCGCCTGTAAGCCCTTTTTGTCGCAACTTGGCCACTATCTTACACAGTGCCTTTTTATTGCGTTTACGGGCACGACAATATGTGTGACGGGTCACATAACCGATAAAGTCAATACCGCGCGCCTCGACAGGGAAAATTTGGTAATTTGGTTTAAGTTCGAGCCGTCTGTGTTCGGCAAGGTACTGCACCATTTTGGTGTGTATGCCATGCAGAAACTCTTTGCTGTCCGAAAGCACCACAATGTCGTCAGCATAGCGGTAGTAATACTTTACGCCCCACTGTTCCTTCACGATGTGGTCAAGCTCTGCCAGATACAAATTTGCAAAGTATTGGCTTATGTAGTTGCCTATGGGTACTCCGTCCGCACTATCTATTATATCATCCAGCAGCCAAAGTAGCGCAGGGTCTTTAATTCGTTGCCTTACTACCTCCTTCAGTATGCTGTGCGTTATAGAGGGGTAAAACTTGCGGATGTCTATCTTATAACAGTATTTTGTACCGTCGGGGTCGTTCCGCAGTTCTTTGCGCAGTCGTTGCAATAATGAATGAACGCCGCGCCCCTTTATGCAGGCGTATGTGTCGCGGGTAAAAATTGGCGTCCAGATGTCCACCAGCACTTGCATTATAGCCCACTGCACAACGCGATCACGATATGGCAGCTTATAAATTACGCGCTCTTTCGGCTCATGCTTGATAAAACAGGTATATTGGGACGTGTGATAGGTTCTGTTTACTAACTGCGCCCGTATGTCTGCCAGGTTCTGCTCCAGGTTGTCGCGGAACTGGGCAACCTCTTGGCGGCTGCCTTTGCCTGTTCCTGCGTTGGCCTCTGCCATGCGCAGGTTGTCCATGTCGCAAACCTTTTCAAATAAATAGCCGATACGTTTCATTTCGTTATAATGTCATGTGTCTGTTATTAGTCTGCTTTGCATACTCGGGAGCTTTCAATGCTTACGCCCTACTAACACCCTTTTTACGTTGTTATTTTTTGCCTTGTGGCATGGCTCACCTCATAATAGCTTGTATCTTCATTTATGCAAAATTGAGAGGCGCGGAGTAATTCGCATTCGCATTCGTAGCCGCGTTATTCGCATTCGTGTACGACGCGCCTGCATTCGTACCATTGTTCGCGTTACCGCCAGCAGCACGGACACGGAGACCTACCACGCAGAGAGGTGCCGCCAGCTGCCAAACGTGGCAGCCCGTTTATTGTGCAGAGCTAAAATTTTTCACCCGCCTGCGGCGGGGGGCTTTCGCTTTCGCCCCGCCGTGTTGGGCTTTCCATGCTTTCAAAGTTCGCTTTATCCGATTTTCTGCGTTTCAGGGATGACGGGGTCTTCCTCAAAATAGCAGAGAGGCGCGGAGTAATACGCATCCGCAGTCGTAGCCGCGTAAGACGCACTCGCGTACGACGCGCCCGCATTCGCACCATTGCTCGCGTAACCGCCAGCAGCACGGACACGGAGACCCTTTGAGGTCTTGGCATCCGTATAAAAATAGTCACCAAAACGAATGGTCGGGCTGCCTCCTACCTCTGTGGGCATACAGCACAAACCTTGATAACTCTTGCGCTTGATGTAGCCCTCTATTTGTGGGCACTCTGCTACCAGGAGCTTGTCGTTTACTGTTGTGGGGTCATAGTCAGCATACATGCTCGGCGTTACATACACCAGGGACTTGTCGCCTGCGTCCATGATAAGTCCGCGCACCCACTGCAACAAATGGCCAAAGCCAGCACCCACCAGACCAAAGAACACGGGCACATTAAAGGTCTTGTATGCCTCGCCCTCTGCTCCCTCTGTCTGAGGCAGGCTGTAAGGTACCAGGCAAACGCCATCGCCTGCTTCAAGTCCTACGCTGGTAGGTATGAGCGGATAATAACCGTTGTATTTGCCCCAATCTGACATGTCGGTTACACCCGTACCAAAGCCACCCTGATAAAGGCCGTTTGCGTCTTTTTCAGGGTTAAATGCCGCCTGGCTGTTTTCTGTTCCCATAATGATTTCAAAAAGGAACTCAACCACAAAACGCGCCACAAACCAGTTGGCCTCCCAGCCCTCGCCACGCTTGCGGGCATAGTTTCCAAAGTTGGTCGTGCTTATTACAGTGGCAGGCATTCCCAGCATACTGATTTGTGGAGCCTCGGCAACTGGTGCTTTTTCGTAGCTCCCACGATCAAGAGCTGCGCCACCGCCACCACGGTACTGCTCTGCGTCTGAAATGAGGCTGCACAGCTTCTGGTTTGTTCTGTCCATGACACCAGCACCCAGCCAGCTGATGCCGCCCGCAGGTATCTTAATGCTTACACCATTGCCCACGGGCTTGTCGAATGTTACGGCCTTGATAAGGTTATTGCCCTCTTTCCAGATGTTAGCAATAAAGTCATTCCAGCACCACATACATTGTCCCTGCGTTCCGTTCAGGGCGGCAGGTGTGCCGTCTGCGTAACGGGTGCTGTCGAAAGGGTCGAGCTTGCGTTTCTTGCGATTGTCCGTTACCAGGTATCGACCCAGCCCTAATTTTGCAGGCAGTTTGCGCAAAGCGTCGAGGCTGCCGTAGTAGCCTGCCGCCGTGCTGGTGCTGTTTGCCTCGTTCCAATAACGGCCAGCTATGGCATTGCCTGCTTGCTCTACCGCCTTGGCCAGCTCCATGCGTCGGGTCTCGCCTGTCTCGTCCATTACTTCGACGCTCATGTCTTTAAGCGCGCCTGTCGCTTCGGGCAGGTCGTTAATGCGCTTACCGTTCTGAAAAGCAGCCAGCATGTCTTTGATGCTCTGCTCCTGTTCTGATGTAAAAGCCATTTTAATGATGTTTTAATTTTATGTTAAACGTATGTTTCCGTGTTTGTCCAGGCGCATGGCGGTGCCCGCAATTCTGATGCGTGGGGCTACCGCTTCCACCTGGATAGTCTTATAAAAGCGTGTGCCGTCGGTCGGTATGACATGCACCCTGCTGGTGCCTGCCGCTTTCGGCACGATTTCACCGTCTGGCAGCACGTCCACCGCCCTGCCGTCTGACAGGTAAAGGACATTTTGCAGGGCAGATGTCGGCAGAACTCTGCCGCGCACATACTGCTTCACGGGGTTGCCCATGGTAACAGTGGCGGGGCTTTTCCACCTCCATGCCCGTAGGCACGCCAGCGGTTACGTGCTGCGCCTTTTCTATGAGTGCCTCAAGTATGGCGCGCTGCTGCTCTGTCGCCTGGGTGGCCGCTTCGGCTCTTTGTGCCTCCGCTATGGCTGCCGCTGTGGCCGTATCTGCGTCCTGCTTGGCTTTCCTGGCCGCTGCGGCTGCTATGTCTGCGTCGGCCTTTGCCTTGTTGGCCGCTGCCGTGGCAGTGTCGGCGGCTTTCTTTGCCTCGGTGGCGGCCGTGGCGGCTGCCTCTGCCCGTTCTGCGATGCTGCGCCCGTCGGTCGTTACTTGTTCGAGGGTGTTTATGGCGTTGCGTGCTTCTTGCCCTGCCTTGCGTGCGTCCTCGGCGTTGGTCATTGCGTCGCCTGCTGCGGCTGCGGCTGCCTGCGCGGCCTTGTCTGCTTCGGTCTTTGCCTTGTTGGCGGCGGCTGTGGCCGTCTGTGCCTGCCGTGTGGCTGTGGCCGCCTCCTGCGCTGCTGTGGCTGCGGCGTTCTGTGCGGTGACCGCACGTTGTGCCGCTTCATCTGCACGTTGTTTGGCTGCCTGGGCTTCTGCTGCCGCGTCGGCGGCTGCCTTGACAACTGCTGCCGTGCGCTGTTCTGCCGCCTCTACGGCCTTGCGCGCTTCGTCGGTGGTGCTGTTCATGGTGGCGACCAGCTCTGTGCTTTCATTCCCGAATTTTTCCACAAGCCCCTCCAGCTCGGTGGCCGACTTTTCGATGCGCTGCACCTGGTCGCTGGCCTTGCCCTCATAGTCACGCAGGGCAGTATCGTAGCGGTTGGCTGCTTCCTTTGCAGGCTTTTGCAGCTGCTCAATTTGTTCGTCTGTAAAGTCGTCAAACTTAAAGGCGTTGCCACGGGTATAGTCTGCCACCAGCCCGCTGGTCAGCTTGTCGGTGCTGCTCGCTTTGTCCCATAGCAGGATATGCAGGTCGGCAGGGTAAAAGACGTTTTGCGTGCCGCCCTCAAAGGCTGGATTATCTAAAGACAAATGCAGCTCATGGTGAAGCTCACCCTCGCAGAGGTTATGCGCCTTAAAGAACACCAGCAGCGTGCCGCCGTCCTCTGGGGCGCAGTTCTTATAAACACCACCCTGACGGCAGCCGTGTATTCATATACGACCTCTCTAAGGTGGCGTTCGGAACAGGCGGTGTGGCTCCTACCAACGAGTCAATATCGTTCAGCATCTTCCAGCTTAAGTATGCCGACATCAAGACCATCGACCACAGCTTCGACTACAAGGTATACTGGATGCAGACCTTCAAGAGCGTTGCCGATGTAGAGAACTATGTGAAGAAAGTAGACGGAATCTCGTATGAGGTAATCAAGTAAACAAAAAAAGCAGAATCGTATTATGAACAAGAAATGTTTAATCATAGCAGGTTTGGCAGCATTTATGTTGCTGCCAACCTCATGTATGGAGAACGAGTTTGGCTCGGTAGACCTTACTATGCCCGACACTCCTACTACACCCGATGTAGATGCTACATATACATTCAACCATCCGTGCGCTATGTACACATCAGAAGATTTCGCCAGAGTGAAGACAGAACTGGATGGCAACACAATACCGGAAGTGTCGCAAGCCTTTGCAGCATTGAAGGCCTTACTCGTCGCTGTCGCGTATGCCAGAGCCTCAGGAACTTATCGTACGTGGCGACCCTAAGGGCACCGGAATAGACAAGGAGAACTATGCTTATGCCATGCGCGACGCTGCTGCCGCCTATCAGACGGCTCTTATATGGAAGCTTAGCGGCGACGAGGCATACGCCAAGAAGTCTATAGAGATAATGAATGCATGGGCACTGAAGTGCAAGAAGATAACATCGAACGATGCCAATCAGGTGCTTGCAGCCGGTGCACAGGGCTACACCTTTGCTTGTGCTGCCGAGATGATGCTTGGCTACAGCGGATGGAACGCCGGCGATGTGGCTAAATTCAAGCAGTGGATGCTCGATGTATTTGCTCCGAAGAACAAAGACTTCCTCGAGCATAAGGATGCCAACACCTGCGCCAAGCACTATTGGAGCAACTGGGACCTCGTTAACATGTGCTCGTATATGGCTATAGGTATTCTTACCGAGAAGAGCGATATGGTGAACTACGTAGTGAACTACTTCTATAAGGGTCCGGGCAACGGTTGCATCAACTACCTTATCACTGGCGATCTCTTGCAAGACCCACTTGGTTCGGGTGAGGTGTTGGCACAGGACCAGGAGAGCGGACGCGACCAGGGACACGCACAGATGTCGGCTATGGTG
>OCQZ01000687.1_pt1 | contig 10157 bp, 9 predicted proteins | sample 1538921 | NCBI WGS metagenome assembly OCQZ01 (sample SAMN03418269, study PRJEB22391) | human gut metagenome | biome: human-gut; feature: organic feature; material: feces | host: Homo sapiens | place: Tanzania | collected 2013-01 | reverse complement strand
AAATGCTTGACATTTTTGACAGAATCGAAAGGGACTCAGGCGGTCCTATCGGACAATACTTCGATCAGGGCTTCGGCTACTACATGTACCCGAAGCTTGAGGGCGAGCTTGGCCCTCACATGACTTTCAACGGAAAGGAGGTTCTGAACTGGAGTCTGAACAACTATCTCGGGCTTGCGAACCATCCTGAGGTTCGCAAGGCTGACGCCGAGGGTGCCGCGAAATGGGGACTGGCCTATCCTATGGGTAGCCGTATGCTTTCAGGACACACCGCCCTGCACGAGAAACTTGAGAGGATGTTCGCCGACTTCGAGAAGAAGGAGGACGCTTTCCTTTTCAACTTCGGCTATCAGGGAATCGTCTCCGCGATTGACTGCCTTACGGCCCGTCATGACGTGATCGTCTATGACGCGGAGGCTCATGCCTGCCTTCTTGACGGAATCCGTCTCCACATCGGCAGCAAGTACAAGTACCGTCACAACAACATCGTTGACTGTGAGAAGGTTCTGGCCAGAGCCTGCAAGGAGGCTGAGGAGAGCGGCGGAGGTGTCCTGCTCATCACCGAAGGCGTTTTCGGCATGACCGGGGCGATGGGAATCCTTGACCGGATCGTCGAGCTTAAGAAGAAATACAGCTTCCGCATATTCATTGATGACGCCCACGGCTTCGGCCTGCTTGGCGAGCACGGACGCGGAACTTCCGAGGAACTGCATTGCATGGACGGCATTGATCTTTACATCGGAGCCTTCGCGAAGTCTATGGCCTCGATCGGAGGCTTCATCGCCGGTCCTCGCAAGATCATCAACTACCTGCGTCTGAATATGCGCTCGCAGATGTATGCCAAGTCACAGCCGATGGCGTTCGTGTACGGCAACATCAAGCGTCTGGAGATCATCATGTCACCGGAAGGCGACGAGCTCCGCAAGAAGTGCTGGCACGTGACCCACACTCTTCAGGAAGGCTTCAAGAAACTCGGATTCGACATCGGTGAGGCGCAGGCCTGCGTGATTCCTATCCACATCGACGGCGGCGGCGTGGCCCAGGCCACAAAGATAGCGATGGATCTCCGTGAGAACTATCGCATCTTCTGCTCGATGGTCATCTACCCTGTCATCCCTAAGGGAATGGTAATCTTCAGAATAGTATGTACCGCCGCTCACACCGACGAAGACATAGCATACACTCTCAACGCTTTCAAGGAGATCAAGCAGAAACTTGACGCCGGAGCGTACGACGGTGATGACATCGCTGCGAAGACCATTATGTAATTAACTGCTGATTAGTGGCTTATATGCATCCTGAATATTTCAAGGATAAGGTCATTATCATAACGGGAGCCAGCTCTGGAATAGGGTTGGCTTCTGCCCGTCTCTTCGGGTCGTTCGGAGCGAACGTCGTTATGGCCGCCCGCTCGCTGGACAAGCTCCAGGAATTGGCCCCGTCGGTGAACGCCGATCCGGACAAGGTTTTGTGCGTCAAGACGGACGTCACGAAGGAGGATGACTGCCGGAATCTCATCGATTGCACCGTCAGGAAATATGGCCGCATCGACATTCTTGTGAACAACGCCGGAATCTCGATGAGGGCTATGTTCAAGGACTTGGATCTCAGCGTTATCCGCTCTTTGATGGATGTGAATTTCTGGGGCACGGTGCAGTGCACGAAATTCGCCCTGCCTTACCTGCTTCAGAGCAAGGGACAGGTTGTCGGCGTGATTTCGATCGCCGGGTTCTCAGCCCTTCCGGCGAGGACAGGATATTCAGCGTCCAAGTACGCCATCCGCGGCTTCCTTGACACAATCCGGATCGAGCATCTCAAGGACGGACTCAATGTGCTCGTCTTCGCTCCTGGCTACACGGACTCCAATGTCCGCAAGGCCGCGCTGACGGCTGACGGAAGCCCTCAGGGTGAGACTCCGCTCAAGGAGGACAAGCTGATGAGCGCGGAGAAGTGCGCCGAGTATCTTGCCAAGGGACTGGAAAAGAGAAAGTCACAGATGATCCTTACCGGACTGGGGAAGGTCACTGTTCTGGCTCACAGATTGTTCCCGAGACTTACTGACAAACTTACTTACGGTTTTATCGCAAAGGAAGCGGGAAGCCCGTTCAAATAAAAAGAAACAATGAAACTGCCTCGCGTGTCCATAAACTACAGGGTGCTTATTCCTCTGGTCGTGCTTTTTCTGGTCCTCACATTGATTTTCCCGAGGACAGCGAAATTCAGTTATGACTACAGGAAAGGCTCGCCGTGGTCTCATGAGACACTTCTTGCGCAGTTTGACTTTCCCATCCTGAAGACCGACGAGCAGATCCGTGAGGAAAAGAGCAGAAGCAAGTCGGTGGTCATTCCTTACTACAGGTATCGTCAGGACATAGTGGACAACTGTCGGAAGGCCGCTGAAGGGATTGATATGGGAGGATATTCATACCTCCGCCCTTTGATTGTGGCTTCGATGGACGGTATCTATTCCAATGGGGTGGTGCCGGACGAAGGGGTGAAGCTTGACGGACATTCCGATCCTTCCGGAGCGGTCTTGTATATTCAGAAAGACAAGAGAGCAGGGAAAAAACCGGTGAGCGAGGTGTTCAAGGAGTCAGAGGCCAAGAACCGTCTGCTTTCCGACATCGCGGCAAAGTACCCGAGAATCAATGCGGATTCGGTTCTCAGGTCTGCCGGGATATATGATTTCATTGTCCCTAATCTTGAATATGACCCCAAGACAACTGAGCTCGTCCGCTCGGAATCCTCAAACCAGGTTTCAACGACGCAAGGTTTCGTGAGCGCGGGCCAGCTGATTGTCTCCGAAGGAGAGATCGTGACGGCTGAGATCGCGCAGATGCTTGATTCCTATAAGGTTGAATACGAGAACAGTATGGGGTATGGTGGCCCGAGGATTCTATTCTGGCTCGGCAACGCCTTTATCGCGTTCGCGCTTGTGCTGCTGTTTTTCCTGATGATCTATTTCCTGAACCGGAGATTGTTTATGGATCACCGTAAGTTCTGGTATTTGATCTTCATATTCATCATTGCTTCGGTTCTGGCTTTGATAATCAATAAGTTCGCGCCACGGTGCCTCTATATGGTACCGTTCACGCTGACTGCCTTGTACCTTGAGGCTTTCTTCAAGAACAAGGTGATCTTCCCGATCTGCTGCGTGTCGTTCCTGCCGCTTCTGGTTTTCGCCGAGAATGGTGTCGTGCTTTTCGTGATGTTCCTTCTGGCAAGCATAGTCGCGGTATTCACGTTCCGTTTCTTCAACCAGGGATGGCAGCAGTTCATTATGTCCGGAATCGTGTTCGTCAGCATCCTGGTGACTTATTTCGGTTTCCGGATGATCGACATGGTGAACGATGACCCGTACATGGCGGTGCTTTACATGTTCATCGGTTCGATGCTCATAGTTGCCGGCTACCCTCTCATCTATTTGTTCGAGAGGATGTTCAACCTCGTTTCCAGTTCGAGGCTCCGTGAGCTTTGCGACACGAACAATAAACTTCTTCGCGAATTGGAGCACAAGGCTCCCGGCACGTTCCAGCATTCCCTGCAAGTCATGAATATGTGCGATGCGGCCGCCCGTGCCATTGATGCCAACGTGCTGTTGGTCAGGGCTGGAGCTCTTTATCACGACATCGGTAAGATGAAGAATCCGCTATGCTTCATCGAGAACGAAAGCATGTCGCCGAAAGGAGTGCATTATCACGAGCATCTTTCTCCTAAGGAGAGCGCAAGGGCGATAATCAAGCATGTCTCCGATGGCCTTGAACTGGCGGCGGAGAACAGATTGCCGGATGTGATCCAAGACTTTATCCTGACGCATCACGGCACGTCCAACACATCGTATTTCTACAACAAGTACCTTAACGAGGGCGGAGATCCGAATGACGTTTCGGATTTCTTCTACAAAGGCCGCAAGCCTCAGACGAAGGAACAGATCATCCTGATGATTTGTGACACGCTGGAGGCGGCCTCAAGGACGTTGAAAGACAATTCCGCGGCCACATTCTCGGTCTTTGTCGAGAATATCGTCGCGTCCAAGATGAAAATCGGCCAGTTTGACCAGGCCGACATTTCCATAAAGGACCTGAATACTGTCAAGGAAACGCTGAAGGCTTACCTTTCGCAGATTTACCACGAGAGGGTAGTTTATCCTCAAAGAAAGAATAATTAATTTAAAATAATATTTACAGAATTATGGAAGTAACAAAAAATCAAATCGATGATCTTAACATCGAACTGACCATCGCCCTGAAGGCGGAGGACTATGCCGAGCAGGAGAAGAAAAGACTCTCCGCTTACAGGAGAAACGCTGACTTCAAGGGTTTCCGCAAGGGAATGGTTCCCGCGTCGCTCGTAAAGAAGGTCTATGGCGACCAGGCTCTTTACGAGGCCATCAACGGTGTTGTCTCGGAGCAGCTCGACAAGTTCATCAAGGACAACAATCTGCATATTCTCGGCGAGCCTATCGCCAGCGAGTCCCAGAAGGAATTGGAGTGGAAGGATGGCAACGATTTCGAGTTCAAGTTCGACCTCGGACTGTCTCCAGAGATCAACATTGATGTTGACAAGGATGACAAACTGCCGTATTACAATATCGAGGTGACCGACAAGGCTAAGGCTGCCATGAAGGACAGCATCCTCAGGCAGTACGGCCAGCTCGAAGAAGGCGAGGCCGCAGGTGAGGAAGACTATGTAGTGGTTGACTTCAAGCAGGGCGAGAAGGCAGTAGAGGGTGTTTATGTCGCTGTCAGCAAGGTTGAGGGTGACGCGAAGAAGAATTTCCTCGGAGCCAAGGTTGACGCTCAATTCGACGTCAATGTCAACGAGGCTTTCACCAACGAGACCGACAGGGCTTCCATGCTCAAGATGAAGAAGGAAGAGCTTGCCGCCCTTGATCCAGTCTGGAATGTCACCATCGTGAACGTCAAGACTTTCGTTCCGGCCACCGAGTGCCAGGAGACTTACGACAAGGTCTTCGGCAAGGATGCCGTGAAGACAACCGAGGAGTTCGACGCCAAGATCGCCGAGAGGCTTGAGGCTAACTACAAGCAGGAGGCCGACTACAGACTTTCCCAGGATCTGCGCAAGTACCTCGTTGACAAGGCCAACGTGAACGTTCCAGAGGCTTTCCTCAAGAGATGGCTCTATGAGAACAACAAGGAGAAGTTCAGCAAGGAGGACATCGAGAAGGAGTTCGACGGATTCCTCGGCGACTTCCGCTGGCAGCTTGTCAGAGGCTCTCTGATGAAGAAGTTCGAGCTCAAGGTTGAGGACAAGGATATGCTTGAGGCAGCCAAGGCTTACGCCGCCTACCAGTACGCTATGTACGGAATGGGCAACGTTCCTGAGGAACTTCTCACCGATGCGGCCGCGCAGATGCTCAAGGACGAGAGGCAGATGCGCAACATCGAGGAGAATGTCGAGAACGAGAAGGTGATCGCCGCCGTCAAGGAGAAGATCACCCTCCAGAACAAGAAGATCTCCGAGGAGAAATTCCGCGAGCTTAAGTAATTATGGACAAGGAGTTTCAGAAATATGCGACCAAGGGTCTTGGACTGAGTTCAATGACCCTTGACCGCTATCAGAGAGCCACGGACGCCTACATCAATCCGACCATCATCGAGGAGAGGAAACTTAATGTGGCCTCGATGGACGTGTTCAGCCGTCTGATGATGGACAGGATCATATTCCTTGGTGTTCCGATTGATGATGATGTCGCGAACATCATCCAGGCTCAGCTGCTGTTCCTTGCTTCCACCGATTCTACCGCTGACATTTCCCTGTACATCAACACTCCAGGGGGACAGGTGACTTCAGGTCTGGCCATCTATGACACGATGCAGCTTGTTGAGCCCGACGTGGCCACGATCTGTACGGGGATGGCGGCCTCTATGGGTTCTGTCCTGCTTTGCGCCGGCGAGAAGGGCAAGCGTTCCTGCCTGCCTCATTCCAGGGTGCTGATCCATCAGCCTCTCGGAGGCGCCCAGGGTCAGGCTTCTGACATTATGATCGCGGCCAAGGAGATCGAGAAGACCCGCAAGGAACTCTATGACATCATCTCCCAGCATTCCGGACAGCCTTACGACAAGGTGTTCGCCGATGCGGACAGGGACTTCTGGATGACAGCCCAGGAGGCTCTGGAGTACGGAATGGTGGATGAGATCCTCACAAAGAAATCCAAGTAATGCCTCAGAAAAAGAATACCGGTACAACTAAACATTGTATGTTCTGCGGCAGGTCGGAGCGTGAGGTCCCTTTTTTGCTTCAGGGACTGGACGGATTCATCTGCAGCGATTGCGTTGAGCTTGCGCATGACTATCTCAAGGACACACTTGGCACGGTCTCCAAGGACGGCAAGCCGCTTGGTCGGCTTGAGGCCTTGAAGAAGCCTGTCGAGATCAAGGAATTCCTTGATGAATATGTCATCGGGCAGGATCGCGCCAAGAAGATGCTGGCAGTGGCGGTGTACAACCACTATAAAAGGATCAACCACAATCTGGTTGACCGTCCTGATGACGGGGTCGAGCTGGAAAAGTCGAATATTCTGCTGGTAGGTCCTACCGGAACCGGAAAGACCTTGCTGGCCAAGACTATAGCCAAGTTGCTGGATGTACCGTTCACGATCGTGGACGCCACAGTCCTGACGGAGGCCGGTTATGTCGGTGAGGATGTCGAGAGCATCCTCACGAGGCTTCTTCAGGAGGCGGATTTCGATGTAGCGAAGGCCGAGAGGGGAATCGTCTTCATCGACGAGATCGACAAGATCGCCCGCAAGAGCGACAATCCGTCCATCACCCGCGATGTGTCAGGAGAGGGAGTCCAGCAGGCCATGCTGAAACTCCTCGAAGGCAATGTCATCAATGTCCCGCCGAAAGGTGGCCGCAAGCACCCGGAGCAGGAGTTCATCCATGTCAACACGCAGAACATCCTGTTCATCTGCGGCGGTGCCTTCGAGGGAATCGAGCGGCGCATCGCCCAGAGACTGAACACACAGGTAATTGGTTTCGGTGCTACCCAGAAGCAAGTTGTTGACAAGAAGAACCTCTTGAAATATGTTGATGCACAGGACTTGAGGGCATACGGTCTCATTCCGGAGATCATCGGCCGTCTGCCTGTCATCACTTATCTTGACGCTTTGGATCGTGAAGCCTTGCTCAGGATTCTCACCGAGCCGAAGAACGCGATTCTCAAGCAGTACGCAAAACTTTTCGAGATTGACGGAATGGCACTCAAGATTGAGGACGGTGTCAATGAGTTGATAGTTGACACCGCCATAAAGAACAAGCTTGGTGCCCGTGGGCTGCGCTCTATCTGCGAGCGGATCTTCGATGACGCGATGTACGACGCTCCGTCATCCCGCAAGAAGGTCTTCACAGTGACCCTTGACTACGCTAAGTCCAAACTGGAGAATTCGCTTTAGTTAGACCTTGTGGCGGCTAACTTGCTGACAACTAATTAAATAATATACCCTTCTCCTGCCGGTTCAAGGTAGAAGAAGGGTATGTTAATATATTCATTGATAATTACTTGGCTGCCACGTGCCTGCCAGAGATTACCCCACAGCAGAGGAGACTACTCTTGTCTTGACGCTTTGTTTGTGGAGTGTCCCGTCATTCCTCGAAATCATCATCATCAATGTCGTCGACGATGTTCTCCTGATGCCATTCGGAGTATCGGGTCGGAATATTCCTTGGTCTCAGAACAAGATAGTCATCCCCATGCCAGACCACTGAATATTCCTTCCTCGCCGCAGTGAGCCGCTCGTCCGACACGCTCGCCAGCACAATCTGCCCCTCGGGCGCCTCGTTATTTCCTTTGGCCAACAGAGTGATGACATCGCAGGCCACCAGCTGCGACAGGAAGTAAGCCGACTTTTCCACCGCCGACCAAGAATCGTTCACATGGAATAGATGGACCATATTCTTGTTCTCCCTCTCCATCCGAAGGATTCCGTCCATCCTCTCGTTCAAAAACTGATTGACTGTGAGCATTGTATTATCAATATAACAGACTACGACATCCGGTCCACTGTGTCGCGCATGAATTTCCAGAAACGTGTGTTTCCGATGTGGGTGAGTGAGCCAAGGCTGCACATGAACCTGTATATTCGAGAATCACGGGCGGCCTGCACTTTCATGAACTTGTAGAAGACGAATGTGTTGAGGATGCCGAGAGCGACCACGATGTATGTCTGGAGGTTGATCGACGCTCCGAGTTTCCAGGAAAGGAACCAGATGAGTACCGTCGTGATATTCATGGAAAGGATTGCCATCGTCGTGCCTGAATGCGAGAAGCCCATGTCGATGAAAAGATGGTGGAGGTGGGTCTTGTCCGGATGGAAAGGGGAGAGGTGCCTCAGCATCCGCACCGACATCACCCGAAGAGTGTCGAACACTGGTATGCTCAACACGGCGAGCGTGAATGCGATGAGTCCGAAGTTCCGCGCCTCAAGTTCCTTGACAGTACTGCCGGATGAGAGGCAGTACGCCACGAAGAAAGCGATCGCCGTTCCCATCATAAGCGTCCCTCCGTCCCCGATGAACATCTTCGACTTGCCGCCGAACACATTGTGCAGGAAGAACGGAATCAGCGCTCCGACTCCGATCAGCGCGAGCCCCGCGAGAGTGATCATTCCGCAGTGGAGAAAGAACGCCGCGAACAGAAGGCAGGACACGATAACGTACCCCGATGAATATCCGTTCACCCCGTCAATGAGGTTGATGGCGTTGATGATCCCCACCCCGGCGAAAATCGACAGCGGCCAGGCGACATATTCCGGAATGCCGTGGATTCCCCAGAGCCCGTGGAAATCATCGATGAAGCATCCCGTAGCCAACATCATCAGGAAGACGATCATAATCTCCACAATGAATCTGAATATGGCGGAGATGTCCCTTCTGTCGTCCCACACCCCGATCGCCAGCATCACCGTGATGGCGCAAAGGTTCACCGTAGTGGTCGGGAAGTCATTAAAGAATATGCCCGTGACCACCACCGCCGGCAACACTCCCATGAACACCGCTACCCCACCGAACACCGGCACCGGTGTTCTCTGAAGCTTGCGTGCGTTCGGATTGTCAACAATGTTGTGCCGGATCGCATATCTCAGCACAAACGGGTAGATTAAGGTCACAATGACACACGCCGCCACTCCCGGGAGCGCGACCAAGATCTTTGGGTTCATAATACGCTTGAAAAAGTAAGTTACAGGGTTGTGAAGTTTCCGCAAAGATGATTTTAGCGAAGAGGTTCAGGTCAGAATATAAAAGAGAGTGTCTCCTCTGACACTCTCTTGTCGATTGTCGTTTAGGACTGCGTCAAAATTGTGATTACGGAATCAAAGCATGAGCATCGCTGCAGGGCGAATCCGTAGTAGACGACATATCTTGCCGGCTGTGCTTAGGCTTGGCTCTGATTTGCCGGACACGAAGTCATTTACACGGGTAGGGCTTACTCCAAGTTCCTTGGCAAGCTGTTTTTGAGTGAGATGATTCTCTTTAAGGCCATCAGAGATAAGTTCCGCCACAGTAGGTTTAGCTATCGGGAAATGATCTTTCTCATAGTCAATGACTATATCAGACATCATCATCAGTTCTACCGCCTTGGGGGCATCTAAAGGTGTGTTGTCATCCACCAGAGGAAGCAGTTCCTCCACTCTTGCCTTTGCAAGTTTATATTGATCTTCTGTTATTATTCTCATAATAATTCAATGTTATATTGTTGAGGCATTTATCTTGTCATACTCATTATGCGTGCCGACAAAGCGTATGAACACATAGCCCATAATGAATTTCACAACAACTATCAGACGGTACTTGTTTCCGCCGATGTTGAACACATAATGCTGACTTCCAACCGAATCGCAAATGAATGCCAAGACGCTTCCTCTACAGTGTGATACCAACGCTCCAGAGGTGTCTTTGCATCCTCATGTCCAGGTTGCTCATAAAATTCTTTGAGCATTCTGTGTGATACTATCCTCATCCTCAACCATTTTATGCAAAAATATAAAATAATTCCGTATTTAGGAATAATTCTATGTAAATATTTTGTAAATCGTTATTTATTTTGTGCGATTGTGTATTTTCATTGACAATCTAAGCCATGTTTGTAAATCATCCATTTGCTTCTCAAAGTTGAGTTTTTCTTTGCTGACTTTG
>OCQZ01000686.1_pt1 | contig 10168 bp, 9 predicted proteins | sample 1538921 | NCBI WGS metagenome assembly OCQZ01 (sample SAMN03418269, study PRJEB22391) | human gut metagenome | biome: human-gut; feature: organic feature; material: feces | host: Homo sapiens | place: Tanzania | collected 2013-01 | reverse complement strand
TGGATCTGTCTCCAAGCTGCGCTCGCAAGCGAGCTTGCATGGAGTTAACCACAATATGCCGTTTCCAACGGCTCTAAAATCCCTCTTTTCGACTTTTTCTGTGCTTTCGCCAAGGCATGTTTCAAATGCGTTGAAACAATTTGCTGATTGCATTGAAACATGCCGAAGGCATGTCCCTACGTTATGATTCGCTTTTTTGTCTATTTATATAGGTGGGTGTTAATTGGGTTTTAATGGATTTAATTGGTGTTCTGTTTTCGGACCTATCGGACGTGTCGGACTTATCAGACGTATCGGGCCCAACTTGTTGACTTGTTGACCTGTTGGCTCGTTGACTTTTTCTTGGGTGAAAAAAAAGCACTGGGCGGTGGGGCTCAGTGCTTGTGTTATTTTTTTCCCGATGGGATGGGGGTTACTTGTTGCTGTAGTTGCGGGCTTCTTGGTAGGTGCTCTTTGTGAAGAGGTAGGTGTCGGTGTGTGTGCACCTGTTGCGGAAGTCGAAGATAGCCTCTGGATTGATGGCGTAGCCCATGAAGCGGGTTTCGAAGTGGAGGTGTGGGCCAGTGCTTCGGCCGGTGTTGCCGGCGAGGGCGATAGGCTGACCTGCTTTCACATATTGGTTAGGCTTCACGAGGAAGCGTGAAAGGTGACCATATACGGTTTCGAGGCTGTTTTCGTGACGCACAATCACATAGAAGCCGTAACCGCTGCGCTCATACTTGGTGAGGCGAATTCTGCCACTGAATGCTGCATATACGGTGTCACCGATAGATGCGCGAAGGTCAACACCCTTGTGTACGCGTTTGAAGCGTGCGCGGTAGCCGTAAGGCGATGTAATCAGGTTGTGCTTGATAGGCATCACATAGTTGCGAACATTGATGCGCTTGCTGTTAGGAATATTTGCATCCTTATAAGGATTTACCAAACCGCTTTCCCAGCCTTCGGTGTAGATGTCGGGCTCTGGTTCAATGTCTTCCCAAAGCGCTTTGGCATATTTCTGATTTTCTTCGAGGTGGATTCGCTCGTTGATTTTTGATTGGCGGGCAAGTTTATCGGCATGTGCTTTGCGATAGCTCGATACTGAACTTAAACTCTGCGCGTCGGCGCTAAATGACAGACCGGCTGTGATGATTGTGAGAAGGAATAATTTTGAGAGTTTGCTAAACTTCATCTGTTTCAGTTTTGTGGAGAACCCCGGGAAAGGTAAGCCTCTTTCACTAAATGGGTGTTCACCAAATTAATAAAAGTATGGAGCAGAACTTATTAACAAAATAAGCATTTCCTGAAGAGAAGAAATTCAAAACGCAGGAAATAAAAAACTCCAAAGGCAGACATGATTTTCATCTCTGTCCGATTTTCCAACGCCAAAATTACCCTTATAATCTCGCAAAGACAAAAATATGCCGCTTAAAATATGTAAAAATATGTATTAAATTGTATTAGATTTTATTTAAATCGCCAATTTTCAGGAATTTACCGTGCTTTGTCTAAAAATGTTGAAAAATCACGATGTTTCCTAAAATATCTAAAAATTGGCACATATTTTGCGATGTGTGCAATTTTTGTCCTCGTAATTGGTTGGCATATCGCAGTTTGCATTTTGGTGAAATCGCAACGATTAATGCCTTTTCCTCCTCAATATTATATAATGTGGCGCGTCAACTGATGAGGCCCCAGTTCACTTTGTGGCTGAACAGGAGTTGCATGTGGGTGTTGAGCATTTTGCCTTCGGGCGATGCGAGGTTGGGGTCGGTGGCGAGCACGGCGATGGCATCTTCGCGCGCTTGCTCGATGATAGGGCCGTCGGTTACAAGGTTTGCCACCTTCAGATTAAAGGCGATGCCGCTCTGCTGCGTGCCCTCCATGTCGCCCGGTCCACGGAGCTTCATATCCTCTTCCGCCACCACAAAACCATCGTTGGTGTTGGTCATCACCTCAAGTCGGTGGCGAGTTTCTTTTGTGAGTTTGTGCTTCGACATCAGAATGCAGTAACTTTGGTCGGCTCCACGCCCCACGCGCCCACGGAGTTGGTGGAGTTGCGAAAGTCCGAATCGCTCGGCATTCTCAATAATCATCACGCTGGCGTTAGGCACATTCACGCCCACCTCAATCACGGTGGTGGCAACCAGAATTTGCGCCTGATTGGTGGCGAAAAGTTGCATCTGATAGTCTTTCTCGGCAGGGCGCATCTTGCCGTGCACCATGCTCACGGTGTAACTGGGAAATTTCTCCTTCACAATCTCAAAACCCTCCTCAAGGGCTTTAAGGTCGAGTTTTTCGTTTTCCTCAATGAGTGGATACACGATGTAGGCCTGTCGGCCCTTCGCCAGTTCCTGCCCGATGAAGCGGTAGGTGGCTTCGTGCTGGTCCTCGAATCGGAGGTAGGTGCCCACAGGTTTACGGCCGGGAGGCAGTTCGTCGATTACCGACACATCGAGGTCGCCATACACCGTCATCGACAGCGTGCGTGGAATGGGCGTGGCGGTCATCACCAGCACATGGGGTGGGGTGGTGTTTTTGCGCCACAGGCGTGCGCGCTGCGCCACACCGAAGCGGTGTTGCTCGTCGATGATAGCCAGACCGAGTTGCTTGTATTGCACCGTGTCTTCAAGCAGGGCATGGGTGCCGATGAGCAAATGGAGCGAACCGTCGAGCAGACCGGCGTGAATTTCCTCGCGTTGGCGTTTGCGAGTGCTGCCTGTGAGCAATCCCACCTTCACGCCAATTTTCTGCGCCATTTCGCTGATAGCCTCGAAGTGCTGGGTGGCAAGGATTTCGGTTGGTGCCATGATGCACGCCTGGTAGCCATTGTCGAGGGCAATGAGGGCAGTGAAAAATGCCACGATAGTCTTGCCGCTGCCCACGTCGCCCTGAAGCAGGCGGTTCATTTGCCGTCCGCTGCCCATGTCGGCACGGATTTCCCGAATCACACGCTTTTGCGCGCCAGTGAGCGGAAATTGCAGATGGTGGCTGTAGAAAGTGTTGAAATATTCGCCCACACGCGAGAAAACGTGTCCGGGCAACTTCTTCGTCAGTCCCTTGATATTCTTTAATATGTGGAGTTCGAGGAAAAAGAGTTCCTCGTATTTCATTCTGTATTGCGCCTTTTGCAGCATGTCGATGCTCGACGGCAAATGCAGGTTGTGCACCGCCTCGTAGATGGGAAGCAGCCTCCTTTGGCGCAAAATGCCCTGCGGCAGAGGGTCGTTAATATTTTTCACGGCATCGCTCTCAAGCAGGTTTTTCTCCAACTTCTGAAAGAGGCGCGACGAGAAACCGTGGTTGCGGAGTTTTTCCGTGAGGTTGTAAACGCCCACCATGCCCTTTGGCGCTTGGCTTTGCTGGTAAGCATCCACTTCGGGGTGAACGATGCTGTAGGTGCGATTAAACAGCGTGGGTTTTCCAAACACGATATACTCCACGCCGGTTTGATAGGTTTGCTGAATGAATTTCACCCTGTTGAACCACACACATTCCATCGTGCCGGTGCCGTCGCTAAACAAACCGATAAGCCTGCGGCGCGCGCCCTCGCCCTGAGTGTTGAAAGTGACGAATCGCCCTTTCAGCTGCACGCTGGGAATGTCGGCACCCCTCAGGTCGCAGATGTGGTGAATGGTGCTGCGGTCGATATATCGGAACGGGAAATTGTAGAGCATGTCGTGGAAACTCTTGATGTCGAGTTCCTTCGCAAGAATTTCGGCTCTTTTTGGCCCAACTCCCGTAAGGTATTTAATATCGTAGTGGGTGAGATTATTCATGACTATTGATGATGTGCTCCGCTATGGTGATGTCGATAGGGTGGGTGATTTTGATGTTGGTGTTTTCGCCCTCCACCAGCCTTACGCTGCCGCCAGCGTGCTCATACACCGAGGCATCGTCGGTGAAAAATGGCTCGAATGGCACATCGTAGGCTTTGAGCAATTCCAGCGCCTTGAAGGTTTGGGGCGTTTGCACCGCACGGAGCGACGCTCTTTCGAGAGCCACCGAAGTGCCGTCGGGCTCGATTCTGCGCACCGAGTCGGTCACGGGAGTGGCAGGGATTGCCGCCCCGAATTTTTCGGCTGTCTCGTAGGTGTTCTGAATCAGTGCCGTAGATACCAGCGGGCGCACACCGTCGTGCACCGCCACAATGTCGGCATCGGTGAGCTGGAGCGAAAGCAGGGCGTTTTTCACCGACTGGAATCGGCTGTCGCCACCTGCCACCACGCTGTGTGGAGCCGTGAAACCGTGTTGTTCGCAAAGTTCGTGCCAGTAGGCGCGCTGCTGTGCAGGCAAAACCACCACCACCTCCGTGTCGGCGCATTTGAGGAACTGCTCAATGGTGCGCATCAGCACAGGCCGTCCGCAAAGTGGTAAAAACTGCTTTGGAATGCTGCTGCCGAATCGGGTGCCGCTGCCTCCTGCCACAATTATAGCGTAGTGTTTCATATTCGTTGTTAAAAAATATGGTGAAAATGTGTTATCACAAAGTTAGGAAAAATTGGTGGTATTAAAAAATTAAATAGCAACCCTCTCGTCAAGAATTGCTATTTAAAGTCTTTATTAAGGTATTCATAAAATTAAGGTGAAAAAATTGTTTTAGGCTTTCGGTTGCAAAGATAATTTCCTCATTTTTAATTTGCAAATTTTAATAATCAGAATTTACTATGCTTTGCGATAAAGATTGATTTTAAATTATTGAAAGTTAGTGAAATAGTATGGTTGTAGTCGTGGTGTGTTAAAAAGTGTGAAATTCTAAAATGCTACTCAAAGGTTGTGGTGGAATGTGGATTTTGTTTAATTTTGTGGTATGAATGAAAAAATGAAAGGAATAGTCACCGTGTTTGTTGATATCGACGACACGCTTTGGTGGTTTACCGAAAACTCGAAACTGGCATTGCGCCACACATTCGATGCGTTTGATATTTCCAGCGTATGCACCTACGAGCGATTCAAGGAAGTGTATTTGAAAAAGAACCTTGAATTGTGGAACCTGTATCACCACGGACTTATCGACAAGGATTTTCTGGTCAACGAGCGCTTCAGATTCACGCTGAAGGAGTGTGGCTACAAGGACGATGTGGAGAAAATGTGCCACTTGCTCGACGAGGAATATTTGAGATTCCTGGCTTTGCAGCCCACCACTATTCCCGGCGCGCGCCAGTTGCTTGAATACCTTGTGGCGAAGGGTTATGACGTGAACACCCTCAGCAATGGTTTTCAGGGCACGCAGCAGCAAAAACTCATTTCGGGCGGACTATCCGACCTGATTCACCGTAATGTGCTGAGCGACGACTGCGGAATCACCAAGCCCCAGCGTGGCATTTTCGACTATGCCCTTGAGCAGTGCGGTGCCGAAGCCGCCACCACGGTGATGATTGGCGACAACCCCGATGCCGACATTAAAGGCGCACACGATGCAGGGTGGCGCACCATCTACTTTAATATTCGCGGCTTGGACCCAATTGAGGGCACTGCCGATGCCGTAGTCACCTCGCTCGACGAGATTCAGCAAATCTTATAGCGCAGAGAAATTCGTGTAATTCCCGAAAATATCGTAATTTTGCACCCGTTATGACAGAAGAACAACGATTACATTTAGAAGAAGAAACAGTAAAGATGCTCAAAACTGTATTCGACCCCGAAATTCCGGTTGATGTGTATAGTTTGGGTTTGATTTACAAGATAGATATCGACGACGACGCAAATGTGTCGATCGACATGACGCTCACCGCCCCCAACTGCCCAATGGCCGACTTCCTGTTTGAGGACATTCGCCAAAAGGTGGAAAGCATTGAGGGTGTGAAGAGCGTGAACGTGCAATTGGTTTACGAACCCGAATGGGACCAAAGCATGATGACCGAAGAAGCAAAACTCGAATTAGGAATGTTATAATCCCCACCTCGCCTCACCTCACACGGATCTCGCGGCTCTTGCTCTTTTGGGGACTGGTGGATTGTGGGGGGGGAGCTCTCAGAGTACTCCGAGCACTCCGAGCACTCGGATTTTCTAACTTCTAATTTCTAATTTCTAACATCTAATAAATGATTTATTTCCTCAGCGATTTGCACTTGGGTGCCAAGTATTTTGACAATCCACGCGAGAAAGAACTTGCGGTGGTCAGTTTCCTCGACAGCATCGCTGCCGACGCAGAGGAAGTGTATCTGTTGGGTGACATTCTGGATTATTGGTACGAGTATAAAAATGTGGTGCCACGCGGCTATGTGCGCTTCTTCGCCGCCATTGCCCGACTCACCGATGCCGGCATACCGGTGTATTGGATGACTGGCAACCACGATGTGTGGCTGTTCGACTATCTGACCACCGAGATAGGCATCACCGTATATAAAGGTGCGCTGCAAAAAGAAATTAAAGGCGTGCAGTTTCTGCTCAGCCATGGCGATGATGTGGGTTATCAGCCACCCATGTATCGCTTTATGCGTTGGTGCTTCCACAATCGCGTGTGCCAATGGCTGTATGCCAACCTTCACCCACGCATCACCTACGGGGTGGCGCACGGCTGGTCGTCGAGCAATCGCACCCACCGCAAGCCCACCGCCGTGAAAAAAGAGATAGAAGTGTGCTACGCCAATCTGCTCCGCTTCACCGAGGCATATTCGCAGCAGCACCCCGAAGTGCGGCACTATGTGATGGGGCATCTTCACCTTGCCAAGCACGCCACACTCGACGAGCAGGGCCGCACCATCACCATACTTGGCGACTGGATTGCGCAAAACACCTACGCCACATTCGACGGCAAGGAAATGCGCCTCCACACCTACGCGCCCAAAAACTGAGCAAGCGCGATTGATGATTTGAGAAGTTGGGCAGCTTTTAAAATCGGGGGCGGTGAAAAGGGTGAAAAGGTGCTAAAAAATTCATAAACAAATAGAAAAATCATATTTTCTTGATAAAAATTGCCCAATATTAGTGCCTAATTCAAAAAAAAGTGCGATATTTGCACTTGCAAAATCGGAGACCACCCCAAAGTGGTTGATATTCGTATGTAAATATTTGAAAATCAGCCATAATGAAAAAGTCTTCGTTTTTGAGTGTTAGATAACATTAATAAATCACTATAAATATACAATACTAAAATGACAAAAGCAGACATCGTTAGCGAAATCTCAAAAGCAACAGGTATTGATAAGGCTTCTGTTCTTGAAACAGTTGAAAAGTTTATGGAAACAGTTAAGGACAGCTTGTCAAACGGCGAAAATGTATATCTCCGTGGTTTCGGTAGCTTTATCGTAAAGACCCGTTCGCAAAAGACTGCACGCAACATCTCTCAAAACACCACAATGATTATTCCAGAGCACAACATTCCTGCCTTCAAGCCAGCTAAGGTGTTCATGGAACAGGTGAAGAAGTAATTGCTCGTCGCATTTGCGAATAGGTGAAAATCATTATCCTCGACAGAGAAAAGACAAAATATATTTTTTAATCATTTAAAACTAAGTAACAATGCCAAGCGGAAAAAAGAGAAAAGGCCACAAGATGGCTACGCACAAGCGCAAGAAAAGACTTAGAAAGAACAGACATAAAAATAAGAAATAATCTTTCTGTTTAAGTCACACATACTGAGAACAAACTCCCTTTGGCAAAGGTCTCGGTAACGAGCTCCAGCAATAGGTAAGGAGAGTTTGTTCTTTGTCGTATTATTAGATGGCTAAAATTCCCTTTCAAACCAATGAGAAGTGAATTAATAGTTGACGTACAGCCGACCGACATATCCACGGCGCTCCTCGAAGACGGGCGCTTGATGTCGCTGCAAAAGGAGTCGAGAGACGTATCCTATGCCGTCGGTAACCTCTACTTTGCCAAGGTAAAGAAATTGATGCCAGGCCTTAATGCCGCATTTGTGAATGTGGGGCACAAAAAGGACGCATTCCTTCATTACCTTGATTTAGGTTCGCAGTTTGGATCGTATTCAGAGTTCATCAAATCGGTTCTCGAAAATCCGGAAAAGCGTCCTTCGTTATCAAAATTCAAATTGAAGCCCGACATCGACAAGCATGGCTCCGTGTCCGACGTGCTTCAGCAGGGGCAACAGTTGCTCGTGCAGATTGTGAAGGAACCCATTTCCACCAAAGGACCACGACTTACCACCGAAATCACTTTCACAGGGCGCTTTATGGTGCTCATCCCTTTCAACAACAAGATTTCGGTGTCGCAAAAAATCAAGAACTCCGCCGAAAAAATGCGTCTGCGCAAGCTCGTGGAGAGCATCAAGCCCCACAATTTCGGGGTAATCATTCGCACCTCGGCAGAAAACAAGCGTGCAGCCGAACTCAACGCTGAAATGAAAGTGCTGGTCAAGTGCTGGGAAGACAGTGTCGCAAAACTGCAATACACCACCCCGCCCGCTCTCGTGTATGAAGAAGAGAGCAGGGCAGTGAGTGTGATTCGCGACATCTTCAGCCCCGAATTCGAAAGCATATATGTGAATAATGCGGAAATCTACGACCAGCTCCACAACTATGTGAGCCTAATAGCCCCCGACCGTGCCGACATCGTGAAAATCTATTCCGACGATGTGCCTATCTTCGATAAGTTCAATATCACAAGGCAAATCAAGTCGTCGTTCGGAAAAACGGTATCGTTCAAGTCGGGAGCATACATAATAATTGAAAGCACCGAAGCACTGCATGTGATAGATGTGAACTCCGGTAACCGCTCAAAGGCCTCCAGCGACCAGGAAAGCAACGCACTCGACGTGAACCTGCTCGCTGCCGACGAGATAGCGCGACAACTGCGTCTGCGCGACATGGGCGGCATCGTGGTGGTCGATTTCATCGACATGGCTAAGAGCGAACACCGCCAAGCCCTCTACGACCACATGCGTGAAGTGATGCAAAAAGACCGCGCACGGCACAACATATTGCCGCTGAGTAAATTTGGACTGATGCAAATCACCCGTCAGCGCGTGCGCCCGGCTCTCGACATCGTAACCGCCGAAACCTGCCCTTCATGTGGAGGTAAGGGTGAGGTTCTGCCTTCGCTGCTTTTTACCGATATGCTGAAAGACAAGATTGATTACCTTGTCAACTCGCTCGGAGTGAAAAACTTTATTATGTATGTCCACCCATTTGTTGAAGCCTATTTGAAGAAAGGCGTTATCAGCGAATACTTTAAATGGCGTCGTGAATTTGGACGCAAGTTTAAGTTAATGGCCGACCAGAGTCTTGCTTACCTGCAATATAAGGTAATCGACAAAGACCACAACGAAATCGACCTGAAAGAAGAAAAAGACACGAGCAGCTCACACAGCAAAAAAGAGCAACGCTCGCGCAACACTAAAAACGAAGACTGACGCCCCGTAGAAAGCGGTGACCAAGGAGGCATTACCTCCATCACCCACTACGGCGATAGTAGCTTCAATGAATGAAAACGAACAAAGTCCGCATCTCCGGAGGCACTCCCAAGCCCCCCAAAGATGCGGACTTTTTATTTGTCCAATTTGAAATTAATTTTAGAAGTTAAGAAGATTATTATTTTAGAAGTTAAGGAGTTAAGAAGTTAGAGAAGTTAAGACGACACCTTTGCCTCTGCTAAAATTATGGTTTGAGCAGATTGATAGGGGCTACGTACACGCCATCTTCTCGGCGGTAGGCACTACCAACAGCTGTTAGCACCATAAGAAACGAAGGGGCTCGTTCTTCGCTGATACTTGTGATTTTGTCACGCAAATTTTTAAGCGACTGCGCACCATGCTCAATTAGTTCGTCGCCACCAAGTTTGATTTCGATGGCTCCCCATCTGCCATCTTCAAGATGCACTACGGCATCACATTCCAAACCAGTGTTGTCGCGATAGTGGGTGACAGTGCCGCCAATGGCATTGGCATAGATTGACAGCGAAGTCCTCAAAAAATAATCCAAAGCTTTCCAAATCATTCATGAGGTCGTTAGGGCTCACGCCCAAAGCGCGACATGCTATTGATGTGTCGATGAAATGTCGGGTCGGGGTGCTTCTAATGATTGTCTTTGACCGTATATTTGGATTCCATGCTGGCAAATCTTCAATTACATATAAATCTTTTAATGCTTCCATATAGTTATCAAAAGTTTTGGGATCCATAGTTCGCTCATTGCTTTGTCGCACATCGGCAATGATGGTAGATATTGCAGCTTCTGTGGAGATGTGGCGGGCATAGATTTTTTATATCATCTTTTAAAACCCAGGCGTT
>OCQZ01000685.1_pt1 | contig 10172 bp, 9 predicted proteins | sample 1538921 | NCBI WGS metagenome assembly OCQZ01 (sample SAMN03418269, study PRJEB22391) | human gut metagenome | biome: human-gut; feature: organic feature; material: feces | host: Homo sapiens | place: Tanzania | collected 2013-01 | reverse complement strand
CATACCGGTGTTGACAAGGTGCGCGTTGCGCACGATCATCGACTGCCCGGCCTGGCGGAAAATATCGCGCAGGGCGACGGTCGCAACGCGGCCGCTGCGAATGAGGTCGGAAAAAACGTTGCCCGCGCCCACGCTCGGCAGCTGGTCGGGGTCGCCGACCAGAACAAGGCGGCAGCCCGGGCGCAGCGCCGCAAGCAGCGCGCGCATGAGGGCAAGGTCGACCATGGACGTTTCGTCCACGATGAGCGCGTCGGCCTCGAGGGGTTCCTTCTCCCCCTTAGTGAAGGTGACCTCGCCGGTCTGGTCGTTCCATGTCATGCCGAGCATCCGGTGGATGGTCTGCGCCTCGCGCGAGCACAGCTCGCCCATGCGCTTGGCGGCGCGGCCCGTGGGCGCGGCAAGAAGGACGGAAAGCCCCATGCGCTCAAAGAGCGCGACGATGGCGCGCACGCTCGTCGTCTTGCCCGTGCCGGGGCCGCCGGTGAGCAGCAGCAGCTCTTCTTTTGCCGCAAGCTCGACGGCCTGACGCTGTAAGGGCGCGTACTGCACGCCCTGCTCGCGCTCGATCTCTGAGATGACGCGCTCCACGCCGCGCAGCGCATCGGGTTTGTCCGCAAGCATTGCCGAAATGCGCTGCGTGACATACAGCTCGTCCTCCCACGAGGCGCGCAGATAGCAGGCCGTGACGTTCGCCACCGGCTCCTGCACGATGCGGTGCAGCTCGATGAGATCGTCGAGGCTCTTTTCCGCTGCGTCCGCATCGCAGTCCAAGAGCTGCACGGTCGCGGCAAAGAGCTTTTCGCGCGGGAGGAAGACGTGCCCGCCCGCCTCGCGGTTGTGGGAAAGCTCGAAGAGAAGCCCCGCCTCGGTGCGAAGCGACGCATCGCCGCCAAAGCCCATCGAGAGCGCGATCTCATCGCAGACGGAGAAGTCCACGCCGAAGGCGCTGTCGGAGAGAAGATAGGGGTTGCGCTCGAGCGCGGCCATGGCGTTTGCGCCGAAGCGCCGGTAGAGCGGCACGCTGAGCGCGGCGGGCAGGTCGTAATGGGCAAGAAACTCCATCACGCGCCGCAGCCCCATCTGCTCGTTGAAGGCATTTGAAATTTCCTGCGCGCGCTTGCTCGTCATGCCCTTGATGGCGGTGAGCTTTTCCGGCTCGGAGGAAAGGACGCGCAGCGTCTCTTCGCCGAAGCGCGCGACGAGCTTTTCCGCCGTGGCCGGGCCGACGCCGCGCACCACGCCCGAGGCGAGGTAGTTTAAGATCTCCGCCTCCTCGAAGGGAAGGCTGCGCTCGACCTCGCGGGCGGAAAACTGCTCGCCATACTGCGGATGGGAGGAAAACGCGCCCGTGGCCGTCAGATTTTCGCCGGGCGCGGCGCAGGGGATGCAGCCGACGAGCGTCAAAAGCTCGCCGTCATCCGTTACAAGGCGCAGCACGGCGTAGCCGTTTTCCTCATTCTGGAAAACGACGGACAGGACCGTGCCGATGATCGTCGTTTCTTCTCCCATGTCTGCCTCCTCAAGTGAAAAAATCGGTCAAGTCCTCTTTTTTGCAGAGGTAGACCTCGTATTCGCTGCGGCACAAAAGCTCCGCCACGTTTCTCGGCTCTTCCGAAAGGCCGCAGTCCACGATCACAACGCGCGAAAAGCCGCCCTCTTCGTAGCGCGAGCGCAGCAGCGCGCGCACCGTGTATTCAAGCGCCGCTCCCTCCCCGCAGACCTCGACGACCGCCGTGGCGGGCAGCGCACCGCGCCGCCGCGGGTGGACGAGGGCGGAGAGGAAAAGAAAGATAAGCGTTGTAAGCCCGATGGCGGCGAGCGCCGCCACAACGCCGTCCTGCAAAAGCCGCATTTCTCGATCACCTCGCGCCATTCTACGGCGCGGACGGGCGAGAGGTGCGGAAGATCACAGCATTTTTTTAAGATACTGCCCCGTGTAGGATGTCTCGCACGCGGCGACCGCCTCGGGCGTGCCGGAGGCAACGAGCGTACCGCCGCCGCTGCCCCCCTCGGGGCCGAGGTCGAGAAGGAAGTCCGCGCACTTGATGACGTCCAGGTTGTGCTCGATGACGAGCACGGTGTTGCCCGCGTCGACAAGGCGCTGCAAGACCTCAAGGAGCTTTTTCACATCGTCCGTATGAAGGCCCGTGGTCGGCTCGTCGAGGATATAGATGGTGCGCCCCGTGGAGCGCTTAGAAAGCTCGGTCGCAAGCTTGACGCGCTGGGCTTCGCCGCCGGAGAGGGTCGTAGACGACTGGCCGAGGCGGATATAGCCGAGGCCGACCTCGCTGAGCGTGCGGAGCTTGGCCTCGAGCTTCGGCAGGTCGCGGAAGAATTCGAGCGCCTCCTCCACGGTCATTTCGAGCACGTCCGCGATGCTCTTGCCCTTGTAGCGCACCTCGAGCGTTTCGCGGTTGTAGCGCTTGCCCTTGCAGACCTCGCAGGGCACATAGATATCGGGCAGGAAGTGCATCTCGATCTTGAGCTGGCCGTCGCCCGCGCAGGCCTCGCAGCGGCCGCCGCGCACATTGAAGCTGAAGCGGCCCGGCCCGTAGCCGCGCGCCTTCGCGTCCGGCGTGGAGGCGAAGAGGTCGCGGATGTCGTTGAAGAGATTCGTATAGGTCGCGGGATTGGAGCGCGGCGTGCGCCCGATGGGGCTCTGGTCGATGCAGATGACCTTGTCGAGATATTCTTCGCCCTCGATGGCGCGGCATCTGCCCGGATGCACCTTCATGCGGTTTAAGTCCGCGCCGAGCTTTTTGTAGATGATCTCGTTGACGAGCGACGATTTGCCGCTGCCGGAAACGCCCGTGACGCAGGTGAAGGTTCCGAGCGGGATCGAGACGTCGAGATTCTTGAGGTTATTTTCCTGCGCGCCGCGCACGGTGAGGAAGCTGCTGTTTCCCGTTCTGCGCGCCTTCGGCACTTCGATCTTCTTTTTGCCGCTCAAGTACTGGCCCGTCAGGGAGGTGGGGTTTTCCATGACCTCGCGCGGCGTGCCCGCCGCGACGACCTGTCCGCCGTGTGCGCCCGCGCCGGGGCCGATGTCGATGAGGTAATCCGCCGCGCGCATCGTGTCCTCGTCGTGCTCGACGACGATGAGCGTGTTGCCGAGGTCGCGCAATCTCTTGAGCGTTGCAAGGAGCTTGTCGTTGTCGCGCTGGTGCAAGCCGATGGACGGCTCGTCGAGGATATAGAGAACGCCCATGAGGCTCGAGCCGATCTGCGTTGCAAGGCGGATGCGCTGGGCTTCGCCGCCCGAGAGCGACGCGCTCGCGCGCGAAAGCGTCAGGTATTCAAGGCCCACCGAGCGCAGAAAGCCGAGGCGCGCTTTGATCTCCTTGAGGATGCGCTCGCCGATCAGCATCTGCTGCTCCGTCAGCGTGAGCTGCTCCACAAAGTCGAGCGCGTCGACCACGGATTTTTCGCAGTAGTCGCTGATGCTTAAATCCCCAACCGTGACGGCGAGGGATTCGCGCCGCAATCTCTTTCCGCCGCAACCGGGGCAGGGGCATTCGCTCATGCAGCCCTCGAGCTCTTCGCGCACGCCCTCGCTCTGCGTTTCCTTATAGCGGCGCTCTAAGTTGGGGATGATGCCCTCAAAGGCCTGATATAGTACGCCCTTGCCGCGCGGCTGGTCGTACTGCAATTCGAGCTTTTCCCCCTTCGTGCCATACAAGATGACGTCCATGACCTCTTTGGAGAGCTTTTCCACAGGATCGCGGAGCGAGAAGCGATATTTTTTGGAGAGCGCTTCAAAATACATCCGCGAGATGCCGTCGCCGCGCACGTTGTTCCAGCCCGAGGCGCAGATCGCGCCGTCGAGCAGGGAAACGCTCTTGTTCGGGATGACAAGTTCGGGGTCGACCTTGAGCTGCGTGCCGAGGCCTGTGCAGGTCGGGCATGCGCCGAACGGGTTGTTGAACGAGAACATGCGCGGCGTCAGCTCTTCGATGGAGATGCCGCAGTCCTCGCACGCATAGTTCTGCGAAAAGAGGATATCGCGGTCATCGGGCAGGATATTCGCAAGAATGATGCCGCCCGAGAGCGCCGCCGCGGTCTCGCAGGAGTCCGTCAGGCGGTGAACGACGTCGGGACGGAGGATGAGGCGGTCGATGACGACCTCGATGTTGTGCTTTTTGTTCTTCTCGAGGGAAATTTCCTCACTGAGGTCGTACATGTTCCCGTCGGCGCGGACGCGGACATAGCCCGAGCGGCGCGCGTCCTCGAAAATTTTCACATGCTCGCCCTTTTTCCCGCGGATGACCGGCGCCATGATCTGCACGCGCGTGCCCTCGCCCAGCGCCATGAGCTGGTCGATGATCTGGTCGATGGACTGCTGGCGAATTTCTTTTCCGCACACGGGGCAGTGCGGCGTGCCGACGCGCGCCCACAAAAGGCGCAGATAGTCGTACACCTCCGTCACCGTACCGACGGTGGAGCGGGGGTTCTGCGAGGTGGTCTTCTGGTCGATGGAGATGGCGGGGGAGAGACCCTCAATATAGTCGACGTCGGGCTTTTCCTTCTGCCCGAGGAACATCCGCGCGTAGGAGGATAAGCTCTCCACATAGCGGCGCTGGCCCTCGGCATAGATGGTGTCGAACGCGAGGGACGATTTTCCGCTGCCCGAAAGCCCCGTGATGACGGTCAGCGCGTCGCGGGGAATTTCCACGTCGATGTTCTTGAGGTTATTCTCTCTTGCGCCTTTGACAAAAATCTTACTTGGCATGAATCGATAACTCCTGTTGCTCATTTTGCAGCTGCGAAATGAGCGTACTCTTCTGAATTTTTTATGTCAACCTTATTTGGCGATGAGATCCGCAAATTTTGCGCGCACAAGCGTCGCAAGGTCGCGCGGCGAAAGCTCCACCTGATAGCCGATCTTGCCGGCGGAGACGATCATTGTGGATAAGTCCTCCGCCGAGGCATCGATCACCGTGGGGAAGAGCTTTTTCATCCCGACGGGCGAGCAGCCGCCGTGGACATAGCCCGTGAGCGGCAGCAGCTCCTTCTGGTGGAGCATCTCGATGGACTTCTCGCCCACGGCCTTCGCCGCCTTTTTAAGGTCGAGATTTTCCGCGACCGGCACGTCGAAGACGTAATACTGTTTGCTTGCGCCGCGCGCGACGAGGGTTTTGAAAACGCTTGCTGGGTCAAAGCCCATGGACTGCGCCACCGTGACGCCGTCGACGGCAACGCCCTCCTCGTGCGGATAGGTGTGCGCGCTGTAGGCGATCTTCTTCTGCTCCAAAACGCGCATGACGTTGGTTTTTTCTTCTTTGTTTTTTGCCATTATGTTTCGCTTTCCTTTCGCAGCTCGATGATGCGGTCGCGCAGGATGGCGGCGTACTCGAATTCGAGCATACGGCTTGCCTCCTGCATCTGCTTTTCGAGCTTTCTGATCTCCTCGTCCCGCTCGCGCTCGGAGAGCTTGCGCTTGCCGCGGCGGCGGGCGGAGGCCTCGTCCTTCTTCGAAATTTCGATGATCTCGCGCACGTCCTTGCGGATGGTCTGCGGGACGATGCCGTTTTCCTTATTGTATGCGTCCTGGATCTCTCTTCTTCGCTCCGTCTCGTCCATGGCGCGGCGCATCGAAGGCGTGACGGTGTCGGCATAGAGCACGACAAGGCCGTCGGCGTTTCGCGCGGCGCGGCCGATGGTCTGGATGAGGCTCGTCTCGCTGCGCAAAAATCCTTCCTTGTCGGCATCCAGGATGGCGACCATCGAGACCTCGGGGATATCGAGTCCTTCGCGCAGCAGGTTGATGCCGACGAGCACGTCAAATTCACCGAGGCGCAGGCCGCGGATGAGCTCCATGCGCTCGATGGTCTCCACGTCCGCGTGCATATAGCGCACGCGGATGCCCGCGCCCGTTAAATACTGCGTGAGGTCTTCGGCCATCTTCTTTGTCAGCGTGGTGACGAGCACGCGCTCATTGCGCGCCGCGCGCGCGTTGATCTCGCCGATGAGATCGTCGATCTGGTTTTCCACCGGCCGCACCTCGACCTTGGGGTCGAGTAATCCCGTCGGGCGGATGACCTGCTCGACGATCTGGCCCGCGCGCTCCTTTTCATAGTCGCCGGGCGTCGCGGAAACGTAGATGCGCTGGTGGACGCGCTGCTCGAATTCGTCGAATTTGAGCGGGCGGTTGTCAAACGCGCAGGGCAGGCGGAAGCCGTATTCGACGAGGCTCTCCTTGCGCGCGCGGTCGCCGTTGTACATCGCGCGCACCTGCGGGAGCGTGACGTGGGATTCATCCACAAAGAGGAGGAAATCCTTGGGGAAATAGTCGATGAGCGTCAGCGGCGGGGAGCCGACGGGACGGCCGCTGATGACGCGGGAATAGTTCTCGATGCCCGTGCAGTAGCCGAGCTCTCGCAGCATCTCGATGTCGTAGCGCGTGCGCTGGCGGATGCGCTGCGCCTCCACCGCCTTGCCCTCGGCGAGAAACTGCGCCTCGCGCTCATCAAGCTCACGGTCGATCTCCACGATGGCGCGCTCAAGCTTCTCCTTCGTTGTGACGTAATGCGAGGCGGGATAGATGGCGATGTGCTGGAGCGTGCGCGTCACCTGCCCGTTGACGGGGGTAAATTCGCGGATAGCGTCGATCTCGTCGCCGAAGAATTCGACGCGGATGGCCTTGTCGCGGTAGTAGGCGGGGTAAAGCTCCACCGTGTCGCCGCGCACGCGGAAGCGGTTGCGCTCGAAGGCAACGTCGTTGCGCTCGTAGCGGATCTCGATGAGGCGCTTTAGAAGCTCATCGCGCTCCATGGTCATGCCGGGGCGCAGCGAGATCATCAGCTTTTCAAAATCCTCCGGCTCGCCGAGACCGTAGATACAGGAGACGGAGGAGACAACGATCACATCGCGCCGCTCGAGCAGCGCGCAGGTGGCGCTAAGTCTCAGTCGGTCGATCTCCTCGTTGGTCGAAGCGTCCTTTGCGATGTAGGTATCCGTATGGGGGATATAGGCCTCGGGCTGTTAGTAGTCGTAGTAGGAGACAAAGTATTCGACCGCGTTCTCGGGGAAAAACTCCTTGAACTCCGCGCAAAGCTGCGCGGCGAGGGTCTTGTTGTGCGCCAGCACGAGCGTGGGGCGCTGGATTTTTTCGATGACGCTCGCCATCGTGAAGGTCTTGCCCGAGCCGGTCACGCCGAGCAGCACCTGCTCATCAAGCCCCAGCTCCACGCCGCGCGCGAGCTTTTCGATGGCCTGCGGCTGGTCGCCCGTGGGCTTGAAGGGCGCTTGCAGCTTAAATTCCATATCCGTTTCCCTCTCTTTCCGGCAGAAGTCCGTTGTGCCGCAGGGAGACAAAGTCGTCGTCCGCGACGATGATGTGGTCGGCAAGCTCTACGCCCACGGTGCGCAGCGCGTCAAAGACCGAGAGCGTGGCCGCATTGTCCGCAGGGGAGGGGAGCGCCACGCCGCTGGGGTGGTTGTGGGCAAGCAGGACACTGCTCGCGCCGCACTTGAGCGCGTTTTCCACAATTTTGCGCATATTGAGCTGGACGCTCTCGGTGTCGCCCTCGGCGACTAAGTGGCTTGCAAGCAGACGGCCCTTCGCATCGAGGCAGGCCTCGTAGAGCTTTTCCTCCCGCTCGCCGAAAAAGAGGTCCAGAAAGTATCTGCCCGCCTGCTCTGCGTCGCTGAGGATGGTTTCGTGCGCGCCGGCGGAGGCGCGGATGCGCCGCATCAGCGGCAGCATGAGCGAAAGCAGCGTCGCGGCGTTCTCGCCGATGCCCTCTACCTTCTCAAGCGCTTGGCAGTCGGCCGCGAAGACGGCCTCAAGCGAGCCGAATTTTTCCATCAGGCGGTGCGCGATGGGATTGGTATCCTGCCGCGGCACGGCATAATAGAGGAGGAGCTCCAGCACCTCATGGTCGGCGAACGCATCGAGACCGTGGGCGCGGAACTGCTCCTTTTTGCGCGAGCGATGTCCTTCGTGAACCGGCATGGCAGGCCCTCCCTCCATGATTTTTGCCGCAAAAGGCGCTGATCTTCTCCTATTTTTGTCTTAATATTGTATTTTATCACGGCTTTAAAAATCGTACAAGTGTTTTTTCTGCCGCTTTGCTGCGCGCGATTTTTATTGCTTTTACTCTCTCCAGATAGTACAATGGAGGAAAACAACTTTCTTCGGAGGACTTTTCCCCAATGAAACTCATTTCATGGAACGTCAACGGCCTGCGCGCCTGCGTGGGCAAGGGCTTTTTGGATTTTGTGGATCTCATCGACGCGGACGTGATCTGCCTGCAGGAGACGAAATTGCAGCCGCACCAGATCGCGCTTGACCTGCCGCAGTACCACATCTACTGGAACAGCGCCGACAAGAAGGGCTACTCGGGCACGGCGGTCTTCACCAAGCGCGAGCCGCTCTCGGTGAGCTATGACTTCGGCGAGGATGTGCACCGCCACGAGGGGCGCGTCATCACCTGTGAATACGAGGACTTCTACCTCGTCTGCTGCTACACGCCGAACTCCCAGGACGAGCTGCGCCGCCTTGCCTACCGCATGGAGTGGGAGGACGCGCTGCGGCAGTACCTCTGCGAGCTTGACACGATCAAGCCCGTCGTCTACTGCGGCGACTTAAACGTGGCGCACGAGGAGATCGACCTCAAAAACCCGAAGACGAACCACTTTAACCCCGGCTTCACCGACGAAGAGCGCGGCAAGATGACGGAGCTTTTATCCTCCGGCTTTCTCGATTCCTTCCGCACGCTCTACCCTGAAAAGACCGATGCTTACTCGTGGTGGAGCTACCGCGCGCAGTCGCGGGCAAGGAATGTCGGCTGGCGCATCGACTACTTTATCGTCTCCGAGCGCCTGCGAGAGCGCATCGAAAACGCGGACATTCTGCCCGAGGTCACGGGCAGCGACCACTGCCCGGTGCTGCTTGAATTGAAGGAGGAAGCCTGATGGAAGAAAAACGTCCCATGAGCAAAAAGACGCTCTTTGTGCTCATTTTCAGCGGCGCGGTCTTCGCCGCGGACCTTGTGCTCGCGCTTTTGTTCTCCTCTCATAAGCTTTCGCTGACGGAGACGGCAGTCAACATCCTTGCGCTGAGCCTGACGGTCGCGCTCGTGGTCTTTGCCTATACGCTCTGCAAGCACCTCGGCCTTCTCAAGGGGCAAAGAAAGAAAAAATACTGAGTCTTTTGCACAGGCTGTGGATAAAAGGAAACGACGGATACGCAAAAAGCGTATCCGCCGTTTTTTTGTTGTCGTTTTCTCAGCGATCGAGCACTCTGTGCGCGAGCGGTCCGACGACGCCGCCAATACCGTTGCCGAGCGTGATGACGAGAAGGTAGAGGACCGTGCGCGCGCTCCACGCGCCGCCCATCGTGAAGTAGTACATATTCGCAATGCAGTGCTCAAAGCCGCAGAGGATGAACACGACCACGCCGAAAAAGAGCGCGAGATACTTGCCCAGCTCGTGCGGGTTGGAGCGGTAGCCCTCCACGCCGATGTAGATCATCACGTTGCAGAAGATGGCAAGGATGAACGCGCCGAGCAGCGGCTCGGAGAGCTTCACCTCGCAGATGGCCTGTGCGCGCGCATCGAGAGAGGCAAGGCGCGTGAACTGCTCCAGGAGCGCGACGAGCGAGGTGCCGATGAGGTTGCCAAGCCAGATGACGGGAAGGGTCTTTGCATAGGATGCGTCATTGTCGAAAACATAGCAGACCTTGCCCGTAAAGAGATGCAGCCCGCGCGTGCAGACGACGAACAGGCCGATCGTAAAGAGCAGCGACCCGACAACAGTATTTTCCACCGACAGAAACACCGTGCCGCCAAGTCCGATGGCACAGCCTGCGATGATTGCGGAAAGTAAGATCTTTTTCATGCGGAAGTTTCCTCCATAGCCGTTTGCTGGCCCTTATTCTACCGTATCGCGGCGGGACTGTAAACGTCTCTTTTGAAAGTTGGAGAAAGTCCGCAGAAAATGCGCCGTTCCTCCGCTTTCACTTTACGAAAGGGCGCTGCTTTGCGCCGCGCCGCGAAAAAAACGGGGCGCCGCTCTTTACAGAAAAAGAGGGAAGCCCCGGTTTTTTTGTTGTTCCCGCGCAGCGCGGGAGGGAAAATCACACCTTCGTGCGGTCGTAGGAGACGACGACGCGGCGGTTCGGCTCGGTGCCGATGGAGAAGGTGGTCACGCCCGGCGTATCCTGGAGCGCG
>OCQZ01000683.1_pt1 | contig 10180 bp, 7 predicted proteins | sample 1538921 | NCBI WGS metagenome assembly OCQZ01 (sample SAMN03418269, study PRJEB22391) | human gut metagenome | biome: human-gut; feature: organic feature; material: feces | host: Homo sapiens | place: Tanzania | collected 2013-01 | reverse complement strand
ATCGGAAAAAAGTTCGGATTTTATTGTTGTGGTGCACCTCCGGGGACTCGAGCTCTGTGCCCACTGATCAAGAGCGCAAGCCGCAGATTACCTTCTGCACGTTTTGAAACCGTGCACTTACTCTCCGACAAATAAAAATCGCTCTATCCCCCACCGACTCGACGACATTGGTTTGGGTGGCCACACACCAAAATCAAGTTTTATGAAATTCTACTTTTTTGCGCAACAGCTTACAGCAAAATCATTCTTCCGTTTTTCCGCGCCGCCTTCATGGCAAGCCGTACTGCATCACGGCCTGTCATTGGATCCTTGATCCCAATGGTCAGATGTTTTGGGCCGCGGAATAAGCGCTTCCACCCTTCGCAAAGCAGTTCCTGTGCATCTGCCCCTTCCAGCGTGACCGATACTTTTTGGCTATCCCCTGGCATCAGATCCGGCAGGGACAGCGGCAGACGCGCCGTGCACAGAGTGCTGCCTGCCGCATCCTCCACATAAAGATTCACGGGCCAATCCCAGTAGAACGGTGCTGCGCCCTCATTTGCCACAGTCAGCTCTGCAGAAACGCCGTCTGCGCACAGGGTCAGCATCAACTCTGTTACCCGGAGCCGATAGCCCAACCGCTTCAGCACGGCATTATATCCTTTCGCATACTTTACTGGTGCCGTTTTGGGGCCTAGAAAACTCATATGCGACACTTCTAACAGGTGCAGCGTGCGGGGAAGATTCTGCTCCAGCATATCCTGCATGGAAAGGCTGCTGGTGAACTCGCCGCCCACCGGAGCATTCTGCCAGAAATCCGGCATAGGCGTCAGCGCATCGGGGGCGCCGCCGTACCAGCCGCCCTCTGCGATCCATCCCAGCCACTCCATGGTGTCCTTTTCCTCGCCGGTCATATCGTTATAAAGGCCGAGGCTTTGTTCTGCCGTGAAGCGGAACGGCCTGCGCATCAGCAGCTTCGCCGCAGGGAAAGCTGCAAGGTAATCTGCGGCATATTCGTCCCGGATCGTCTCTTCCGGCATGGATACCAAGCCATCCTCGCTTTTGATATGCCACTCGCCCCAGTGGCCAAGGCTGCCCAGTTCCACATAGGAAACAAAGCCGTCGGTGCCCAAAAACGCCGACAGCGCATAAAGCACACGGCGATGCGCTGCCCGGAACACCGCATTGGCATAGTTTGGAGAGTAGCCTTTCCCATAATCCGTATCGTACCAGCTGCCATCTTTTGTCTGCGCATAAAGCCAGTCCGGAATATCCAGATGCATCTCTTGCCCCGGCACATCGCAAACAAAGCGGAGCACCAGATGGATCCCCTGTTCCCGCAGTGAGGCAAAGTCGTATTTTTCGCTGATCGCCTCCCACGCATAAACGCCTTCTTCCGGCTCTGCCTCCCGCCATGTAAGTTCCAGATAGCGGAGCGTTGCATCGCCTGCCTCTGCGGTATCGATCATCGGGGCATAACCGATCTGGGCATTGGGAAACGCACTGTCATCCGCAGCATAGGTTCTTGTCTTTGTGGTCGATGCGGTCATTGCAGCTCCCATCCCCAGCAGACAGAGCCCTGCCGCCAGGATCTTTGCTATTTCACCCATGATACTCCCCGTTGTACTGGATAAGGGTGACATCCTGCACCCCCTTTACAGCGCGGATACGATCTGCAAATTCCATGTTGGGGTCTTTGCAAAAGACCTCTACCGCCATCTCGGTGTTTTCGCCCCGCATGGTCTTGGATTTGACTGCATACCTGATGCGTCCCAGTGCCCGGACAATATCGTCTCCGGCCTCGGTACCCACATAGTGGATCACCGCAATGTACACCCTGCCTTTAGCCTGCCAGTGGGAGAACAGGTAGATCATCAGGATCATGACGGCAGCCGTCACCAGCCCCAGTGCATACATTCCGGCGCCCGCCGTGATGCCCGTGGTGATGGACCAGAACAGATACAACAGATCCAGCGGGTCTTTGACTGCGGTGCGGAAGCGGACGATGGACAATGCGCCCACCATACCAAGGGAGATGACCACGTTGGTACTGATGGCCAACGTGACCATGCAGGTGAGCACGCACATACCCACCAGCGTAACTGCAAAACTGCGGGAGTAGACCACGCCCGTATAGAATTTGCGGTAGACCAGATAAATGAGGATGCCCAGTGCCAGCGCTGACAGCAACGCCACAGCAAGCTTAGGCGCATCGTACTGGACAAAAGCGTTCAAAACAGATTTTTTAATAAAGTCTTTTGTGCTCATGACTGTTTGTAGTTCCTTTCCCCCTCAGGTTTCGCTCCAGTATTCAAATCCGTGCTGATAAGCGGTCTTATCGCAGCACAATACATATTTGGAAACGGCTGTCAGCTCCTGTGCACGGGGCGGGAGGATCTCCCGCACGATCTGCGGCAAAAGCTCTGTAAATTTAACTTCCATTACCAGTTTACCCGGCTCCAGCACCGGCAGGGTGGGAAGAGCGGGATCAAAAATGTCCCAGCTTCCCACAGCAGCCCGAACGTCCATATCAAATGTAATACGCACTGTACCTGCATCCAGAACCCATGGTTCGCGGTCGTAATCCACGATAACTCGGGGACGCAGCACATTGCACACACACTCGGTGTAGAACTCCTGACACAGACGGTGGGAACTGTGCAGCAAAAAGGCATAATCTCCCGCTAAGATCTGCTCAAACTCCGTCCGGGTCAGGGGCGCAGCTTCCTTATAGATCCAGCTGCCAAACTTTTTCTTGCGTTCCAACTTGATGCTTCGGTCGCTGCAATTGTAAATGCGAATACGGTATTTTTTGCGCAGGAGGACGCCTGCATCCTTTTCCTCGTAGGCAGTGTTCCAGTAATCATCAAAATAAAGGCTGCGGATGAAGTACCCGCCCTGCTGTGCATGGGAGTCCAGATGAAGCACGGGGGCCATCCGCACAGCCAGCTCTGCCTTTTCAGCATACGAGATAAGGTATTTCAGCTCGTGGCGGTAGGCCTCGACATGGCTGCGGTGCGGCGGAGCCAGCTGTTCTTTTCCCCACTCCAGACTCCGCCGCCAAAATGCAGACTCATTCTTCATAGCTATCCTCCACAACGGTGCCGTCCGGCTGGATGTAAAAACATTTGACGCCGTACACCTTGCCGGTGTCGATGACATAGTAATCAAAGGCATCCTGTGTATAGCCGGAGGTGTTGGTGGCTCGCACCCGGATGAAATACTGTCCCGCTCCGGGGGCCGCCGCCTGCACCACGGGCAGCACAACGTGTTCCTGCCGGTAGAATACCTGCCGGAACTGGTAATCCCTGGCCAGTTCCACCGTATAGGTGATATTCTCGGCATTAAAGTCATAGGAAGAATCCCAGCTCAGCTGGAGAACCCCGTTCTGGAGGGAGGGCGTACCAATAAAGAACGGCATGGGGTAATGATATCCCTCCGGGTACTGCTGATAATTTTCCTCAATTTCCTCCGGCAGTGCCTGCGCTACCGTATTATACTGACTCCTTGTAAGGGGCAGCTGCTCCATGTCCGGCATTTGCCAGATGTACTGTTCGGTGATGGTGCGGTAATGCGCCGTCATCTCCTCAATACGGTCAGCATTCAAATAATCATACAGCTCCCGTACAGCGGTATCCAATGCCTCCCGATAGCTTGCGGTCTGAAGGCAACGGCGGAACAGCACATTGCACCAGTAGTTGCTGATGCCCCACTCCCAGCTTTCAGCATCTGTAAAGCGGATAAGTTCGCGTTCCTTACGGCGAAGCATTCCATCGTTATCCCAGTCCAGCAGATACCAGACATTGGCGTTTTGCGGACTGTAAAGATACACATTGCGGCTCTGGGTATCGGCATTGCCCGTCAATAGCTGGAACGCCATCCAGTAGGCAATATTCTCCACATCAAAATATGTTTTCAGCAGCTTTTCCATCGGCTGGGATTCGTCGTTCAGCTTTTCCAGCATCTCAATGAGTTTACTGTGGTCGCTGTTGCCCTTCGTTTCCAGATAAGAATCAAATTTCGCCTGATCAAACGTAGGATCGGTGGTAAGCTTGATGGTATCTTCATAGCGGTAAAATTCAAAGAAATTTATCTTGTACAGCTGCCCTGTGGAATCCAGACCATGGGCTTTCAGGGCTGTTTTGTTCAGCTGTTCCACCTGCGTGTACAGACCATAATCTTCAAACACGCCGCTTGCGCTGTCGGTGAGGTCTTTGACATAGAGGTGGACGAACTGGGTCCGCAATCCCATCATCTGGTCGATTCCTTTAATAAGGTCGTAGGCCATTTTGTTGCGGAACCGCAGCCCCTCACCCATGTGCTTATTGAGGGCGATGGTGCGCTGACCGCGCCAGCTTCCTTTGTTTTTCTTGAGCTTTATTTTGTAGTTTTTCTGAGCATTCCGGCTGGAGGTCTGACCGCGGATCTGCACCGTGGCGTTGGGTGCCTCCACACCATAACCCAGTTCCCCGGACAGAGGGCCATTTTCATCGCCCACCTGCAAAATGGCGTTGACCTGATAGCGGGGCACCCCCATTGCCTCATAATCGTAAGCCGAATAGTGGTTGATCTCCGCCCAGCTGTGGTTGGTGTTCTCACTGTCGTTGCCCCGGCTCACGGTCAGGTACATTGTCACCACGCCGCTGTCATCATAGACCGTGTAAAGTTCCGGGTTATCCCGCAGGTGGACACTGTTGATATCAGCCAGCGGAGCCTTTTCCACCTTATCAACCGCTTTGCCCTCAGACGCTGCCTGTGAGCCGGCAGCGCTCTCTGTACTCCCGGCTGGCAGCACGGCACAGCCTGCACACAGCCCGGCCAGTGCCACACCCAGCCCCAGCACTCTGCGGCGCGGAATCCGTTTTTTATCTTCCATCTTCCCTCTCCCCTCAAGAAGCAATGTGTTTTGCGCTCTTCGTCGGCTTTTCCATTTCCTTTTCCAGAAACAGCTCCAGCCGGGTGAAGCGCCCTGCTTTTGTTTCTGCCACAATAGGCTGCTGCCCCAACACCCGATAGGGCAGGTTGGCCGTAAAGGCATCCAGCCGGAACAGCGTGACCAGATAGAACAGTGCTGCCCCCATCAGAAAGCCGAATCCGTAATACGCCGGGTCAAACGCCATGGAAAGCGCCGTAAGCCCGCTGGCAGAAACAGCAAACACAGCGGCGGCGGCAACAGCGCCGCCATAATCCGTGAAGTAAAGCAGGATCATCAGGACGGTGTTGGCCACAGCGTAAAGGCCGTACCCTACACACAGGGTGCGAAAATAGCCGTGCATCAGATCATTGAACCCAAGGGGCAGAAGATCCAGCAAAGTATTTTCCAGCGAGATCACTGCTGCCGTGACAAACAGCTGTTTGAGGGCAGTGAACCGAAGTTCACGGTTCAGCACAGCCAGCATCTCTTCCTCTGCCGTGACGATATCACCCACAACGCCGCCATCGTTGAACAGGCTGTAGTAATTCCGATATTTGGGGTAAAAATTGACCTCCACCGACACCACAAAATTCACGCTCGTGACGAGAATGGTCAAAAACGCAATAAGGGCAGGAACATCGTAGTACGGAGCCCCATAAAACAGGCCTTTGACCTGTACGCCCGACGGACCCGCCCAGCAGATGACAAGGTGGGCAAACAACCCGATGTTGGTGCACAGCCCCGTAAAGGCCAGCGGCAGGAACGCATCCACCCAGCGCAGAAACGTCCAGGGGCTCTCATCGCTCTGCGGGAAGTAGCGGTAGAGCAGCACTACATCCCAGACCATCATCAGACCGTAGCCCATAGTCACAGCAAAGAGCATTCCCTCCGGCACCGGGCAGCCCAGCAGCACCACCAGTACGAACCCCAGCCCGAATGCCAGCGCAATGGCAGCCAGAAACGAACAGAGGATGCCCCGGTAGTCCTTGATGGCGGTCAGATAACTCATTCCGTTCCAGTTCACGATCATCTCTGCAAAGAGCCACAGGCAGAGCAGCCCCTGCAGAAGAGTGGCCCCGGAAACGAGCAGAAACAGCCCGTACAGTGTGCAGCCCAATACAAGCATCAGGCTGCTGGAGCCCCAGAATGAGGGCAGGATGGTCTGCTCCTGTTCCTCATACAGCATATCTGCCAGATACCGTGTTACCGGCATGGAAAAGAAGCTGGTGACCGTAAGGGAAAACAGCAGCGTATAGGTGATCATACAGACCAGCAGATCCTGCTGATCCCGCTGGGCGCCTACCCAGCCGCAGAGCAGCAGAATACCCAGCTGAAGCACCACCCCCAGCAGCATGGGGCCGGTGCAGATGATGCCCGCATAGCCGTAGGCCCGCAGGGAGGCAAACAGCCCTTTGCGGCGGAACAGCTTTTTCAATTCAAATCCAATTCCTGCCATGGTTACTCCAAGTGATATTCCTTTGCAGTTTCATCGTACATTTTGCGGTAGTTAGCCAGCATCTGCTCGTGGTGAAAGTAAGCATCCACCCGTCTTTGGCCAATGCGCCCCATCTCTTCGCGGCGAGCACGGCTGGCACACATTTTCTCCATCGCATCGGCCAGTCCCTGACGGTACATAGGGGGCACGCAGTAGCCTGCAATGCCGAACGTATCCCCCGGGGCACCATCCAGCAGTTCCCGGCAGCAGCCCACCTCGGTGGTCACGCAGGGGCGGCGGGCTGCCATGGATTCCAGCACAGACAGCGGCTGGCCCTCCGAGATGCTGGTGAGGATGGTAAAATCCAGTTTCTGCATATACTGCACCACGTCTACACGCCCGGTGAAGATCAGGTTTTTGAGCTGCAGCTGCTCTACCAGCGCATAACACTCTTTGGCATAGTCTTCATCGTCCACGCCGCCCATAATGTGGAGCCGGACATTGGGCATCCGGGAGGCCAGCTCAAAGAACGCATAGATCATGGTCTTGACGTCCTTGATGGGGGCCAGACGCACCACCGCGCCGATATCCACCCAGCCATCCTCCTGTTTGAGCGGGATATTGCAGAACCGCTCATACTGGACGCCGTTCGGGATAACGATGCACTTTTCAGCATTGCACCCCATCTCGATCTGCGTTCGGCGGGCATTGTAGAACAGGCTGCTGACCCGGAACGCCCGCCGATAGATCTCCTCTGAAAGCATATAGAAAAATCGGATCCATCGGCTCTTGAACGAGGGCACCACCCACTCGGCGCGGATGATCTCCTCCTCCCGTTCGCGGGTGTAGATGCCATGTTCCGTAAGAAGCACCGGCGCATGATTCAGGCTGCCGCCCAGACAGGCCAGCAGACCGCCGTAGCCGGTGGAGATCGCATGGTAGACATCCGCTTTGGGCACCCGGCCCGTAAGCAAGTAGAGCACCGGCAGCAGCATCGAGCGCATGGTATGGAAGGCATCCGCATAGGCCACGTAGGGATACTCTTTCAGGCAGATGTCCGTGAACAGCTCTATGAAGTCCCGACTTTGCAAAAAAGAGAGCGGGTGAACGCCTTTTTCCTGAAACAGACGGTACAGCACATCCCAATCCGGGCTGCCCAACCGTACCAGTTCCCGCAGGGCGGTACGCTCGTCTGCAGTAAACAGGGCCGGTTGCCGCTCACCGTGGAGGCGGAGGGCATCATCCAGAAAAACCTCCTCCACCTCTTTTACGTTGGGCGGCAGCTCATACACAAATTTCCCCCGGTCCTGCGCTTTGGCACCGATGACCCAGAGGGAAAATTCCTGCTGGGGCATGGCCTGAATATACGCGTGCATCCATGTGGATACGCCGCCGTGGACATAGGGATAAGACCCCTCCAGCACCAGACAGATGCGCATGGTCACGCCCCCTTCTTTTCAATGCGGACTGTATCGGCATTGGCCTTGAGCAGATAAAGGTTTCCGGTCAGGTGGGTCAATTCGCCGCCCGTGACTTTGCCGGGAGTCCCCTCGTTGGCACGAAAGAACAACCACCCCTCATCCACAAAATTTCCAAGGGTCAGCGTCCACTCCGCAGGAGTGCTCTGCACAGAGATGGTAAGCTGGCTGTACCGCTGGATGGCAGCCGAACACTCGGTGCCTGTCTGCCTGCGCAGATCGGGTGCAGCGGCACTGAGCCACTTGAGGTAATCTTTCAGACCGCCCTTATAAGTTTCCCAGCCTTCTGCAGCACCGCGGTCCACGTCCAGCAAATCGTCCGGGTGCATAAAGTGGGTACTGACGTAATGCATATTCAACTCACTCATTGCTGCCAGCCGCATATAGGTATCTCCCACCATACCGCCGGATACGATGCGGGGCTGCTCCACAATACCGTCGCTGGCCACACCAAATTCCTGCACATAGGGCAGGGACGTGCCATCTTCAAAGTAGGTGCTGGCAATGGTGCGGATCCGGATTACTTTGCTGCCCAGCGCCTTCCGCCCGGCAGCAGAAAGGATGTTGGAGGGCGGCACATAGACGCTGCCCTCGGTGTTGGGCAGTACGGTCTTTTGAAAATCGATAAGTTCGTTCATCGCTGCCACAATGGCATCTTCACTGGGCCACTGACGGTAGCTGTAAAGATCCTTGTAATCCGTATCGGGCAGTACCAGCGGCTGATGGTTGTAGCCGTGGAAGCCCACTTCCCCGCCCTGTTGCAGCAGCAGGCTGCCATAGTATCGGAACTGCTGGGTGTCCAGCTGACGGACTGGCGCACTCTGGGTATCGTCCTCGTAGTTTTCGATCATAACGCCGGTAAAACGGATCGAGTATTGCTGTGCAAGCTCCATGAGATCCGGCCACCAGACTTTGGAATAAAAGTCCGCAATGGTCATCCCGTAATCCCTGCGGATATAAGTACCATCGCCGCCGGGCACCGGAGATGGAAAATCATCCAGATAGAATACGGAACTGTTGATCACCGGGTAGGCGGTGGCATCGCACAGCAGGCTGTAGGAAGCTGCATAGATGCCGCGCATGATTTTGTCGTAGATGCCGATGTTGTCCACCACCACCCTGCCAGCACCAGACTTTGTGCCCCACACCAGCGGAACACCTTCATCTCCCGTGCGTGCATACACAGTGGCTTCCTCCCGGAGGCTGACACTAAGGGCAGACTCGAATGGGTCGCTGAGCTCATACTGCTGCCCGCCGCCCAGCATAAACTCCTCCGTGGGAACGATGCTTTCTGCGATTTTGTTCTCCCAAGAAGAGGACAGGACACCGAGTTTGGGTGAGATCACGTCAAAATACGTTGTTTTTTGGGGTGCCATGGCGAACAGAACACTGCCGCCGTCCTGCACCCAGTTCATCAGGTCGATCAGGCATTTGCCCAACGCATCCAGATCACTCATGAGGACCACAACGGTTTTATACTGGTCAAACTCCGGGATATCGCTAAGAGACGTTGCGTGTACATCCACGGCCTGCGCGCTCACTTTCATGTCCAGCAAGATCTGGTCGAATTGCTTTTTGGCAAGCTCTGTGCCTTCCTGCCCGGAATCGTAGAGCAGCAGGCAGGTGACGGGCTGGCCGAACAGGGCGATCTGTGCAGGCTTGACCTCTGTCCGAGGGAGATAATTGATCTTAAATTTCGCTGCCTCGTATTGAATACCGCTGCGCTCCGCAAACAGGATAGCGGCCATCGCCACGAACACGGCCCAGATGATCAGCAGCTTTTGCCAGCGGAAGGCCCGCAGCCGGGAAAAGATTTCCTTTATCATTGCTGTTTCCCCTGCCAGAACCGCACGATCTCGCGGCCCTTTGCACTGAGGTAGACCTCCTTTTCCTCGATTTGACCCAGTGTTTTTCGGATAGTCTCTCCATCGCGCAGCGCTGCAGCCAGCCGCAGGCGGAGCATCCACGGTGCCTCGCGCTGGGGCCAGCGCGCCGTAAGGTCTTCCAGCGTTTTCTCTGCGTGGTCATACTCAGCAAGACTGATCTGCACATCTGCCAGCCTGCATTCCAGCCTACAGCTGCGGCGTCCGCCGAGATTTTCCATCCGTTTTTTCAGCAACTGCTCCAGCTGGTGATACTGGATCTCCGCCGCTTTGCCCTGCACAAAGCCGCCTTCCAAATAGCTTTCCAGATAATCGCAGTATTCTTCCAGCACGGCGGCATCGTCCGGAGCCGCGGCATAACGCTGTTCCTGCCTCTGCAATTTCAGGTCGGCTTCCTTGGTGATCTGCGACAGTGCCGTGGAAGCGTAGTGTACCACCTCGCTGTCGCTGTCCATCCGCGCCTGCTGAAGCAGATCGTAATAGCCTGCAG
>OCQZ01000680.1_pt1 | contig 10197 bp, 8 predicted proteins | sample 1538921 | NCBI WGS metagenome assembly OCQZ01 (sample SAMN03418269, study PRJEB22391) | human gut metagenome | biome: human-gut; feature: organic feature; material: feces | host: Homo sapiens | place: Tanzania | collected 2013-01 | reverse complement strand
GATGCCATATCTTTTTCCTCCTAAATTATAATCCTTCAAAAAGTTCACTCAATGATACGCCCAGTCCATCCGCTATTTTCTTAATATTACAGATAGCAATGTTTCTGTTACCTGCTTCAACAGAAGCAAAATATGTTCTGTCCATATCAATCTTTAAGGCGAATTTTTCTTGACTTAGACCTGTAGCTTTTCGTAACTCCCGTATCCGTTCACCAAGCATTTTTGTAATCATAGAATCTACCTCCGTATATCTATATATAATTATACGAGTAACCGGTATATATAACAACGGATTATGAGCAACAGATTGCGTATACAAATGAAACGTAGACCTTACAGCAAAATATTGCTACAGAGTCTGCGTTTTAAGACATAATAAATGTCTCAATAATGGTCGATATTCGTACAAATTTTTCTTTGTGAGCGACAATTTTAAATAAGGAATAGGTTTATCTATCCCATCATATTTTCGAGGGCAATGCCACTTTAGGTATTGCCCTCTTGTTTGCCGAGAAGTGAAAAGACTACGGTTTGTCAAGGTCGGGCGAAGCCCGTTCATTTTAACCTTGATAAGCCGTGTTATTTTGGCTATTAACTCCACGCAAAACAAAAGGGTATGTACCCGTTAAGATACATACCCTTGTTGTCAGCAACCCTTGCATGGCAACTGTCATAATTCTTGTTTTGTGAAACCTGTTTTATGAACAACTACCCGATGGCAGGAGTTTTTTTGTCATATGTATTCTCTTTGGGTGATCCGTTTTATTATCGCCCGAGCCAGAAGTCCGGCGACGCCTATCTTTTTTGCAACACATGCTTCTTGCCGTGCAGATAGAGTGCCTACCTCGATGGCCGCTATATCCTCCGCAGTGAGCGGATCATCGCCGAGAACGACGAAATCGGCAATCATACCGGGTGCAAGAGTGCCGCGTTTATTCTCCTCATGGCTCATATACGCGGGATTTGCCGTTATCATGCGCAGCGCGTCGAGACGCGATATGCGCTCGTCCGGATTGGGATGATTTACGGAGCACGCCATACCGTACAGGGGCTTTGGACGCGTGCACGGTCCGTCGGAGCCGTCGCCTACGACAAGTCCGAGGCGGTGCATCGTTCCCAGCGCATTTAGTCTGTCAGTGCGCTCTCTGCCGAGCACCGAGCACAGATACTCGTCCGGCTCCTGCTTCCAATATATAAACGGCGACTGTGCGGCTATGCACAGCTTTATCTTTGCCGCGCGCTTTAGCTGCTCCTCGCTTGCAAGGCAGACATGGATCATCACATGGCGTGCATCGTCCCACGGCTTATCGGCATAAGCCGCCTCATATGCCGTTATGCACTGCTCCACCGCCGCATCGCCTATGGCGTGCATGGTTATCTGCCAGCCCTCGCGGTTTGCGCCGATGGCGAACTCGTTCACGCGCTCCTGCGGATAATTCAAAACGCCGTAGTTGTTCGGATCGTTCGCGTACGGCTCCTTGAGCGCCGCGTCCTCTGAGCCGAAGCAGCCGTCGAGGGCAAGCTTGAAGCAGCCGCCGACGCGCTTGAAGCCGTGCTTTTTCACGGCCTTGAGGTCCATGGTCTGGAAGAATATGCGGAACGCCTGCGGCAGGCCGGGTGCGAGTATTTTTATCATGTCTATATCCAGATCGTTTGCAAAGCCCACGCCCTCAACGGTGTGCACGAGCCCGATGCCGACCGACGCAAGGTACTCCGCGCCTCCGGAGAGACCGCGTATAATATCCATCGTGGGGATATACGCCGTCGCCTCGTTCACGCCGTTATAAAACGCCGACTGGTACAGCCATCCGGTCTCGGTATTGCAGCCGGGATCGGATTTCACCTTATCCGACAGCAGTGCTATCATTGCGCTGTTGCACACGGCAGCATGACCGTCGTACTTCATGACCATGAGCGGACGCTCCGTCCAGTCGTCAAGATCTCGCTTTTCGGGCAGCCGATGCTCGGCAACGGTGTTTGCGGTGCAGCCGTAGCCCATGAGTACCTTGTTTTTCCGGTGACTGTCGGCATAGCGCCTGACCGCCGCCTTTGCTTCGGCAAAATTTTTGACATCCATGAGATAGAATGTGTTCTCGAAAACGCACAGTGAGCCGAAATGCATATGCGTGTCGCCGAACGCGGGCGTTACCGTCGCGCCGCCGAGATCGACCCGTTTTGCCTTGCCGTAGCGCAGAGGGATGCTGCTTTCATCGCCGAGCCACACGATGTGACCGCCCTTTACCGCCATCGCAGTGTAAATGCGGTTTTCCTTTTCGCAGGAGATGAATCTTGCGTTAGTATAAAGCTCCATAACCTCATTCCTTTCACTTCTAAATGGGCTCCATGGTAAACATGGAGCCCAAATGTTTTCAGTCTTCGGGTATGTGTATCTCGCGGATGAGAAAATCCTTGCCCGAAAGTATGGTTTTTTCAAAGCTGCCGCAGTTGGGGCAATAGCCCTCGTGCTCAATGACATTGAACAGCTCGTTGCATTCGTCGCATTCAGCCATGCCGGGAATGACATTTATCACAAGCTTTGTGTCCTTGAGCCATGTATCCCCAACGACGACGGGATATATATCCTCAACATACTTGGGGATGACCAGCGACAGCTCGCCTACATCGAGGACGATCTCCGCGACCTCCTTAATGTCGTTTTGCTCGGCAAAATCGGTGACGGTTTTGACCATTGAGCGGACAACTCCGATCTCGTGCATAGCGGCTTCTTACTTTCTTGCGATCTTCTTGGTGACGAGCTTTGCAACTGCCGCCGGAGCATTGCCGGCTGCGCCGAGAAGCGCCTTGAAGTACGGTGCTCCGACATAGTCGGTGACCTTCTCAAGGTGGATGGCGTCGAACTTGCACTTGGTGGTGCAGATGCCGCAGCCCACGCACAGGCTCTCGTCAACGACGGCTGCGCCGCAGCCGAGGCAGCGGGAGGTCTCTATCTTCATCTGCTCCTCGGTGAAGGTACCACGCAGATCCTTGAAGGTCTTCTTTGCTTCCTTGGCAGAGCCGTCGGCGGCATGCTGTCTGGGAGCGGTGTCGAAGCCCGCAACGGAAATGCCTGCGGTGGCGGTGTTCATCGCCTTATAATCGCGTCTGTCACGGCCGATGACCTGCGACTGACCGGGATGTACATAGCGGTGGATGGAGACCGCGCCCTCTTTGCCTGCCGCGATAGCGTCGATAGCAAACTTCGGACCCGTTACGACATCGCCGCCGGCGAACACATCGGGAACATTGGTCTGATAGCTGGGCAGGGACACCTTGACCTCGCCCTTGGAGCCGGTCTCGATGCACTGCATACCGCCGAGATCTATCTTCTGACCGATGGCGGAAATAACCGCAGACACTGCGAGAGTCTCGAACTTGCCGGTGCCGACGGGCTTCTTCTGAGCGTTCAGCTCCATGATCTCGACCTTGAGGTTCTCTGCCTTACCCTCGCCGGTGATCTCGACGGGAGATGCAAGGAACATGAACTTAACGCCCTCTGCGATGGCTTCCTCGACCTCTTCGTCGGCTGCGGGCATCTCATCGCGGCTGCGGCGGTAAACTATAGTGGTCTTTGCGCCGAGGCGTACTGCCGCACGCGCGACATCTATTGCGACATTGCCGCCGCCGATAACGGCAACGGACTTGCCTATTGCGGGCTTCTCGCCGAGGTTGACCTCGCGCAGGAAGTCGATGCCGGTGAACACGCCGGTCATATCGTCGCCGGGGCAGCCGACCTTGGTGCCCTTGGATGCGCCGACAGCAAGGTAGAATGCCTTGAAGCCCTGCTCGCGCAGCTTGTCGAGCGAAATGTCCTTGCCGACCTCAACGCCGGTCTTGAACTTTACGCCCATGTCCTTGAGGACCTTTATCTCGGCGTTTATAACATCCTTTTCAAGTCGGAACGAGGGGATGCCCATGGTGAGCATACCGCCGAGTGCCTTTTCCTTTTCATAAACGGTCACGGGATAGCCCTTGACTGCGAGGTAGTACGCGCAGCTCAGCCCCGCAGGACCTGCGCCGATAACGGCGATCTTCTCCTCATAGGGTCTGCCGATCTGGTTGACCATCTTGGGAACAAAGCGGTGCTTGGAGTCGAGATCCTTCTTGGCGATGAACTTCTTTATATCGTCTATTGCGATGGGCGAGTCTATATCGCCGCGGGTGCAGGCATCCTCACAGCGCTTGTTGCAGATACGGCCGCAGACTGCGGGGAACGGGTTTTCCTTCTTTATAAGCTCAAGAGCCTCGGTGTAGCGGCCCTGAGAAGCGAGCTTGATGTAGCCCTGAACGGGAACGTGAGCCGGGCACTCCGCCTTGCAGGGTGCGGTGCCGGAGGGCATAACGTCGGTACGGGTGGTACGGTAATCGACATTGTAGCTCTTCTTATCCCAGGGGACCTCGAGGTCGGACTTGTATGCATCGGAAACGTGCGGGTCGCTGGTGCACATCTTCTGTCCCAGACGAACGGCGTTGGGCTGGCAGTTTTCAACACACTGGCCGCAGGCAACGCACTTGTCCTTGTCGACCTTTGCGATGAAGTTGGAGCGAACGCCCTCGGGAGCGCGGAAGAGCTCGGTTATACGCAGAGCGTAGCAGGAGCAGCCGCAGCAGTTACAAATTGCGTTTACCTCGTCAAAGCCGAGAGCCTGGTTGACCTCGTGGACAAGGCCATTATCCTCGGCGCGCTTGAGGACCTCGTATGCCTCCTCCTTGCTGATGAGGCGGTGCTCGCCGGTCTTGGAGAAGTTGATCGCATTGTCGTTGAGGTACATGCACATATCCTCTTCCAGATGTCCGCAGCCTTCGCCGATGAGACGACGGGAGCGGCGGCAGGAGCAGGGACCGACGGAGATGGCATTTGCCTTCTCAATGATGGTCTTGAGCTCGTCATAGGAAGCGGTGTGGGTGTTATTTTCGATGGCGCTCATAACGGGCATAACGCGCATGAAGTTTACGCCGTTTCCGAGAACGGGAGCGAGCATGCCGACACGAATGCGGGTGTACTCCTCGAAGCAGGCGCCCAGATCGGGATACTTATCGCACTGCTCGCGCTTGGAGAGGATGCCCTCCATGATGCCTGGAACCCAGATGGGATAGTAGTAGCAGGGCAGCTCGCCGCGATATCGAACGCGGATAACGCCCGCAGCTACGAGCTTATCGCACTGCTCCTGAACATATTCAACGCTCTTTTTGCACTTCTTTGCAAGCTCCTCTGCGGAAAACGCCTTCTCAAGACGCATACGCATCATGACAGAGCACATATCGTCGTCGACGATGGGCTCAAGAATTCTATACTCGGGATCCTTGTAGGTAATACCGGTATAGGTCATGCTTTCAAGGCTGATCTTAGAAGCCAGCGCAAGAATATTCGGTCTGTTTGCCATTGCTTTTCCCCCTATAAATAATATATTTTGCAGTTTAGATCTATCAATAGTTTATATCATGGAACTATACACTTTGTCAATTATTTAGCGTTGGTATAAGTGACTGTTAAGCTGTTTTTTCAGAGGCACATTGACGCACCCATTGGCTCCCTTGCGTAAAGCGAGCTGTCACCGCAAGGGACAATACGCTGCCGACACCGGCAGTTAGTTTAGCTGCGCTGTCACGGTAATGCACTGCGGAAAAGCTTCTGCCCTTGGCTTCCCCTTGAGTGGAAGCTGTCGGCGTTAGCCGACTGATGAGGTGAAAATAAATCCGTGCGCTTTGCGCACACCACAACTATTCACTCTTCACTATTAACTATTCACTTGCAAGCAAAGCTCGTACCCTTGCCTCCCTTGTGTAAAGGGAGGTGGGTTGCCGCATGGCGGCAAGCCGGAGGGATTGTGCCACTCGCCGTGGCGGGCATTGCGTTACCGACACTGGTAGTGGGTTTAGCTGCGTCATCTCGACAATAACAAACTGCGAATATGCGGGCGACCACTGGTCGGTCACTCGCCGCTACCGGCGTTTCGCCACGAACTATATGGTACACCTTGCAGACCGACGAGAATATCGCGTCGGCGCTTAAACGGATGCATCGGAGACTTTTTATACTTGAAGTCGCTTAACAACGAGTATAAATTGGATATTCAACAATAGAGAAAACGACCATACCAGGCAAGAAGCCCGATATGGTCATTATTCTTTTGCAACCCGCTTGAAGAATGCCAGTTAAAAATATGTTTTTTGTATATCCCTAATTAGCACCTGCCGATGGCAGGAGTTTTTTTGTTGATCGGATTCTTACTTGCCCTTTTTATGTCCGCACACCGAGCAGAAGCTTTCGCCCTTTTCGTAGAAGTGGCGGTTTGACTCGATGTGCTTTTTCATGTTCACAAAGCGCTGCACCTCGGCGCTGCTGAGCTTTTCACGCACGGTGCGGTGCGAATAGTCGTGCCATGTGACGAGGACGACGCACAAAAAGATCAGTGCGAAAAGGCAGAACACCGCAAACGCCACCCACAGCATCCCGTCCGTCGTTTTGCCGATGTAGGGTCCGTTCAGAAACGGTCTGAACAAAACGGCGCTCAAAACCGCTACCGCAGTCAGCACGATATACAGCGGAAATCTTCCGCCGAGTCTAATGGGCAGCTTCCCGCAGTGCGGGCATATCTTCATTCCGTCGGGGATCCTGTTCCCACATTTCGGACAGTCTCTCATGTTGTGTCTCCTCACTCAAGCGATGTGGACATATTGTACTCCTTTTGTCAGAAAAACACAAGACTTATAATTGACATCGGAGGGAATCGGGAATAGAATAGCAAGGATAATTACTCGAAAGGCAGCATAGTAATGACATTTTCTCACGCAAAACGGCGAAGCGAGTCGGTCAAGGACATGACGCAGGGCAATCCCTACTCGCAGATCATTGCCTTCGCTCTGCCTATTTTTCTCAGTCAGGTTTTTCAGCAGCTTTACAACACCGCCGACACGCTCATCGTCGGCAGGTTCCTCGGCACGAACGCTCTTGCGGCGGTCAGCTCGTCGGGAACGCTGATATTCCTGCTCGTAAGCTTCTTTAACGGCACCTCAATGGGTGCGGGCGTCGTCGTGTCGAAGTACTTCGGCGCAAAGGACAACGATAAAATTTCCCGTGCGATACATACGAACATCGTGTTTTCGCTCCTGTGCGGCGTCGTGCTGACCCTCGTGGGCGTTTTCCTGACCCCCATCTTCCTCGTGTGGATGAAAACCGACCCCGATGTTCTGCCGGAGGCTATCGAATACTTCCGCTACTACTTCCTCGGCAGCCTCGCCATGATAATGTACAACGCCTGCCGAGGCATCATGAGCGCCCTCGGTGACAGCAAGCGCCCCCTGTACTATCTGATATTCTCCTCGCTTCTGAACGTTGCGCTCGACGTCCTGTTCGTTGCGGGCTTCGGCTGGGGCGTGTGGTCGGCGGCGGTCGCAACCGTGCTGTCGCAGGCGGCAAGCGTCGTGCTGTGTCTGCGTCATCTGCTCGTGAAGGATCAGATCTACTCCGTCCAGCTCAAAAAGCTTCGCATAGACAAAGCTATGCTGCTTGAGATCATCCGCTACGGCTTGCCCGCCGGTGTACAGAACTCCGTCATAGCCTTCGCAAACACCATCGTGCAGACGCAGATAAACTCCTTCGGCAAATACGCCACCGCAGCATACGGCACCCACGGCAAGATAGAGGGCTTTGCCTTCCTGCCCATCGTCAGCTTCAACATGGCGATCTCCACGTTCATCAGCCAGAACCTCGGTGCGGGGCTTCACGACCGTGTGAAGCAGGGCGCACGCTTCGGCATCGTCGCTGCCGTCTTAATGGCGGAGCTTGTCGGCGTGCTGTGCTACATCTTTGCGCCGCAGCTCATCGGACTTTTCGACAACAATGCGGAGGTCATCAGACTCGGCACCATGCAAGCCCGCACCGTGTCACTGTTCTTCTTCCTGCTTGCCTACTCGCACTCCATTGCGGCGGTGTGCCGTGGCGCAGGCAAGGCGTTCGTGCCGATGTTTATAATGCTCGGCGTGTGGTGCGTCCTGCGTATCTGCTATATCGCATATGTGAGCCATACCTTCGGCGAGCTGAGCTACATCTACTGGGCGTACCCCATCACATGGGCGATAAGCTCGGTGATGTATCTCATATATTACCTCAAGGGCGATTGGATACACGGCTTTGACTGATTCGGCAAAAGCTCCGGCAATACTATGTATTGCCGGAGCTTTTTTTGCGTAGGCTGCGTGCCATACCGCTGCATTTTATATCTAAAAAAGAAGTCAGGCACATCTTGCGGTAAGGAAGGGCTCCAATTGCCCAACGGCCGCAAGTGAAGCTGACTTCAAGGACAGTATACTCAGATTTCGGAAAACGTCAACCGTCAGTAAATTATTAGTAAAAGGACTGAAAACCGTTGGTTTTCAGTCCTTTTTAATTACATCTGCCAGACCTCAATGCCTTCCTCAAGGATCTGTCCTTGATTGTAAGCTTCAACTATCTTGCGGATCGCATGATCGGCAAAAATGGTCGAGATCTTGTCCGCCGTGGGAATGGGCCACTCCTCCTCGGTAAGTTCGGGGAGCTGCTCGATCTTGCGCATATTTTCGGTCGCCTTGCGGAGCTTGAGCTGCTCCTCAAGCGTGTGGCGGCGCAGCCTGTCGTCGGGTGCAAGCTGCGTAACGTCCACCTTGCCGACCACTCGGTCGATGATGATTATGCCGTGTCCGTTAGCTTCCTTGCCCTGCGGGAAGTACCAATATGTCAGTTGGTTATCGTCCTGCTCTTTAAGTCTGAAAGTAACCATTAAATAGCCTCCGTAGAATCAGTATGCAGGTATTATAACTCAATTCTGCCCACATTGCAACAGAAAGCTATCACCGGGCCGTCATGCATAATACGGATTGGGCTTAGCCAAAATAGCGATGTGGTCGATGACAACGCCGACAAAGGCAGCCCCATGGTGCAGAGGTAGAGTATGCCCATCAGCGGCTTACCCTCATAAAATTTGTGTGCACCGAAAACGCCGAGCAGCAGACACAGCCAAAACGAGACCCACTTGTTGCAAAGCTTTCCGCCTGCTACGGCAGCGTTGGTATTGGTGTTTTTATTCGTGTTTGCGTTGACATTGCTGTTGGAGTTGTTTATCACGATCTGCGGCTGCTCCTGCTGCTGTCTGATTTCCTCGACCTGCCGACCGCAGGAAGTGCAGATGACGGCGTCGGCTGCGATCGTCGACCCGCAATACTTGCAAAACTTTGTTATTATGTTTATTAACAAGACAAGCGGCAATAGGAACAATATTTGCGGGAAAAATGTTGCTGCTTTCAGAAAAAAGCTGCACATCTCGCAGCGTGAGCTGGCGGACCGGCTCCAGCTTTTCGGGCTTGACATCGGCAAAAATGCGATACAGCGGATAGAATCCGGGCAGCGCTTCGTGACCGATATTGAGCTTTGCGCATTGAGCCGTGTGTTCGGAAGAAGCTATTCCGAGCTGCTGACTTCGGATCACTCCGACACGGAATAAGCGGCGAGTACAGCCCTCAAGACGCAAGAATTCAATAATGCGGCTTTCATCCTATAACACAAAAACCGACAAGCACCAAATGCTTGTCGGTTAAATATTTGATTAAAAAATCACAAAAAAGTAAAAACGACAAGCATCAAATATGCTTGTCGTTTTGGCAGGGGAAGAAGGCTTCGAACCCTCGGCCTACGGTTTTGGAGACCGCCGCTCTACCAGCTGAGCTATTCCCCTATAGTGGTGGGCCTTCAGGGACTCGAACCCCAGACCGACCGGTTATGAGCCGGTTGCTCTAACCAACTGAGCTAAAGGCCCTTATGTCAGTATTGCCGCCACGTTTGTGACGGCAATACTGCTTGGCGCCCCCTGTAGGATTCGAACCTACGACCCTGCGGTTAACAGCCGCATGCTCTACCTGTTGAGCTAAGGAGGCAAATAAAAGGGTCTGACATGCGCCAAACCCTTTTAGTGTTGGCATTGACCTATCTTCCCGGTCCGTCTCCAGACAAGTATTGTCGGCACTGGTGAGCTTAACTTCTGTGTTCGGAATGGGAACAGGTGGACCCTCACCGTTAAAAACACCAACTGCATTTGGAACAAACCAAATACTACAATATTGCGCTCTCTTTGTCAAGAGCATTTTTGAAGGGGAAGAGGAAATCTTCCCCTTCATGGTACACCTTCAGGGACTCGAACCCTGGACACCCTGATTAAGAGTCAGGTG
>OCQZ01000679.1_pt1 | contig 10208 bp, 5 predicted proteins | sample 1538921 | NCBI WGS metagenome assembly OCQZ01 (sample SAMN03418269, study PRJEB22391) | human gut metagenome | biome: human-gut; feature: organic feature; material: feces | host: Homo sapiens | place: Tanzania | collected 2013-01 | reverse complement strand
AAAAGCCCAAAGCGCAGAAGCGCTTTGGGCTATCTTTTTTCCTTGGTTTATAAGGAAGCGTTGATTACAAGTTTGGGTTGATTTCGCCCCACTTTTCGATGGCAGGAACGATGTTCAACGTTACCAACTCGTCGCGCATCTTGCAGAGGTGAGCGTAAGAAGCGTCGAGAGCGGCGAGCTCTTCTGCTGTGCCCTCAGGCATAGTGTAGTGGCAACCAGTGGCATCGAGAGTGGTATCCATGGCCATCATGATGTGGTTGTACTTCTCGTTGTTAACGAACGTACCTGCAGGGAAACGGAAGGTTTCGCCGCCCATGACAGAACGAATCATTTCAACTGAGAGGTAAGCCGGGCTCTGGAAAGAAGAACGACGACGGAGCTCGATGATCTTGGCGCCGCCCTGGATAACGTCCTTTCTCATCTGTTCCCATTCAGCAACAGGGAATTCGTCTGTGCCGATGATGTCAGTGAGGTTGCGACCAGCAACCTTAACCTTGCTACCGAACACTGCCATCTGCTCGCCGTGACCGCCGAAGGTCTTGCAGCCAGTCACTTCGCTCTGCATAACGCCAAACTTCTTGGCCAATGCGCTCTGGAGACGGGTTGAATCGAGGGCAGCCAAAGTGGTCACCTGTGAAGGTTTCAAACCAGAATAGAGGAGCGTTACGAGACCTGTCAAGTCGGCAGGGTTGAAGATGATGACAACGTGCTTAACGTCGGGGCAGTAAGTCTTGATGTTCTTGCCGAGCTGTTCTGCGATTTCGCAGTTGCCCTTCAAGAGGTCTTCACGGGTCATGCCTTCCTTACGGGGAGCACCACCTGAAGAGATGATATATTTAGCGTCTTTGAATGCTTCTGCAACGTCGGTGGTGGCCACGATGTTAACATCGCCGAAACCGCTCTGGCGCATTTCTTCTGCAACGCCTTCCGGAGAGAACACGTCGTAGAGACAGATGTTGTTTGTCAAGCCCATCATCAAGGCGGTCTGTACCATGTTGGAACCGATCATACCGGCAGCACCAACAATCACGAGTTTTTCGTTAGTCAAAAATGCCATAATTGTATATGATTTAGAAATGAATTATTTTCGTTTTCCACCGTTGGGCGTGGTTTTCAAGTGGTTGCCCTGGCGGCTCTGTTTTCGAAGGCAAAAATACAAAAATACTTATGGAAAAGCGAGTGTCTGTGCGCTTTTTTTCTGCGTGGCGTGATGTAAAAAATGTAAAGAGGCGTTTTCTGTGTTGGCAAGGTCGCAAAAAGCGGCAAGGGCCGGCACCTTGCGTGTCGGCCCTTGCTTTTTGAGGGTGATTTGGAGCGCCGACGGATTGTTCGATTTTTCCGTTGAACACTCTTTTACCGAGTTTCTTAGTAGATTCTCACCTTGTAGGTCAGCGTGGTTTGCGGCACGCGGTATTTCACCATCGTGTCGGCTTCGGCACCGCCGCAGCTGGCATTTCCGACACCACGGGTGCGGGCGTCGAGGTGGAGCACATTGTAGGGGCGTGCCTTCATTTCCCAATAGTGGTTGGCCTTCATGAGGTCGATGTCGGTGTATGGGAGGATGGAGAAGGCCACCTCGCCTTCGGTCTGCATGTGGAGCTGGAAGCCCTTGGCATCGCTCAGCGTGAGTTCGCGAAGGCCTTCACGTCCGCCGGTCGACTGCGGTTTCTGGTTGTATTCCACCATCTGCGACACGGTCGTGGTGTAGCGTCCAACGGGGCAACCGTCGAGGCGGTCGGCATAGTTCTCCCACGGCCCGTGGGCGAAATAGCTGACGCGCGAGAGGGCCGAATCGAGAAGGCAGACGAGGCCAGCGCGGCGCAGGTCGGCGGTTTTCGGCGTGAGCGTCACCGTCATGTCGACAACGCCTTCCGGATAGATGGTATAGGCGATGTCCTGCGTGCAGAGCGTTCCGTCGCGGTGTGTCTTCACCACGGTGTTGCCGCCGGGGTTCTCGACAGAGATGGTGCCCTGTGCATCCAGTCCGTTTGACGTGTTATGGAAGCGGTCGTTCTCGTTCCAGCGGAAGTTGTCGTAGAGGAATCCGCCGTTTTCGACAATCACGTTGCGTCCGCGGAGTGAGAGTTCGCTGAGTTGTCCCGTCTGCTTGTCGAAGGAGAGCTGGATGCGGTCGTTGCCGACAAAGAGCGTTCCGGCACCATCGGTCATGGCGAGGGGAGCGGCCTGGCGGGCGTTGTATTCAACGGCTGCCAAGGCGGGGCGCTTGAGAAGGGAGAACTGCGCAATGGCCGCCGTGTGGCCCTGCGGGGCGTAGGACGTGGCTTGGCGATATTCTGCCCGGAGATTGAGCATGACTTCCTTGCCTTCTTCAGCAAGTTTCTTGAGTTTCGACTTCGGCATCTTGAGCACGAGCGTCAAACTGTCGCCTGGGGCTACGGCGCCGATGCGAAGCGTCTTGGAACCTGCGATGTGGCCGTCGGCCATCACCTCATAAACAAAGTTGAAATTATTGAGCGTCTGGAAATTGTAGGCGTTGCGGAGCACAACGGTAACGGTGTTGTTCTTCACGTTGACCTGCGAGAGGCGGAACTTGATATACTGGTAGGCCGCCTTCTGCCAATTTGGCGCTTTCTGTGCGTGTGGCCGGAATCAAGCCATTGCTGCAGAAGTTGCCCTGATGTGGGCCAGGGAAGTCGTAGCCAGTGCGGAGGCGTCCCTTGTAGGTGCCAGCCTTGATTTCAGAAGGTTCGTAAATGGCCTGGTCTATCCAGTCCCAGATGGCCATGCCGACGATGCTCGTGCTCGTCTCGGCGCTCTCGCAATATTCCGTCATGTTGCCAGTGGAGCTGCCCATGGAATGTGCCATTTCGCAGATGAACATCGGCTTGTCGAAGGAGTTGCGATACTGGTCCATCCAACGCATTCCAGGATACATCTTTGAATAGAGGTCTGAAAAACGGTTGCCGCCGTAGCTCTTGCCGTCGCGCGTTCCTTCATAATGCACAGGGCGCGTGTCGAGCTCGTGGGCCTTTTCATAGCAATATTTGAAGTTGCCGCCACCGCCACATTCGTTTCCGAGGCTCCAGAAGATAATCGACGGATGGTTGCGGTCGCGGAGCACCATGCGCTCAATGCGGTCAACGAAAGCCGGAATCCACGATTCGCGACCAGAGATGCTCTGGTTGGCGTGGTCTTCGAGGTCGGCCTCATCCATCACGTAGAGTCCGTAGTGGTCAAACATGGCATACATGCGGGCGTTTTTCGGATAGTGTGACGTGCGGATGGTGTTGAAGTTGTTTTGCTTCAGCATGAGCACATCCTTGAGCATGTCTTCCGTTGTCACGGCGCGTCCGCGCAATGGGTCGGTGTCTTGCGTGTTGACACCTTTGAAGAACACGGATTTGCCGTTGATATACACCTTCGAATTTCTGATGGCAATCTCGCGGAAACCATATTTCGTGGAGAAGGCCATGATGTCGTTGCCCTTCTCGTCTTTTTCAATGAAACGCACGGTGTAGAGTTCTGGCGTTTCGGCCGTCCAGAGTTTCACGTTCTTGAGTTCGAACATCTTGGCGGTCGTGGTCTGTTTCCAGTCGCCCTTTGCCTTGATGCCGGAGAGACTGATGGTGTCGGTCGATTCCTGGAGGAAGCGTCCCTGCGGGTCAAAGAGTTTGATGGTGACAAAGCGCGTTGCGGCCTTCGGAGCCGACTGGCTGCAGCGCGTGTCGGTGTCGTAGGTGATGTTGAGGCGTGCGTTCTGGTAGCCGTCGAAAAGTTGCGAGGTGATGTAATGGTCGCGCAGGGCGGTCTCGGGCACGTTGTAAAGATAGACATTGCGGTGGATGCCGCTCATGCGGAACATGTCTTGACACTCGAGGTAGGAACCGTCTGACCAGCGGAACACCTGAACAGCGATGGAGTTGCGGCCGGCACGGAGCTGCTTGGTGATTTCAAATTCGGAATCGTTGTTGGCTCCCTGCGTGTAGCCCACAAATTCTCCGTTCACCCAAACGTAGGCAGCAGAATAGATGCCGCCGAAATGCAGATAGGTGCGACGTTCTTTCCATCCTTTTGGAAGGTCGAAGGTGCGCACGTAGGAACCGACGGGGTTGATGCCGTAGTTCTTTCCGCCGTCGTTGTAATACGGACGGGCCTTGATGTAAGGCGGGGTGTTGGAGTGCGGATATTCCACGTTGCAATAGATGGGGCGGTCGTAGCCCTGCATTTCCCAGTTGGATGGCACAGGGATGGTGTCCCAGGCTGAGGTGTCGAAGCCCTCCTTGAAGAAGTCGAGCGGACGCTTCGAGGGTTCGCTCACGAAGTGGAAACGCCACGTGCCGTTGAGCGAGAGATAGCGCGAAGAGCGCGGTGTGGTCCAGGGGGTGGCGTAGTATTCCTTGTCGGCAAGCATTTCGGCTTCCGAGGCATAAGGCATGTAATTGGCAATGGTCTGCTCTTTGTTGATGCCGAAGACGGCTTCGTTTTCCCAGTCGGGCGCGGCGATGTTCGGCTTCTCGATGGTTTCAAAAGAGAACCAGGCGTCGCGGTCTTTGGCATTGAGCGCCACAGACATCATCTTTCCGTCTTTCAAGGCATACATCATGCCTTTCTTCGAGGCGCCGTTGGAGACGATGAGGTAAACGCCTTTCTCTCCAGCAACTGGCTCGAAGCGAAATTGGGCATTGTTCCATACGCCTTCTTCTGCCGGCCACTGCAAGAGGTGCTTGATGGAGGCGTTGGTGCCGCCGTCGTCGAAGTTTTGGTCGTAGAAAGCGTTGGTAACGACGCGGCGATCGAGGTCGAGCATGCGGATGTTCCAATATTGGCCACGATTGAGCGAATCGGCTTTCTCGCCGATGATGGCGGCACTGTTTTCGCCAGAATCGCCATTACCCAAAACGAGTTCAGGATGGGCAACAGAGCGGATGCGGTAGGTCAGGGCCACGTCAAATCCCGCCTTGGCGGCTTCGCGGATATAGAAATGGGCGGACTTGTCGGTCTTTGCCTTCTGCTTGGCGATGAGCGACACACTGCCGTCGCGGGCAATGGCGGCGGCAACTTCTGGGCGATTGGCGGGAACGAGAATGACGAGGTCTTTGCCAATGCTCTCTGTTTTCCAGAGCTGGGCTTCGTCAGAACCGTTGTTCTCACCCGTTGCCACCTGCGAACCGGCGGTGCGCAGAGCGAGGTTGGAGAACGGATTGATGAGACGCCATGCACCCGCCAGCGGTGTGATGGTCCAATGTTGCGCGGCGTTGCTGTCGTCGAGGCGCGAGCAGATCACCCGCTTCTTCTCATTGTAGCACACGGTCTTGCCGGCATCCGCAGCGGGAATGATGTAGTAGAGCGTACCTCGGGTGAACTGCGCCAGGGCAGTGGCCGTTGAAAACGCCACAACCATGAGCCAGACACATAACGACTGAATGGTTTTCAGTTTCTTCATAATTAAATTGTTAGGTTTTCTTTGTTATGTAGGTGGTCCACCTACTTATCTTGAAAGAGGGGCATTCAAACAAGCGGGCGCTCCGGCATTTTCAGGCCGGAACGCTCCTTTGCTTTTATTTTCCGCCATGTCGTTTGCTGCGGCCTCCGCGTTTTCCGCGGCCCTTTTTCTTGTCGGCTTTGCCCTCCTTGGTCTTGTCTTGGTTGTTTTTCCCAGCACGCTGCCGCTGCTCCATCGTTTCGCTTTCGTCAGAGACCAGAGCGAAGTCGAGCTGGCGGCGTTCGAGGTTGGCACGGTCGACTTTGACGCGCACCTTGTCGCCCAAGGCATAGCATTTGTGGTAACGACGGCCCACGAGACAATAGTTGCGCTCGTCGAATTCATAATAGTCGTCGAGCAGGGAGCGAAGCGGAATCATGCCTTCGCAGAGGGTTTCCGTCAGTTCCACATAGAGGCCAAACTCCGTGACACCGGAGATGCTGCCATCGAACTCCTGCCCGACGCGGTCGCCCATGAATTCCACTTGCTTGTATTTGATGCTGGCGCGTTCGGCCGTTGCTGCCAACTGTTCCATGTTGGAGGCGTGCTCGCAGAGGTCTTCATATTTCGTGGCGCTCACAGAGCGTCCGCCTTCGGCATAACGCGTGAGAAGACGGTGGACCATCGTGTCGGGATAGCGGCGGATGGGCGAGGTGAAGTGGGTGTAGTATTGGAACATCAAACCGTAGTGGCCGATGTTGTGAACGCTATATCTGGCTTTCATCATGGCTCTCAGCGCCACGATTTCCACAGCGTTTTCCTCTTTCTTGCCCTTCACGTCTTCAAGCAGATGGTTGATGCTCTTCGAGATGTCGGTCTTCGAGCCTTCCGTGCGCACTTTATAGCCAAACTTGGCAATGAAAGCACGCAGCTTTTCGAGTTTCTCGGGGTCGGGAACGTCGTGGATTCGATAGGGAAGCACTTTGGGCTTCTTGCCCTTAGGCTGCTTGCCAATCATCTCGGCCACACTGCGGTTGGCCAGGAGCATAAATTCCTCGACAAGTTTGTTGGCATCCTTTGCCACCTTCACGTAAGTGGAAATAGGGTGTCCCTTCTCGTCCACCTCGAAGCGCACTTCCGAGCGTTCGAAGCCGATGGCGCCGTTTTTGAAGCGTGCGGCCCGCAGCTTCTTTGCCAGCTGGTTGAGCTTGATCAGTTCTTCGGCATATTCGCCCTCCAGCGGCGCTCCCTCGGGCAGCGGTTCTGGATGTTCGCCCGGCAGGGCCAAGTCTTCCTTCGAGGCTTCGTTGTTTTTTTCTAAGATGTTTTGCACCTCCTCATAGGTGAAGCGTCTGTTGGAACGAATCACGGTGTGAGCCAGATGCCAGCGCACGATTTCTGCCTTTTCGTTGAGCACAAAGATGGTTGAATAGGCCAGCTTTTCCTCATCGGGGCGCAACGAGCAGATGAAATTGCAGAGGCGCTCCGGAAGCATCGGGATGGTGCGGTCAACGAGATAAACGCTCGTGGCACGCTTCTCGGCCTCGCGGTCGATGATGTCGCCCTCATGAACGTAGTGGCTGACATCGGCGATGTGTACGCCCACCTCCCAATTGCCGTCGTCGAAACGGCGGATGGAGAGCGCGTCATCGAAGTCCTTGGCGTCGTGCGGGTCGATGGTGAACGTGGTTACCTCGCGGAAGTCCTCGCGTCGGGCAATCTCTTCGGGCGTGATGTCGGGCGAGAGCCGCTCTGCGGCCTTCTCCACATTGGCAGGATAGGTGTAAGGCAAACCATATTCGGCCAAGATGGCGTGCATTTCGGCTGTGTTTTCTCCCTGCTTTCCAAGGATGTCAACCACTTTTCCGATAGGGCTCTTCGCGCCGTCGGGCCATTCCGTTATCTTCACGACGGCCTTGTCGCCGGTCTTTCCGCCCTTGAGCTTATCTTTCGGAATGAAAATATCGTTGGCAAGGGAACGGCTCTCCGTGATGAGGAAGCCAAATCCCTTCTCCACCTGCAACTGCCCAACGAAGGTGTCTTTGGCACGTTGCAAGATTTCCGTCACCTCGGCCTCGCGCGTGTGTCCCGGCCTACGTGCCAGCATCGTGACCTTCACGCGGTCTCCATCGAGGGCGTGGAGCGAATTGCGCTCACAAACCAAGATACACTTTCCGCCATCGTCGGGCAGGAAGGAGTTTCTGCCATTGCGCTTGCGCTGGAAAGTACCCTCCATCACGTTGGAGCGCACGGCATTTCGGTAGTTTCCTTTATTGTCCGACGTGAGGTAATCGTCGAGCACCAATTCTGAGAGCGCATCCATCGTCAGCATTTTTGCCGGATGGTTTGCGGCATGTATAAAGTCGAAGATTTCCTTCACACTAAATTCCCTCTCTGGTTCAGAGGCAAAGAGGTCAAGAAGTCTTTGTATGATCTGCTTCTTGGTTAAGCGTCCGCCGCTTTTCTGTTCTTTCTTGTTGCGACCCATGACTGTTCAATTTAAGTTTCGCGATACGTCTGCCGCCCCTGCCCGCCCCTGTTTTTGGGCCGCATCCTGCTGCGATGCACTGGCAGAGTCGAAATATCGTTATAATTACTACAAAGTAAGTTATTTTTTGGCGATTTTCGCAGTCAATTAAGGATTTATAACGCGCATCTCAAGAGATTCTTGTTAATTTTGCGGGCAAATGCAGTACTTCAAATATATAATATTCATTCTCTTCCTGTCATTGGGGTCGGAGATGGCCTCAGCACAGGTCATTCCCGACATTGACAACGTGCCAGACGACGAGATGCCGCCCGCCACGAATATGGAGGTTAAGGTCATGAATAGTCGCGTCTTCTTCCACGGCGACAGCATCCCCGCCATCATCTTCCCCACTTTCTATAAGTATCCCCCCATGACATTTAAGAACGACAAGGAGCGCGACCGCTATAACCGATTGGTTGCCAACGTGAAGCGACTGCTGCCGCTGGCGAAACTGGCAAAATATACCGTGATTGAGACTTACGACTATCTGCAAACACTGCCAACAAAGAAGGAAAAGGCGGAACACATCAAGCTCGTTGAAGACGGACTGAAGAAGCAATATGCCCCCACGCTGAAGCGTCTCTCACGCTCGCAGGGCCGCTTGCTCGTCAAGCTCATCGACCGCGAATGTGGACAAACAGGCTATAACATCGCCCAGGCTTTCATCGGTTCTTTCAAGGCCAACATTTACCAAGCCATGGCTTTCTGCTTCGGCAACAGCCTAACGAAACGCTACGACCCTGAAGGCGACGACCGCTATACGGAACGCGTGGTGCGCCTCGTTGAAAGCGGACAGCTGTAAGGTATAGGGAGAACATGTTCTCGGAGATTTTCCAACAAAAGGGACTATAAGGGGCTTCCATACTGCTTCAAGGATAGCCTATACTATTACAAGGATAATCCATACGGTTATCAGATTACAGCATACGGCAAAGGCGGATGTTCAAGACTTTCATCTTGGACATCCGCCTTTGGTTTGTCATGCACCACCAGGCACGGCTTTCACAGCTTTATTGTTCGAAATCCACAAAGCGGCCGTCGGCCGTCACTCCTCTGACGGAGATGCGCAGATATTGTTTCTTGCGGCTGTTGCTGAAGAAAACGGCTGAGGCCTTGCCCTGCGCGTCGCTCTTCACATTGGGGTTCCAATAGAGCGTGCGTCTGACGTCTTCGTCCGTCGGAGTGTCGAGACCGTGATAACTTGGCGAGAAGAAGCGCTTCGGCCGACTGTAGCCCGTGACACGCCGTTTGTTGATGCCGCGCTTTTCCAGAAAACGGAAATAGTCGGGCACTTCATAGATGAACATGGCCCAGAGTTTGCCGTTCATCTTCATGGGATCGAGGGAAGTGCCGTTGCTGCCGTTCTTGAGGATGGACACCGACTGGACCTCGTCGGTCATAAGGTCAACGAGGGAAACATTCGTATGGTCGTCGTTGTTGAGGAATATCTGAGGTTTACGGTTTTTGTAAAACAGGGTGATGGGCAACGAATCCTCAATGCCGTTCAGGCTTCCAATGTCTTGGCTCACTTCCCTCGTGATGCCGACACTGGTGTTCGCGGCCTCCGCAGAGGGATAGTCGGTGCCGTATCTCACCTTCGGGTCGATTTTCGGCAGAAACTCATAGAAATATCCCGTAGCCCCGCCATCGTCTTTCTCCCGCTCGGCCTCCATAAGCACGTTGTATTGCGCGATGGCATGCCGCTGCCCGAAAGCCTCGCCGCCATTATAGGTGTATCGGCCGCCAGTAAGGCCCTTATATTTGTTGTATCTGACAACCACCGCCTCGCCCAGTTTGTTGCCGACGAAACGGGGGATGGTGTCTTTCCAAACGAAGGTCTTCACGGCCGGCACCTCCGTTCCCGCCTTCAAGTCCGTCCAAGGTTTCGGCGGCGCCTTAAACAATTCCACGCCCGTAAGCGGCCGCGGTTCCGGCTCAAACCAGCGTTCGATGGCAATACGGCTCCATCGCCGCTTGTCGTTTTCGTTACGCGTGGTGAACTGCGCAATCCAGTTGCCCACGTAGTCTTCGTTAGAGACAAAGGCGAAATGCCCCACACTGTCGGTGACGCATTCCCCCGACAGCGCCGCGCCCTCTTTGCTATACATCTTGATGCTCAGTTTCATATTGGGAAATGGCTGGCGCTTGTTGTTCTCGCGAAACACCGTACCATTGAGCGTGAGTTTCTCTTCGATGGGTTCCTTGGCCTGGAAGGCGTTGCGGCCGGAGAGGGTGGAAAAACTGTTGGCCGTCCATCCCTGCACCATCATCAAGAGGTCGAGATTCGCAAGATGC
>OCQZ01000676.1_pt1 | contig 10247 bp, 14 predicted proteins | sample 1538921 | NCBI WGS metagenome assembly OCQZ01 (sample SAMN03418269, study PRJEB22391) | human gut metagenome | biome: human-gut; feature: organic feature; material: feces | host: Homo sapiens | place: Tanzania | collected 2013-01 | reverse complement strand
CCGCCTGCCCGTCGGTGTTTTCCTTTACGGATTTTATGGCATTGGGATTGACATAAAGATTATTCTTTTCGTTCAAACGGATAAGGTAATTCCCGTCCGTGCAATCAAGTATTTGGTCGTACGAATTGAAACATGTCAATCTCTCTCCGTTTGACAATACAACGCATGTTTGTTTTCCCAATGGATAAAGACAAACGATTTCTTCGGCTGCAATCCCCCTTTCCTTATCTCTCAATCGCAGGATTATCTTGTCGGAAATCAATACATCGGCTTTCCAAACCTGCACTCTCATCTTCCGTTTCGCTTGATCGGTGTAAGTCCACACTCCGTCCTTCTTGCCTGACGAGTATTGTCCCTCAATTCTTGGCTGTTTATCGGAGTAATAATTCCGATAATCACCCTCTTTCACGTCATCAACGTAGGTATATGTCTGAAATCCCTCGGCATAAAGATACTTGTAATTCTCCCCGTTCTTTTTGCCTTTCTTGTAATTGATTTTCTCCAACACATTTCCCTTGGTGTCCCATATCGTTTCCTCACCCTCTTTCAGCCCCTCCTTGTATGTTTCTTTGCTTAGAAGTTTGCCATCGACAGAGTAATAACTCCAAACACCGTTCTTTTTCTTGTTGAGATACTCTCCGCTGCTCATGACCTGCCCTTTGCGATAATACACTTCGCAGTACCCCGTCTTGCAATCGCCCTTATAGCTTATTTTCTCTTTCAAACTGCCGTCCTTATTATAGTACTTGAAGTCCCCTACCTCGCAATCGTCCTTGAACTCACCCTCATACTTCAACTTTCCGTCGGAATAAGTCTTCGACCAGCGCCCCTGCTTCCTGCCTTTCGCATCGACATTGTTCTGAGCATTCGCATCGACGAGGGCAAATAACAAGCCCGTCAACAAAAACAAACTACTTAACTTTCCTATTCTTTTCATATTCCATGTATTTAGCAAATTCCAAAAGCGAACCGAACCTTAAATCTATCCTTTCAGGGTGTCTGCGGGCTTCCTCGCAGTTATCGGATATGTGAACGGTGTGCATCTTCAGCCTTTTCCCGAAAACCAAATCGCTGAGGCTGTCTCCGACCATTATACTGTCCTTGAAATTTATCATCGGGAACATTTTCTTTGCTTTCAAGCCCATTCCCACCGACGGCTTCCTGTCGAAGGGATTGCTCTTGGCGAGTTGAGGACAGTGAAAAACATAATCCACTCTTCCTCCTGCGTTTTGAATTTCCGTTCTCATCTTCCCGCATATCGCCTCGAAGTCCTCCTCGCTCATAAGCCCCTTTCCTATGCCTTGTTGATTGGTTACGATTACTATCTTGTCGAAATACTTTGCGAAAATCGCAAAAGCCTCCGGCACTCCCTCCAAAAAGCGGAACTCTTCGGGTGTTTGAATGTAGCCTCCGTGCTTTCGCACATTTATAACCCCGTCTCTGTCCAAGAACAAAGCCGTTGCCTCACTCGGTTTCCTCATTTCCCTTCTCCTTTTCCGAATAAACTCTCTTCGACAAGCTGACAGATGATATGACCTATCATTATGTGAGCCTCCTGTATGCGAGGCGTGTCGCCGGAAGGCACGTCTATAAGAATATCGCTTCGTTTTCCCATTTCTCCGCCACCCTTTCCCGTCAGTGCAATAACGAATGCGTTTTTCTTTTTGGCGGTTTCGAATGCGTTAACCACGTTACGGGAATTGCCTGAGGTGGACAGACCGACCAGAACGTCGCCTTCATCGCAGAAAGCCTCGACTGCCCGTGCGAAAACCAAGTCATACGAATAGTCATTGGCCACTGCGGTCAGGTAAGAAGTGTTTACATGCAACGCTTCCGCCGCAAGAGGCGGGCGATCGAAGTAAAACCGTCCCGAAAGCTCCGCCGCCAAATGCTGAGCGTCGGAAGCACTTCCGCCATTGCCGCAAAAGAAAACGCGATGCCCCTTTCTAAAAGCCCCGCTTATCGTTTCCGCAGCCTTTTCCACCCTTTCCAACAACGCAGAGTTCTCTGCGATTTCCCTTTTAAGCTCTATGCTCTGTTCGATTATGCTTTTCGTCTTCATCATTCAAGTTCAGTTCTTTCTCAATCAAATAAACGTTCCTCGTAGGCGAGTTTCTGCCAATCAGTTCCGCCACAAATCCGGTCAGAAACAGCTGTGTTCCCAACACAATCGTAACCAATGCCAGATAGAAATAAGGAGAATCGGTAACCAAACGCATCATCTCTCCGTTATTCAGGGCAACCAGCTTCTGAATTCCCAGAACCATTGCCGAGATTATGCCGACAAAGAACATCAAACTGCCCAATAAGCCGAAGAAATGCATGGGTTTCTTTCCGAATTTGGAGACGAACATTATCGAAATCAAGTCCAAGTACCCGTTTACGAAGCGATTCATTCCGAATTTGGAGACTCCGAACTCCCTTTTCCTATGTTGAACGACCTTTTCGCCGATTTTATTGAATCCTGCCCACTTTGCAATCACGGGAATGTACCTGTGCATCTCGCCATAGACCTCGATCGACTTCACAACCGCCCTTTTGTAAGCCTTCAAGCCGCAATTGAAATCGTGCAACCTTATTCCCGAAAGCAATCTCGTCGTTGCGTTGTACAGTTTCGAGGGAATATTCTTCGCAATCGCCGAATCGTACCTCTTTTTCTTCCAACCCGACACCAGATCATAGCCTTCCTCCATTATCATTCGGTACAATTCCGGCACTTCATCGGGACTATCCTGCAGGTCAGCGTCCATTGTAACCACCACATCGCCCTCTGCATGCTCGAAACCGACGTTCAACGCCGCCGATTTGCCGTAATTACGTCTGAATTTCACCCCTTTGACACAGGGATTCGCCGAAGAGAGCCGCTCGATCGCCCTCCACGAGCCGTCTTTGCTCCCATCATCGACCATTATCACCTCATACGAAAAGCCGTTCGCCCTCATCACCCTGTCGATCCACGCTTCGAGATGCGGAAGCGACTCTTCCTCATTGAATAACGGCACAATTATCGATATATCCATTCCTTTAACGATTTGATTTCATTCATTCACAATCCGATTCCGCCGATTTGCAACGTAAATTCCTCCTTTTCCGAAAGAAAAACGCAAGAACCGCAGCCCAAACCGCCGAAAACGCACCACCAATCAAGGCAACCGAGAACGCAATATAGGAAGGCCGAACCGTTTCCATGAGCTTCTCCTCGCTCAAACCGCCGTTCGCCACCTGCCTTCTCTGCAAATCCAAACACCTTTGCTGCATTTCGGCATCTATACCTATAATATATATGTACATAAAGGCGGAATAAATCATCAATCCCACGATTGCCGTCAGCCAAACGAAGGAAAACCGCCCCAAAAAGCCCGCTTCCCTGCCCTGAACCGAGCATTTGAAACGCCAAAAGCACAAAGCACAAACGGCAAACAGCACTCCGCAATCCGCAAACCCCATCGGAGCCGCCGCAGGCATCGAAACCCACCACCGAACGACCAAAAATACCGACAAAATCACCCCAATCAAAATGCCATACCGCAGAACCAAGCCACCAAAGCCCCTTTTCACACTCTGCAAACCGTCCTTTTCCTTATTCATCGCACCGTATTTATACTGCAAAACCGCCTAAACACAACCTAATCCCGCCCGTTTCCGTTACCATTATCGAACGTTCCCGATCTGCGATTGCCGTTTCTCGTAAACACAAAGGCTATCAACAAAGAGTAAAAGAAGTTACCCAAGAAGTCGAAAAAGAAGTTCGAGAACACGAAAGCCGCTTCCACAATCCTATAAACGCCGTCATCATTCAGCACATCGGCGTAATCGCCATACCCATCCGCCAGAACAGCCATCTGATTCAAGGCATCCTGAATCAAAGAAGGATTGATTTTCGCAATCAAAACCACCGTATATAAAGTAAAGAAAAGCGACATCACAAGGCTAACAAGCGACAATAAACCCAAGGAACGACCGAAACCCGGTTGCAAAGAAGGATTATCACGCCTGAATTTGGTGTAAACGAAAATCAAAGACGAAATAACGATAAGCGAATACGCCAAAGTCCGGAAGAAATTCCCCGAAAAATGAAGCACCGCACTCAGGATTTGAAACAGAAATACGCCGCATCCGAACACCGAACCCCAATAAAACGCAAACCTCGAAAAGCCCTTTTTCATTTCACGACACCGTTTTTATCACCCGCAACAGCCGAAACAGAAACACAAACAACCCGTTCCGCATTGCAATTCAACGAGCAAAGATACCACATTCCCGCAAAACACACACAGCAAAAACCGATATTTCTTTACAAAAACAACATAAACCGACAAGAATGCGAAAATTTTCCGACACCGATCAGCCCGTTGCCGATGCCGAAACGGCACATTCTGACACGGATTTCTCGTTTCGCAACACCGTTTCCACGTATACGACATGTTTTCAAGCATTTTCAAACCATCGCAGCAGCCTTTCAAGCATAAGAAAAAGCACTTTCCAATGTCTGAAAAAACACTTTCCACACCCGAAAACGCCGAATTATCGTCCGAAAAAAAGCAATCCTACTTCAAAAACACCACCATCAATCATCGAAAACTTCAAAAAAATAATTCATTTACGCAATAATCGAACACAAAACAACGTTATTCGAGAAACAAAAGCAAATGTTCCGACAGCGGAACGCAGTAATAACAATCAAATAACACAGTTATGCCCATAGGATACGTAAAAGTAAAGAGACTGATTTCGGTCGGTCGCAATCCGGGAGAGAAGTTTTTGGCACGCATTTTCAGGGAAAAGCCAATCGGATTAAGCGAAATCGCAAAACGAATAGCCGATCATTCGGCATTAAGCGAGGGCGATGTAATGTCGGTATTGAAGAATTTCGAGAGCGAAATGATGTATTCCCTCTCGCAAGGCAAAGCAATACAGTTGGGAATTCTCGGAAACTTCACGCCTGCCATCAGATCCAAAGCCGTAGATAGTGCAGATGCAGTCACGGTTGACACGATTCGAGGCGTGAAAGTGAACTTTCGCCCCTCCACAGAGCTGAATACACAGATGAAAAAGGCAGGATTCAGATTGGTCGATCTCTCTGTCGGAGGCCTGCAAGAGTAAAAACGCAACTCGAAAACGAAGATCGGAAAACGAAAAACGAAGAAAACGTAACACGAAAAGCAAATAACACTCGTGTTAAGTTTGAATTGATTGCGTCCGACGCAAGTCGGAAGGAGGCGGATACGAAGTCCGCCTCTTTCATTTCCTCACTTCCCGACACCATTCCCCCCATTCCCAACCGAATTCCCTCGCTTTCACACACCATTACCCCGTTTTACGATACCATTCTCCCCCATTCCCAACACCATTACATCGTTCCACGACATAATTTCACATTTTTCCGAATACGATAACGACAAATCCCGGCACAAACAACCCGCTTCCGAACACCATTTCGATATTTCCATTACACCATTACCCCATTTCCCAACACCATTTCATCGCTCAAAAACATAATTTCACCTTTTTCCGAATGCGATAACGACAAATCCCAGCACAAACAACCCGCTTTCCGAACACGAATTCCACGTATCACACTGATTTTTCGGCTGTTTCAATCCTCGAAATCCATGTTTCCCGTGTTCAACGCAGCGAATTGTATTGTTGATTTCGGCGGTTGGTGGTGCGGAAATGGCGGTTGGTGGTGTGGTTGCGGGGTTTTAGTGTTTGGTTTCTTTATGATTTAGTGGTGGATGCGGCGTTCGGAAATTTGTAAATTTCAATTTCTTTAACTCGATACGGCGTTTCTTTTTCGCCGAGGGCCGTTTTGCCGTGAATTATGCGAAATATAAGGAGTTGAGTAAGGCGTTGTCAATCAGAGCTTTCGGCGTTTCGGAGTCGGAAAACGCCGTTTTTCGGATGGAAAAACGCCGAATTCGAGGTGAAAAAACGCCGTTTTCACCATCCGAAAACGCCGTTTTTCTCTTTAAAAACGCCGTTTTCTCAAGAAAAAACGGCGTTTTCCAACCGGGGGTCTTCGATTTTGTGTTGAAAAGTGCCGTTTTCCGTTTTTCGGACGGCGAAATGTGTGTTAAATTCTGCCGAAAGCTCGGTTTTACTTTCCTGTTTTGCGGTTAAGGTTTGGGGATTGCGGTGTGTGAATTTTGTGAAATGATTGTTGTAATTCGTCTTTTTGCGTGGTTGAAAGGGGCGAAATTGGTGGTGGAATGCGGGGTTTTGTGGTTGGAAACGGGGGTTGTTGTGTGGGGAATCGGGGGTGTTTGAGGTGGGTTTGTTTCGTTTTCGGCTTAAAAAAAAGGAGGGACGTCTCACGACGTTCCCATGTTAAAGAAAATATTAGTCGATTTCAGGCTCGACTTACCTTTTTGTATTTTGTCTTTTGATGTTTTTGCGATGCAAAGGTAGTGTTTTTTTTGTTCATACGGGTGTTTTCGTGGCGAAAAAGTGGTGTTTTTTTTTGTTCATTGCGGCGAATGCGTGGTCGGGAACGGGGGGGTTATGGTTCAAATGCGGGGTTTGCGGTATTTGAGAAAGCCGTAAAATTCTATTGCAAAGGTCGTTATGTAGGAGGCGGTGGCTGTTATTATGGCTCCGTTCAGGCCGTATCGTGGTATGAGTCGGAGGCCTGCGAGGAGGGTGACGGCTAATCCGAGGAGGGAGGCGGCGGTGCTGATTTTGAAATTGCCGCGTGAGTAGAGGTATTGGCTGAAATTGCTTGACAGACTGAGCATCAGGGTGCCGAAGGCGAGCTTTCCGATGGTGATTCCTGTGTCTTGGAAGTCGTTTCCGAACAAATGGGTGTAGATTTCCTTTGGAAGGAGGGCGAGAAGGAGGAGGGCAAGGAGGGTGAAAAGGGCGTTTGCGAGGGTCATTTTCCATGTTATGCGTTTGGATTTCCGGTCGTCGGGGTTGTTGGAGAGGGTGGAGTATTGTACCAAGGCGAGGCTTGTGCCGAAGAGCATGACGCTTTCGCTCAGGCTTACGGCGTTTGAGTAGATGCCTACGAGGCTTGTGCCGCAGGTATAGCCTATTATGTAGTAGGATAATCGGTAGTTGAGGCTTTGGGCTATGGTGCCTGCTTGTTTGGTTACGCCGAGTTGAAGGAGGGTTTTGAGGGTTTGAAACAGTCGATGGGGGGTTTGGCGTCGGATTTGGAGGTATTCGTGCCGCAGTTTCGCCGTTCCGTAGAGGAGGGAGGCTGTGTAGGCGAGGGCGATTGCCTGTATGCAGTCTTGGATTGTGTCGAATCGCGAGGTGATATATAGTATTAACAGGTATAGAAAGCTGAGGAGGGGGTAGAGGATTTTGAGGGTGTTGGCTTGGGTTATCTGCTGTTTGCCGAGGAGGATGTACTGGTTTACTTCGCTGATTGCTGCCATTGCTCCTATCCAAATGCAGGATTGTATGTGGGGAAGGGTGTTTGCGGGGAGGAGAAGGGCAAAAAGACTGAGTGTTACGGCCGTTATCAGTATCCATAGGAGGGAGACGGTGAGCAGTTCGGGCGTTTTCTTCCTCGGGGTCAGGTAGATGAGGGTGGAGTTTCCGATGAGTGTGAAGATGAGTAACAGTACATATATATTATATATGAGCATTGCTTGTTCGCCTTTTCCGCCGCTTCCCAATGCTCTGCTGACGATTATGAGGGTCAGAAAGCCGAAAAGGGCTGCGGAAAATTTCGTTATGAGGGTGTTGAGTATGCTTTTGAACATGGTTTTCAGCGGAAACGGGTGCAAAGGTAAGCGTTTTTGGCGGGAAAAGCAGTAATTTTGCAACTGTTTTCAGGTCGATTTACGATGGCAGAGAGGGCTTTTTTGTTCGATTTCGACGGTGTGTTGGTCGATACGGAGTTTTATTATACGGAGTTTTGGCGTAAGCAGGGGTTGAAGTACTTTCCCGAGATTGCGGACTTTGAGCTTGTAATCAAGGGTCGAAGTCTCAAAACGATTTATGCGGAATATTTTGCCGACAAACCGGAGGCTCGCAAGGCGGTAACGGAGGAATTGAGGGTGCAGGAGCAGGGTATGGTATATGAATACATCGCAGGGGCGGAGGATTTTGTCGAGGCGTGCGGCCGAAGCGGCAAAACGGCTTTGGTTACGAGCAGTTCGCAAAGCAAAATGGAGAATGTGTATCGTGCATTGCCGCATTTGAAGGCGTGTTTCGGCTCGATTGTGACGGCGGAAGACGTGAATGAAAGCAAGCCTTCGCCGGAATGTTACCTCAAAGCTGCCGAAAGGTTGGGCGTGAAAGCTCGTGATTGCATCGTATTCGAGGATTCTCTTGCCGGAATAAGGGCCGGAAAGGCTGCGGGAATGAAGGTAATCGCCCTTGAAACGACCCTGAGCAGGGAGGAACTTGCGGGGAAAGCGGACATGATAATCCCGAATTTCGTCGGCATAACGCCGGAAAGCATCATCGAAACGATGTAACACAGCTTTGAAACGACGAAAAAACGTACGGAAAGTTCGTTTTTTTGCACATCGGAGGCTTGTTATTTACGGAAATTGTAGTACTTTTGCACGTCTTGTTTCGTGTCTTGTTCAAACAAATTATGGGAAAACAGTATTCATACGAGTACCCTCGTCCTGCCGTTGCAACGGATTGCGTCGTATTCGGCTTTGATGGAAATAAATTGAGGGTTTTGCTTATCGAGAGAGGAGGCGATCCGTTCAAGGGACATTGGGCTTTGCCGGGAGGATTCTTGGAATCCGATGAAACAGTCGAGCAAGCCGCACAAAGAGAATTGAGGGAAGAGACGGGGCTTTACGCCGTCAGAATGGAGCAATTCAGGGTATTTTCAGCCATAGACAGGGATCCGCGAGACAGAGTATTGTCGGTCGGCTTCTTCGCTTTGGTGAGAATGATGCAGGCATACGGCGGTTCCGATGCCGTTCAAGCCAAATGGTTCGAGGTGGAAAGCCTGCCCGAATTGGCATTCGACCATAATGAAATCATCAAAGCCGCATTGAAAGCTCTGAGAGAGAAGATTGCATTCGAGCCGATAGTCTTCGACATGTTGGAAGAGAAGTTTTCGATGACCAAACTCCAAAAATTGTACGAAGCAATCTTGGGAATATCGTTCGACAGGCGTAATTTCTATAGAAAAATGTTGACATTGGGAGTATTGGAACGGGCAGACGGAAAGCAAAGTGCGTGGTTGATGAAATCCAAAGGGCTGAAAGTAAGCGAGAAAATCGACCAAAGCAAATCCGGAGAAGCCAAAAGGAGCATTCCATCGAGAATACCGTATTTGTATTTCTTCAATAGAGACAAGTACAATCAATTAAAGAAGAAAGGAAACGGCTTCAGATTGGAGTTCTAAAAGAAAAGTTTTAATTTTGTCATGATAAGAGGGTATTCCTTTGTGGGTACTCTCTATTTTTGTACCTTTGTAAAAAATCTGAAAGAACCATGAATTTGAGCGTCTTTATTCCGTGTTGTGTGGATCAGTTCAGCCCGAATACGGCTTTCAATCTGATAAAATTGCTGGAAAGTTTGGGGCATACGGTGAACTACGAACCCGAACAGACATGCTGCGGCAGGGTCTTATACGACAATGGTAATTGGGACGAAGCAAAAGCAATAGGCGAAAAATTCATAAACGATTTCAGAAATGCGGAACTCATTGTGAGTTGTTCCACTTCCTGCGTAGGGTATGTGAAGAACAACTTCGGCAAACTCTTTTTCAATACCACGAATCACAACTCATATAAATCGCTTCGGGATAAGATAATGGATATAAGCGAATTTCTTGTCTCCGTCGAACGGAAAACGGATTTGGGAGCGGAATTTCCGCACAGGGTTTGCCTGCATTCGAATTGCCATGGTTTGAATGAATACAATGTGGAGGAAGAAACGAAGTTGCTATTGCAGAACGTGAAAGGATTGGAATTGACCAATGACAAAACGGATAACTTTTGTTGCGGCTTCGGAGGCACGTTCAGTATATACAATGAACCTGTCAGCACCGCCTTGGTAAAGAAAAAAGTAGAGAAAGCACTTGACGAAGGGGCGGAATATATAGTCAGCAACGACCAATCCTGTCTCCTGCATCTGCAATCTTATATCGACAAACATCAAGTCAAATTGAAAACCATACATTTGGTGGATTTATTGATGTATAACAAATAGGAAATGGAGGAAATCACTCATATATGGGGGCATAATCGTCCGTTCAATGCTTACTCCAATCATTACAGGAAACTCTTCGGAACAAGACTGCAAAAACTCAGCATAGATGCAGG
>OCQZ01000675.1_pt1 | contig 10255 bp, 11 predicted proteins | sample 1538921 | NCBI WGS metagenome assembly OCQZ01 (sample SAMN03418269, study PRJEB22391) | human gut metagenome | biome: human-gut; feature: organic feature; material: feces | host: Homo sapiens | place: Tanzania | collected 2013-01 | reverse complement strand
ATTCCTGACGGTAATTCATTGCTTATCCTCCTGTTCCGGAATTTCATCGATGGGGCGGATCAGATTCTTTGCGTCCTCGAGCATGGACGCGGGGACGTACAGCTCCGTGCCGTGCCCGGGCGTGCCGAGCACCACCTTGCCGAAGGCGCCGTCGCCCTCGTATCTGCGCAGCACGGGGATATCGTAGGCGCGGAGCATGGAGCAAAGCATATCCGTCTCCGCGTTTGTGTCCATCACGAGCGTTAAGAACGCGGGCTGCTCGTACTTGCCGTCGGCAGTCTTCGGCCAGCGCTCGGAAAGGTCATGTTCTGCCTTGCCCCAGGTGAGCTTCACTTCGTCCGACATGGGCGGTTCCTCCTTTTTTCAGGTGCGTTTCATTATTTGTGGTATTTGGTCCCCGCCTCGATCTGATAGGCGCGGTAAACCTGCTCGAGCAGCATCACGCGCGCCAGATGGTGCGGGAAGGTCATCGGCGACATCGAAAGGCGCAGGTCGGCCTTTTTCTTAAGATCCTCGTCAAGGCCGAAGCTTGAGCCGATCAAAAATGTCAGCTGCGAGGCCCCGCGCGCGGCGAGCTGCTGCATCTTCTGCGAAAGCGCCACGCTGCTCATCTCCTGACCCTCGATGCACATGGCGATGAGCGCGCCGCCCTTCGGGAGCTTCTGCTCGACCAGCGCGGCCTCCTTTTTGAGCGCCTGACGGATCTCCGCCTCGCTCGGCTCGTCGCCGAGACGCTGCTCGGGAAGCTCCAAAAGCTCGAGCTTACAATAGCGCGAGAGGCGTTTTTCGTATTCCTTCACGGCCTGCTCGTAGAAGGCCTCCTTCAGTTTTCCGACGCAAAGGACGGTGATCTTCTGCATATGTGTACCTCGCTGATGGTGTCGCGCGGCGCGGCGGCGAGCCGGACGCTCAGCCCCCTTGCCTGCAAGGCCCGTCCCACGGCGTATTCCGCAAGATCGGGCGTGTTGTTCTCGCCGCTCAAGTGCGCGAGCAGAATGTCGCTCGTGCCGGCGCGGACGCATTCAACGGCGAATTCCGCCGCCGCCTCGTTGGACAGGTGTCCGTACTCGCCGAGGATGCGCCGCTTGAGCGGATAGGGGTAGGGGCCGGTCGTGAGCAGTTCAACATCGTGGTTGGCCTCGAGCAGCAGCGTGTCCGCGCCGAGGGCGAGGTCGTGCGCCTCATCGGTGATGCAGCCGGTGTCGGTCAGCACGGCGAGCGAGCCGTCGCCGCTCTCGATGCGGTAGCCCACGCTCTCGCGCGCATCGTGCGAGGTGCGGAAGGGCAGCGCGCGCAGCGAGCCGACGGTGAAGGCATCGCCGGGGGCGAAGGCGTGCACGCGCTCTGCGGGATAGTCGAGCGCGGCGGCCGTACCGCGGCTTGCGTAGAGCGGCACGGCGCACTTTTTTTGCAGCGTGCCGAGGGCGCGCACATGGTCGATGTGCTCGTGCGTGATGAGAATCGCGTCGATGTCCTCCAGCGTGAGGTTGAGCACGGCGAGCGACTGCGTGATGCGGCGGCAGGAAACGCCGACGTCAATGAGAATGTGGGTATCTTCGTGGCAGACGAGCGAGGCGTTGCCCGCGCTCGAGCTGGCGATGGTGTAAAATTCCATGGGTCATTTCCTTCGTTTCAATTCATTGAAATCATACCACAGGCGCGCGCAATAGTCAAAAAGAAAAAGCCCTCTCCGAAAGAGGGCGCGAGGGGAGAAAAACCGCGCTCAGGACGCGGGGAAGGCAAGCCCCGCCATGAAGCCGTTCTCGCCGGTGCAGACAACGTCGCCCGCGGCGACAACGCCCTCGCAGACGTAGAGATCGAGCTGGCAGGACTGCGGGCGGCCGGGGTAATTGGTCACAACATAGGTGTAGCGCGAGAGCGCTTTCCCGCATTGGCGCGTGAGGTCGAAGCCCTGCTCAAGCTGGAGCGTGTTGTAGCTTAGGTACGGCTCTTCAAGCGTTTCGCCCAGCGTGATGCTCAGCGTCTCGATGGGCTGGTCGTTGACGGCCCAGCCGAGGGAGGTGAGGTAGGCGAGGCGCTGCTCGTTCGTTTCGGCGGGGATGGCGGGCGCTTCGGCGCTTTTCCGGCACGCGCGCGGCAGCGCGATGAGCGCGAGCACCAGGAGAAAGACGGCGGCGAGCGCGAAGGCGCGGCGGCGGGAGAGCTTTGCGGTGATGATGAACACGCGAGATCACACCCTTTCTCTCAAAAGCTATTCCACCGGCGGCAAAAGTATGCTACACTGGACGGAAGCAACAGGAAAGGCGGAATGGAGCATGGCAGAGCAGAGACTCGACAAGATCATCGCCTCAACGGGGCGCTATTCGCGCCGCGAGGTCAAGACCCTCGTGCGCGAGGGGCGCGTGCTCGTCGACGGGCGCATCGCCGCGAGCGCGGAGGAAAAATGCGATCCAGAGCGTGCGCGCATCCGCGTGAACGGCGAAGAGATCGGATACCGGGAGCACACCTATGTGATGCTCCACAAGCCCGCGGGCGTGCTGTCGGCGACCGAGGACGGAAGGGGCGAGACCGTGCTCGACCTGCTCGCGCCGGAGTACCGGAAGATCGGCCTTTTCCCCGTCGGGCGGCTCGATAAGGACACCGAGGGATTGCTGCTGCTCACCGACGACGGCGCGCTCGCCCACGACCTGCTCGCGCCGAAAAAGCACGTTGACAAGGTCTACTTCGCCCGCACCGACTGCGCGGCCTTTGTCGCGGGCATCACGCTCGGCGATGGGCTTTCCTGCCTGCCGGCAAAGCTTGAGATCTTAAAGAGCGGCGCGCAGAGCGAGGCGCTTGTCACCGTCTGCGAGGGGAAGTTCCATCAGGTCAAGCGGATGCTCGCCTCGCGCGGAAACCCTGTTATCTACCTCAAGCGCCTTTCCATGGGGCCGCTCACGCTGGACGAGGAGCTGCAAGCGGGCGAATACCGCCTGCTCACGGCGCAGGAGATCGAACGGCTGCGCACCCGCTAGGCAATTTGCCCAAGGGAAAAAAGGAGTTTTAAGTCAAAGGCAAAATATGCCTTTACGAATTGTCCAAAAAAAGTAAATTTTTTTGTGAAAAAAAGAAAGAAGTCCTTGCAAAAGTGAAACAGACCCAGTATAATGTTCCCATATAGTTGACGAAATGCACAAACTTCCATTTTGTTAAGGAGGCACGAATATGTCCGGTAGGATCTTTCAGAACATCGTGTTGCAATTTAAGGAAACGACCGATACGGTCATCGGTGTGATCGACTCGGAGGGGACGGTCATCGCCTGCACCGACCTGCCGGAGATCGGCCAGCGCTGGCCGCAGCTGGTGCAGCCCATCAACGCTGCCGAGGGCGACAGCGTCGTGCTCGAGGGCAAGACCTTCAAGGCGCTCGAGGGCTGGGGCGGTCAGTTCGACTTTGCAGCCTTCACGCGCGGCGAGGATGCCCTCAGCGCCACCGTCTGCCGTATGGCGACCGTCGCGCTCAACACCGCCAAGAGCTATTACGAGGAAAAGCACGACAAGACCTCGTTCGTCAAGAGCATCCTTTCCGACAATATCCTGCTGAGCGACATTTACGTGCGCGCCAAGGAGCTGCACGTGGAGGCCGAGCTCAACCGCGGCGTGTTCGTTGTCCGCCGCGCGGATGAAAAGGGCGAGGCCGTCTCGGTCGAGGCCATCCAGAACATCTTCCCCGACCGCCAGACCAGCTTTGTCCTCTCCATGGGCGAGGACGATGTGGTGCTCGTGCAGCAGCTCGGCGACAATGTCGAGATGTCTGACCTTGAAAAGACCGCTGCGCTCATCGAGGAGACGCTGCGCGTGAACGGCGAGAGCACCGTGATCGTGGGCATCGGCACGGTGACGACGCACCTGCGCGACCTTGCCAAGGCCTATAAGGAAGCACAGATGGCCATCGAGGTCGGCAAGGTCTTCGACACGGAGAAGTACGTCATCAGCTACGAGAACCTCGGCATCGGCCGCCTCATCTACCAGCTGCCGACGACGCTGTGCGAGATGTTCTTACAGGAGGTCTTCAAGAAGAACCCCATCGACGCGCTCGACAAGGAGACGCTCTTTACGATCAACAAGTTCTTCGAGAACAACCTCATCCTCTCGGAAACCGCGCGCAAGCTGTTCGTGCACAGAAATACGCTCGTTTACCGCCTTGAGAAGATCAAGAAGCTCACGGGCCTTGACCTGCGCGAGTTCGACGACGCCATCACCTTCAAGGTCGCGCTCATGGTCAAAAAGTACCTCGCCTCCCGCGGGATCGAGGCGTAAAGCAAAAAAGCTTTCACAAGGGCTGTCCGCCGGACGGCCCTTGTTTTTTGCGCATCGGGGACAAAAAAAGTCGAGAGTTTACATAATTGTCTGTTGCCATCCCGACCTTGCCGCGCTATAATAAAATAAGAAATATGCGGGATCGGGTCCGAGCCTGCCGAAAAATGAGGGACGAAGCATGATACGGCTGAGCAACGTTGAAAAAGAATACGAAAGCGGCACCGCCGCGCTGCGGGGCATCTCCCTGCGCATCGAGGACGGCGAGTTTGTCTTCCTTGTCGGCCCCAGCGGCAGCGGCAAGTCGACGATCATCAAGCTGCTCACCGGCGAGATCACGCCGACCGCGGGGCAGATCGCCGTCAACGGCTTCAGCCTGACGAACATCGCCGAGCGGCAGATCCCGCTGCTGCGGCGCTCCATCGGCATCATCTTTCAGGACTTTCGCCTGATCGAGAAGAAGACGGTCTACGAAAACCTGAGCTTTGCCATGCGCGCCGTGGGCGCGTCGCCGCGCGAGATCAAAAAGCGCATCCCCTATGTGCTGGAGCTTGTCGGTCTTGAGGAAAAGACCGACCGCTACCCCAACGAGATCTCCGGCGGCGAGCAGCAGCGCGTGGCCATCGCGCGCGCGCTCATCAACAACCCCAGCACCATCATCGCCGACGAGCCGACGGGCAACCTGGACCCCGCGCGTTCGCTGGAGATCATGCGCCTTTTGGAGCGCATCAACCAGCTTGGCACGACGATGGTCGTCGTCACGCACGAGAAGGATCTTGTCAACCAGTTCAAAAAGCGCGTCATCACGCTCGATCAGGGGCGCATCATGAGCGATGGCGACGGCGTCGGCTACAATGCGAGGTAAGGCTATGCGCAAACACGATTTTACTTACTTTTTCGGCGAGGGCGTGCGCAATATGTTTTCGCACGGCTTCATGTCGTTTGCGGCGGTGGGCATCACGGTGGCCTGCCTTGTGGTCATGGGCACATTTTCGCTCGTGGCCTACAACGCGCAGGTCCAGCTCCAGCAGCTGGAAAGCGAGTATGAGATCCTGGCCTTTGTGGACGAGAGCTTCGACGAGGCGCAGACAAAAGCCGTCGGGCGCGCCATCGAGCAGCGCGAGAACGTGAAAAGCTGCGTCTTTATCAGCAAGGAAGAGGCAATCGAATCGTTTGAGGAAAAGTACGAGGGCGACGAGCTCTTCCAGAACCTTGACCCCGAGATCCTGCGCGACCGCTACGCCGTATTTGTCTACGACCTGAACGACGCCGGGGAGACCGCGCAGGACCTGCTCAACAATGTGCCGGGCGTTGCCAAGGTCCGCGTGGACGAGGACATCGCCGGCGGCTTCATCGCGCTGCGAAATGTCGCGGGCGTTGTGTGCATCGCGCTCATCACAATTTTGCTGCTCGTGTCGATCTTCATCATCTCCAACACCATCAAGCTCACGACCTTTGACCGCCGCGACGAGATCGCCATCATGAAGATGGTGGGCGCGACGAACGGCTTCATCCGCTGGCCCTTTGTCTACGAGGGCTTTATGATCGGCCTTCTCAGCGCGGTGCTGGGCTTCGGCTTCCAGTGGCTGCTCTACGAGTCGGTCGCCAAGAGCCTGATGATGTCCGACCGGCTCCAGCTTCTGACCATCGTGGACTTTACGTCCATCTGGCAGCCCGTCGCCGCCATCTTTGCCGCCGCCGGTATCCTCATCGGCGTGGGCGGCAGCCTGACCGCCATCCGCAAGTTCCTGCACGTGTAAGGAGACGCATATGAAAAAAGGCATCTTACGCACGCTCCTCGTCCTCGCCGTCGTCTGCGCGCTGACGATTTGCGATTTGGCGCCCTTTTCCATGGTGCAGGACGCTTCCGCCGTCACGCAGGCGGAGATCGACAAGCTCAAGGATGAGCTCAGCGGCATGAACGCGGAGAAGTCGCAGCTGCAAAAGGAGCTCAAGTCCATCCAGAGCGACAAGAATACCGCGCTTGCACAGAAGGAGAACATCGACAAGCAGATCAACCTTCTCCAGTCTGAGATCCGCAGCGTAGAAAAGCTGATCGCCGAATACGAATCGCTCATCGAGCAGACCGAGCAGGAGATCCGCGAGAACGAAGCGGAAGAGGCGCGCCAGTACGAAAAGTTCTGCGCGCGCGTGCGCGCGATGGAAGAGCGCGGCACGATCTCCTACTGGTCGGTGCTGTTCGACGCGGCGAGCTTTTCCGACCTTCTCAGCGCCATGGACTTCATCAGTGAGATCATGGACAGCGACCAGAAGGTCATCGACGATCTGCGGAACCTGCGCGAGCAGATCGAGCAGAAGAAGGCGGGGCTTGAGGCCTCGCTTGCCGAGCAGCAGAGCGCCAAGGAGACGCTCGTTGCCAAAAAGAGCGAGCTGAGCACCCAGCGTGCGGCGGCGGAAAAGGTCCTTGCCGACCTCAAGGCCAACGAAGCGCAGTACAAGAAGGTCATTGCCGAGCAGGACGCGGCGATGGAGCGCCAGCAGGCCGAGATCGTCCGTCTCTCGCGCGAGCTTGCCGCCAAGAACGGCGACACCACCGCAACGCTGGGCGGCTACATCTGGCCCTGCTCGAGCAGGTACATCACCTCGCCCCTCGGCGCGCGCTACACGGGCATCGCGGGCGCGTCGACAAATCACGCGGGCATCGACATCGGCCGCGTGGGCTACACGACGCAGGTCGTCGCCGCCAAGGCGGGCACGGTCATCATCTCGGCCTACAACAAGTACCGCGGCAACTACGTTGTCGTCAGCCACGGCAGCGGCAACACCACGACCTATCAGCACCTCTCCTCCCGCTCGGTCAGCGTGGGCGCATATGTTGCGCAGGGTCAGGTCGTCGGCATCACCGGCACGACCGGCATCAGCAGCGGCCCGCACCTGCACTTCGAGATCACCGAAAACGGCAAGATCGTCAACCCGCTCAACTACCTTACCAACTACATCAAGGGCTGGTAAACGCATAAGCCATCCGCTCCCCGCCATACACTGGTGGGGAGCGTTTTTTTGCGGGGAGGGAAGGCTTTGACGGGGCTTGTCAGCTATCGGGAGGCGGGAGAAAAGAACGGCGTGCGCACGCTCTGCGGTGCGCGCTTTTGCGCGGTTTTCGTTTCGCGCGGGGGAGGGATGGCGGCGCGGATTTCGGCAAGACGTGCGGCAAAGTATCTCAAAGCGCGCGGCGCGCGTCAGGCGGTCTTCCCGAAGGACTATCCGCACGCGGACATCTTTGCGCGCTTTGGCGTCCTGCCGCCCTCCGAGCGGGCGCTGCGGCAGGTGAAGGCGGCGGAGATCATCCGCTGCGCGATGGAGAAGCTGGGACTTGCGAAAGAGGGGGCGCGCATCGCGCTCATCGCCGCCTCGCCGTCTGCCGCGCTGGAGAGCGCGGCCTTTGCGCTTTCGCGGGAGGTGCGCTACCTTTCGCTCTGCGCGCCGGGGGATGAGCGCATCGCCCGCGCGCTCCGCTGGGACTGCGGCGCGGGCGTTTCCGTCGGCACAACGGAGGGAGCGGACCTTGCCGCGGTCTTCTCCGGCGGCGCGGCGCGCTGCCGCTGCCCGGTGCTGGCGCTTGAAGACATGGCGCTCGCCGTGCGCTATGAGGCGGACGGACTCCCCGCCGCGGCGGAGAAGTGGGAGAAAAATGCGCTTCTCTGCGCGCTGCACGCGGCAGGCATGCTGGATGCCGCGTCGATTTTCGTCAAAGATGTGGCGTTTCCCGACAAAACGGGGGAAAACGGAAACTTACCTTGACAAGACGGGGAGAAATTACTATAATTGTTTCGCTAAAATGGTATTCGTGTGCGCGCCGCACTTTTTTCGTCGGCGCGAAAGAAAGGAACGATCTCAATATGAAAAAAGAGTACAAGATGAGTGCGGAGCGTAAGGAAGAGCTGCAAAACGAGCTGACCTACCTCAAAACCGTGCGCGAACAGGAAGTGGCGGAGCTGATCAAGGAGGCCCGCGGCTTCGGCGACCTGAGCGAGAACAGCGAGTATGACGAAGCGAAGAACGAGCAGGGCAAGCTGTACTCCCGCATCGCCGAGATCGAGGATATCCTGCTCCACGCCGTCATCGTCGACGAGAGCGACGCAGGCACCAACGCCGTCGGCATCGGCTGCCGCGTGACGGTCGCGGACGTGAAGACCGGCCGCGAGATGCCCGAGTACAAGGTCGTCGGCTCGCAGGAGGCGGACCCCATGCACCGCGCCATCTCCGAGGATTCCCCCTTCGGCAAGGCGCTCATGGGCGCGAAGGAGGGCGACGAGGTCAGCGTGGACGCGCCCGTCGGCACCATCCTCTACCGCATTGTCAAGATCGAACGCTGATAAGAGATTCATATATAGGAGTTAGAAAAAATGGCTGAAGAAAGAAACCAGAACACCGCGGCTGCCGAGCAGGACCTCAGCGAGATCCTTCAGGTCCGCCGCGACAAGCTCGCGGCGCTCCGCGCCGAGGGCCGCGATCCCTTCCAGGAGACCCGGTTCGATGTGACGCATCACGCGCAGGACATCAAGGACAACTTTGACGCGCTCGAGGGCAGCGAGGTCCGCGTGGCCGGCCGCCTGATGAGCAAGCGCGGCATGGGCAAGGTCAGCTTCTGCGATTTGCAGGACAAGTCCGGCCGCATCCAGCTCTACGCCCGCAAGGACGAGATGGACGAAGAGGAATATAACCGCTTCAAGAAGTATGACATCGGCGATATCGTCGGCGTCGAGGGCGAGGTGTTCCGCACCCAGCGCGGCGAGATGAGCGTGCGCGCCAGGAAGATCACGCTGCTCAGTAAGTCCCTGCGCCCGCTGCCGGAGAAGTACCACGGTCTCACCGACAAGGAAGCGCGCTATCGCCAGCGCTATGTCGACCTCATCATCAACCCCGAGTCCAAGCGCAACTTCGAGATCCGCTCGAAGTTTGTCGCATTCCTGCGCCGCTACCTCGACTCCCTCGGCTTCATGGAGGTCGAGACGCCGGTTTTGAGCCCCATCGCCGGCGGCGCGAACGCGCGCCCCTTCATCACGCACCACAATTCCCTCGATATCGATATGTATATGCGCATCGCGACCGAGCTGCACCTGAAGCGCCTGATCGTCGGCGGTATGGAGCGCGTGTACGAGGTTGGCCGCATCTTCCGCAACGAGGGTATGGACACCAAGCACAACCCCGAGTTCACCACCTGCGAGCTCTATCAGGCCTACACGAACCTTGACGGCATGATGGACATCCTTGAGGGCATCCTCACGGGCGCGGCGAAGGAGATCCTCGGCACCTATCAGATCCAGTGGCTCGGCCACGACATTGACCTTACCCCCGCGTGGCCGCGCATCCCGATGGCGGAGGCCGTCAAGAACGTGACCGGCGCGGACTTCATGGCCATCGAGGGCGATGCAAAGGCCGCCGTCGCGCTCGCCAGGAGCGTCGGCGTCGACATGGACGGCGTGGACAAGACCTGGGGCAACGCCCTGTACGAGACCTTCGACCAGAAGGTTGAGGAAACGCTCATCCAGCCGACCTTCATCACGATGTACCCCGTCGAGGTCAGCCCCCTTGCCAAGCGCAGCCCGTCTGACCCGTACCTCACCGAGCGCTACGAGATGTTCGTCTGCGGCTGCGAGATGGGCAACGCCTTCACCGAGCTCAACGACCCGATGGATCAGTACGAGCGCTTCAAGGCGCAGGTCGAAAAGCGCGCCAACGGCGATGAAGAGGCCGACATGATGGATGAAGATTACGTCATGGCCCTCGAGTACGGTCTGCCCCCCACGGGCGGTCTGGGCTTCGGCATCGACCGCTGCGCGATGATGCTCTGCGGCACCGATTCCATCCGCGACGTGATCCTCTTCCCGACGATGAAGCCGCTCGATATGCCCAAGAAGAGCGAAAAGGGCGAGGAAGAAAGCGCCGAGAGCGCTCCCGCCGCCGCGAAGACGAGCAGCGTGACCGGCTTTGTCAAGCCCAAGGGCGCGCACGCTGCCGACGAGGTCGACAAGGT
>OCQZ01000668.1_pt1 | contig 10316 bp, 10 predicted proteins | sample 1538921 | NCBI WGS metagenome assembly OCQZ01 (sample SAMN03418269, study PRJEB22391) | human gut metagenome | biome: human-gut; feature: organic feature; material: feces | host: Homo sapiens | place: Tanzania | collected 2013-01 | reverse complement strand
TAAACTGTACCCAAGAAAATGGACACGAGATTTTGACCCATGGCCCCGTTCGGCGGACACGCATTTGACCCATAGGTTCAGAAGCGCCGCACCTGTGTTATGATAGAACTATAGGGTTGAGCAAAACTCCGATTTGCTCATAATGCTATACAATAAATAGTACTATCCAGCTCATTTGAGCTCTATATATTGTGACTCAACTTTGCAAAACTCGTGTTTTGCTCAACCCTAATAGAACTACCGAACGGAGGTGCTGTATGGGCACGAAGAAGAAATTCACACCAGAGGAACTGAAGCATCTGCAGGCAAACCCCTACACGCTGCGGGTGACGGCAGACAGCATATCCTACACCCTCGCTTTCAAGGAGGCGTTCTGGGCGCTCAGTCTCCAGGGCTACACCGGCACAGCCGCCTTCCGCAAGCTGGGCTATAACACGGAAGTTCTGGGTTTCGAGCGGATCCACAATACTACAAAGCGCATCCGGCGGGCGGCCAAGTCGCCGGAGGGACTTTGCGAGTGCACCAGGGGCGGAGTGCGTATACCAGGCGGCGGGAACAACCAGACAGAGGGGGCGTCCGCCCCGTCTGACGAAGCCGCCAGACGCATGAAACGGGAGATTTTGTGTCTCCAGCAGCAGATGGCGTTCTTAAAAAAAGTCATGCGGCTGCACGGCAAACCGGGAGAATAGCCATGGACAGCGCCGGAGAGAGCTTTGAGGCCATTCGCGCCGCGTTGACGGCTCGGAACAACATCCTCACCGTGAATGACCTGTGCGAATTGGCAGGTGTCTCCCGCTCCGGCTACTACAACTGGGTGCGTTCTGATAAAAACAGAGCGCTTCGGGAGGCGAAGGACCGGGCGGCATTCGAACAGATCCTGGAGGCATACCGGTTCCGGGGCTACGCAAAGGGCGTTCGCGGCATTCATATGCGGCTTTTGCACATGGGTATCCGAATGAACGTGAAGAAGATCCGCCGCCTGATGCGGAAATACAAGCTCACCTGCCCCATCCGAAAGCCGAATCCCTACCGCAGATTGCAGCGATCCATCCGAATGGGCAGCGCCGCGGAGAATTTGGTCAACCGGGAATTCGAGTCTCATGGGCCGAGAGCCATCCTCCTGACGGACATCACATACATCCCGCTCTGCGGCAGATTCTGCTACCTCTCCACGATTCTGGACGCCTGCACAAAGCAGGTCCTGGCCTATGCGATGAGCGAATCGCTGGAAGTGGATTTTGTTTTGGAAACGGTCCAGCTGCTGGTAAAGCACCATGGGATCTCGCTGAGCAAGGAGACCGTGATCCACAGCGACCAGGGGACCCACTACACCAGTCTGAAGTTCATCCAGCTGGTGGAGAACAGCGCACTGCGGCGGTCCATGTCCCGCAGAGGGAACTGCTGGGACAACGCGCCCCAAGAGAGCTTCTTCGGGCACATGAAGGACGAACTGGCCAGTGAGATCCCGGGGTGGACGTCTTTTGAGGCCGCCAAAGCCTCCATTGACCGCTGGATGGATTACTACAACAACGACCGCTGCCAGTGGGATCTGGCGAAGCTATCCCCTAACGAATATTACCACTACATCACCACAGGTGAGTACCCCGCCGGTATGCTGCCGCTATGGGTCAAATGAAAATGTCCTTGACTTGGGGAGCACTTTACTTGGTCACATTGTGGATGTATTGGTCCATTCTGTTTGCGCTTTCATGCTTCATGCTGCTTGTGGCATGGGCATACACATCAAGCGTGAATGCTGCTGTTTGGTGTCCAAGGTTTTCCTGTACAGTTTTGATGTCATCGACTGTTAACGGCGTAGGTGTGGCGAAGATCATGGAACCTTGTCGCATCAAGGTGAAGGCGGCGCATGACTTTTTTGAATGCAAGATAGACCGTTTGATTGCAGAGGTAACGGCCTGTTTCTGTGGTGAATACAAGATTGTCTGAGTTCTCCCAGCCATCTTTCAACCGTGCTGCCCATCGCTGCTGCCGGATCTGCTGTTTTTTAAGTGCATCCATCACACCGTCTGCCGCTTCGATGAGGCGGGGACGGTCGTTTTTTAGACTGCTGAAGCAATACTCGCAAGTGCCTTTTTTCTTGCCGTGCTGTTCGTTTATCAGCAGTGTGTGTTTTTCAAAATTCACACAGTCCCAAGTCAAACCAAGCACTTCTCCTTGCCGCAGCCCCGTGAAAACGGTGACGAAGTACACCAGTTCGTAGGTATCTCCGCGGATTGAGAGGGGAACAGCCCCGACATAGGGAATGATATTTAGCCGTACATGATCTTAATAATCTTGCGAGTGGCGGGCTTTACGTTGCCGATGTATTCTTCTATTGCAGGTCAAACCAGAAAGAGTAACACACAACATGTGATTCAGAAGACAGCAACCAAACTTGATAAGAGAGGGCCGGATCAGTTGATCCGATCCTCTCTTTGAGTAAGGAAAAAGCGTATGAAAGTGAAAAGCCAATTTTTGATGGCCTTGCCCTGTGCGACGAGCTCGTCGATGTACTCGTCGATGCGGCGCAGGCCCTCTTCCAGCTCGTGGGCGTGGGAGAGCGTGATGCGGAAGGTGTGAGGGATGTAGAAGCAGTCGCCGTGGCAGACGAGCACGCCCTTCTGGTCGAGCAGATTGTCGCAGAACTTTTCGGCGGGTACGTTGAGATCGTAGTGAACAAGATATGTTGTACCGTGCGCGTCGGCGTACTGGTGGAGATACGGATTTTTCTCGATCCACTTGTCGATGACGACCTTGTTGGCGTTCACGATCCTGCGGGAGCGCTCGAAGATCTTGTCGACGTGCTCAAGCGCGATGGCGAAGATCCATTCGTCAAACACGCCGCCGCAGATGGAGTCGTAGGAGCGCCAGTTGAAGAGCCGCTTACGCGTCTTGGCATCATGGCAGACGATCCAGCCGACGCGCGTTCCGGCCATGGAGTAGATCTTGGACGAACTGGCCGTAACGATGGCCTTGTCGTAGAGGTCGGCGAACGAGGGCATATATTCCTCGTCCAGACCGCGGTACATCTCGTCGCAGATGATCCAGGCGTCCACGCTTTTGGCGATCTCCACGAGCTCCCGCATTTCCTCAAGCGACAGAACGCTGCCGGTGGGGTTGTTGGGGTTGGTGAAGAGGATCGCCTTGGTGTTCTTGTCCGCTGCCGCGCGGACTTCGGACAGATCGAGCTTGTAGCCGTCCTTGATCTTCAGGTCGACCTCGCGCAGCTCTGCGCCGATGGAGCGGGGGATGGAGTAGAACTGCTGGTAGTTCGGCATGATGGAGATGATGTTGTCTGTGCTTTCGATGAGCGCGTAGCAGACAGTCGCGTTTGCGCCGGTGCCGCCGTGGCAGAGGATAACCTCGTCAGGCTCGACATTTTTGTAGAGCTTGGAGAGCGCTTTGCGCGTGCGGGGCGTGCCCTCGAAGCGGGGATAGCCGAGATTCATGTGCTTGAGTTCTTCAAAGAAGTTCTCCATGCTCTCGCCTGTGAGGTCGAAAAGCTCTTCGACCGTCATCGGCAACACGCAGCTGCCGCCGAGATAGTACTTGTTTTTCTCGCTGTCGCAGGCGGGATTTAGCCAGTTTTCCAGCGTAAAATCGTCAATTCTCATCGCAATTCTCCTTATAATTCGATGGTGTGCGCGGGATCATCGCCGGCCTCTTCCACGACCTTTTTCGCAACGGCGAGGTCGAGCAGCGCAAGCCCCGTCGCATCGAAGACGGTGATCTCGTCGGCGCTCGTGCGGCCCTTCTTCGCGCCGAGCAGCACCTCGCCGATCTGCCCAGAGATGTGCTCGCGCGTCATGTAGCCGCCCTTGACGGCAAGCTCGCATTCGCCCGCGTTCACGCACTGGTCGACATCGTCGACATAGACGACCGCATCGCGCAGGATCGCGGGATCGACCTCTTCCTTGCCGGGCATGTCCGCACCAATGCAGCTGAGGTGCGTGCCGGGCTTGACCCAGTCGCGCGAGATGATCGGCTTTGTCGCGCGGGTGATGGTGATGATAATATCCGCTTTGCCGACGCTTTCCGCAAGGTCAGAGACGGGGATAAACTGCACGCCGCTTGCGTCAAGGCTGAACATCTCCTGCATCCGCTGCGGACAGGCGGCGGCGTAGGGCTTGGCGGCGTCAAGGTTCATCGGCTCAGCGCAGTAGACGGTCTTGATGTTTTTCATCGCGGTCAGCGCTGCACCGATCATAAAGAGGGACTGACGCCCCGTGCCGAGCACGAGCAGCGTGTCAGACTCCGGACGAGCCAGCGCGCGGGCGCTGACCGCTGCCGCCGCGCCGGTGCGCATCGAGGTGATGAACGAGGCGTCCATGATGCCCTTGGGAAGGCCGGTTGTACCGTCCATTGCGACGAGAATACCGCTGAACGGCGGAAGCCCGTGCTTTTCATTTTCGGGGAAGGTGGCGAGGAGCTTGGCTCCGTAGACCTCGCTGCCGCGGTCATAGCCGGAGCGAATATCCATCACCGCGCCGCGGTCTTCAAAATGGTGCGTGACGGTCGGCCAAACAACGGTCTTGCCCTCGGCCTTGGACGTGTAGACGCCCTCGACAACGTCGAGCACATCGGCCATTTTCAAGCGCTGTTCCAGCGCAGCGCGGTCAAAGAAACTGACTTTCATTATTGCTGTCTCCTGTTATAGTATTGGTTTAGAAATCACTGTTTTCGACATCAGGCGAGCAGGTCGCGGATGACGCTGCGCAGGATATCAGGCATGGTCTCGAAGCTGTATGTCTTTTCAAGACGCTCGGTGTACTTGTGCGCATCGTAGCCGTAGGTGCCGATCATTGAGACGGGGATTTTGAGCTTTTTGAGCGCATCGAGCGGAAGCTGATACAGTGTTCCGAAGCCGGGCGTATTCTGCGAAACGGCGCTGAGTGCTTCGGGATCGTCGGGCGCTGCAGCGTAGCTCAGATCAGAGATACAGGGGAAGAAATTCCGCCGCTTCATCCGGTAACCGCTGCCTTCCTGCTCCATGGCGTGTTCCACCGCGGAGAGGAGCCTGCGCTCCTTTTCGCTTGCTCCGGTCGCGTGGATGTGCGGATAGTACGGCGGCGTGAAGTAAACGATAATCACGGGGTTCTGGTCGCTCCACAGGCCGTGGACGAATTCAACCAGCTTTGTCGTCCGCGCGCAGGTGTCGAGAGAGCTGTCGGCGAGCCATTCAGCGCATTTTTTCTGGATCAGACGGTCAAGCGCTTCACCCTGCTCGGCACGCACGGCTTCGTAAAGCGCCTGATAGGGGAGTACTCTTGCCTTCCAGGGCAGCGGTTCGAAGGTGCGGCCGATGTGTGCGCAGAACGCCTTGTAGCGCTCATTGAGCATGACAAGCGCGGCCTCAAAACACTCCTGCGCGGCCTTGACCATGCGCGCAAGGATGGCATTCGGTTCGCTGTAATGCGTGACATAGTTGAAAAATACGATGCTCGACTTGGCAATCTGCGTGGAATATTCCGTCTTCTGGTCGCGCAGCTGGAGACTCACGGGAGGAAGCGTCGCTTCATCGCCCGTCACGTCGCAGAACTCGGGGTTCATGTCGATCTTTTCCGTCAGCGCGGCGGCGAGAAGATTCGGGTCGAGCCCCTTGAAAGCCTCGCCCGCATGCGTCTCTTTGCCAACGACGTAGAATGTCGGCATGATCTTGCCAACGGTGCCGGTGTAAAGATAGCGGTTGGGGTCACCCTCGTATTCCGCCGTCATGCAGTCGGTATCCAGCAGGGCAAGGAAGTCGAGCCCCTCTTCGCGCTGCAGCCGCTCGAGCTCCGGCACGAAACGGAGCATTCCGCGGGAGTTGCACTCCTCGTCGCACACGGCGCCGAAGAGAATGTTGCCTTCAAGCTCGGACACCTGACCGGCGAGCTCTTCGAGCAGCTCGATGAGCACGGCGTCGCCGGACTTCATGTCGAAAGCGCCGCGACCAAAGAGATAGTCGCCCGATTCAAGATCGGCACGGACGTTTTCGGGGAGCTCCAGTGCGCGGAGCTTTTCGCGCAGCAGATCGGGCTGATTGGCATAGGGGGTGCAGGACCAGGCGTGATACTCGCCCAGCTTCATGATGGAGTCGCACAGCTTCATCTGGTTCTCGGCGTACTCCTTGTCGTAGCCCATCTCCTCCCAGGTGTCGAAGGGGATGGAGGCGGGGTCCTGGGTGGTGGGAACGCAGCACTTGCCGCCCATGCAGGCAAGCTTGCCCAGGTAGTCCCGGCCGGCAATGTGCAAAGAGCCGAAACCGTAGTCGGAGATGCCGACCGTATCGAAGTGGCCGATGGTCACAACGGTCTTGCTGCTGGGACGCTTTTCCCCGCGCATCAGGGCGAGGATGCTGATGCGTCCCCACGGGTCGCCCTCGATCGGAAGGCGGCGCAGGTTTTCCGGATGCGCTTGAAAATAGGGGTTTTCCGCAAGCATTGCGTAGATGATATCGCCCATTCGGGCTTCGCCCGCTGTTTCACTCACGCTGAAGCAGTTTGTCAGCTGGCGGGTGATCTGTTCGATCCGCGCGCTGCGTTTTTCTTTGTTGTTCATAAAGGGCCTTTCCTAAAAAATAAGATACTTAATCCTTTTTGCTCTCAGCGGTACCCATGACGCGGTTCTTCTCCGCGATCAGGTCGCTGTAGTGCTCGTTTGTGATTTCGTGCCAGAGCTCGGCGTTTTTAATGCCGCAGTCCTCGGGGACGAACACAGGGTCGAGACCGAGTTTCTTCTGCTTTTCAAAGTCCTTGAGCAGAGCTGCAACGGGCTTGACCAGGAACAGAAGACCCAGCAGGTTGAATCATGCGATAAGACCGCCGCCGACGTCGGCGATGAAAGCGGAGCCAAAGCCAGGGAAGACAGTGTCGATTGCCGCCTGGGTGTAGCCGGTGCCGGCCTCAATGCCGGGAAGGGCCTCCACAAGTGCGTTGCCCGCGCCGTCAACGATATTGTAGCAGCCGGTGCAGAGGATCATCAGACCGGTGGCGGTGCAGACGACGAGCGTGTCGATGCAAACGGAGAACGCCTGAGCGAGACCCTGCTTGACGGGGTGAGAGACCTCAGCCGCAGAGGAGGCCTGCGCGCCGGAACCCTGACCGGCTTCGGACGAGTAGACACCGCGCTTTACGCCCCACATGATGGTCGAGCCGAAGATTGCACCGAGCGCAGCTTCCTTATTGAAGGCACAGCGGAAGATGAGGCCGAACATGGCGGGAACTCTCGTGATATTTGCCCCCAGAATGATGACCATCAGCACAATATACACACCGGCCATGAACGGAACGACGTAGCTGGCGAACGAGCCGATGCGCTTGCCGCGCCCAGCAGCGCGTAGACCCACATCCAGAACAGCGCGCCGGGGCCACCGTAGAAGATCGCGGTGGCAACGCCTGCAATATTGCCGACGCCGACGCGGCCGCCGAGCGCCATGGCGAAGCCCTGGAACGAAGAAATACCGTTTTCGGACGAGCTGCCTTTCGTCAGGTAGTGGACCATGCTTTTGAATAAACGAATCTACGGAAATTTCAGAACGACAGAGTAAATGATCGCAACGCCGAGGCACAGCACGATCATAATTGGTCCCCATAGATAACCGTTGAGCGTGTTGACGAGTGTGTTGATAAAATCTGACATGGAATTTCTCCTCCAATTATATAGTTGAAAGTGCTATAGAAATTCTGTGTTTATGCTCTGGCTTTGCATAGGCTGCCTATGGCTTATTTTTAACTGTTTTTTTACAATAAAGCAAGCAAAAAAATTTGTTTTTTCAAACACGAAAAAACTCACATCGCGTTACGAATAAACAAATAAAAAATCTTGCTTTTTTGTAAATAGTGCTGATATAATAAAAGAAAATTCTCAATAGTTGCCAAGGATTGCTTTTTGAATGAGGGATGACGGCTTTTTATGCATGACCTCACTTTTGCGATTGACTGTAAAAAAACACAATATAAGTTGGAACAGATTGTTGATTTTTACAAATGATGAGGTGCTTTTATGTCGATATCCCTAAATGAACTGCTGCACTACGACTATTTTAAGAGTCTTGAACTGATCGCAGGGGCAGGGGGGTGCTCCCGGCAGGTCCTTGGGTGCAGCATTCTGGACTACGAGATGGACCGCAGCTTGAATCAGAAATATGCCAACTTGAACTTTTTGCCAGAGCGGATGGTTGTGTCATCGCTGCTGTTCGCCAAGAATGCACCGTTTATGATCCGCGATGCGGTAAAATATCTGATTTCCAAGGACGCAAGCGCGCTGGTCATCAAAAATGTGTTCCGCCTGCCGATCCACGAGTCCATTCTCCGTTATGCGGATTCCAAGAATTTTCCGATTTTCCTGATGGATGATACACATATGTTTTTCGAGGATTTCATTATGCAGGTCGGCCGATGTGTCGAGATCGCGGAAAGTACGGAAATGGCCTCGCGGGAGATCAACGCGCTTTTGTATCAAAATTTAAACACTGGTGAGAAAAAAGCGCGTATCCACAGAATTTTTCCGATTTTCTATGACCAGTATGCGATCGCTTGCTTTGACACCGAGCATTCCACTGTTGCTGAGGACTATCCGTCGCAGGCATCGGCAGCGCTGAAAAATATCCCGTCGAACAGCCTTGCCAAAAGTGTCCTGCGCTATGACAAGGGCTTTTTCCTGTTCCTTTCCGGGGCATCGATCAAGGAGAATGAGTTGAACGCCTGCATCGCCCTGTTATCTGAGCGCTTTCCGGAGAGCAGTGTCGGCGTAAGCGGCATTCACTTCCGAATGGAGGACGCTGACAAGGCATTGCGCGAAGCGATATATGCCGCACGTGTCCACAAACTCAACCGGAAAACACTGAATAATCCGTCGCTGTATCAGGTTTATTCCGGTATTGAGATCTATCGCGTGCTCCTTCCGTTGATCGACAATGAGGAGCTCCAGCAATACTCTCTCGGCCTTCTTGATCCTGTTCTCGAGTTCGATGCAGAGAACCGGGGCAGTTTGCTCGAAACGCTGCTGGGATTTGTTCAATGCAGCGGCAATTTGCACGAGCTGTCCGCTCGCTCCGGTCAGCATGAAAACACGCTCCGCTACCGTCTGGATAAGATCGCCGCGCTGACAGGCCTGAATTACCGCAAGATGAGCGATTATGAACAGCTCGCTCTCGCCGCGCGTGTTTACCTTTTGGTGAACGATTAAAAATATTCGAATCTTCGTTTGAAGGGGAGCAGTGAGCTGCTCGGCGTATGAGTATCAGAGAAGCAGTTTGTTCAGTATTGCAAAAAAGATCATCAAATTTGAAGAGAATCTGTTGTTCATCGTTTCATCAGACGCGCTTTCGCAGGACTGCGGAAATAACTCTTTTCCGCTATTTTTGATCTGTTCAGCGGCGGCGGACAGCGCGAACCGCGCCCAGGTGTCAGCGCGCCACACTGCTATATCGCAGAATTTCGTGAGACGATTTTGGAGGGCAACTATGCTGCAAGCTGCCGAAGCTCCAGATAGGAGAGTATCGTATGCTACGATGAGATCTGTGCCTATCAGCTTTTGCTTCCATTATGTAATCGTCCTTTCGTGAGCCTGAATTTGACCTTTATTTTGACCCTTTAGCGGGTCATCTTCTATAAAACAATCGGACTGACTGGTACAGATCGTTTTATATTTCGGACTGTTCGATACATAATTGCACGAGAAAAGTTGCTAAAAGCACTTGTGCCGATATTCAAGTCCCGCCTTGTGCACCATTGATACGACACTGTTTTTTGACTTTTAGAGGTCAAAAGGCAGTGTTATTTTTTGCGTTCTACTAACAGATTTTACTAACAACAACACCCTTTCACTTTGTTTGCGATAAATACACCACATAACCGAAGGAGAGAAAAAATGACTATCGTACTACCCGCCGACATGACCGACACCCACGAAGAGGATAGAAAGACTTTCCATATCCGCCGCGCGTCTATTATGTTTGAATCCCGTACCCTCGATGATTGTTGTCGATCTCGATAAGCGCGGACGCTGCTTCCGGACGGACGAACTTCTTGCTCCGGAAACAGTGAGCAGCGCCGCCGTCTTTGGAGAGATATTCCCTATTGAGTCATGGGACGAAAAGTCACATTTATGTAAAGAAGGGTCCTCTGCATCAAAGCAGAGAACCCTTCTTTTCTTGCTGCAAGGAGCGGCCTTGACCGCACGCACCCGCTGCGGTCATGCCGCTATCTGAGATCGTTCAGAGCGCTTCTGTCCAGCAGCGTGATCGCCCCGCGTTTGAGCGAAACAAGGCCGTCCTCGGAAAAGTTCTTGAGCATCCGCGCCACGGCCTCGCGCGCCGAGCTGATGTGCTGGGC
>OCQZ01000666.1_pt1 | contig 10331 bp, 18 predicted proteins | sample 1538921 | NCBI WGS metagenome assembly OCQZ01 (sample SAMN03418269, study PRJEB22391) | human gut metagenome | biome: human-gut; feature: organic feature; material: feces | host: Homo sapiens | place: Tanzania | collected 2013-01 | reverse complement strand
CCTCGCTGATGCCCCAGTACTTCATCAGGCCGCTGCCCTGCATCAGGCGCACCGGCAGGAACGGAAGGCCGAGGGAAGAGGCGTGCAGCATGAGCATGAGAACGTCCTGAGAGTAGTCCTCATAGGTGAGCTTGCCCTGCTCGATAAATGCGCGGAAGCGGCGGGAAACGTTGGTGTAGCCGGAGTTGGCGGTGTAGCAGTTGATGTAAGCCGCCACACGGCCCTCGCCGATGAGCATATCGACTTCGCCGCCGCCGGGGCCGGCGTAAACGATGAAGTCCTTCTGGCCCTGGCGCAGAATCTCGGAGACCGTAGCGTAGGGCTTGCGGTTGGTGGTGAAGCCGCCGATCGCAAGGGTATCGCCGTTTTCGACGTACTTTGCAACGGCATCGTGCAATGTCATGACCTTATTCAAGATAAAACCCTCCCTGATTTTGATGAACGTGTTGTATGGCCGATGAGCATCTTGCATGGATTCCGTCAAAAATCCATCGGGTGGTGCTCATATAGGCTTCATCTTAGATTATAGTGGAACTTTCCCGTGAAATCAATGAGAATCGGCGTGGAATGTTCAAAAAAACTGAACAAATTTTCGCCGCGTTTTTTGTCGTTTTCGTGAATGAAGGTTCGCTTGATTTGTTAAAAACGCCTACTTTTTGCAAGATTTCCTGCAATTTGCCAATCATTTTCCGGCCGCTCCGGGCAAAAAAGGAGAGCCGGAGGGTCTTCCCTCCGGCTCTTTCCGCCTGTTTTATTCCCTTTTTTCCTCTCCCGCCAGCCTTGCGTAGCGGTGCAGCAGCACCGCAAACTGCTCCCGCGTCAGAAAGCTGCGGTACTGCTTGTTGCCCGTTTCGTCGCCCGCGATCAGCCCCGTTTTCTCCGCCCAGGCGCGCGCCTCCGCGCTCCAATCGGCGGGAGAACGCTGCGCAAGCGCCTTGAGATAGGCCTCCATCCGCTCGTTGAACTCCTGCTGCGTCATTTCTTCCTCCTCAAATCGCGGCATCGGCGGCGGATAGCGCCGCGCTCTCACCATCGCGCCCGTGTACGCTCCGCCCGCATCCCACTGGAAATGCGGCCGGTCAGGAAAGCTCCGCCAGTCGCCGCCCCACGAAAAGCCGACTCTTTTCCCCAGCTCTCCCATCCGCGCAAAGAACGCGGGGTCGTCATATTCGTGCCCCTTCTCATTTTTGCAAATGTCGAAGGCCAGTCCTGCATGATCGGCGTGGAACGACGGCGTCACCGCCCCCGCGGCCGCGTAGCCCTTTTTCGCGAGCATTTTCTGATACTCGCCGTCGCGCACCGTCTCCGTCACCAGCACGCGCAGCCCCTCGCGCCCGGCAAGGGCGATCAGCGCCCGGCAGTTTGCCGCCACGTCCGCGCGCAGATCGTCAATGTCCCGGCTGTGCCGCATTTTACGTCTCCTCCTGCGTCTTGCCGTTCTGCGTGCCGAAATAGAACGCGATCACCATGAGATACACCGTGTTGAACTCCTGCGTCACCTTCGTCTGCACCGTCAGGACGCAGAAGGTGACCGTCAGGCAGATCGTCACGAGGCTCTTCACGCTCAGAAGATTCGCCAGTCTCTTTTTCACAAGCTCCATATCCTCACCCCTCGCAGTCGATGCCGCGGCACGCCGTTTCGTACGTCACGCCGCCGCGTGTATTCTCTGCCTTCGCCTTTGCGTAATAGCAGGCCGCGCTCGTCCCGTAGGCGCCCCACGCCGCCGTCACCATCGTCGCGATCCACGGCAGCGTTCCCGCAAACGCCGCCGTGACCGCCATTTTTGCCAGCGCAAAGCCCTCATAGGTCGTGTACAGCACGATCCCGCTTTCAAGCAGCAGCAGGAGCTTGGAAAAGCTCATGAGCCGCTTTCTCGCGCGCCTTCTCTTCATATGCTCCCCCCGGTCATCAGCAGGGAGATCGCCGCCCCGATGAGCACATACAGCACGCGGTCGATCATCGCGTCCCATCGTCTCCCGCCCTTTTGCGTGATGGTCTTCACATCCGCCTTGATCTCCTTCACGTCGCGCTCCACGCCCATCTCGCGCGAGGCGAGCACCTCCACTGCCGTTACCAGCTTATTCAGGTCCTTCTGCTGCTGTTCCAGCCGCTCGATGCGGTGCGTGTTGGACCTTGCGCGCTGCTCGGTCTCGGCCAGCTTGACCGAAAGCTCCTGCTCTGTCATGCATCCGCCACCGCCTTTTCAAAGCTCTCCCACGTGTGGTGCTTTTCGTCCTCCACGATTCTCCACGTAAAGCCCTGTGCCTCGCACTCGCGCCATGTGAGATAGCGGAAATAGAACTCCACCAGCAAATGGCAAGGGATGATATCGAGGATGATGCGCTCCACCTGCGAAAATTCCTCCGGCACGCCCACCGTGCCCGGGAACCGGACTCTCACCGTCCCCTTCTTTTCCGTCTCCTCCGCAACCGCCCGGATGCCGCAGCCGACGAGCGTCGAGTTGATGTCGCGCAGCGTAAAGCTGTCGGCGCTGATGCGCGCAAGCGCGGCGATGGCCTCGCGCCGCAGCGCGGTCGAGGCGTGCGCCGGGCAGCGGGAAAAGAGCTTTTCCCGCTTTGCAAGTCCCTCGCCCTCGGCAAGCGGCAGAATCCCCTCGCGTTCGGCATAGTCCATGCGCGCAAGCGCCCCGTCCAGTGCCTCTCCCGCGGCATACAGCTCCCCGCCGCTGATGCTGCCGCGCTCGGTGCGGTAAATGCGCATCGGCTCCAGGAGCGCGCAGAGATAATCGTAATATGTCATCGCTCACCCGCCCCGATCTCCGTCAGCGTCACTCTGCCGAGCACCGGCAGCTCTGTTGCATCCGCCGGAACGTCCTTCTCCGGCGCAAGCAGGTGGTAGTTCTTTACGCCCGGCACGCCGTAGAGGATGCTCGCAAGCTTCGCCCGGTAGACCGGCTCGCCCAGCCGCTCGCCGGTAAAATACGCCTGCAATGCCTCTCTCGCCGCGTCCGCGACCTCCTGCATCGTCCAGCCCTGCTCCGTCTCCAGCGCCGCCGCCACATCCACCGTCTTCTCCACCGGCACTCTGACGGCCACGTCCACCGCGATCTCGCGCTTTTCCTGCAAGGCCGCGCGTATCTCGCCCAGCAGCGTCTCGTCCGGCGCGCCGCCGTGCGTCGAAACGTAAACGTCCACCGTGCCGATGCCGCGGGCGCGGCCCACCGCCTTTGCCGCCGTCACCGTCGGGAAGCGCAGCGCCTCCTGCTCGTAAAAGGCCGCGTTCGCGCCGTTGGGCAGCCGCCGGTAGCTCTCCAGCACGCGCTCGCGCAGCTTCTCGTCGCTCTCCTCGTCGCTGCCGCCGGAAAAGGCCTCCGGATTTTCGCATCTCGTGATGCCCACGGGATAGAGCGCCATCACGTGCACCGCGCCTGCGATGGCGTTCCCGCTCGCGCCCGCCTCCACAGCGCGCGCCGGCACGTCGACGCTCGTCTCGCCCTTTCGGAGCGTTGCCTTTTCCGTCGTTTCAAAGCGCACGCCGCCCGTTGTCATCGCGGCGCTCCCCGCCTCGATCTCATAGTCCGTCACCACCGCAGACGGCGCGGAAAAGCGCAGCACGCCCGTCGCCCTCGCCGCCGGAAGGCGCGTCAGCGCGCGCGTTTCTGCGTGGTAGTCCAGATACTTTCCCTGCGCCGTCTGTGGAAAGCTCTGCTCGAGCACCCAGTCCGCCTGTGCCAGCAGCGACTGCACCTCCGCCGCCAGCGCGTACAGGCGCACCATCATGTCGCAGCCGTCGTTCGGCACAAAGCCCGCCTCTTTTGCGAACACCTCGCGCATCCGCTCGTAGATCGCTCTCAACTCTTCCATTTGCTCACTCTCCCCCGATCCTCACGCTCACCTCAAGTGTCTCGCCCTCATAGAGCAGTGCGGCGCGCAGCAGCAGAAGGTCGCCCTTCTGCTCCAAAGAAACGCCGCTCACCGTCAGCGCCGTTTCCTCCGCCAGCGCCCGCGCCACATACTGCTTGGCCGCCGTCTCGCGCCTCTCGCCCTTTTCCCGCCACAAAAGGTGCAGCTCGCTGCCAAGCTCCGGCGCAAGGGCAAAGCTTCCGCGCCGCACGCTCAGCTTGTAGAGCACGCGCTCCAAAAGCTCCTCCCGCCCGCTCACGCGCACAAGCGCGCCCGCGCCGTCGGATACATAGTCCCTGTCCTTGATCTTCAGCTCCATCTCTCATCCTCCCAGCGGCAGATACGGCTTTCCGTTGATGAACAGCATCCCGTAGATGTCGATCCTGCCGCTGTTGCGCAGCACGATCTCCGTCCCCGCCGCGGCGGAGCGGATGCGCACCTCGCCCGGTCCGATCGCCCCGCCGGGCAGCAGGTCCGAGCCCGGCGCGCTCTCCTCCTCGCCGCCTTCGTCCTCTTCGCTCGCGTCCTCCGCCCGCTTCGGCACGCCCACAGCGTAGCTCTCCTCGCCGAAGAGTCCCCCGCGCACGATGAGCACGTCCTCTCCCTTGCACGGCTGCCACTCGTAGCCGCCCGGCCCCACGGTCTTCACCTCGCGCTTTTCCCCGCTGCTGAAAACCGCCAGCTCGCCGCCCTCGATCGTCACCGTGCCGTCCTGCGCCGAGGCCACGTCCTGCAGCTCATGCGCCGCCAGCTTTTCCGATAGCCACATCGTCTCTCACTCCCTCTGCAAGCGCAGCTCGCTCGCCTCGCCGCTCTCGCCGAAGCGCCGAGTGCACTCAATCACGCGGAACCGCCCGCTCACACCAAGCACCGTCCCGCTCACATTTGCCGTGTCCCCCGGAGCGGCAGAGAAGCGCCCCGCGATCGTCACGCGCAGCGTCTCCGCCCCCTCCTTCGACTTTTTGATCTGATATTCGCCCGTGCAGCGCATCGCCTGCGCGCCGCTTCTGGCCGGCACGTAGAACACCCTGCGGCTCGTCCCGCCGCGCGCGCAGAATTCCCGGTTCTTCACGCTCCGCCGCACGCCCGCCTTGCTGTCCACCACCACCGCCTCGGCGATCACGCCGTAGCGCCTGTCGCAGTAGGCGATCGCCGTCACGCCCGTCTTTTCGTCGATCGTCACGCCCGCGCCGCGGCGTGAGCGCTTCAGCCGGAGCATTCCGTCCTTGCCGAAATACGGCTCTGCGCCCCCGTGCAGCGCCGCAAAGTCGTGCAGCGCCTTCCACTGGCTCGACCCGTTCGCCACGCGGTAGCGCGCCGCCGTCATCTCGTCATAGTCCGCGCAGACAACGCCGAACGGCGTCACATGGTTTTTCAGGATCTCCCCCGTCGTCGCCCGCTCATAGCTCACCGCCTCGGCCTCGTTGTCGAGCAGGAGCGCGGCAAGGCCGCGCCCGCTCAGCTCGAGCTGCATCCCCTTTTCGTCGCACGTCACATATGTCTCGTCGATCACGCCGGTAAATTCCGTCCTGCCGTCCTCCCGCGCCGAAAAGCGCACGGCCCTTCGCAGCGTCTCCGCCATCGCCGCGTCATAAGAGCACCTGAGCGAAAAGCTGTCGCACGGCACGCTGCCCGTGTAGGAAAACGACCATTGCAGCAGCGTCGGCAGCTCGTACCGCGCGCCGTCGCAGGTCGTGATGTAGCCCTTCATCACGGCAGCATCACCCGCTCTCCCACCGCGATAAGATTCGGGTTTCTGATCTGCGGATTCGCCTTCAGCAGCGCCGCAAGCGTCACGCCCCGCTCCCGCGCAATGCCCCACAGCGTATCCCCGCGGCGCACGGTATAGGCCGCGCCGCCCGCCGCGCTCTTTGCGCCGCCGTCGCTGCCGCCCGCCTCGCTCACGCGGATGAGCGAGGTGTCGAGCGGGCTCGTCTCCCAGAAGGCAAAGCGATAGCGCACATAGTCCTCAAGCGGCTGCTGGGCAAGCTCGAGCGAAACAAAATACGCCTGCGCCGCCTGCCACACCGGATGGATCAGCAGCCCCGGCCCGCCCCCGTAGAAGACCGACGCCAGCTTTTTGAACTCGTCGTAAGCGCCCTTCCCCGCAAAGACGCCCTCGCCCTCCATCACGCGGCAGCTCAGCCCCAGATCCTGCATCCCGTAGCGCCCGAAGGGCACCTTCGCCACCGCCACACGCCGCTGAAAGCGGATGGTATATGTCTCCGGATTGTGCGGCCACACATAGTCCTTGTATCGCATCGGTGCAAGGTTCATTCTTCTCTCGTCCTCTCTCAGTAGAATAAAAAGCCGCCGTCATAGCGCCGCGCGTCGCGCTCGAGGCTCTGCGAAAAGGCCTCCGTCTCCCGCGTCTCCCGCTCCTGTGAGAGAGTGAAGACGTCCGTCTCTCTCGCCGCGGCATTTGCAGCGGCGGTCATGTCCTTCCCCAGCTCCTGCCGGAGCCATACCGCCGCGCTCCCGCCGCGATTCTCGTCCTCCGCCTGAAGATCGGCGGCCGCACGCGCCGTCATGCCCGCCACGATCGTGTGCTCCGCCGCCTCTTCCCAAGCATCCGCGTCCGCTCCGGCCCTGCCGTCCGGCTGTCCCGCCGTCTTTTCCGCCGTGCGCGCCGCATTCTCCGCCGCGCTGCGTCCTGCGCGCTTTGCATTCTCTGCGCGCGCCGCGTCCGTCTCCTCGTCCGCCGCAGCGTTTTTTCTTCCCGCCGCGCCGATGGTCTTCTCCGCCGGGCAGGACAGGCGCTCCTTGAGCGCCCTTTCCCGCTCGCGCCACAGCGCCGCGCCGCGCGAGAGCACCCACTCGATGTAGCTCAAGCCTTTCTCCCCTCCTTCATGCGCAGGTAGCGCGCCATGTCAAAGCCCGCGTTGTCCCCGCCCGCCGTGTCGGCGAGCAGCTCCCCGCAAACGCTGCATCGCGCCTCCTCCGCGCGCCGCCTGCACGCAGGGCACATCCGCTCCAGCGCTTCCTCCCGGTCGAGCAGCTCGTGCATCAGGCAGTAGAGGTAGTCCCCGTCCGTCATCTCCTGCGCCCGTTTTTCGCTCGGCAGCGCCCCGGCATATCGGAGCACGCGCCATTTCAGCCGCTCATAGGGCGCGTGCTCCAGGCTTTTTTTAGCGCTTCCACCCGCTCTCGCCCGTCCTCGCAGGAGGGATTGCCCGCCCCGTCAAGCAGCGCGTAGCGCGATACGAGCGCGTTGATCTCCCCTGCGCTCAGCGCGTTTTCCACGTCCTCCGCGCTCGCAAAGACCGCCTCGCCCTTTTCCGTCAGGCAGCGCCGGAGCAGCGCCGCGTTCGCCCGCAGCGCCCGCTCCTCCTCGTCCCGGCAGTCCTCCTGCGCGATCTCGCGCCGCAGCGCAAGCGTCTCGCGGGCTGAGAGCAGGCGCAGCGCGCACTCTTTTTCGCCGATGCGCACACGCTCCTCCCGCTCGCGCCCGAGAAAGCTCAAAAGCGCCCCGTCCATCAGTTTGCGATCTCCATGCGCTTGCGCGCGATGATCGTCACCCTCTCCGCGGCGGGGTCGCCGAGCTTGCCCGCCTCTTCAATGCCGCTCCAGCGGCACTGCGAGTAGATAATGCGCTTGTCCGGCTTGCAGATCACGAGCGAAAAGTCGTTCAGCTCATAAAAGCTGATGCCGTCGCCGATGGCCTCGTCTGTTGCGTACAGGCGGCTGAGCTCCAGCGTGTACTTGTTCGCGCCCGCGATCGTCGCCACCGGCTCGTTTTCGCCGAAAGCCTCGATCTCGCGGCTTGTGCGCGTGGCCTTGGTCGTGTAGCTCTGCACCACCGCCACCTTTTTGCCGTCCACCTCCAGATAGATGTCGCTGCTCAGGGGTAAGACCGTATTTGCCATTTTCTTTCCTCCTTACACCGTGATGTGCGCCGTCAGATAGATGCGGTTCAGCCCGTGCGCCACCGTAAAGCTGAATTCCACCCGGCATACCGTCGGGTCGCTCGCAAGCGCCGTCACCAGCACTTCGCCGTAGCTGTCCACGATCTCGCGGTTCTTCATTTCCTCCAGCTCGAGCACCACCTGCGAGCGGATCGCGCCGCGGCTCTGCGCCGTATTCTTGCTGCGGGCAAAGCGCGTGCGCAGCGCGCTGCGGATCGTCGGGATCACCTCGTCGGCGATCAGGATCGTCGTCAGCTCGCGCCACGTCGTATCTGCCGTGCCGCCGCTCGTCGTCTTCGTCGTGATGCCGCGCACCGGCGAGCACACACCGCCCACGCACTCCACGGGCGTCACGCCGCCGCGCACGAGCTGGTCGATCTCGTTGTCGCTGAGGCGTCTGCTCACGCCGCCGATGCCCGCAAGCGCCGCGCCGTTGATGGGAACGGATACATCGCTGCTCTGCGCGATCACGCTCGCCACCGCCGCAGCCGCAAACACCGCCTCGAGTCCCGTGCCGTCCTCCGCCGCCGCGTCAGGGCCCACCAGCACCATGCGCTCGCTGTTGAGCGCCTTTGCATGCTCCGTCATCTCCGATACGCTCTCTCCCGCGCCGCCCACGACCGCAATGCGCTCGCGCCGCGCTCCCGATGCGCGCTCCACGTTCTCCTTGAGGATCTGGTGCACCTCCGCCGATGCGCTGTCGCACACCACGATACCCACGTCTTCCTCCTCATTGAGCGCCGCAAATGCGTCCGCATAGTCCGCCGCGCCGCCCTCTCCGCCGACGCTCACCGCCTTCACCGCGCCCGCGCCGTTCAGGAAGAGCACCTTCAGCAGCGTGCTCATGCCGTGTCTGCCGTCCGCATCCTCGCCGAATACGCCCTTGCCCTCTTCGTAGGAGGTGATGAGCCTCACCTTGCCCGTCTCTTCCCTTGCCGCACGCGCCGCAGCGCCGATGGTCTTCGCCGCCGCGCGTGCGCTCACCACGCTCGATGCGTCGTAGGACGAATACACGCCCGGCCGCTCATGGATCATACTATTCACGTTCCTTCACCGTGCCTTTCAAAACAAAATCGGTAAATACCGTCTCCTCCTCTGTCAGCTCGCAGAGGAAATACGCTGCGTATGCCGCGCTCGCGCGCAGGCGGAACATTCCCGTCACCTTGTCCCATTCCGTCTGCCCCAGGCGCAGCTCGCGCAGCTTGAGCCCCTCCGGCAGCGCCGTCACCAGCGCCTGCATCACGCGCTCCGCCTCTTCCTCGCAGCCGTCTGCGCCGAGCGCGCGCGGCGCGAAAATGTCCATTGAAAGCTTCAGCTCCATCCGCCGGCCGTATACCTCGCGCGTCTCCTGCGTTCCCTCGTCCGTCCGCCGTCCGAGATATTCAAGCCCGCCGCCCGGCGCGATGACCGTCTCCCGCGCGCCGACCGCCGTCACGGCCCTCTCGCTTCTTTTGAACTTCTCTTCGCTGTAGCTTTCCGCCGCCGCGCCGCCCGCGGCGGCGATGGCTGCCGTCACCGCGCGCCTCACCTGCTTCACCGCCGTCATGCGCTCGCCTCCTCCGGATGCAGGATCGCCCAGTAATAGACGATCTCCTCGCCCGCATAAAACGGCGCGGCCCGGCGCACGACGTAGCGTCTCTCCCTGCAAACCACGCAGTCGCCCGTTTCGATCCCGACCGTCGCCGGCCCGAGATAGCGCCAGCACTGCTCGTCCACCGCGCCCAGCACCGTCATGGAAAAGGGCTCTTCTCCGCTCTCGCGCCGCAGCGGCTGGATAAAGGCCTTTGTCCGCACCGTGCGCCCGCCGTGGCGCACCTCCGTGCTCAGCCCATAGCGCTCAAACGCCTCGTTCAGCATCTCCTTCATCCCTGCACCCCGAAAAAGCAGAACGCGCCGTCCTTCGTGTAGGGCCGCATCAGCATCTGCGCCTGCTCGCGCAGCGCCGCAAGCCGCTTGCCGCCCTCGCCCGAGGTCCGCTTCGTCACCGTCAGGTCGCCCGCGCGCAGGGAGGACAGCTCCTCCCCGCCCGCTCTCGCGCTCTCCAGCGCCGCCGCGGCAAGAAAGGCCGCCGCGCAGATAAAGGCGTCCTCGCATTCTTCCTTGCAGATGCCCTCTCTCAGCCGCCCCTCCAGCGCCTTCTCCTCAGCCGTGCACAGCAGCGCAAGCGTCTCCCGCTCGTTTTCGTCCGCCTTTGTCATCGCGCAGGCGACCGCAAGGATTCTCCCGCTCATGCCAACCGTCATTTCGCCGCCTCCTTACGTTTTTTACTGCAAGGACAACACCTTCGAGGCCTCCTGATACGGCTTTGCAAAGCCGGAGATGCTCGTGATGGCCGCGCGCTCGAGCTGGCGGTCGATAAGCTTATCGTACTCTACCATCACCTCGCTGCCGCAGATGCGCTCGAGCGCATAGTTCTTGTCAAGACCGATGATCTTGCCCGCAGGCATCGCGTTCGTGCGCAGGAGCTTCGCGCCCAGCGGGGTCGTGAGCGTGCCCGTGCCCTGAAAGTTGAGGCCCGTCAGCGGGTTCTGGAACTCCGAGAGCTTGAGCATCGCAAGCATC
>OCQZ01000659.1_pt1 | contig 10389 bp, 6 predicted proteins | sample 1538921 | NCBI WGS metagenome assembly OCQZ01 (sample SAMN03418269, study PRJEB22391) | human gut metagenome | biome: human-gut; feature: organic feature; material: feces | host: Homo sapiens | place: Tanzania | collected 2013-01 | reverse complement strand
CGGCCTGACCAATGCTGAGTCCGGCGAACTTCTGGAGTTCGACAGCGGCGTCATGGGCGTTGTGATGAACCTCGAAGTGGACAATGTCGGAGCCGTGCTCCTTGGCCCTACTGACGAGGTCAAAGAGGGAATGACCGTGAAGCGCACAGGAAGGATTGCATCTATTCCTGTCGGCGAAAAGATGCTGGGCCGTGTCGTGAATCCGCTTGGCGTCCCTATCGACGGACTTGGTGAAATCACTGGCGAAAAACTGGAAATGCCTCTTGAGCGCAAGGCCCCGGGAGTTATTTTCCGTCAGCCGGTCAATGAGCCGTTGCAGACAGGTATCAAGGCTATCGACGCGATGATTCCTATCGGAAGAGGTCAGCGAGAACTTATCATCGGTGACAGACAGACAGGAAAGACGGCCATTGCCATAGATACCATCATCAATCAGAGGACCGAATTCGAAAAGGGCAATCCTGTATATTGTATCTACGTTGCGATTGGACAGAAGGGCTCTACCGTGGCAAGTATCGTGGATACACTGCGTTCCAAAGGAGCTATGGACTACACGGTAGTCGTTGCCGCGACCGCTGCGGACCCTGCTGCGCTCCAGTATTACTCGGCATTCGCCGGTGCCGCAATCGGTGAGTATTTCCGTGATACGGGCCGTTCTGCTCTCGTAATTTATGATGACCTGTCCAAACAGGCTGTTGCATATCGTGAGGTATCATTGATCTTGCGCCGCCCTTCAGGACGTGAGGCATATCCTGGAGATGTGTTCTATCTTCACTCAAGACTTCTGGAAAGAGCTGCTAAAATCATTGGCCAGCAGGAAGTTGCTGAGCAGATGAACGACCTTCCGGAATCATTGGTGGGAAAGGTCAAGGCCGGAGGATCATTGACGGCATTGCCTATCATTGAAACTCAGGCGGGTGACGTCTCAGCCTACATTCCTACCAACGTGATTTCCATTACTGACGGTCAGATCTATCTCGAGAGCAGTCTGTTCAACCAGGGATTCCGTCCGGCCATCAATGTGGGTATTTCCGTGTCCCGTGTCGGTGGTAGCGCACAGGTCAAGAGTATGAAGAAAGTTGCCGGCACATTGAAGATCGACCAGGCCCAGTACGATGAGCTTGAGTCCTTCTCCAAGTTCAGCAGCGATGTGGACAAGGTTACTGCTCTGGCATTGGACAGAGGCCGTAAGAACAAACAGCTCCTTATCCAGCCTCAGTATTCTCCTATGCCGGTAGGTGAGCAGATTGCCATCCTGTATTGCGGTACACATTCTCTGTTGCGCGACATTCCTATGGAGAAAGTCCGCAGTTTCCAGGACAAGTTCCTCGAGAGGATGCGTGCATCCCATGCGGAAGATGTCCTGGCACCTCTTGCAAGCGGGAAACTGGACGAAAACATCACAAAAATCATTGAGCAGGAAGCCGAGGATATCGTTCTCGGTCTGAACGAGGGTAAGTAATATGCCGTCACTGAAAGAAATAAAGAATCGCATTGCGTCCGTCAACAGTACATTGAAGATTACATCTGCAATGAAGATGGTTGCTGCCGCCAAACTCCACAAGGCGCAAACAGCCATCGGAAACATGTTGCCGTATGAGGAGATGCTCTACCGCATGCTGGCGAATCTTATCGCATACAGGAGGAGACTGTACAAGAAGGCCGATACTTTCGACCCTCTCAAGCCATTTGCCTCGTTGCCTCCGGAAGACGGTGACGGTAGCATTGACAATGAACTTGAAATTCTTTGTGCCGAGCGCCCTGTGCGGAAGGTTGCGATAGTTGCGTATTCTTCGAATTCTTCTCTTTGCGGCGGGTTCAACGCTACTGCGGTAAAGCATGCGCAATCAGTTGTGGATGAATATCTTGCAGCCGGTCTTCTGCCGACCGACATTACTGTCTATTCCATCGGAAAGAAGATGGCCGAGGCGATGAAGAAGAAAGGCTTCGAGTCCCCGTTGGATGGCACGCAGCTGGCTGAAAAACCGAACTACGAACAGGCTTCAGAACTTGCTGCCGAGTTGGTTCACGGCTTCATGACGGGCATCTATGACAAGGTGGAACTGATTTACAATCATTTCAAGTCCACAGCTTCCCAGCCGTCAGTCAGGAACGTTTATCTGCCGATGACGACCATGCCGATTTCCGAGAACAAGGAGGCTGCTGCCGAGGCGGACGAAAGAGGCCGCAAATTCGACTATATAGTCGAGCCTGATGTGGACAGCCTGCTGGACGAACTGATGCCTAAAGTGCTGATGATGAAGATATATACCGTTCAGCTCGATACCAATGCCGCTGAGCATGCCGCGAGGACGGTTGCCATGCAGACGGCTACTGACAACGGTAACGAAATCCTTCAGGAACTCTCTTTGGAATACAACAAGGGACGTCAGTCTAAGATTACCAGCGAAATTCTCGACATCGTAGGCGGTTCAATGCAATAAAATTCGTACCTTTATGCGGTTAGGTGGCCCTGATGGCCATAAAGCTGACAACCGCATGATAACTAGGACATGTTTACGATATATGATTGCTGTCGTGGTCATTATGGCCACGGCGGCAATTTCGTTATCCGGCAAGACCATATTGGGTGACGCGCAGTTCTCCAGATACGTCCCCGGCCTGAAGGAAAAGCGGGTTGCCATATTCAGCAACCAGAGTGGGGTCGTCGGGGATAAAGTGCTGAAAGGCAAGAACTTCGACCTGTCGGGACCAAAAACTTTCGGCCCGCATCTGGCCGACGTGATGCTGAAGAAAAAGGTCAATGTTACTGTGATTTTCTCACCGGAACACGGATTCAGGGGAAATGCTGATGCCGGTGCCAAAGTCGGCAATTCCATTGACGCCAAGACGGGCATCCCGATAGTCTCGCTATATGGTGCAAAAAATCAGCCGTCAGAAGAAGACATGTCCTTGTTCGATGTGCTTTTAGTTGATATCCAGGACGTCGGACTCAGATATTACACCTACTACATCACCATGTGCAGGCTCATGGATGTCTGCGACAAGTACGACAAAAAAGACATAGTCCTGGACCGCCCCAATCCTAACGGATTCTATGTGGACGGCCCTGTTCTGGACATGAACTACAAGTCAGGCGTCGGCTACCTCCCGATACCCGTAGTCCACGGAATGACGTTGGGCGAGCTTGCGCTCATGATCAACGGCGAGGGCTGGCTTACTGACGGAGGCAGATGCAATCTCGAGGTAGTCCCATGCCGTGGCTACACCCACAGGGACAAATATTCACTGATAATGCCTCCGTCCCCGAATCTGAAAACCATGCGTTCAGTGTATCTTTACTCGTCGCTGTGTTTCTTCGAAGGGACAGTGATTTCGCTTGGCCGCGGAACCGGACATCCGTTCGAAATGTACGGCAGCCCGGACATGGGAATATACAGTTACAGGTTCATGCCGGAGAGCATGCCCGGGGCCGTGAAACCGGATTATATGGGCGAATGGTGTTATGGCATTGACCTGACACACAAATCGTTGGACGATATTTGGCAGGAAGGGACAAACCTCGGGTATGTTGTCAATGCCTATAGAGTCGTGATGGCGCAACCCGGTTCCGACGCGGCGGCGGGGACTCTTGCGGACGGACGGAGTTTCTTTGGAAAGAAGCCGTTCTTCGACAAACTGATGGGAAATTCCTGGGTCCGCGAAATGATAATGGAAGGCGCGTCTGCGGCAGAGATAAAGTCAATGTGGAAGGACGATGTCGAAAAGTTCAAGGCCCGTCGGAAGCCGTACCTGCTGTATGCCGAATAATTATGGTCAATGACATTGAAAAATTTTAGAACACAAACAAAATTGATAGCATGAAAAAGTTGTTACTTACAGCCGCACTCGCGGCAATGTTGCCGGCCGTTATGTCGGCACAGAATTCCCCGGACGGAGGAATTTCACCGGAATTGATGTCCAGAATCAGCAAGGGCTACACCGGAAGCGCCACTGACAAGGCCCTCAAAAACGCATTGGCAGGAACTTCCATCAATGTTCTTGCGACCAATTCCGAGCAGTCTCCTGTAGTGGACGACCATTTCACATACAGAGTTGCCACAAAGGGCATCACCGACCAGAAATCTTCAGGCAGATGCTGGCTTTTCACAGGACTTAACGTCATGAGAGCCAAGATGATATCTGAGTATAACCTCGGAGCGTTCACATTCTCTCAGAACTATGTCTTCTTCTTCGACCAGCTTGAGAAATCAAATCTCTTCCTCCAGGGTGTCATTGACACGAGAAATCTTCCTTTCGAAGACCGCAAGGTAGATTGGCTCTTCTCGAATCCTCTCAGCGACGGCGGACAGTTCACAGGTGTTTCCGACCTCATTATGAAATACGGTGTTGTTCCGTCTGAGGTTATGCCTGAGACATTCAGCAGCAACAATACGTCTCTCATGGCCTCACAGCTCAAGAATATTCTTCGCCAGGGCGGCCTCCGTATCCGTGACGCCTATGCCGCATCAGGTTCGAAGGGAAAGAAGTCCGACTCTACTGCAGAACTCCTCAAGATTAAGGAAGAGGTGCTGACAGACGTTTACAGAGTGCTTTCACTTTGCCTCGGAGTGCCTCCGACAGAGTTCGAGTGGACTATGCGCGATGCTTCCGACAAGGTCATCAGCACAGAAAAATACACTCCTAAGTCATTCTATCAGAAGTACATCAATGCTGACCTTGACGGCAATTACGTGATGCTCATGAACGACCCGACCAGAGAGTACGGAAAGGTTTATGAAATCGACTATGACCGTCATGTCTATGACGGAAAGAACTGGGTTTATGTGAACCTTCCTATCGAGCGTATCAGAGAGGTTGCAATCGCATCTCTGAAAGACAATACCGCGATGTATTTCTCATGTGACGTCGGCAAGTTCGTAAATGCCCGCAGAAGCCTTCTCGACATCGCCAACTATGATTACGAGTCCCTTTTCGGCGTGAAATTCACCATGGACAAGAAGCAGCGGGTACAGACCCATGCCAGCGGTTCATCCCACGCAATGACCCTCATCGCTGTCAATGTCGATGAAAACGGCAATGCTGACAAGTGGATGGTAGAGAACAGCTGGGGCCCGGACAGCGGCGTTCACGGCTGCGTAGTCATGACTGACGAGTGGTTCCGGGAGTACATGTTCAGAGTTGTCGCAGAGAAGAAATATATCCCTGCTGACATCCTCAAAATGCTTGACCAGAAGCCGATTCTTCTCCCAAGCTGGGATCCTATGTTCGCTCCTGAGGACTAATCCGTTTCACATATTGAGTTATGTGCCCCGACGCCAGCCGTATTGCTGGCGCCGGGGCTCGGTTGTATTGATTTCCTTGTTATTGTGCAAGAGGTTGCTTTTTTATTCTTATCTTTGCAGGATATATTATAACATAAACAATTATGGCATTTGACAGACGAAGACGTAATGGCGGTAATCGCGGGCACGAAGATTCAGAAAGAAGAAATGGTTTCGGACGCAGGTCCGGAGGCAGAGGCGGCAACTTCTCTAAAAAAAGTCGCGGCGGTAATGATGATATGAAGAAGGACTATCCGGAGTATGTCGGTACGGTCCAGATGACAAGAGACGGGTTCGTCTTTGTGAAGGTCGAGGGCATGGATGACGATATCTATGTAAGACAGGGTAAAACCAAAGGCGCTCTCAATGCCGACACTGTCAAGGTTGCCGTAACTAAGGAAAAGACAGATACAAGAAGGCAGGAAGGTGTTATCCTTGAGATAGTTGAAAGGTCCCGCAAGCCATTTGTGGGAGTTCTCCACGTCGTAGGAAACCAGGCATGGGTCCTCATGCAGAGCAGGGTGATGCCTTACGACATCAGCATTGACATAACCGACATTGACGGCAAACCTATTCACAGGAGGAAGAATCCTCTTCCGGAGAGCGGCTATCTGAAGGCGCTCGGCAACGGCGAATTTGCGGTGGCCGGTGTTCATGAGACGGTGGATGGCGAGGCAAAGGACCTCACCGTGCATGCCGGACTCAAGGTTGCGGCGCTTGTCGACAGTTGGGACAGGGGAGAGCCGAACCCTAAGGGACATCTTGTGGATGTGCTCGGAGAGCCTGGTGCAAATGATACCGAAATGCATTCCATCCTGGCAGAATATGGTCTGCCGTACAGGTTCGAGCCTGAGGTGGAAAATGCTGCGGACAGCATATCTGACAAAATCACAGAAAAAGACCTCAAGGGCAGAAAGGATTTCAGGGATACATTGACATTCACCATCGACCCTGAGGATGCAAAGGACTTCGATGATGCTTTGTCTTTCAGGAAACTCGAAAACGGAAATTACGAGGTAGGTGTGCATATCGCAGACGTATCTTATTATGTGACACCTGGTTCCGTCGTGGACAAGGAGGCTCAGGCAAGAGGTACATCAGTCTATCTTGTGGACAGGACTGTGCCGATGCTTCCTGAGAAGCTTTCCAACAAGCTCTGCTCACTTCGTCCTAATGAGGAAAAACTCACATTCTCGGCAGTATTTGAGATTACACCGCTTGCCGGTGTCGTCAGCTCATGGTTCGGAAGAACTGTAATCAATTCGAATTACAGATTCGCCTACGAGACTGCACAGCAGATCATTGACAATGGGGAAAAGTCTCTCGAGATGGATCTCCGTGGCGGTACAGACGGTATCCATGCGGCTGTGAAAGACCCTGTTCTGGAGGCTTCACCTGAGGCAGCCGCAAGGGCTGAGCATGAGGCTGCAGGACGTTCTGAGGCAATGATGGGTGCCGGTGTCTATGAAGGCTGCGTGATTCCGCGTGAACTTAAGGAAGCTATACTTACATTGCATAAGATTGCATCTATTCTCCGCAAACGCAGATTTGCTGCCGGAGCCATCAGTTTCGAGCGCCCGGAGATGAAAGTGGAGGTAGATGAAAAGGGCCGTCCTGTACGTGTCTATCAGAAGATTTCCAAGGAGGCCAACTGGCTTATCGAGGAATTCATGCTGCTTGCCAACCGCTCAGTTGCCGAGTTCATCGCAACCGGCGGAAAGATGAACGGTGTGGCCAAGAAGTCAGCCAAGACTTTCGTATATCGTATCCATGATGAGCCTAATCAGGAGAAAGTGGCCGGACTCAGGACATTCGCCGGCAACTTCGGATATACTATGGAGGCACCTGAGGACGGAAGGAAACTCGCGAAGGCATTGAACGGACTCCTCGCCGAGGCCAAGAACAAGCCTGAGTTCAGCGCGATCGAAATCCTCGCATTGCGTTCAATGGCAAAGGCTTGCTACAGCACTGACAACATCGGACATTACGGCCTCGGATTCAAGTTCTATACACATTTCACTTCTCCGATCCGCCGTTATCCGGACACGATGGTGCACAGGCTCCTGCAGATGTACCTCGACGGCGCGGATTCCCAGAGCAAGGCTTATTATGAGGATCAATGCAAGCATGCGTCTGAGCGTGAGGTGATTGCAGCTGAGGCTGAAAGGTCGAGCACCAAGTACAAACTTGTAGAATTCATGCAGGACAAGGTCGGAGGAGAGTTCGACGGACATATCTCCGGACTGACCGAGTGGGGCATGTATGTGGAAATCGAGCCTACCAAGATCGAGGGTATGGTCGCTCTGCGTGATGTGCAGTCAGACTTCTTCGAATTCGACCAGGAGCATTACAGGATAGTCGGAAAGCGTACGGGTGTCATCTATAACCTTGGTGACCCTGTCAGAATCCGTGTTAAATCTACCAATCTTGAGCAGAAACTCCTTGACTATGAGTTGGTTGAAACCGGAAGAGAAGACCGCATGAGCCATCACGAGGATATTCCAGGACAGTACGAAGAGCGCAAACCTGCTGTAAAAGTATTTGACAGGACTACCCGCAAGAAAGATTCAGACAGACGTGACGGAAGAAAATCCGACGGTTTCGGAAAGGGCGGAAGAAAGAGTTTCGGAGACTCTTCAGAGCGCGGAGAGCGTCGCGGATTCCGCAGCAAGGATGGAGATGATTCTCCCAGGCGTGACCGCTTCAGTGATTCCAGAGGTACAAGAGGACGCGGCTCCTACCCGAGAAAAGAAAACAGTTTTAGGGAAAATAGGCCGTTTTCTGAAGAAGTTAGGGAAGTAGAGCCGAAGATTACCGTACCTGAGGCCCCTGAGGTCCCTCAGCCGATGCCGGAGTCCGCTCCTGCCGTTGTGAAGAAGGTAAGGGCTCCGAAACCTGCTGCCGGTGAGGGAGATAAGGCTGCACGTAAGGCCAAGGTGAAACAGGCTATCAAGCTTTCCAAGGCAAAGTCTGCGAAGCCTTCTTCCAAAAAGTCAAAGGCTGCCCCGAAGGCCGACAAGCCTGCGGCAAGAAGCAAGAAGAAATCAGAGTAACAAACACTATATTTTTCGATGAAAACAGAAAAGAAATCCATACTGGGCATAGGAAACGCATTGACAGATATCCTGGCGGTGCTTCCTGACGACTCATTCCTGAAAATGTACCACCTCCCGAAAGGCAGCATGCAGTTCGTGGATATGGAGACAGGCAACAGAATCTTTGAGAGCCTGAAGCCATACGGACTTCACTATGTGGCCGGCGGTTCAGCAGCGAACACCATCACCTGCGCAGCCATTTTCGGCATGCCGTCCGCTTTCATCGGAAAAGTCGGTGAAGATGAACTCGGGCATCTTTTCAAGAGCGACGAGGAACAGTACGGCGTGAAGACAATGCTTCTCAAAGGAAAGAATCCTTCAGGAAGGTCAATGGTATTCGTGTCGGGAGCAAACGCGGAAAGGACATTCGCCAACTACATGGGCGCTGCGCTCGAAATGGTTCCGGAGGACTTGAAACAGGAATATTTCGAGGGTTATGACTATTTCCATATCGAGGGATATCTGGTTCAGAATCAGGCGCTTATCCGCAAGGCTGTAGAAATGGCGCACAATGCCGGATGCATCATATCTCTGGATATGGCCTCATATAATGTGGTCGAGTCCAACGACGCTTTCCTTCATGATATAGTTGACAGGTACGTTGACATTGTCTTTGCTAACGAGTCTGAGGCGAAGGCATTTGCGAAGCAGGAGCCTCGCGAGGCATTGGACGAAATTTCGAGACACTGCAAGATAGCCGTCGTGAAAGTCGGCAAGAACGGGTCAATGGTAAAGAGCGGGGATGAGTATCATTACATTGAGGCTTGGCCTGCGACAGCACTTGATGCGACAGGCGCCGGTGATACCTATGCGGCAGGATTCCTTTATGCACACTCGCTCGGGATGCCGTTGAGGGTTTGCGGTGAGGTCGGTTCCATAATCGCGGCCAAGGTCGTCGAAGTAATCGGCACGAAGATTGATATTCCAAGATGGAAAGCCGCCAAGAAGGAGATCCGTGAACTTATCAAGGCCAACGGCGGTGAAGTTGAGGAAGAAAACGAGAACTGATGCTGGAATTCATCAAGAACTTATTCAGAAGAAAATTTATAAGAAAGACCGCCGGTAAATCCACCTCCGGTCTTCTTCCTTTGTCTGCAATCCACTCTGCTACAGTGATTATGGATGCGGAGGACACAGGATGCGAGTCATGCAAGAGCAAGGTTGAGGCCTTTTGCAAGGCCAACGGGATAAAGCTTACCGTATGGTTTTTCGATTTCGCCGGAAAGGGCGAAGACGAGAGGCAGACCACCAGCCTTGACAGGACCTTGCTCAAGAAAGATTTGAACTGGTGGGGACGTCCGGGCATGGAGACGATAAAGACATTCTCTACGGAGAGTCCGGACATGCTGATATCTCTCATTGACAACAGCCATTTTCCTATTGACTGCATAGCGAAGTGCTCTGCGGCGAAGTTCAAGATTGGCCGTAAGCAGCTGAAAGGCAGGACTTTCGACCTGGTCATAGGAGATTCTCCAAGCCAGAGCTTCTCTCAGGAGGAAGCTTTCGTCGAAATTACCCGTTACCTGGAAACAATCAGATAGATATATATAATATTGACAATGAACGGATTGACTAGAAACATTATTACGGGAATCAAGGGATTCGGCATGGGAGCCGCCAATGTGATTCCTGGCGTGTCCGGAGGAACCATCGCTCTCCTCACCGGAATTTTCACTGAAATCATCGATTCTCTCAATGCCATGATGGATCCTTCTTCCTGGAAGCTCCTTCTTCAGGGCAAGTTCAGAGAGTTCTGGAGATATATCCACGGAACATTCCTTGTGTCACTGTTCATCGGAGTCCTGATAAGCATATTTTCATTGGCAAAACTGATGGTCTATGTGATGACATTTCACCCTGTCCAGACATGGGCCTTCTTCTTCGGACTCATCATCGCCTCATCGGCCTACATGATTTATGATATCAAAGGTTGGAAGGTCAATGATGTCTTGTTCTTTGTCGTCGGTATTGTTTTGGGCGTAGTAATATGCACCTTGTCTCCGACCACG
>OCQZ01000657.1_pt1 | contig 10396 bp, 4 predicted proteins | sample 1538921 | NCBI WGS metagenome assembly OCQZ01 (sample SAMN03418269, study PRJEB22391) | human gut metagenome | biome: human-gut; feature: organic feature; material: feces | host: Homo sapiens | place: Tanzania | collected 2013-01 | reverse complement strand
CCGTCGCGATGCAGCTCGCCACCGACAACGGCAACGACCTCCTTCAGGAACTCACCCTTGAGTACAACAAAGGCCGTCAGCAGAAGATCACCTCCGAGATCCTCGACATCGTCGGCGGCTCGCTCCAGTGACCGGCAGGAAATAACCAACACCATTTATTCTATGCTACGAATTAAGAAACTGATAGTCAGCCTGACCGCGGCTGCCTTACTTGTTCCGACACTGTGTGGGGCTTATGCTTCCCCGAAGAAAGTTATCCTTGGAGACGAACGGTTCGAGGAGTATCTGCCGTTGTTGGAAGGGAAGCGTGTGGCGGTGTTCAGCAACCAGACAGGAATAGTCGGTGACAAGGTTACCGGCTCCAAGTTGGCTGACGCTCTTGCTGATTATGGCGGGTGCTTCCTGGAACATCCGGTCGCTGTGGCTCGACAAGCTAACCATCCGGTCGCTGTGGCTCGACAATCTCACCAACCGGTCGCTGAGCCTGTCGAAGCGACTGTCAATAAGAGCACATTCGATGAGATTTCCCGAATTCCGTTTCTTGAACCGTCTGTTCCAGGCGGCAAAATCGAGTACGGTCAGCACATAGTTGACGCCCTGATCGAGAAAGGCGTGGATGTTAAGGCTATTTTCTCTCCGGAACATGGATTTCGGGGCAATGCCGATGCAGGAGAACATGTCAGCAGCAGTGTGGACGAGAAGACCGGAGTGGAGATCATTTCCCTTTATGGTGGAGGGTCGAGGATTCCGGGCAAGGACAAGACAGACAAGTTCGATGTCTTGATTATTGACATTCAGGATGTGGGCTTGAGGTACTATACCTATTATATTACCATGCATCATCTGATGGAGGCCTGCGCCCGTGACGGTAAACAGGTCATCATTCTTGACAGACCGAATCCGAACGGATTCTATGTCGATGGCCCGATTCTGGACATGAAGTTCAAGTCTGGTGTCGGCTGGCTTCCGATCACTACCGTCCACGGAATGACGCTCGGAGAGTTGGCCCTTATGATCAACGGAGAGAACTGGCTGGAGAACGGATCCTGCGACTTGACTGTGATCCCATGCCTGAACTACACCCGCCGGACCCGCTATAGCCTGATCCTGCCGCCTTCGCCAAACATCAAAGACATGAGAGCGGTGTATCTATATTCATCAACCTGTTATTTCGAGGGTACGGTGGTCAGTCTCGGGCGTGGCACCTCGTTCCCGTTCGAGACCTATGGGCATCCGGCGATGACGGGATATTCATTCTCCTTCATTCCGAGGAGCCTCTCCGGCGCCAAGAGTCCGCAGTTTGTGGATGAGGTGTGCCATGGAGTCGACCTTCGCCACAAGCCGCTCACCGACATCTGGGCGGAAAAGATCAACCTTGAATATGTCATTGATGCCTACCGTAATCTGAATATGTGCGATAAGTTCTTCGGAAAGAACAACTTCTTTGAGCTCCTCGCCGGCGTTGACTGGTTCCGCTCGATGATAGAGTCCGGTTCCACTTCATCCGAAATCGCCGCTCGCTGGGCCTCCGATGTCGAAACATTCAAAACCCTCCGCACTCCATACCTCTTGTACGAAGAGTAAATATGCGTGATTTGCGTCCCCTCCCCACCAAACTGTCATCTGAGGCTATAATATATTAATGTATGTCTCCTCTTTGGCCGCTTGGCTCGTTGACATGCCTGTCACAATGGTTCGGCAGGTACACCAAACGGGCGTGGCGGTGTTCCACTGCCCAGTCGGCAGCTGAGTTTGCCGAAGCGTCAGGAGTACCACGAAATGATTATGGTCTATAATGATAATTGCTGTCAAATCCGTATGCAAAACGTATGTCAGCGTCGGATCCGTGTACCTGAATATTTCCGTTATGGAAGTCTGTGTCGGCGTTTCCCGCAAGAAAAGGGGGTGTCACTCCTAGTAATAAATAGGTTTTTGCCTGTTTTTCGATGATTTCTTGCAGAAAAATCTTGTTTATGAAAAATTAAACCCATATATTTGTCGTTGTGTTATGGAGTACCCCCTTGCCAGGGGCTTGTAAACATATTTATTACTAGGAGTAACATGTTTAACATTTTATTAACTAATTATCCTTTATGAAAAAGTTTTTTAGATTGGTTTCGATGTTAGCCGTAGCTGGGCTGACATTCGCGTACACCAGCTGTACGGACTACTCTGAGGACATCAACAAGGTTGACGGCCGTGTTGACAATCTGCAGAGCCAGTTCGACGCTTTCAAGAGTGCGACGGACGAGTCTATCAAGAAGATCGACGGCTTGATTGCCGACCTTCAGAAGACCGTTGCCACGCTTGAGACAAAGGAGGACCACAAGAAGGATGTTGAAGCTCTCAACAAACTTATTGATGGTCTTAAGTCTGACGCCGCGGCTTTGGCCGGAAGGGTTACCGCCATTGAGAAGGATCTTCCTAACTACGTTAAGAAGACGGATTTCGAAGAGACCCTTAAAGGTTATGTGAAGGTCGCTGAGTTCAACACGGAGATTGGTAAGATCACCGGTCGTCTTGATGCTATCGAGGGTACGCTTAATCCTCTTGCCGCCAAGTATGACTCTAATCTTAAGATCTCTGAGATCATAAGCAAGATTGATGCTGTAAAGGCCACCGCTGATGACGCAAGCCAGAAAGTAGGTGTCCTCCGCACAGACGTTGATGTCCTTCAGAAGGCTCTTAAGGGTTACACGTCAGAGGGTGCCGTCAGCGCCAAGTTCGATGCTATTGACGAGGAGGTTGCCAAGAAGCTCAACATCGCTGATTTCAAGACTGAGCTTGACAAGTATTTCCAGGACGAGTTTGATAAGGCTTTCAAGACTGCCATCAAGACTTCCTGCGAGAAGGATGGTGAAGTTGACAAAGCCATCTATGCTGCTCTCAATCCTGCTGTAGAGGCTCTTAACACCAAGATCTCTAATCTTGACGCCAAGATCAATGATGTTCTCGGTATCGTTCTGAACCGCATCCAGAGCATCGTGTTCGTCCCTGAGTACGACGACATGAACGCTACTCTCCACTACTACCATATCGGTACTACTCTTGCTTCCGGTACGGCGAAGGAGAAGATTGTTGACGCTACATTCGAGATTTATCCTGCCAAGCTCGCCAAGAGTATCAAGAAGGAGGACGTTTCTGTTGTCGCTGTCGCTGTTGGTACCCGTGCCAATGCCGCTGTTGAGGGTGAGATCGTTGCTTTCGACGCTCAGGACAATGGCCGTGTGAATGTTTCTGTCAAGTTCGGTAAGGACGTTAACTTTGACCTCGCTAAGAAGGACAAGGTTCAGTTCGCCATCTCTCTGCGTGTTAAGGAAGACACCAAGACGACAGTTGATGGTAAGGAAGTAGAGACCGGCAATTATGTTGAGTCCGCTTTCGTAGGCGCCAAGTACTGCCCTGACAGTGACCTTACCGGCAAGTTCGGTATCGTCAATCTTTCCACCAAGAAACCTATTACTGACGCTGAGCTTTCCACTAAGAAGCAGTGGTCGGACGCTCCGGCCACTTGGAATCCATTCGATGGTTACGAGTTCGCCGTTAAGGTTGGTGAGAATTGGTTGAGCCTCACGGATGCAGCCGCCGCGCTTTATGTTGATGTGAAGGACATCACTCCTTCTATAAAGAACACCGCTTCTTTTGCCCCAGCTAATGATAGAAAGGACTTCTTCGTTTATGCTGCTACTGGCAAAGATAAGTCTCTTGCTGATTTCAATACCGAAATGGTTGATGCAAAGGTCAAGGCTGATCTTGCTAAAGCTGTCGGTTCAGTTTGCAAGAATAAGGTTGAGGCTACTGTTCTTGGAGCCAAGTTCTTCGACAAGACTATCTCTTATGAGATTATAAGAAGAAGATTCATTATGCAGATTGAGCCGGCTCAGGTTAAGTGGTCATACGCTAACGCGGTTAAGCTTTCTTCCGCAAAGTCAACCGTTGCCGCTTACGACAAACCTATCGACAAGAATTTTGACAATCAGTTCAAGGAACTTAAGGTCACCATTTCTGATCCAGATAAGTATAAGGACCTTAACATCGAAACTGTTGTCGCCGGTCCTTGCACGCCAAAGCATTTGTTGAATGGAGCCGCTGCTCCAGCTGGTCTTGCTCTTAACGTTGACCCGGTTGCTATCATTAAGGCTCATCTTGCAGGTGTTGAAGTTACCGGTTATGCATTTGGAAAGGCTGGTAAGGTAAATAAATATGAGTTCCACAACGTGTATGCCAACGATCCTACTTTCACAGATGTTGATGTGGCATTCACCCTTACCCTCGGTTCACTTCCTAACCCGGCTAAGGTTAACGTCCCTAAACAGGAGATTGCCTACGAGCCAGCGGTTGTTCTTCACGAAGTTGCTGAAACTGAGACTATCAATAGGGCATTCGAGCAGGAGACCGTTAAACCTTTCTTCACGGATCTTGCTGAATTCGAGGCTGATCTCCTTACTGGAGCAGAGACTATAGTTAAATCTCAGCGTACCAGTGTAAAACCTGCTGTTAACTGCTCAGGCTATACCTACTTCAGTGTTATTGACAGAGTACTCGCTTCCACTCCTTTCATCAGACTTTCACAGGCTGACCTTACTTCTTACAATGACACATACGCATTCGAGACCAAGGTTGACACTTGGTACGGTGTAGCTTACAGCTTCGCCACCACCGCTTCTCTTGTTAAGCCAGTTTACAGCCTTATCTATCATGAGGATCTTGTAGACATGACTCAGGAGATACCTACTGTCAAGATCGCTGGTACAAAGGCAAGCGGTACTTATGAGATCAATACCGATGACCTCAGCAAGTACTTCGGAGTTGAGAAGTGCAATGCTTCTGTTGCCAATTACCTCAAGATCAAGTATGAGTATGTAACTCCTCTTGCGAATGCCGAGTGGATCAACAAGGGATACGAGAACATACCTGCCATCCCTGCCGAGCTTGACGGTGCCGCTGGCGATGTTAAGGCAGATGGTAGCCTTGCGGTTCGTGACATTGTATGGGGCAACTTTACCGCCCGTGACATGGTTGTCAAGGCTATCCTTAGCTGCAACGGTGTTGAGGTCAACTCTCTCAACCTTAAGTTGACGATCGAGGATCCTATTGCAGAAGTTTCAATTGAGGACATCGCTGTTAAGCGTGATCCGTACGCAGATGTTCATGTCAACCTTTGGAAGACAACGACTGTCAAGTCTATCCTTTCTGACGCGAACCAGGTTAATCAGGCAGCCGCAACAAAGGCTAACATGTGGAACTGGAATGCTGATGTCGCTTACGGTCTTGATCTCACCTACGATACAAAGTACACCGTATTCGTTAATGGTAAGGACGTAACCTCTCAGTTCCCTGCGTCTAAGCTTGAGTTCAGACCTGCGGATGGTGTCATCATCTACTATAAGGATGCCGCACATCAGGTCAATGATGTCATCGTTGAGCTGACAGCCCATCTGACTCACAAGTTCAACTACAACAACAAGAACGCTGAGGAGATTCATAAGGATACCTACAAGTTCAAGGTAGTGATTTCTGAGTAATTTCTTATAATTAGCATACTTAATGAGGGGATGCCGCGAAGCGACATCCCCTTTTTTGCGTCATAATGCGTCATGATGCCAAGTTATAAACAAAAACCGAAGCGAGGTTCTCACCCGGCTTCGGCTTATCTTATTCAATACTTATGAAATAACTATTGAGTCAGTTTTTGGTTTATGAGTAAAAATATTTATGTCGATTGACAAATATACCATTTCCGTGCCAAACTCATCGTTCGCGGTGTAAATTAGATCATAAACCATATTCCCGTTTCAACCAGAGGTCGGACATGGGGGCAAGAATCTAGATTTTGCCTCTGTTTTTCTCGATGACCCCTTCCGGTGGAGAAACTTCAGCGCATCGGTTTGCTGCCCTGCGCCTGTGACGGATTATCTACTTGACCTTGATGGAGTTGAGGAGGTCGAGTTTGCCGGTGTCTACCAGGTGGATGATCAGCTCGCCGAAGAGGGTGTTCTGCCAGGCGAACCAGGCGCGGGTGAACTTGCTTGCGTCGTCCTTACAGAAGGATTCGTGCATGAAGCCGGTGCCGGCGTCGGTCTTCATCAGGGTCTCCACGCACCATTTGATCTCCTTGTCGTCCTGGGACGTGAATGCCTTCATCATGATGCTCATAGGCCAGATGTAGTCGTAGCCGATGTGCGGGCCGCCGATTCCCTCGCCGGCCTTGCCTTTGAAGAAATATGGATTGTCATCGCTCCAGACAAACCTGCGGGTGTTCTGGTAGATCGGATCGTTCGCATCAATGTCTCCGAGATAGGCCATTGACAGGAGGCTCGGAACGTTGGAGTCGTCCATCAGAAGCCTGTTGCCGAAACCATCCACCTCAAAGGCGAAGATCTTGCCGTACTTAGGGTGATCCACGATGGCATATTCATAAAGAGCCTTCTCCACTTCGGCGGCGAGGTCGAGGCATTCCTTCGCGAGTTTCTTGTTGTGATTAACATCCGTGAGGATCTCGGCTGCCTTGCGCAATGAGGTGACGGCGAAGAAGTTGGACGGAACGAGGAACTCGAAGATCGTCGCGTCATCCGACGGACGGAATGCCGAGGCGATCAGACCCACCGGCTTGACAGGGTTGCCGCGGCCGTCATTGGACTTGGTGTCGAACTGGCGTTCGGTCTTGCGGGCGAACCGGTAAGGGCCCGGGCCGTCCTTGCGCTGCTGCTCCTTAAAGGTCTTGAGAGTGGCCTGGATGGACTTGAGCCATGTCTCGCCGAACACGGAATCGTCGCCGGTCACCTTCCAGTACTGGTAGGCCAGGCGGATTGGGTAGCAGTGTGAGTCGATCTCCCATTTGCGCTCGTGGTCGTAAGGGTTCATGTCGGTGAGGTCCGAATCCCACTCGCTGCCCGTCGGGCCGTCGTTGAAGGCGTTGGCGTAAGGGTCGATGCAGATCAGGGAGAACTGGCAGTTGATCACGCCGGCGAGCATATTCTTAAGATGTTCATCCTGATTGGCCAGCTGGATGTATGGCCAGACCTGCGCTCCGGAGTCACGGAGCCACATCGCGTGGATGTCGCCGGTGTAAACGAAGGTCCTGAAGTTGCCGTCGTCGTCCTTGCCGAAGTGTACGGTGGTGTCAAGGGTGTTCGGGTAGCAGTTGGCGAACATCCAGGCGAGGCGGGGGTTCGTCAGGATGCCCTGCATCTGGGCGATCTTGTTCTCGACGGCCTCGGAGCGGAAAAGACGCTTTTCTGGAGCCGGACGCTGCGACTCGTAGGCCTTGGTGCTGTTGGAGACTGGCGCTTCGATGGTCGGTGAGTCCTGTCGAACCACAGCGGTCTTGCCTTGTGCTACAGCGCCGTCGAGCATAAAGATGGCCGAAGCCAGAAGTAGTGTGCGTTTCATTACTTTATTTTTCATTAGTGTATGAATATGGTCTGTCTTCCTTCGCGGTTCCTCTCACCGTGTCAGGTTCGGACCCCACAAGATACACAATTTTCGCACCGCTGGCAAGGTCTTCAAATCGGAAATAGTTCCGGCTCCAATCCTTGCCGTTGATTCTCACACCTTTGATGTAGAAGTTATTCTTCGAATTATCAGGAGCTTCCAGAGTGATGGCCTTCCCGTCCGGGCGGCTGATCACAGCCTTCTTGAACAGAGGAGTGCCGATCGCATATTCATTGGACCCTGGGCAGACCGGGTAGAATCCGAGGGCGGAGAATACGTACCAGGCGGATGTCTGGCCGTTGTCCTCGTCGCCGCAATAGCCGTCGAAGTTGGAGTTGTAGAACTTGTCCATCACCTCGCGGATCCGCTGCTGCGCCTTCCAAGGCTGGCCGCACCAGTCGTAAAGGTAGAGCATATGCTGGATCGGCTGGTTGCCGTGGGCGTAATTCCCCATATTCATAACCTGCATTTCCCTGATTTCGTGGATAGGGAAGCCGTAGTAGCTGTCATCGAAGATCGGTGGGATTGTGAATATGCTGTCGAGCATGCTTGCGAACACTTCGTCTCCGCCCATAAGGTCAATCAGGCCCTGAAGGTCGTGGAAGACTGACCAGGTGTAGTGCAGGCTGTTGCCTTCGGTGAAGTTGCCTCCCCATTTCAGAGGGCTGAACGGCCTTTCGAACGAGCCGTCGAGGTTCTTTCCGACCATCAGCCTGTACTCCGGATCGTAGAGATTCCTGTAATTGAATGCGGCCTTCGCGTAAGGCACAAGCTCTTCCTCGCCGCGGCCCAGAGCCTTGCCGAACTGGTAGATGCACCAATCGTCGTAGGAATATTCAAGAGTCCTGGCTGCGTTCTCGTTGATGCCGACATTGCAAGGGACATAGCCGAGGCTGTCGTAATATTCCCAGCCGAGTCGGCCTGTGGCATCCACCTCAGGGTGAACGGCGTGCGCTCCGTGGGTGACAGCCTTCCAGAGTTCTTCCGCATCGTAGCCGCGCAGACCCTTGAGCCAGGCATCGGCCACGATTGACGCTGAGTTGTTTCCGACCATACATCCCCTGTGCCCTGGACTTGACCACTCCGGCAGGAATCCGCTTTCCTTCCAAGTGTTGACCAGCCCTTCCTGCATCTTCACATTCTCGTCCGGATAGACGAGGTTCAGCAGCGGGAAAAGGCATCGGAATGTGTCCCAGAAACCGGTGTCACCGAACAGATAGCCCTTGTGGACGGCTCCGTCGTAAGGGCTGTAATGAACCCTTTCGCCGTCCGCGTTGATCTCGGACAGGTCACGAGGGAACAGGACCGACCTGTAAAGGCAGGAATAGAATGTGCGAAGATTGTCGAGGTTGTCATCCTCCACTGCGATGCGGCCCAGAACCTCGTTCCATCTTGCTCGCCCGGCCTCGGCGATCTCATCGAATGACTTGCCGGACAGTTCTTTGAGGTTCAGTTCGGCTTGTTCCTGGCTGATGAGTGAGGACGCGACCTTGAGGTTGACCTTCTGACCTTTTGCCGTCTTGAATCCGACCATAGCGATGTGTCTGTCAACGGTCTGTGTCTCGAACGGAGTGTCGGAAACCACCACGAACCAGTTTCGGAAATTCTCGGTCACGCCGCCGTGGTTCGCGGTCGAATAGCCCACGATCATATTCCTGTCACTCAGGACCTCGGCATTGCCGCCGCTGTAGGCATCGACCACGAGGTAGGACATCTCCTTTTCAGGGTAGGTGAGTCTGAACGCCGCCGCCCTTTCGGTAGGGGTAAGTTCGGCAACCACGTCGTGCTCAGCGAGATAGACCTGATAGTAGTAAGGCTTCACGGTTTCCGCCTTGTGCGAGAACCAGCTCTGCCGCCCCTCCTCGTCATAAACCGGACCTGTGGTCACAGGCATAATCGAGAATGAGCCGTAGTCGTTGATCCACGGACTCGGCTGGTGAGTCTGCTTCAAACCTCTGATCTTGGTCGCTGAATATGTGTATGTCCATCCGTCCCCGTTGGCACCTGTCTGAGGTGTCCAGAAGTTCATTCCCCACGGCAAGGCGATCGCCGGGTAGGTGTTGCCTGTCGAAAGTTCGTAAGTGGACGCCGTGCCCATCAGCGGGTTCACATAGTCCACAGGATCCTCCATCCTCATTTTCTCCGGAGATCCGCACGCCGCGGCTATAAATGCCACAGCCAAAAATATTGATTTTTTCTTCATCAGTTCTGAATATTTCCGCAAAGATACATCAATTTCCATTGGTTCGGAATAGTTCCACCGTCTTGTTCCACTTTATGACTTCCAGGTGTGAAAATACGCGCACACCTAAAACATCATCCACTTGATGACAAGCGAGTTGCGCTTCCAGGTGCGAGCATATTCGCACACCTGAGCGTCGTTGGCTTCGGTACAGGTCGTTCTATTCGTGTTTATGACTTCCAGGTGTGAAAATACGCGCACACCTAAAACATCATCCACTTGATGACAAGCGAGTTGCGCTTCCAGGTGCGAGCATATTCGCACACCTGAGCGTTACTGGCGTAATATGGAATGATATATATATCAAGGCCGCAGTCAAAAGAATAGACTATGCTCGCATATTCATTTTAGTAATCCTTAGAAATGCAACTTGTTTTTTCAATATCACTTAGGTTTGTTTGAACAGTCTATAGAAAATTTTTAGTACTTTGTCTTGCAAGGTATTTGAAATTATTTATATCTTTGCATCGTAAAATTGATTGCAAAGCAAGGTCTGGGGCGGACGATGAAGTTTAAGCCGCAGAACAAGATAATGAAAATTAAATAGTTAAGATGAAAAAAGTTGTGAATGTCAGTGTTGGAGGCCGGAGTTTTTCTCTGGATGAGGATGCCTACGCAAGGCTTCTTACTTATTTTGATCACTTCAAAGCCCGTCTTGACCGTGACACACAGTCGGCAAAGGAAGAGGTGATGGCCGATCTGGAGAACCGGATCGCGGAG
>OCQZ01000652.1_pt1 | contig 10441 bp, 5 predicted proteins | sample 1538921 | NCBI WGS metagenome assembly OCQZ01 (sample SAMN03418269, study PRJEB22391) | human gut metagenome | biome: human-gut; feature: organic feature; material: feces | host: Homo sapiens | place: Tanzania | collected 2013-01 | reverse complement strand
GGCCGATCTTCCGGATGGCAGGAATGCCGGAAATCACGAGATAGGCCGTGATGAGCAGCACGCAGCCCACCGTGATGAGGCCGAGAATGAGAAACATACCGTGAATGACGGCTTCCCATATTTTTTTCTTCTGTGCCATAAGTCGCTTCCTCTTTACCCGGTCAGGGAGGCGGTTTTCACTGCCTCCCTTCAGATGGTTCGCTGTTAGTTTGCTGCGACTGCACCGGCATTGGCAATGATATCGGCAGCCTCAGGGGAGATCGCGTAATCGAAGAAAGCCTGTGCCGCGGGGGAAAGCTCGGTGCCTTCCTTCGTCACAAGGACGAAGGGACGCTGCACAACATAGCTGCCGTCCTTGACCGTTGCCTCGGTCGCCTTCACGCCGCCGACGGTCAGCGCCTTGACGCTCTCGCCCACTGCGGAGAGGGAGGCATAGCCGATGGCATTGGGGTTCTGGGACACGGTGTTGATGACGTCGCCCGTGGAGGTCAGCTCCTGACGGTAAGCACAGGCGTCCTTGGTGCCGGTGATGGACTCAAAGCCGTCGCGCGTACCGGAGCCTGCCTCGCGGCCAATAAGTACGATCTCGGCGTCATCGCCGCCGACGTCCTCCCAGTTGGTGATCTCGCCGGTGTAGATCTTGGCAATGGTATCCACGTCAAGGTCGGAAACGGGGTTCTCGGGGCTCACAACAATGGCGATGCCGTCGTAGGCGAGCACGGTCTCCACAAGGCCGGAGGCCTTTTCATCGTCCTTGAGCGCACGGCTCGAAAGGCCGATGTCGCAGCGTCCCTCGGTAACGGCCTGAATGCCGCTGCCCGAACCGGTGGGGTTGTAGGTGAACTTCACGTCCTTGTTGGCGGCCATGAAGGATTCGCCGAGGGAGTTGATAACCTTTTCCATCGAGGTCGAGCCGTCGGTGGAGACGGTGCCGGAGAGGGTCGCGGTCTGGGCGCCGCTGCCGGAGTCCTTGTCGCTGCTGTCATCGGTTTTGCTGCCGCAGGCCGTCAGGACGCTAAGCGCCAGCGCTGCGGTCAGGGCAAGAGAGAGTAACTTTTTCATGGTGTTTTTTACTTCCTTTCGTTTTGTTCGGACCTTTGTTCCTTACAATGCCCAGCATAAAGGCAGGATGTAAAATCAGAAAGTCTTCTTTTGTAAAATCGCGGTAAAAGCGAGAAAGAAGGCGCTTCCCTTCGCGGAAAGCGCCTTCTTTTCGGCGGTCTGATGCGGTTTTTATTCCGTGCGCAGGGCTTCGACAGGGTCCTTGCGCGCGGCGATGCCCGAGGGGATGAGCCCCGCGAGGAATGTCAGCGCCATGCTGATGGCGACGAGCGCCGCGCCGCCGGCGGGCGGCAGGATGGCGTTGAGGCTCTCGATGCCCGTCAGGCGGTGGACAATGAGGTTGATGGGCAGGAGGAGCAGCAGCGTCACGCCGATGCCGATCACGCCCGAGCAAAAGCCCTCGATGAGCGTTTCCGCGTTGAAGACGCGGGAGATGTCGCGCTTGCTCGCGCCGATGGCGCGCAGGATGCCGATCTCCTTCGTGCGCTCGAGCACGGAGATATAGGTGATGATGCCGATCATGATGCTCGAAACAATGAGCGAGATGGCGACAAAGGCGATGAGCACATAGCTGATGGCGTTGATGATCGTGGTGATCGAGCTCATGAGAAGCGCCACATAGTCGGTGTACTCGATCCGGTCATCCTCGGAGGCGGCGGCGTTGTACTGCTCGATCGCATCGGCGATGGCGTCCTTGTCGGCAAAGGTCGAGGCGAAGATGTTGACGGTCTTGGGGCTTGCAAGGTCAACGTCGCCGAGCAGTCTGAGATTCTCTTCATACGAGCCGTTCGAAACGGTCGCGGGCATATAATTGTCATAGAGCCAGTTATATTGCTCGCGCGTCAGCGGCGTGACGGCGGGGGATTTTTTCAGCGCAAGGTCGAGCGCCATGGCGAGCTGGTCGCTCGTCATGTTGGCGAGGCGCGCCTGCACGCCCGCGGCGTACTGCCCCGTCACCTGCTCGCGGATGGACTGCTCCACATAGGAAAAGAGCGTTTCGTCGTCCATCTGCGCGATATAGGACTTGACGGCCGCCTCGTCCACGCCCATCTGCCGGGCGTAGGCCGAAACCACCATCTGCTCAATGCCCGCGCGGTCGAGCGCGCCCATCTGCTGCTCGACGATGGCGGCGAGGTATTCCTCGCTCGGCACACTCATCATGGCGGTGTAGGCCGCGGCGCGCTCGGTGACGGAAAGCGTTTCGAGGTGCGCGGTCACATCCGCCTCCTTCTGCTCCTCGCTCACGGCGTAGTCGTCGGTCAGAAACGGCAGGCCGAGGATAACGTCGGTCGCGGGGTCAGCCTTCTGCTTTTGCAGGATCTCGGTCTTCCCCGCCTTTTCGACAAGATAATCCGTCAGGGCGGAGGTGTAGCCGATCGCGCCGGAGAGCATGGAGGAAACGGCATTCTCGTTCGGGCGCAGGATGCCGACGATCTTCACGCGCGTGCCGACGGTGTCCGAATTGTAGAGGAAGTCAAGGCCCGTCTCGCTCGTGCTCACATCGGTGTACGCGCCGCTCGCAGAATCGTACTGGTAGCGCTCGGCGGGCAGGATGATCTGAAAGCGCAGGCCGCAGAGATCCTCGTAGCTCCAGCTCTGGATGTTCTTTTCGTCAAGGGCGGAGCCGTCGAGCATATGCTGCATGGAGGAAACGACCTCATCCTGTGCGCTCAGGCCGAGGGAGTAGATCACAAGGTCGGAAATTTCGTTGTCCTTATTGACGATGAGCACGACCTCGTCATACTTCTGCGGCCAGGAGCCGTAGATGAGGTCATACTGCTCGTGCAAAAGGTCTCCCACAAGCTCGCCGTCTTCGCCGTCTTGCGGCGGGAGCATCTGCTCCCAGGTCTCCATCGCGGAGTAGGCCGAGCCGAAGCGCTCGAAATAGCTGCTGTAATCGCCGCCGTAGAGCGCGCTCATGCAGGTCTGCATCAGCTCCGTCACGTCGGATTTGAAGACCTTGCCGTCCGCATCCTTCGCGTAGATGCTCATGCCAAGGTCATAGTCATAGGAAACGGCGCTGATGTGGCGGGAAAGCTCGTTGTCGCCCTCAAGATAGGCCTTAAAGTCCTTCAGGTTGTTCGTCTGCGTCTCCGCCGAGGCAAAGGAGTTCATCATGTCGTACATGATGTTGTTGGAATACACGGCGTCGCGCTCGTGCTGCGCTTCGCCCTCTTTGTTCGGCGAGTGCACGCCCATGAGCGTCGTCACCATGCTGGACATATCCACGCTCTCTGCCTCGATGGTCAGAGGATAGCTCGAGAGCGTATCCTCCTGCACGCGGTCGATATAGGTCTGGATGCCGTTGCTCAGCGACAGGATGAGCGCGATGCCGATGATGCCGATGCTCCCGGCGAAGGCCGTCAGGAATGTCCTGCCCTTTTTCGTCATCAGGTTGTTGCGCGAGAGGGAGAGGGCGGTCGCAAAGCGCATCGAGGTCTTTTTGCTCCTGCCCGTGCGCGGCTGCTCCGTGCCGTCTTCCTCATACGGCGCGCTGTCGTCCACGATCTCGCCGTCCTTTAAGCGCACGATGCGGCTCGCGTAGGTCTCGGCAAGCTCGGGGTTGTGCGTCACCATGATGATGAGGCGGTCCTTGGAGATCTCCTTCAAGATCTCCATCACCTGCACGCTCGTTTCGCTGTCGAGCGCGCCGGTCGGCTCGTCGGCAAGCAGGATGTCCGGGTCGTTGACGAGCGCCCGCGCGATGGCGACGCGCTGCATCTGGCCGCCGGACATCTGGTTGGGCTTTTTGTCGAGCTGATCGCCGAGGCCAACGCTCTCAAGCGCCTTGATGGCGCGCTCGCGGCGCTCTGACTTGCTCACGCCCGAGAGCGTGAGCGCCAGCTCCACATTGCTCAGGACCGTCTGGTGCGGGATGAGGTTATAGCTCTGGAAGACGAAGCCGACGGAGTGGTTGCGATAGCTGTCCCAGTCGGCGTCGGAGAAATCCTTGGTCGATCGGCCGCCGATGATGAGATCGCCCTTCGTATAGTGGTCAAGGCCGCCGATGATGTTGAGCAGCGTCGTCTTGCCGCAGCCCGAATGGCCGAGGATGGCGACAAACTCGCTCTCGCGGAAGTTGAGGCTTACGCCCCGCAGCGCATGGACGGTGGCATCGCCCGCCTGATAGTCCTTGACGATGGATCGCAGCTTCAGCATAGTCTGCCTTCTTTCTGAGAAGATAAGTGAATAAGAATTCCAGAGTAGGATATCATTTTGGCTTTTTATCGTCAACCGGCGCGCGGAAGAATTCACCGAAAGTTCATCTTCGTTTACTAATTCCATATAAAAGAAGAGAAGCGCCTCGGCGCTCCCCTTCTTTTCGTCTTTAGCTGTACGAGCTGGAAAGCGTCGTGCCGAACTCATAGCGCAGCACCTCGTTGTCCCCGCTGTCGTAGCCGACGAGATCATATTCGTCGTAGCCCGAATCTCTGAAGCCCTGTTCGGCGATTGGTCCGCCGGCGAGGAAATAGCGATGCCCGCCGTCCTCGATGAGCTCGAGCGGCGTCACGGCGGCAGTCTCGGCAACAAATTCATTATCTTTATATCTCACGTGCCGCCGCACGATCTCCGCGCGGCCGACAGCCGCGTCGTCGATACGTCCCCAGTAAAAAAGCGCCCTGTTCATGCCGTGACCACTCACCATTGACCAGCAGCCCGCGTGGACGCGCTCTCCGTCCGAGCAGTCGAGCACCGAGCCGGAGGCCTCCTGCCAGCCGAGCAGCGCGTAGAAATTGCTCGCGCCGCAATAGGTCACATTCTCGCTCACCATCAGCGTGACGCGCAGCGTCTTACGGATGTTTCCCGCGGGAAGGGACGCGAGCTCGTGCGTCTTTTCGTATACGCCGTAGCGCTGCTTGCCGTCGCGCAGGGCCATGGCGCGTGTCAGGTGTCCGCCGCCGAGGATGTTGCAGACGAGCAGCGTGCAGAGCATGACGGCAACACTTCTGACAGCGCAGCGCGCCCTCGTCGGCCGCTTTCCGGTCTTCCGCTTTTTCACGGCTGCCCCCCTCCTTCCGGAAGCTCGATCCTTGTCTCGATGCGCTCGCCGAAACGGTCGTAGACGAACGTCACATAGGTATCGCCCTCTTTAAGCGGCACGGTATGCTGCCCGTAGTGCACATATAAAATGCCGCTGCTGCCCCAGCAGCTGGAATACCGACCCGGATACCGTCCTGTGTCTTCATAGTCATACACCGTCTCGCCGCGCTCGCTTTGCAGCGACATCGTCTCGATCAGGCGCTCATAGACCTTTCTGCCCGGGATGCGGTCGTAGCTGCTCACCCAGAGCACCGCCTGCCGCTCCCCCTCGCGCACGCCGTATTCGATACGGTTCAGCTGCACGATATCATCCCCTATGGGAATGCGCTCGTGCAGATTCGCCGCGCCGTCAAGTTCTTCCCAGGAAATGCGGTTCACCGTTGGCTTCACGCGTTCATGGAGACTCTTGTATACCCCGCTGAGCATCGGCAGCATGAAAAAGCTCTGCACACAGACAATGACCGTGAGGATGCGCGCGGCGCGCTGCACGATAACGAGCCACCAGCCGCCGTACTGCGCGCGCAGCGCCTTGCCCGTCTCATCGGGGTCGCCCATCAGCATAACGGCGCGTGCGGCGGCGTCTTCCTCCGTATAGCCGTGCCCGACCAGCGCTTCGGCGTGGTCCTCGATATGACCGGCGAGCTCGCGCCTCAAATCGTCCGCCTCATTTCTCGTCAGCCGTCCGACCTGCGCGAGCACGCGGTCACAATACTCGTTTCTATCCATAGCTTCACCCTTTTACGCAAAGTGCAGCACGGCGTTCACCGCGCCGGAATACTCCCGCCAAGACGTTTCCTCTTCCGTGAGCGCTGCGCGCCCGGCGCGCGTGAGATGGTAGTACTTGCGCACGCGGCCGGTGGGCGCGGTCTTTTCGTAGGCCTCCACATAGCCAGCGCGCTCCATGCCGTGCAGCACGGGATAGAGCGTGCCCTCCTTCATCTCAAAGACGTTGCTCGAGCGGCGCGCCAGCTCCAGAATGATCTGGTAGCCGTACATATCCTCGGTTGAAAGCAGCTTGAGCAGCAGCAGCTGCGTGTGGTCAATACTCTTTTTCTTCATGTCGCGCCTCCTTTGATACCTAGAGTTTCTATGCTTACAGGATACATAGAACATCGAGGTATGTCAAGAACATTGTTAAGTTTTGTTCATTTTCTTAACAGACCCTGAACTTTACTTATTGTCCTCCCCGGCCATACTATTATAATTATTATATGATTCCATCCGGGCGGGGCTCTTTGCCGTCCGGGCGCAACGACATGAAAAGAGGTTTCCCATGAAAACGTATCAGGCAGGCATCGACGTCGGCTCCACCACGGTAAAGCTCGTCGTTCTCGATGAAAACGACAATATGATCTTCGGGCAGTATCAGCGCCATCTGTCCCACACGCAGCGCGCGCTGTCCGATCTGCTGCGGCAGGCGCACGAAACGCTCGGCGAATGCGCGCTCTCTCTGCGCGCCACGGGCTCGGGCGCGATCAATCTTGCCAAGGCGCTCGGCGTGCCCTTCGTGCAGGAGGTCGTCGCCGTGGCGCAGGCGCTCGAGCGCGTCGCGCCTCAGGTGGACGTTGCCATCGAGCTTGGCGGCGAGGATGCCAAGATCATCTACTTCAAGGGCGGGCTGGAGGAGCGCATGAACGGCGTCTGCGCCGGCGGCACCGGCTCATTCATCGACCAGATGGCAGCCCTCTTGCAGACCGACGCCTCGGGGCTTGACCGCGAGGCCGCGCACTACCAGCAGATCTACCCCATCGCCGCGCGCTGCGGCGTGTTCGCCAAGACGGACATCCAGCCCCTCATCAACGAGGGCGCAACGAAGGCCGACCTTGCCGCCTCGATCTTTCAGGCGGTCGTCAACCAGACGATCTCGGGCCTTGCCTGCGGCAAGCCCATCCGCGGCCACGTCGCATTCTTAGGCGGCCCGCTCCACTTCCTCCCCCAGCTCAAGGCTGCTTTCATCCGCACGCTCAAGCTGACGGACGAGACGACCATCGACCCCGATAATTCCCATCTCTTCGCCGCCATGGGCGCGGCCATCGACGAAACAAAGGCGGACGCCCAGCCGCTCAGCGCGCTCATCCGGCGGCTCCAGAGCGGCGTGCAGATGGACTTTGAATTGAAGCGCCTGCCGCCGCTCTTTGAAGACGAGGCCGACCTTGCCTCCTTCCGCGCGCGCCACCACAAGGCCGTCGTGCCGCGCGGGGACATCTCCTCCTACGAGGGCGACTGCTTCCTCGGCTTTGACGCGGGCTCAACGACGACAAAGCTTGCGCTCGTGGGCGCAAGGGGCGAGCTTCTCTGGTCGTTCTACGCGAACAATCAGGGCAATCCCATCAAGACCGCCATGCAGGCGGTACATACCCTGCGCGAGACGCTGCCCGCGGGCGCGCGCATCGCGCGCTCCTGCTCCACGGGCTACGGCGAGGCACTGCTCAAATCCGCCTTCTCGCTCGACGAGGGCGAGGTCGAGACCATCTCCCACTGCACCGCCGCCTCGTTTTTCGATCCGCAGGTCGACTGCGTGCTCGACATCGGCGGGCAGGACATGAAGTGCATCAAGCTCAAGGACGGCGCGGTGGACACGGTGCTGCTGAACGAGGCCTGCTCGTCCGGCTGCGGCTCGTTCCTTGAAAACTTTGCCAACTCCCTCGGCATGACGGCGCAGGAGTTCGCGCACGAGGCGCTCTTTGCCAAGGCCCCCGTGGACCTCGGCACGCGCTGCACGGTGTTTATGAACTCCAATGTCAAGCAGGCGCAGAAGGAGGGCGCGGGCGTGTCCGATATCTCGGCGGGCCTTGCCTACTCCGTCATCAAAAACGCGCTCTACAAGGTCATCAAGCTCTCCGACGCGAGCGAGCTCGGCTCGCACGTTGTCGTGCAGGGCGGCACGTTCTTCAATGAGGCCGTGCTGCGCGCCTTTGAGCGCATCTCCGGCGCACAGGTCACCTGCCCCGACATTGCGGGCATCATGGGCGCTTTCGGCGCGGCGCTGCTCGCGCGCGAGCGCTATCATGGTCAGAAGAGCACGATGCTGCCGCTTGCAGACATTGAAGCGCTGACCTACAAGACCTCGACCGCGCGCTGTCAGGGCTGCCAGAACCACTGTATGCTCACCGTCAGCGTCTTTCCCGGCGGGCGGCGGCACGTGAGCGGCAACCGCTGCGAAAAGGCGCTGCGCGGCGAAAGCGGCACGAAGAGCGGCGAGAATCTCTTCGCCTACAAGCGCGAGCGCATCTTCGCCTATCCCCCGCTGGAAGCAGAAAACGCGCCGCGCGGCGAGATCGGCATTCCGCGCGTGCTGAATATGTACGAAAACTATCCCTACTGGGCGACGTTCTTCCGTGCGCTGGGCTTCCGCGTCGTGCTCTCGCCCTTCTCCACGCGCGCGCTCTATGAGCTGGGCATGGAGAGCATTCCCTCGGAGTCCGAGTGCTATCCTGCAAAGCTCGCGCACGGTCACGCCCAGTGGCTCATCGACCACGGTCTCAAGACCATTTTCCACCCCTGTGTGTTCTACGAGCATCAGGAGGTACCGGGCGCGCAGAACCACTACAACTGCCCCATCGTCGTTTCCTACCCCGAGAACATCAAGAACAATGTCGAGGGCGTGACCGACGGCTCGGTGCGCTATCTGCGCCCCTTCCTCGCCTTCACGAGCGAGAAGATCGCGGCGGACCGCCTCGCGCAGTTCTGCCGCGAGGTCTGGAACATTCCCGAAAAGGAGACGCGCCGCGCCGCGCACCTTGCATGGGAAGAGCAGCAGCGCGCCAAGGCCGATATCCGCGCCGCGGGCGCAAAAGCGCTCGCCGAGATGGAGAAAAATGGCGGCAGCGGCATCGTCCTTGCAGGCCGCCCCTACCACGTTGACCCCGAGATCAACCACGGCATTCCCGAGCTGATCGCGGCCTACGGCCTCACGGTGCTGACCGAGGACTGCCTCCCCATCGACTTTACCCCCAAGCGCCCCGTGCGCGTGAACGACCAGTGGGTCTACCACTCGCGGCTCTACACGGCAGCGGAATTCGTCTGCGGACGCGATGATCTTGAGCTCATCCAGCTCAACTCCTTCGGCTGCGGGCTCGATGCCGTCACGACCGACGAGGTCTGCGAGCTTTTAGAGCAGGGCGGCAAGCTCTACACCTGCCTCAAGATCGACGAGGTGAACAACCTCGGCGCGGTGCGCATCCGCATTCGTTCGCTGCTTGCCGCCGTCGCCATGCGGCGTGAGCGCGGCATTCATTCGACTGCGCACGTCAAGCCCTATGAGCGCGTGTACTACACCAAGGAGATGCAGCGCGAGCGCTATACCATTCTCGCCCCCCAGATGAGCCCCATTCATTTCGATCTTCTGGAGCCCATCTTCCGTCACTACGGCTACAATTTTGAGGTGCTGCAAAACGACAACCGCAACGCCATCGACGTCGGCCTCAAATACGTCAACAACGACGCCTGCTTCCCCTCGATCACGGCGGTCGGCCAGCTGATGGAGGCGGTGACCTCCGGCCGCTACGACACCGACCATCTCGCCCTCATCATGTCGCAGACCGGCGGCTGCTGCCGCGCGAGCAACTACATCGCCTTCATCCGCCGCGCACTCAAGAAAGCGGGGCTGGAGCACATCCCCGTCATCTCGCTCAACGCCAACGGCATGGAGACGAACGAGGGCTTCCGCGTTTCGCCCGCGCTGCTGCTCACGGCGGCGCGCGGCATCGTGCTCGGCGATGTGCTGATGCGCTGTTTGTACCGCGTGCGGCCCTACGAGCTTGAAAAGGGCAGCGCAAATGCGCTGCACCACAAGTGGCGCGACATCTGCATCGAGTCCCTCACGAGCGCGCACCCGAAGTACAGCTACGCGCAGCTTTGCCGCGGCATCGTGGAAGATTTTGACGCCTTCCCCATCGACGAGACGCTGAGAAAGCCGCGCGTCGGCGTTGTCGGCGAGATCCTCGTCAAATACATGCCCCTTGCCAACAACCACGTTGTCGACCTTTTGGAGCGCGAGGGTGCAGAGGCGGTCGTTCCCGATCTTCTCGATTTCTTTGCCGCCACCATCTATGAGCAGGACTTCAAGCACACCCACCTTGGAAAGGGGTGGACTGCTTCGGCCAGCGCCAAGCTCGGCATTCCGGCACTTCAGCGCATGCGCCGGCCTGCCATTGAGGCGCTCAAAGCCAGCAAGCGCTTTACCCCGCCCATGTCCATCGGTCATGTCGCCGAGCTTGCCAAGCCCTTCCTCTCGATCGGCAATCAGTACGGTGAGGGTTGGTTCCTCGCCGGCGAAATGGCAGAGCTCATCACCTCCGGCACGCCGAACATCGTGTGCATCCAGCCCTTTGCGTGC
>OCQZ01000650.1_pt1 | contig 10470 bp, 8 predicted proteins | sample 1538921 | NCBI WGS metagenome assembly OCQZ01 (sample SAMN03418269, study PRJEB22391) | human gut metagenome | biome: human-gut; feature: organic feature; material: feces | host: Homo sapiens | place: Tanzania | collected 2013-01 | reverse complement strand
CTTCATGTCCTCGCGGTCCTTGTAGGCAAGGCCGATGCGCACGGAATCGTAGCGCGGGGGAAGGCGCTTCGTCTCGGCGTTGTGCTGCGCCATGGTCCTGCCGGTCTCGCAGTAGACCTCGAGCGCGCGGAGGATGCGCTTTTTGTCGTTCGCGTGGAGCCTTCCGGCGGTCTCGGGGTCGATGCGGCGAAGCGCTGCAAACATGGCGTCGCCCCCCTCTTCTTCCCAGCGGCGCTCCAGCGCCGCGCGGCATTTTCCGTCCTTGTCGCCGCCGGCAAAGCCGTGCCCCGCGAGCAGGGCATTTAAGTAAAGGCCCGTGCCGCCGACGATGACGGGCTGCTTTCCGCGCGCGATGAGCTCGTCGACGCATTTCGCCGCGTCGTGCGCGTAGCGGGCGACGGAGTAGTTTTCGCCGGGGTCGGCCACGCCGACCATGTGGTGCGGGATGCCCTGCATCTCATCCTCCGTCGGCGCGGCGGTGCCGATGACCATGCCGCGGTAGAGCTGCATCGAGTCGCAGGAGACGACCTCGCCGCAGAGCGCCTTCGCAAGCTCCACGCCGAGCCACGTTTTACCGCAGCCCGTCGGGCCGACAACGCATACGAGCTTCATACCTTGTCCCTCCTACGCGCGCTTGAACATTTTTTCGAGCTCATACTTCGTGAGCTTCGCCTTCACGGGCCGGCCGTGGGGGCAGAACTGCACTTCGCCGCTCTGTACCTTTTCCACGAGCACGCGCAGCTCGGAGATGTCGCTCTTCCAGCCGCCCTTGATGGCCGCCTTGCAGGCCATCGTGTGCAGCAGCGCGTCGCGCGCGGCGGCGGGGTCGGCCGTGTGGGCGGTGACGAGCTTTTCGGCAAGCTCCTCTAAGGTCGCCAGCGCGTCACCGCTTTCAAGGTCGGCGGGAACGGCGCGCAGGATGAGGCTCCCGCCGCCGAATTCCTCGCATTCAAAGCCGAACTCGCGCAGAAGGTCGAGATTGGCGGCAAGGGCGCTGTATTCCTCGGCGGCAAAGTCGGCGACCAGCGGCGCGAGCAGCGCCTGGCACATCACCGGCTCCTGGTTGGCCTTGAGGCGGTCAAAATTCACGCGCTCGTGCGCGGCGTGCTTGTCGATGAGCCAGACGTTTCTCTCCTCGTCCTCGCAGACGATGTAGGTATCGAGCACCTCGCCCGCGATGCGCCACGGCGCGGCGGCAAGGGGCGCGAAGCTCGTCTGTTCGGCTGCCGCCTCTTCCTGCTCCGGCGCAGGCGCGGCGGGGCGCTTTTCTTCCTCGTCCACCGGCAGCGGCGCGGCCTCGCGCGCGGAGTTTTCCACAGATTCGACAGACTTTTGCACAGGCTGTACCTCCTGCGCGGACAAAACCGGGGCGGAGACAAACGTCTCGCGGCGCACAAAGTCCGAAAGCGGCGCGCTGCCGCCCTGTCGGGTATCGACGGCGGGCACGCGCGTTTTCCACTGGGGCGCGGTCTGCGGCGCGCTCGCAGGACGTGCGGGCGCAGATGCAGCGGCGGACGGTTCCTTTTTCTGCTGCTCGCGGTACTGCTGCGAGGTCATACTGGCAAAGAAGTCGCCGCGGGGATTCGTGACCTGCGCGGCAGGCTTTGCCTGCGGCGGCTCGGGCTTTTCGCGCTGATCGAGCGCCGCCATCGCCGCGTGGTAAACAAGGTCAAAAACGCGCTTTTCGCCCATGAACTTCACGATGGTCTTCGCGGGGTGGACGTTCACGTCCACCATGTCGTGCGGCAGCTCCACGAGCAGCACGCAGCCGGGGAACTTGCCCTTCATCATGCGGTTTGCATAGGCTTCCTCGAGCGCGGCGGTAAGCAGCTGGGACTTGACCGCGCGTGCCGCGCGCAGCGAGGGGAGCGCTGATGAAGCCCGAGACGCGCAGCTCGCCATCCGCGCCCTTGGTCTCCACAAGAGAAAGGGCGAACTCGCGCCCGAGGGAGGCGTAGATGGCGGAGTGCAGCGTGCCGTCGCCGGGGGTGAGGAGCGTCTGTGTGCCGTCCTTGATGAGCTTGAACGACACCTCCGGGTGCGAGAGCGCAAGGTGGGCGACAAGGCCCGCGATGGCGGTCGCCTCCGCGCTGTCGCGCTTCATGAACTTCAGGCGCGCGGGCGTATTGTAGAAGAGGTCGCGCACGATGACGCTCGTCCCCTCCGGGCAGCCCGCGTCCTCCACCGCACCGGGCACGCCGCCCTCTAAATGGAGCTTTGCGCCGCTGAGCGCGCCGCGCTCGCGCGAGAAGATATCAAGGCGCGAAACGGATGAGATCGCCGCGAGCGCCTCGCCGCGAAAGCCGAGCGTGCCGATGGCGGCAAGATCCTCCGCCGTGCGCAGCTTGCTCGTCGCGTGGCGCAGAAAGGCCGTCGGCAGCTCGCTTGGCGCGATGCCGCAGCCGTCGTCGCTGACGCGAAGATAGGTCATGCCGCCGTTTTTCATCTCCACGGTCACGCTCTGCGCGTGCGCATCGATGGCATTTTCCAGCAGCTCCTTGACAACGCTCGCAGGGCGCTCGACCACCTCGCCCGCGGCGATGAGGTCGGCAACGTGCGGCGATAATTGCTGAATGTGGGGCATTTTATGTTCTCCTTCAGGATGCAATGGTGAAAAGGGACAGGGCGTTGACGATCGCGTGGAGCAAGACGGACGTCCACAGCGTACCCGAGTGCTCATACGCCCATGCAAAGACAAGGCCGGGGGCAAGATACTGGAGCATCAAAATGAGATAGCCCAAGTCCCACTGCGCGATCGCCGCGTTCCAGACGTGCAGCAGCGCAAAGAGCGCGCAGGAGAGAAGGTAGGCAAAGATGCGGCTCTTTTCCCGAAGGCAGCCGAAGACGAGGCCGCGAAAGAGCACTTCCTCTACAAACGGCGCGAGCAGCACAACGATCAAAACCGTCATGCGCGGGGCGGAGGCCACCTGCGCGGCGATGGTCATGTCGTTTAAGTTCGTGCGGCTGTTGAAGAGCACGTTGCACACGCGGTAGAGAAGCTCGTTCGCGCCATAGAAGACGAGAAGACCTAAAAGCATCGTCGAGAGCGCGCGGTTCAAATTGTCGAGAAAGCGCGAGGACGTGTGCGCAAGGTAGGAGTGGAAGAGCAGCACCGTAAGGGCGAAGAGCGTGTAGTAATAGAGCACGTTGCGAAGCGACGCGCCGATCGCGGTATCGAGCACGACCTCCAGAAGGTCAAAAAGCCGCGCCGCCATGAGCGGCATCACCAGAAGATACACAAGGAAGAAGATCGTTCCGGCGACGCGCTCGGTGTGGTTCATGCCGCCGGAGGCGGTTTTCTTTTTTGCCATGGAGAGACCTCTTTTCCGGGGAAATTACGAGAGCTTCTGCTTGAGCTCATAGAGAAGCTGCATCGCCTCGATGGGGGACATCGTGTCGGGCTGCGTGCGGCGGATGGCGGCGAGCACCTCGGCCTCGCCGATGGAGGAAAGGCTGACCTGCTCTGCTTCCTCGCGCGGCTTTGCCTGATATGCCCCGCCCTGCTCCAGCTCTTTTAAGATGACGTTCGCGCGCCGCACGACCTCGTGCGGCAGTCCCGCGAGCTTTGCGACCTCGATGCCGTAGCTGCGGTCCGCGCCGCCGGGGATGATTTTGCGCAGGAAGATGAGCTCATCGCCGCGCTTTTTGATGGAAATGCTGTAGTTCTTCACGCCGGGGAGCACGCCCTCAAGCTCGGTGAGCTCGTGGTAGTGCGTGGCGAAGAGGGTCTTCGCGCCAAGCTTTTTCGGGTCGGCGCAGAATTCGAGCACCGCGCGGGCAATGCTCATGCCGTCGAAGGTCGACGTGCCGCGGCCGATCTCGTCCAAAATGAGCAGGGACCTGGGCGTTGCCTGATGCAAGATCTCGCTCACCTCGGTCATCTCGACCATGAAGGTGGACTGGCCGCCCGCTAAGTCGTCGCTCGCGCCGATGCGCGTGAAGATGCGGTCGACAAGGCCGATGCGCGCAGAGCGCGCGGGCACGAACGAGCCGATCTGCGCCATGAGCGTGATGAGCGCGACCTGACGCATATAGGTCGATTTACCGGCCATGTTGGGGCCGGTGATGATGGCGGCGCGGTCCTCGCGCTCGCCCATGTAGGTGTCGTTCGGGACGAAGAGCGCGTCACGGAGCACGCGCTCGACGACCGGGTGGCGGCCGTCGTGGATCTCGATAACGCCGCCGTCGTCCACGCTGGGGCGGCAGTAGTTGTTGTTCACCGCAACGGAGGCGAGCGAGCAGAGCGTATCAAGCTCGGCGATCAGCCCCGCCGCGCGCTGGATGCGCACGCTCTCGGCAGTCACCTCATCGCGCAGGGCGGAGAAAAGCTCAAATTCGAGCGCCTTGTCGCGGTCGCCCGCGGTCAGGATCTCCTGCTCGAGATTCTTGAGCTCCTCTGTGATGTAGCGCTCGCCGTTCACGAGCGTCTGCTTGCGGATGTACGTGTCGGGGACGAGGTCCTTGAACGAATTCGAGACCTCGATATAGTAGCCGAAGACCTTGTTGTAGCCGATCTTGAGCGTGCGGATGCCGGTTTTTTCCTTCTCGCGCGCCTCAATGCCCGCGAGAAGCCCCTTGCCGCCGGAGAGAATTTCGTGCAATCTGTCGACCTCGGCATTGTAGCCGGGGCGGATGAAGCCGCCCTCGCGCACGGAAAACGGCGGCTCGTCGACGAGCGTTTCGCGGATGCGCCGGGCAATGTCCGCGAGCGGGTCGAGCTCGCCGTCCAGCTCATGCAGCCTTCCCGCAGGGAAGGAGGCGAGCTGGGCTTTGACCTCGGCGATCTTCTCGATGGAATTGCGGAGCGAGGCAAAGTCGCGCCCGCCCGCCGTGCCGTAGGCGATGCGGCCGATGAGCCGCTCCATGTCGCTGATGCCGGAGAGCGCGAGTATCAGCTCTTCACGCGCGACGGTATGTTTCGTCAGCGCCTCCACCGCGCCGAGTCTGCGCTCGATGGCGGCAACGTCGCGCAGCGGGCGCGTCAGCCATGCGCGCAGATTCCGCGCGCCCATGGCGGTCTTCGTCTTGTCGAGCACCCAGAGAAGGCTGCCGCGCTTTTCCTTGGCGCGGATGGTCTCGGTCAGCTCGAGGTTGCGCCGCGCGGAGAGGTCGAGCTCCATGAAGCGCCCCTGCTCGTAATATTCTAAGTCCTTGATGTAGGAGAGGTCGGTCTTCTGCGTCTCATGCAGGTACGAGAGCAGCGCGCCCAGCGCGAGCGACGCGGCGGGATTGCTGCGCGGAAGGCTTGCAAACGCTTCCTCGCCAAACTGCGCGCGGATGGCTTTTTCGCACGTCTTGAGCTCAAAGCGGTTGTCCCCGCGCTCAACGGCGCAGGAGAGCCTGTCGCGCAGATACGACACGAGCTCCTCGTTTTCGAAGGCCGCCGCGCTCAGCACCGCCTCGGCGGGGGCGAAGCGCGAAAGCTCGTTTTCAAGATGCTCCAAGCGGTCGTCGCCGGAAAAGGCGGTCACGTGCGCATGGCCGGTCGTCATGTCGCAAAAGGCAGCGCCTGCGTTCTGCCCGTCCAAAAAGATGCCACAGAGGAAGTTGCCGCGCCGGTCGTCGAGGCATGCGCTGTCGATGACCGTGCCGGGCGTGATGACGCGGATGATGTCGCGCTTGACAAGGCCCTTGGCGAGCGCAGGGTCCTCGGTCTGCTCGCAGATGGCGACCTTGTAGCCCTTGGCGATCAGGCGCGCGATGTAGGCGTCGCTCGAATGATAGGGAATGCCGCACATCGGCGTCTGATCCTCCGCCGCCTTGCCGCGGTCGCGGGTCGTCAGCGTCAAATCGAGCTCGCGCGAGGCGAGCTGAGCATCCTCGTTGAACATCTCGTAGAAGTCGCCCAAGCGGAAAAAGAGGATCGAATCCTTATTCTGTTCCTTGATCTCCAAATACTGCTTCATCATCGGCGTGATCTCGGCCATGATCCGTCCTCGCTTTCTCTCTCTTTCAAAATTATCTTAGCCCGTTACAGGGTGAAGTCCGCGCCCGCGGGCATTTCGTTAAGGCGCGCGCCAAGCTTTGCTTTCAATCGCGCATAGGCCTCCTTGCCCGTGCAGTGACCCGTGAAGTAGTGCGCAACCTTATCCTCGCGCAGTTTTTCGCCCACAGCGTCCACAAGCGCGTCCGGCTCGCTCGCGGCGAGCGAGGGGTTATAGAGGTGGAAGCCCGCGAACACCGCCTCCGGCGCTCTGCCGAGCACTTCCTCGGCGCGCTTTAAGATATTCACGATGCCGCAGTGCGCGCAGCCGGCGAAGAGGGCGGTCCTGCCGTTTTCGGTCACGAGCAGGTCCTGCTCGTGGCGGAAAGCGTCGCGCGGATAGTCCTCGCCGACCTTTTCGCGCAGCGTGTCGTTCGCGCCGCTCCAGAGCTCGCGGCCGGGAACGGCGGAAAAGACCGTCAGCTCATCGTCGAGCTTCTGCACGCCCTCGCAGAAGACGAATCTCTCTTCGTAAGATTTGAGCACCGCGTCCATGCCGATGTAGGCGCACTTGCTGGGCGTGACGACGTAGTACTTCCCCCAGACAGCCTTCTGCATATAGACCTTCGCATGATCGTTCAATTTCAAAAACGCCTCGAGGCCGCCGCAGTGGTCGTTGTGCGCGTGGGACAAAAAGGCGATGTCGACCTTCGTTAAGTCGACGCCGAGCGCCGCGGCATTGTCGATGAACTGCGCGTCAGGGCCCATGTCGAAGAGGATCTTGTGCTGCGCGGTCTCGATGTACATCGAAAGGCCGTGCGCGCAGGCGATGCCCTCCTTGCAGCTGCTGTTTTCCATCAGAATGACGACTTTCATCAAAAAGCCCCCTTTTATCTTACTGCTCTACCGCTTCGCCGTAGAGCGCCCAGGTATTGCTGTCGGTGATCTTCGCTTTGGCAAAGGTACCGATGAGGGTTCTTTCGCCCTTCATGCGCACAAGGCGGTTGCCCTCCGTGCGCGCGGCGAGGGGAAACGCAGCATCGTCGCTCTCGCCGTCGACAAGCACCTTGACGGTCTTGCCAATATAGGCCGCGTGCTTTTTCGCGCTGATGCCGTTCTGCACGTCGACCAGTTTTTCAAACCAGACCTGCTTTTCCTCGCGGGAGACGGGGTCGTCCATTTTCGCGGCGGGCGTGCCGGGACGCGGGGAGAAGATGAAGGTGAAAAGCGCGTCGAACTGCGTCTTTTCCACAAGGTCGACCGTCTGCATCGCTTCGTCCTCGGTCTCTCCCGGGAAGCCGATGATGACGTCGCTCGTGAGCACCATGCTTGGCATGACGCTTCGCGCGTAGGCGATCATTTCCTCGTACTTTGCGCGCGTATAGGGGCGGTTCATCGCTTTCAGAACGCGGTCGCACCCGGACTGGACGGGGAGGTGGAGCTGCTTTGCAACGTGCTCGCAGCGCGCCATCGTGTCGAAGAGCTTGTTGGTCGCGTCCTTCGGCTGGCTCGACATAAAGCGCAGCCAGTAGTCGCCGGGAATCTCATTGATGGCGGCGAGCAGGTCTGCAAAGTCGTAATCGGTGTCGAGATCTTTGCCGTAGCTGTTCACGTTCTGGCCGAGAAGGGTAATTTCCTTGTAGCCCTCGGCGATGAGGCCGCGGCACTCCTCGATGATCTTCTCCGGCTCGCGGCTGCGCTCGCGTCCGCGCACATAGGGCACGATGCAGTACGAGCAGAAGTTGTTGCAGCCGTACATGATGCTCACCCACGCGCGCACGCCGCCCTCGCGCACGATGGGCAGATCCTCTGCGATGCGGCCGTGCTCGTCCTCGATGGAGAAGACGCGCTTATTCTTCGTGTATACCTCGTGCAGCAGCTCGGGAAGCCGCCACTCGGCCTGCGGGCCGAGCACCAGATCAACGTGGTGGTAGGAGTTTTTCACCTTATCGGCCACGACCTTCTGCTGCGCCATGCAGCCGCAGAGGCAGATGATCTGATCGGGCTTTGCGGCCTTCGTGTGGCTGAGGCGGCCCAGATGGCCGTAGACCCGCTTTTCCGCGTGCTCGCGGATGGCGCAGGTGTTGAGCAGGATGACGTCCGCCTGCGCTTCGTCGCGCGTGAGCTCATAGCCCATCTCGCGCAGCATCCCCATGAGCACCTCGCCGTCGGCCACGTTCTGCTGGCAGCCGAAGGTGTCGACCAGCGCAAGCGGCGTGCGGGTCAGGCGGTCGTTCCTCTCGCGCATCCTGCGCGTAAATTCCTTCTGTCTTGCAAGCTCCTGCTCGCTGACGATGACTTCATTCCGTTCCAAGGGAAAATTCCTCCCGAATCTCAATAGTTTAGCAATATAGTATATCATGTTCGCGCAAGTGTGGCAAGGCCGCGCGCGGCTTTCCGCCGCCTCGGCGCTCACTTTTTCTGCGCTTTTCGGTATTCCGTCGGCAATGCGCCGTATGCCTTGTGGAATTCCGTGGAAAACTTGCTCTGGCTCTCGTAGCCCACGGCGCGCGCGATCTGCGCGATGCTCTCGTCGCTCTCTGCGAGGAGCTTTGCCGCCTGCGCCATGCGGTGCTCGCGGATGTGCGAGGCGAGGGACGCGCCGTAAACGGACTTGAAGAGTGCCTTCATCGTCGATGGGTTCATGAGAAAGCGGCGCGAGAGCTCGTCGATCGTGGTGCGGCTGGCAAGGTCCTGCGTGAGATAGTCGTGCACGGCGCGGATGGTTGCGATCTGCTCGCTCGTGCCGCCGCCCTCGTGTACCTCCGCGTCGAGCGGGGGAAGGTGCGGCGCGCCGGTCGCGGCGCGGCTCTCCTCCTCGGGACAGGAAATTTCCATCGTGCGCTCGATCATGCGGTGCAGCAGCTGCGCCTGCTCGCTCTCCGCGGCGCGGTAGCAGACCTCCTTCCCCACGCGGCGCGAGACGACAAGCCCGCTCTCGCGCAGCTGGCGCAGGTGATGCGACACGGCGGGCGGGCTCATGCCCACCGTCGAGGCAAGGTCGACGACGCACTCCTCGCAGTGGCATAGCAGCCAGAAGATGCGCACGCGGCTGCTGTCGGAGAGGAGCTTGAAGATATCGGCCACGGTCTGAAAGCTGCCGGCCGTCTCCACCGACTCTTGCAGCCGGAGCATCGCGCCGCCGCTGTGGTCGTGGGGCAAATGGGGTTCGCTCATCGCGCTTTCCGCCTTTCCTTTTCGCGCGCGGCGCTTATCTTCTGTCCCGTTTGGAAGTTTGTTTCGCCCGAACGGAAGAGACGCGCGCTCGCGCCTTGACTTTTTCCTTCATCCACAGTATAGTACGGGCAGAAAGATTAAACAAGCGCTTAATCGTTAAATATTTCCCGACAAAAAGGAGAAGTTATCATGAAAAAGACCTACCAGATCGAAGTCGACTGCGCCAACTGCGCGAACCTCATGGAGCAGGCCGCCAAGAAGACCGAGGGCGTCGCCGACGCCGTGGTGAACTTCATGACCCAGAAGATGACCGTCGAGTTTGCCGAGGGGCAGGACCCCAAGGCCGTGATGAAGGCCGTCCTCAAAAGCTGCAAGAAGGTCGAGGACGACTGCGAGATCTATCTCTGAAAAACGCATCCCGCCCCGGACATCTGCGCCGGGGCGCTTTTTGAAAGGTGGTCATCCCCATGACGAAAAAGCAGAAAAAGATGCTTTATCGCATCCTGATCGCGGCGGCGCTGTTCCTTGCGGCGAGATTCGCGCCGCTGCCGCCGCTTCTCTCCACGCTGCTCTATTTTATCGCCTACTTCACCGTCGGCTATGACATTCTGCGCAAGGCATGGAAGGGCATCTGCAACCATCAGGTGTTCGATGAAAACTTCCTGATGGCAGTCGCCACCATCGGCGCCATCGCGCTCGCCGTCTATGAAAGAAGCGGCGACTATGCCGAGGCCGTCGCGGTCATGCTCTTCTACCAGATCGGCGAGCTCTTCCAGAGCTGCGCGGTGGGCAAGTCCCGCCGCAGCATCACGGCGCTCATGGACATCCGCCCTGACTACGCCAACATTGAGCGCGATGGCAAGCTCGAGCAGGTCGACCCCGACGAGGTCGCCGTCGGCACGGTCATCACCGTGCAGCCGGGCGAGAAGGTCCCGCTCGACGGCGTTGTCACCGAGGGCGCGTCCACGCTCAACACCGCGGCGCTCACGGGCGAGAGCCTGCCGCGCGACGTAAAAGCGGGCGACGAGATCGTCAGCGGCTGCATCAACATGACGGGCGTTCTCAAGGTCAGAACGACGAAGGCCTTCGGCGAATCCACGGTGTCGAAGATCCTCGAGCTGGTGGAAAACTCCAGCAGCCGCAAGTCCCGCTCGGAGAACTTCATCTCCCGCTTTGCCCGCGTCTACACGCCCGCCGTGTGCTACGGCGCGCTGGCGCTCGCCGTGCTGCCGCCGCTTTTCAATCTCATCAGCGGTGCTCCGACCGCGTGGGGTGTGTGGGTCTACCGCGCGCTCACGTTCCTCGTCATCTCGTGTCCCTGCGCGCTCGTCATCAGCATTCCGCTCAGCTTCTTCGCGGGCCTCGGCGGC
>OCQZ01000648.1_pt1 | contig 10493 bp, 1 predicted proteins | sample 1538921 | NCBI WGS metagenome assembly OCQZ01 (sample SAMN03418269, study PRJEB22391) | human gut metagenome | biome: human-gut; feature: organic feature; material: feces | host: Homo sapiens | place: Tanzania | collected 2013-01 | reverse complement strand
GAAAAGATTTTTAGCGGCGCTGCTGTGCCTGTGCATGACGCTCACGCTGCTGCCAACTACGGCGTTTGCAGCGCTGAGCGATTCGCTGGGCAACACACCCAAGGAAAATCAGGCGATTTTGGAGCAGCTCTCCGCCTTGACCGGCGGCAGCAGCGACCAGGTGCTTTCCATGCTGAACGCTTTGGGGCTGCTGGATGAAGACGGCAATTTCAAGGTGGATCAAACCATCACGCTGGACGGCCAGGTGTTGACACTGGCGGCTGTCATGGAGCTGCTGGAAAATCCCGCCACGGATCTCACCCGCATAGCCGACGTGGATGGGACTCCGGTGGCGCTGGGCGATTTGAAGACCATGATCCAAATCGAACAGGAGCTGCAGCGGATCAAGGACACCTATTTCTCCGGCAGGGAGTTTACCGGGGAAGCTCTGGAGAATCTCAATAGCCTGATGGAGCAGCTGGAGCTGCGGGGCATCAGTTTGCAGTATTCCGCCTCTGCCACAAAGCCTGAGGGCGTTGAGACGGTGGATATGAGCGGCATGATGAGCCTAACGCTGGGGATTTACGCAAACAACAACAGATGTGTCTCCGGGCCTTTTACTGTATACAAAGGAAGACCGGTCGGCTTTTCCTACCGCATTCAAAAAGGCCAGCTCAGTGAGTATATCACCGATGTGGAGGTCTCGATAGGCGGGGTGAGTGGGGAACTCCAAAGCGACGGGTCCTACAAGCTAACCTATACGCTAGACAGCCCGAATTCCAGTTTAGGTGGTTGTCAAATCACTGTCAATGTTAAAACCAAAGGAGGTCCCATGGGCTGGCACGAGGGTTCTTTTTCCTATGGTGACCTGCTGGGGATGATTGAATTTTACGATGCGGAAAATCTGGTGTTCTATGACGGCACCAGCTATGCCGACCACTGTCAGCTCAAGCTAATAAAGACGGTTCCCGCCCCCGCGATAACAACAGAAATGACCGCGCCGGACTATGAGGAAAGGCACGAAAGTAACGCCACAATACAGGGGGATATGTTTATTCCTTTGCTGGCAGATGAATACAATGCCCTCGGTGCCAACAATCCGGACTTCGTTGCGTTAAGCGATACCATCAGAATTCTGGAGGGTGCCCGCAACTCGGTGCTTCCCGCCGGCTCCGACCCATTTTATCAACCATACCAAATCGACGCCAGCATCGAGTTTAACTGGAGTACCAGCGCAGCTGCCTATACTGGCGATGCGCCGTATGGCTGGTATAGAGACCAGCCCTATGCCCCGTTCTATCTGACGGAGTACAAGTTCAATGGAAGCACTCTGGAGCTCAGCAAAAACAGAACAAAAGCGCTGAACTGTACGATTAACAAGGGCGAAACGGTCAACATCTCCCTGCAGTCTACCACGCAAAACAGAGGGGATCAGCAGTACTGGCTGCCCTTCCGACTGTATATGAAAAGTGTACAGGGCGAGATCCAAAATTCCTACGCCACCACCAAGAACAGCAACGTCACCGCCGAGCTGTTGGACACGGACGCCCCCACCATTCAAAGCTTCACGGCCCCGGCGGGAACCTATGCCAGCGGGCAGCACGTGCCCATCACAGTTACCTTTAACGAGTTCGTGGATCTTAGAAACGCCAGCGTGACCATCAATGGCAAAGAGTATACCGCCGCTGAGCTTTCCATGAACAGCTACGGCGTCACGGCAATGCTCTGGTATCCAGTGCAGGATATGGATGCCACCACGGTCACCGTCAATGGTATGACCGGTGTGAAGGATGTTTTCGGTCATATGCTGGATACCGCACTCTATCCAAGCGACCCGATTACCGACGTTACGCTGGAGAGCGTCTTGATGCGCAACGCTCCCACCGAACTGACGGCCACCTACGCCAACGGCAAGGCATCGTTCACGATGCAGGCCAACATGGCGCAGGCCTACAAGACCGTATACAGCAATTATCACACCCCGGAAGGCACAGAGCCGAAGGAAGCCCCTTTCCGCCTCGAGCTGAGGGATGACTCCACAGTTGAACCAATCCATCTGCAGGTCTATCTGGACACAGAGAACGAAGCCTTCACCGTTCACGACTACGCAATCGCACCCTCTGCTTCCGACCGCACCTACACGGCGACGCTTCAGGCCAACGAGGGCACGAAAGACGCTCCTAACTGGGTGAATGTTCTTCCCCTGACCCGGCAGTTCACGGTGCTAAGGAAAGTTTCCGCGCACACGGTGACCATCGTCCCGGAAGCGAATGACGCCGACTATACGATTTCCCTCGCCGAAGCCGCCCGCCCCACGCTTAAGGCCGAGGTTTTTGGGGAAAACGGTGAGCAAGCCAGCTACACCACCGGTAAATGGAGCAGCAGTGACCCGCTCATTGCCGCCATCGACGAGGATACCGGCCTTGTTGCCACCACAGGAACCAAGGTGGGAACCGTCACCTTTACCTTTACGGCGGACAACGGGACTGAGGACGCTGCCGATGATGTGACGGGCGAGTCAAAGCCCTATACCGTGACGGCAGGCGATTCCCTGGCACTGGTGATTCCCGGCGGCGCGTCCATCGTGACGCGGAAAAATCAGCCCGCCACCGTGCTGTGGAGCTCCAACGCCGCGCTGATGGCACCGAACAAAGAGTTCAATTACAGGATTGACCTGTATGAGGGCAACTACGAGAATGATGCGGCGCTGAGCGGCCGCGATCCCGTTGCGACTTATACCGCCCGCAAAGATGAAAACAGCGTGCGGATCAAGGAGAATGTGCTCTCCCAGCTCTCCAGCGGAAATACCCCGGCCTACACGGTATGTGTCTCCATGCCGCACCCCAACGCCGAGGGTGAGAACGTCCGACTGTCGGCACTTGCCTGGATCATCGTGCAGGCACCGCCTGCCACGGCCAAGCTGACACCGCCCCAGAGCATTTACCTCAAGGATACCGACGGCGCCGTCAATATCAACTGGTCGGTGGAAAACGCCACTGACGGCGCCTCTCAACCGCCCACGCTGACCATTACCCGTGTCACAGAGGACAACAACACCCAAGAGGTGGCCCGTGAGCGCCTATCCGGTACCTCCGGAAGTTTCTCCCTGCCATTACAGAGTGTGAAGGCCGGCAATCTAAAGGACACCTATCAGGTGGTTTTGAGCGTGGAGAACCCTGGTGAGGAATCTCCCAGCACCGACTCCTTCCCCCTGTATGTCTACGATGCCGACGCACTGAAGGTGCAGAACGACAAAGGAAAGACGATTTCTGCGCTGACCATGGACAATACCTCCAAGGTCAGCGGCACCCTGCCCACCGATACAGCTAAAATTTTGCAGCTGCGCCAGGAGCTGGGGCTGATCGAGTACATAGGCATCAACTATGACGAGTACGGATGGAGCTCCTTTAAAGACGGCATCCGGTGGCTCTCCAGCAACAACAATGCCATTTCCGTCAACTACAAGCAGGGCGGACTGTATGAGGACATCAGAAACTTCTCCTTTGATTCCTACCTTCCCGAAACCAAAATGGCGCTGTCCGGCTTGGCCAACGGCACCGCAACCGTCACGGCTACCCATGCCGCCACGGGCATGAGTGCCGCCGTACAGGTGACAGCGAAAACGCTGCAAAATAAGTTCTATCTCTTCCAGCTGACGCCTGCGGCGGAAACTACGCTGCAATACACCGACGGCAAAGGTGTGCCCAAAACGGTCACGACCAACAGTGAAGGCGTGCTGGCGCTTTACGAACCCAACGGAATCGCCAGTGAGGTGTCTCTGCGGTCCGGCTCCGGCGCGGATATTTATCTGGGCACCATCTATAAAGAAAATCTGCGTTCCGGCGAGCGGGATGCCACAAAACTGCAGCTTTATCCCTTGAATACCTTCAGCCTTCGGCGAGTCGCCCGGGCATCTGTGACGCTCATCACGCCGGGCGGCGATCCGCTGGCGAAGAAGACGGTGACCGTTCGCGGCGGCGTTTATAAAAACGGAGGCTACTGCGAGTCAGCTCTGCTGGGCCCCAGTGCAAAAGCACTTGCCAGCGGCATCACCGGCAGCACCTATACCACGGATGCGGCAGGAAATATAACCGTCTATCTGGATTCCACCCAGTTCTGGTCGGCCGAAAAGGGCGAGAGCAACACCACGGCGCTTTCCGCTCTGGATCAGCTGGAGTACATTCTGGAGATCAGCGCAATTGACGGCGACAAGTACTATCCGCTGCTGCTGACCGTCAACGGCAAGCTGGGCGTGGACGATGTAATGCGCACCGCAGAGGGCGTTGTCTCTCTGGAGCGCGTGCCGGCGGGGGAGGAAAACAAACCCTTCATTGTGGTGCAAAGCGTTGATTACGGTCTTGCCAACGGTCAGAAGGTGGATGTCCGCAGCTCGACTGGGAAGATCGGCCCTAACAGCAGCTTTAAAACAGCAAGCCTGCACACCACCATGTTCCTCTGGGGCGAGGATATTGCCAACGCGAAGAATTACAGTCTCAAGCTGGCGGACGAATACGGCGTTCTTCCTGCCGCCCAGAGCAGCAGTACCAAGCAGTATCCCTTCTCATCCATCCCCGTAGCGGAAAACGATCTGACCCTCACCGAGGCCACCATGACCACCTCTGGATGGATCGCCGACGGCAAGGATGTGGGTATGAAAACGCAGCTGAGCCTGAACGGCAGCCTGCTGCAGGAGAAAATAATGCCCTTCCGGGTCGTTGATCTGACCCGAGTGCCCAAGGTGACTGAGGATGAGCGCGTCACCGGTATTCTGCTGACGATGAAGGACTCCAGTGGAGTGAATGACGTTGACTTTGGCGGAGTGGGCGATAGTAACATTCTCAAGGTGCTGACCGGACGGCTGGATGATCTGAGCGGTCCGGTGGACACTTCCGTGTTCAAAATGATTATCACCCCCAGCGAAGATCCCTCCGTGTTCCGTGCCATGATTTGGGCCGGGTACAATACGCTGGAGATGGAGGACATGGACTATTCCGAGGACGGCGTGGCGTTGGGTGCGAATGTGCTGACGCAGAACCTGGAAGTGGGTGTGCCCAGTACCGGGGATCTGAGCCAGATGGCCCAGGGCACCTATGATCCCAAGGGGGACTACAAAACCAACTCCATAGCCGACAATGTCACCAGCACGGATCTCAACTTGCAGTTGGAGGGCTTTTACGAAGCGGAGATCCGCTATAACGCCGAAAAAAAGGAGTGGGAGGTTTTCACCGTAGGCGGCGGCTTTACCGCCGGCGTTGGCGTGGGCTTCTCCTTCAGCGTGAACGCCATGGCTGGCCCCGTGCCGTTGACGGCAACCTTTGAGCTGGGTGGTGCCATTCAGCTGGATTTCCGTACCGCAGTGCGCTACGGCCAGCAGGGACAGGGCACAGAGCTTGCCTGGAGCGATCCCACGGCCACGGCAGTGAATGACTTTTTGACCACGCTGCGTATCAACGCCTATGTCCACGCGTTTGGCGGCATTGGCTTTGACTATTCGATCGTGGCGCTGAAGATCGGCCTATTCGGCAATTTGGATGTGGACAGTCAGAATAAGTTCCTTTCCCGCACCTATCTTGCCGACGAGACAAAGCGCCAGATCAACGGTCAGGCCCTGGGGATCCAAAGCGAAGTGGGAATCAAATTTGTGGCAACCTTCCTGTTTATCTCCTACGAGGCGGTGATCGCCTCCGGAACCTTTGGAGCCACCAGGACTTTTAATGACTGGAAAACAATCGACAACTACTGGAATAACGCCACCAGTGGGCTGAGCTTTGCCTCGCTGCGGATGGCGGCGGCCCAGAGCGGAATGCAGGTGGCTTCTGCCAGTGCAACGCTCCAAAGCCGGGACTATCTGGAGCAATATGCCCGTACCTGGGGCCAGCCCCAGCAGCGGATGATGCTGCGCTCTCTGAACTCCCCCAGTGGGCTTGAAAACATCCAGACCAATGCCAACCCCACATCCTATCCACAGCTCAGCGATGACGGGAAGGTATTGGCCTACATCAACGACGGCAGCAGCAGCAGTATTTACGACAGCCGGGCACATTTCTCCACCCTCAATGGCGGCGTCTATTCTACCTCCAGCCAAATTGACGATCCCACAGGGTTCTCCGGCTACGGCGACACGAGCGTTTCTTTGTCCGGCACTGGCAGCTTCGCGGCGGCGGCTTGGGTTCGCATGGGCACCGACCTGCCGGGTAAAAATGCCGGTGATCCCGTGACATTGGAAGAGCAAAACCTGCTGATGAACAGCACGGAGATCGTAGCGTCCGTCTATAACGGCACAACCTGGACTTCCACCCGTCTAACCAACGACGGCACGCCGGATCTGGCCCCAGCCACGGCAGTGGGCGGCGACGGCAAGGCCATCGTGTTCTGGCGCAGCGTCTACACCCCCGATCCCGGTGCGCAGGGCAGCAACAACCTGCTGAACTTCACGACCAGAGATTGTATCATGTACCGTTGCTATGACAGCGGCACCTGGAGCGAGGCCAAAATGCTTTATAACGGTGCTACTGGCCGCGTGAAGGCGTTGCAGGCGGCCATGCTGCCCGACGGAACCGCTATGGCGGTTTACTCGCTGGACCGCAGCGAAACCGGAGATACCTCCGACTATGAGATCGCCTATTGTACCGTGGCTGCTGACGGAACTCCCGGTACAGCCATGCTGGCGACCTGTGACAGCAATCTTGACGAAAACCCCCAGGTCGTTGCAGCCAACTTCGGCAGCGGGGATGACCGATTTGTCATCGGTTGGCATAGTGCCCGAGACGGCAGCAGCGATATCCAGCTGTTGGCTGTGGACGGCAGCGGCACCATGTCCAACAGCTTCCCCGGCTCTCTGTCTGCCCTGACCAGCAGCGGCAACGCCGTCGTGGGCGGAGACTTCCGCTTCGCTTCCCTCAGCGGGAAGCATCGCAGTCTCAATGATCTTACCATCGTCTGGAATGAGACTGTCAATGACGCCAAGGGCGCGGTAGATCACGGCATTTTGAAGGCGGCCAAGCTGCGCTATGCCGCAAATACCTACACGCTCTCCGCACCGTTGGAACTGGCAGAGCTGCCGGATCGCACGCTGGCTGACCACTTTGATGCCTATGTCAGCGGCATCAATCAGGTGCAGGCTGCCATTCAGGCCACCCGGTATGACGATAAAAACCCGCAGGTAATCGGCGGCGTGACCGTTCCGGGTGAGGAAACGATCCTCTATACCGCTACCTCTGATTTTATCACCGATGCGGTGGCAGTGGAACAGATCGGTGTGGATTATGCAACGCTGGCGCTGAACAGCCTGACACCCATTCGCTTTACCATCCGCAACACCGGGCTGAACGATGTGACAAGCCTAACGGTCAGCCTTGGCAGCGGGGAAACCGCCACCCTTACGGAAACACTGCCGCCCAATGAAAGCACCACCCTTACCGTCTGGCACCATGTGGGGAACCTCGTGACCGACCCGAGCTATACCATCACCGCCGCCGGCGGCATCAACGAAAACGGCACAGTGTATCTGGATTATCCCGACATTGGCATCTCTCAAATGGAAGTGATTGCGGAGAGCGCCGGCAAGCGCACGGTGCGCATGACCCTCTATAATTCCTCTGCCGCCACGCTGGCCGGCGGAAAGAGCCGCGAGGTGAAGCTTGCGTTCTATGCGGATGATCTGCATACCAAGCCTGCAGAGGTAACCTGCACCACAAGCGGCGTATCGGTTCGCGGTAATGAAATCACCGTTTCCGGAGACAGCGCCCTCGCCCGCATCGATCAGGGAACCTTTACACTGGACCTGACCTATGATCTGGGCGAGTATATGACATCCATTGGCAAAACCGAGATCCCCAATGTGGGTACCTATCTGTACGCCGAGGCGTGGGCGGAAGGCCAGATCGGTGGAACGGGAAGCAATCAGCGCCTGCCGGAGTATGACGGCAGTGACAGCGAGGCCAGCGTCCATATGACCGGCGCACTGGCCCGCACCGGAGAGCAGCTGACGATGGATGTGACACAGGGGAACGACGGCAACGGTCACAGCACCGCCGCCATTACCCTGCGCAACAACTGCCTGCAGCCTCAGACTAGCGCAGAGCTGGTGGCCACGCTGCTGGATGCTGCCGGGGCCGTTCTGGAAACGAAAAAGACCAGTATTGGCGGTACCATCTCCGGGGAAACCTTCCGGACGGAAACCGTCACCTTCTCCCGGCTTGGCACCCGCGTAGTGGTGCGAGCCGCAGTGCCCGGTAATGACCTTCTGACTTTTGACGGTCTGGCAGTGGGGCTCGGCGATTTTACCGCCAACGGAACGAACTATACCTATACGCTGCAAAATGATAGCGGAGCAACATCTACGCTAGTCACAGCGGTGTCTGGAAACGGCGAGCCCGTGAGCATCAACGGACAGGCTCTGTCCACCGGCGGCAGCGCAACCGTTGCCATCCCCAACAGCGGCACAACCGACATTGTCGTGAAAATCGGTACTAAAACCTACACGCTGACGATTCTGCGCAATAGCGGCACAGGCGGCAATGAAGGCAGTGGCGGCGGAGCGACCATCTACACGCTGACCTTCGATACCAACGGCGGTAGCGCCATTTCCAAGGTATCTAAGACCAGCGGCACAACTGTTGACCTGAGCGGCTATACGCCTACTCGTGACGGCTATACCTTCGATGGTTGGTACAGCAATAGCGCCCTGACGATCAAAGTCACTTCTATCAAGCTGACTTCCAATACCACCATTTACGCAAAGTGGACGGCAAAATCGGATATGTCTTTCACCGATGTGGCAGACAAAGCATATTACAGAGATGCCGTTGAGTGGGCTGTTGAGAACGGCATCACTAAAGGCAGCACCGCAACGACCTTCAGCCCTAACGCTACCTGCACCCGTGCGCAGGCCGTGACCTTCCTGTGGCGTGCCGCTGGCAGTCCCGAACCCGAAACCCGCGCCATGCCGTTTACCGACGTCCCCGTGGGCAGCTATTATTACGACGCTGTCCTGTGGGCCATGGAGCAGGGCATCACCAAGGGCACAAGCGACACCACGTTCAGCCCCGACATGACCTGCTCCCGCGCCCAGATCGTTGCGTTCCTCTGGCGTTCTGAGAAGTCCCCGGCAGCGGGTACGGCCAATCCCTTTGCCGATGTGAAGTCCACCGCCTACTATGCCGATGCGGTTCTGTGGGCGGTAGAAAACGACATCACCAAGGGAACCACCAGCACGACATTCAGCCCCGACGCAGATTGCACCAGAGCGCAGATCGTGACCTTCCTCTGGCGCTGCAAGAAGTAAGCGGCTGACATACGGCCAAGCAGCAAGGCCGCTGACTTGACCTTATAAGCGAATATCGGACAGCGCAGCGGACAGGCGTTTCGCCTTGACGCTGCGCTGTTCTCTTTTCTCTATAGGAAACAAATTGTATTGACATTTTGAGCTGCGCCGCTATCCCAGCGCGGCAAGGAGACAGCATGATGAAAAGAATCACAAGAATCATTCGTCTGATCATCTGCATGGCCGTCCTTCTCTTTGCCCTGACCACGGCGGTCATGGGCTGCTATCAAAAGGAGGCGGGGCCTATCGACATTCCCGGCAGAACGCCTTCCGGCACATCTGCGCCTCAGCCATCAGCAACTCCCGCAGGCGAAGTTATCCTAACATATAAAGAGGAGGATATTACTATGAAGTATTCAAACGAAGAAAAACTATCCATTGTCGCACGCTGCCAGCAAGGGGAAAGCATCGCCGCTCTTTCCAACGAGCTTGCTATCCCACGCAGTACCTTATATCGTTGGATCAAATCTTTTCCTATGGACAGTGCTGGAAAGCCTTTGAAGTTTTCCTATCAAGAATACACATTGCTCCAGCGTAAAGTTGAAAAATTACAAAATATCATCACGATTCTGAAGTCCGCCGATTGTTTGGTATCTGCACCATTAAAGGAACGGCTGCATGCGCTGGAAGCGTTTTAGCAGAGTCGCTTTTCGCATCACTGAAAAAAGAAGAGCTCTACCGAAGAAATATTACTTCCGATAGAGCATTTCAAGCCAGTGTCGCTTCCTATATTGAGTTTTATAATACCAAAAGGCCGCATCGAACATTGAAAAATCTGACGCCATGCCAGATGGAAGAAAACTTCAACAATGTGCTATCTGTGCAATTAAATCCGGACTTTTTCCCCTCTGAACCAACTGGAGCAAATAACGCTCTCGGTCAGACAGTATTGGCCGTTCTAAGTTTTTTGCCAAAGTGAGTTGCCAATGTATCGCTCGTTTGTAAGGATGTAATGGATGCCGCCCCTCCCCCACGCCTTATTCTGTCCACTGAGTATACCTGCCTCATTCAGTCTGCGAGCGATGCAATCCTTGCTGTTTCCATCCAAATACCACTGGAATATTTTGCGGATGGTCACCGCCTGTTCTGGATCAATTACAATTTCTTTATTTATGATCCTATATCCATACGGTGTGGAAGGTGGGAGAAAGGTACCGACCTCCATCCTGCGCTGATAGCTCCAGCGCAT
>OCQZ01000645.1_pt1 | contig 10521 bp, 7 predicted proteins | sample 1538921 | NCBI WGS metagenome assembly OCQZ01 (sample SAMN03418269, study PRJEB22391) | human gut metagenome | biome: human-gut; feature: organic feature; material: feces | host: Homo sapiens | place: Tanzania | collected 2013-01 | reverse complement strand
CTCTTCTCCCAATTGCGTCGTAATATCTGCAGTTCCTTTTCTCTGTCGTAAAACTTCATAAGTAAAAGTGTATTTTAATTTAACCGCCATTAATTTAATGGCCATTACAATAGCGTGAACTGACGCAAAGATAGTGATTTTATTATAATTATGAGCATAAAAAAGTCGGAAACATTAGGGAATGCTCTCCCTTTTGTTTCCGACTTCTTTTTGTCTTTATAGGTCTTTAAAGCATCTTAACGTGATGATGCCTTGGTTTTATTACTTAGTCTTAAGCTCCTTCTTGCCGCCTACGATGTAGAGACCCTTGCCAAGAGCGTTGATGTCGTCACCGAGGTAGCGTCCGTCGATGCTGTATACGCGGTTGTCAGCCTTGCGTGTGTCAGCCTTGATGTCCTTGATGGCAGTCTCTGATGTGGTGTTGTCGAGGATGTTGTCCTCGTTGCCGCCCATAACGTCAAATGAGATGGTGCCGTTGACGTTCTTCTTGATGGCAGTGATAGGCTTGCCCATATACTTTGTGCCGTCCGCGTTCTTGTTGTAGAGCTTTGCAGCAGGACGTGAGTCGTCAGTAAGCTCGTCGTTGAGAGGTACGCCGCCTGACATGTAAGGATAGAGGTCGTTCTTGATGCTCTCCAGTACTGTTCCGTCAGCGTCGTTGTCAGCGTGGAAGATGGTGCAGCGCTGGTGGTCAGATGCAGAAGCGTTAACCTGATTGATGCCCCACTTGGTCTGGTCATAGTCGACGTGTGTAATCATAAGACCGCTGCCGTAAAGCTCAGCGTCCCAACCCTTCTTCTGACGGTTTTCGAGAGTGTAGAACTCGTCTGGATGCTTGTCGTTATAGAGGATGAAGGGACGTCCGTAGTCCTCAGAGCTCTTCATGGCTTTAATGGTAGCCGGCTCGTCTAGGACGATAGGCTCTGTCCATCCTGCGTAGATACGCTCGTAAGCGGTGTAGTTACATGGAGTGAAGCCGCCGCCGTTGTATGAACCGGCGCTCATTACGTCGTAGAAGCCCATACCGTAGTTGCTGCCGTTAGAGGTGGTGTCGTACATATCGGCGAATCCGAGGCAGTGTGAGAACTCGTGGCAGATGGTTCCGATACCAGCGAGCTTGAGCTCGTTGGTGTATGTGCCGGTTGCATTGTTGATGACACGCTCCATCTCGTTGGCGCAAGCGTATGTGTCCACCTTGCCCTTGCCCTGGTCAGAATAGTTGAGCACCTTGCCCACGCATGTCCATCTGATCTGATATTCGTGGGGCCATACAGTCTTGGCATCGCCGCCTGAAGCCTCGCCGAGACCGGCGTAGAGCACGAACACCTGGTCAGCATATCCGTCGCCGTCCCAGTCGTAGTCGTTGAAGTTGAATCCGGCTTCCACTGCAGCGTCACAGCCTTCCTGAATCATATATCCCACCTTTGTGTCGATGTTAGCGCCATCGTTCTTGCCGTAGTATGATGAGGTATGTGAGAGTGTGTACGGACCTGCGATGTCGAAGTCGAGCTCGAACTGACCGTTGCTCTGTGAGAGGAAGTAGTCGGTGACAGATCCTACGTATCCGTCCTCGTGAGTGAGTCCCTTCTCGTTAGCCACCATCTTATAGTATGCGTTGTCATGACCAGTCTCAAACTTCTGGTTGGGGAACTGTACGAGGATGATGATGCCCTTCTTCTTGCCTGTGTAAGTGATGTGTTCGTCGCCAATCTGTACTCTCTGCTGTCCGCTTGAGAATGACATGTTGACGGGCTTAACTACAGAGTTGAGGCGCTTGGCACGCTTCTCGCCGATGTTGGCGCGGCGCATCTGGGCATGAGCTGCCATTACGTCCATATTGGCAGCTTCGTAAACGCCTTCCTTGTCCTGGCTTTCCACGTAGCGCATGCCGTTGTCGGCCTGCCACCAGTTCATGTACTCGTCGCCCATCTGTGTTGCCACAACCTGTGTGCCGTCAGCGAGCGTCAGTGTCTTCTTGGCCTGCTTTGCGGGCACTGCGAATGTGGTGCTTGCAGCAAGAGCCAAAGAGAGCATTGCGATGATTTTCTTCATATAATTATATTGATTTTTTGTGATTAGCAAGTAACGACGGCAAAATTACATAAATCTCAGCAAAACAACAAATTAAATCAACGAATTAGTTTATGAAGAATACAAAAAAGGAGATATGGATAAACAAATAGCGGAGGTCTCCAGCCTCCGCAGCACCAAGCCTAATACAGATAATAAATATTTATTGTATTAGTATGATTTGATGCTGCGGAGGCCGGAGACCTCCGCTACTGTAAAATTCAAAATCACAGGCGAAGCCAAGAACAATTCAAAATTCCTAATTCCTAACTCCTCATTCCTAATTCCTAATTCCTAACTCCTCATTCTTCCTCTGGTGTTCTGAAGAGCGAGAAGTTGACGCTGCCGTATGCTCTGTGCTCGATGAAGCCGGGGACGGAGCTGAAGTCGTTCTTCTTGCCATGCTCGAAGACCAGGAGACCGCCTGGCTTGAGCATCTTCTTTTCGAGGATGAGATTAGGGATGGTCGGCAGCTCGGGGAGAGCGTAGGGTGGGTCGGCGAAGATGAGGTCGAACTGCTGCTTGCAGGTGCGGATGAAGCGGAAGACGTCGCCGCGGATGAGGATGTTGTCGCGGTCGGCAGATATCTTCTTCATACACTCGCGGATGAATGAGGCGTGGTCGCGGTCTACCTCCACGCTTATCACCGGCGAGCAGCCGCGCGACAGCATCTCGAGCGATATGCTGCCCGTGCCGGCAAAGAGGTCGAGAGCGTTGGCGCCGTCAAGGTCGACGTATCCGCCGATGACGTTGAAGATGTTCTCCTTGGCGAAGTCGGTGGTGGGTCGTGCCTTGAAGGATCGCGGGATGTCGAAGTGGCGACCCTTGTATATTCCTGTTATTATTCGCATATAGTTCTTCTTTTCTATATATATTATAATGTGTAATCAGATGTTGACGTGCTTGATGTTTCGCACGAACTGCTTCAGCATGTTGAGCAGCGCCTCGTGTCCGGTGATGTTGCCCGACAGACAGAGTACGTCCGTCTTGCGCATGCCCAACTGTTGCCATGTGTTGAGGATGTAGTAGGCTGAATCTTCGGTTGTGGAGATCTCGAAGGAGGTGCTTATCCTCAGACGTCCCTTGCGGAACGAGAAGATGTCGACGCGGCGGTCGTGGAAGTAGCAGAACATCTTCTCCTGAAATCCTCCCGAGGCGAAGCGGCTGAACTCTGTGATGACGGGACCGAGCAGATGGAGGAACTCTACGTGCAGGAAACGCTCCGTGAGTACGAAGCGCAGGTCCTTGCCCACGGCGAAGGCTGCCACGACATTGGCGGCAGGAATCTGTACGGTGTCGACGTCGTCGTTCTCGCAGGTGGTGTTGACGTGATGATAGAGTAGGGGAGCGGCGTCAGCGTCGAACTCCTCCGCGGGTATGAGGAGGAGCGGCGTATCGACGTAGACCCTTACCTGACTGAACACGGGATGATACTGCGAGGGCATGGTCTGTCCGTTCTGTGTAGGCGAGGTGTGGACCTGCAGCAGTCGGCAGTCGGCAAGCGCCTGCCTCATGTTTGCAGCCACGGAGATGCCCGTCTTCATGCTGTACTGCTCGAAGTCGGTCTGTCCCTCTATTACGGTGTTGGGCGCCGTGAAGGATATGGTGGTCCGTGTGATGCGAATGATGAGTCTCATCTGGTTACCTTATATATATAAATGTAATGTCTTTATTCGTGTATGTTAGTCGGTGAGGCAGAAGTCGAGGTCTTTCTCTATCTCCTCACGGTTCATGTTCTGTCCGATGAACACAATCTTCTGCATGCGGTCGCCGTAGGTGTCGTCCCAGTCGCGTGCCAGTCCTGGATTCTGCTTCATCACCTCGCGAAGCTCTTCCTCAGGCATTGTGGCATACCACTGTCCGGCATTGCGCATCTCAATCTGCTTGCCAGCCTGCTCAAAGACGTAGCAGATGTTCTCCTCGCCCTTGAAGTAGCAGAGACCCTTGCAGCGGATGACGCTCTTAGGCCATTTCTTTGTGACAACGTAGTCGAACTTGTTCATGTCCAGCGGACGGCGGCGCTTGTAGACGAAGGTGCCGATGCCGTATTCGAGAGCTTCGCCCTCTTCCTCGTTCTCCAGTCCGTGATGGTGATGGTGGTGGCAATGTCCTTCCTCGTGGTCATGCTCGTCATGGTCATGATGATGATGGTGGTGATGTTCTTCCTCCTCTTCTTCCTGGCTTTCGATGCCCTCAATCCATCTTGCTGATGTGGCAACTTTCTGGAAGTTGAATTCGTCGGTATTGAGCAGCTTGTCAAGATTGACGTCGCAATAGTCGCATGTGATGATGTCGGCGTGCGGCTGCAGCTCGCGCAGTATAGCCTTTATGCGGGCAAGCTCTTCGGGAGTGACCTCCGAAGCCTTGTTGAGGAGAATCTTGTTGCAGAACTCCACCTGCTGGATGACGAGGCTGGCGAGGTCTTCCTCACCGATGTTGTCCTTTGTGAGGTCGTCGCCGCCGGCAAACTCGTCCTTGAGGCGCAGAGCGTCAACGACGGTGACGATGGAGTCGAGTTTGGCAATGCCTTTAGTGGCGAGGTTGGGATAGATGCGCGGATAGGCGCTGATGGTCTGTGCGATTGGAGCCGGCTCGCAGATGCCGCTTGCTTCGATGACAATATAGTCGAAGCGCTGCTGCGACACAATGTCGCTGAGCTGCTGTACGAGGTCCATCTTCAGCGTGCAGCAGATGCAACCGTTCTGAAGAGCCACGAGATTGTCGTCCTGCTCTCCCACGATGCCACCCTTCTCGATGAGTGTGGCGTCGATGTTCACCTCGCCGATGTCGTTGACGATAACGGCGAACTTGATGCCTTGCTTGTTGGCAAGTATACGGTTGAGGAGTGTTGTCTTTCCGCTTCCAAGATATCCGGTGAGCAGAAGCACCGGTGTTGTGTTATTATCCATAATCTTCTTACTTTTTATTATTTATGAGCCCATGTACGGTATGGCGATTTTATAAGTTCTGAATTATAGTAGCGGCGGTCGCCCGTCACCTCTTCGCCGAGGAAGTCGGGACGCTCGAAGGTTTCGTCCTCCGCGCCAAGCTCCACCTCCGCAACGGTCAGTCCTTCGTTGTCGCCGAAGAACTCGTCAATCTCGAAGGTGTGTCGTCCGTCCGCACTCTTCACCAGCCATCGCTTCTTGTCTATCACTCCTCCGCGGCAGAGCTGGTAGAGGTGCTCGGCTTCGTCGATGGTTATCTCTTTCTCAAACTCGTAGCGCGAAAGTCCGGCTGCGTCGCTGTGGCTCTTGATGGTTAGCCATGCGCTGTCATCGCGGGTACGGACACGTACGGTGGCTGTTTCGCAGGGCATATATCCCTGCTTTATCCGACTACACGAAAAGGCGGCATCCTTATAGTTGCCGCCTTCCCGAATGAGGAATTTACGTTCTATCTCAAATCCGCTCATTTTCTTACCTAATGTTTTATTTGTTTACTTGCATTTTTTGTTATGCGTTCATGCAGGTCCAGATGGCGAAAGCCGCTCCTCCGAGGACGAGCAACCAGAAAATGCTTTCCACGACTTTCTTTCCCTTCTTCTCCTGTTCCTTAGCGTATTTCTCACGCTTGATTTTGCTTTGCTGGCTCATAGTTGTATGATTTTTAAGATTTGATTTTTACATATCTGACTTATGCGTCTTCCACAGTCGGGAATTCCATGAGGTATGCCTTTATGAATCCGTCAATCTTGCCGTCCATCACAGCATCCACGTCCGTGGTCTGATAGTTGGTGCGGTGGTCCTTTACGCGGCGGTCGTCAAAGACATAGGAGCGTATCTGGCTGCCCCATTCAATCTTCTTCTTGCCTGCCTCAATCTTAGCCTGCGCCTCAAGGCGTTTCTTCATGGCGCGGTCGTAGAGTTGTGATTTGAGGAGTCGCATGGCGTTGTTACGGTTTTCGAGCTGCTTGCGGCTCTCCGTGTTCTCGATGAGGATTTCCTCCTCCTCGCCAGTGTCGGGGTCGACGTACTGATAACGGAGACGTACGCCCGTCTCCACCTTGTTGACGTTCTGACCACCGGCTCCGCCTGAACGGAAGAGGTCCCAAGATATCTTGGACGGGTCGACATACACTTCGATGGTGTCGTCTACGAGTGGCGATACGAATACGGATGCGAAGGAAGTCATTCGCTTGCCCTGGGCATTGAATGGCGATACGCGGACGAGACGGTGTACGCCGTTCTCGCTCTTGAGGAATCCGTAGGCATACTCGCCGCCCTCTATCTCCATAGTGACGCTTTTGATGCCTGCCTCGTCGCCTTCCTGAATGTTGCTGATGGTCACCTTATATCCGTGAGCCTCCGCCCAGCGCATATACATACGCATAAGCATCTGCGCCCAGTCCTGGCTCTCCGTGCCGCCGGCACCTGAGTTGATCTTCATGACGCAGTCCATGGGGTCCTCCTTCTGTCGGAGCATATTCATAAGCTCGAGGTCTTCTATGGCGCTCACCGCCTTGGCGTAGTCGTCGTCTACCTCCTCTTCCGTGACGAGTTCGTCCTTATGGAAGTCGAAGGCGAGCTGCAGTTCGTCTGCAAGACGCTTCACGTTCTCGTATCCCTTTATCCATTTCTCGAGCGTCTTCACTTTCTTCATCTGCTCCTCTGCGTACTTCTGGTCTTCCCAGAAGTCTGGAGCCTGTGTGCGGAGCTGTTCTTCCTCGAACTCCACGCGTTTCTTGTCGATATTAAGATAATGATGGAGTGCTTCAGTGCGCTCCATCACATCCTTTAGCTGATCGGCTGTTATCATTTCTGAGTTTTGATTTTTGAATTATCTATCAATTCCTAATTCCTAACTCCTAATTCCTAATTGCGGCAGAATGCTGCCTAACACTCATACATCTTGTCAATCACTTCCTTGAAGTTCTTGTAGATTACGGGTCGGCGAATCTTGAGCGTGTTGGTCAGCTCGCCGCTCTCCATAGAGAAGTGGTGTGCTATGAGCGTGAAGCGCTTTATCTGCTCGTAGGGAGCGAGCTGCTGCTGCAGTGTGTGAATGCGCTCGGTCATCATCTTTATTATCTTCGGATTCTGGCAAAGCTGCTCTCTTGATTCCACCTCTACGCCGTTGTCCTTCGCCCAGTCTTCGAGCAGGCGGAACTCCGGTACGATGAGTGCCGAGACGAACTTGCGCTCGTTGGCGATGATGGCTATCTGGTCAACGAACTTATCCACGAGGACGAGCGACTCAATCATCTGCGGAGCGATATACTTGCCGTTGCTGGTCTTGAAGAGGTCCTTGATGCGGTCCGTGAGGAACAGCTCGCCGTTCTTCATGTAGCCGGCGTCTCCCGTGCGGAAGAATCCGTCCTCGGTGAAGGCGGCTGCGTTTGCAGCGTCGCGCTTGTAGTAGCCACGTGTGATGGTCGGACCCTTGAGCAGAATCTCGTCGTTTTCATCGATTTTCACCTCGATGCCCTTGATGGGGCGTCCCACTGAACCGATGGTGTAAGGCATATTGTCGCGGTCGCACGATACGGTGGCAAGACTCTCCGTCAGACCGTAGCCCACAACCATATTGATACCTACAGAATGTACGAAGCGTTCCACTTCAGGCGATACCGTGGCTCCTGCTGTCGGGAAGATGTTTGAGTTTTCAAGGCCAATCTGCTTGCGGACGAGACGAAGGACAAGCTTGTCCATGAGCTTGTATTCCATCGCTAATATCGGAGACGGGCGGCGGCCCTGGCTCTTGCAGTCTATGTTGTAGCGGCGGCCCACCTCAAGGGCGTGGCGGAAGAGCTTCTGCTGCATGGAGCTCGAACGGTCAATCTTGTCCTTCACTGCCTGATAAACCTTCTCCCAGAAGCGTGGCACTGACGACATGCTGGTGGGATGGGTCTCACGCATTGACTGCTGTATCTCGTGCGGGTCGGTATTGATGATGATGTGCGATCCTTCCGAGAAACATAGGTAAGACCATCCTCGCTCGAAAATGTGCGTAACGGGTAGGAACTGTATGATGCGGTCCTTGTCGCGGATGGGTACAGCCTCGTCATTGGCTGTCAAGGCTGCTTCATACTGTCCGTATGTCAGCACCACGCCTTTCGACTCGCCGGTTGTGCCGGACGTGTAGAGAATGTTGCATATATCTTCATTGTTGGCTTGCTTGTATAGCGCCTCCACTTCTGTCTGGCGCGGCAGCCCCTGACCGAGCTTAAGGAAGTCGTCAAAGTAGAGGGCTGCAGGGTCGTGCGAGCTGATGCGCACGCTGCGGTCGAATACGATGATGCGCTCCAGCGAATGGCAGAGCGGGAATATGCGGTGTGCCTTGTCGTACTGCTCCTGCTCGCCGACAAAGAGGAAGCGAATCTGCGCATCGTTAATCATATATTGTATCTGCTGCTCGGAAGAGGTCGCGTAGAACGGTACGGACATGACACGCACGCCGTAAGCACCGAAGTCGGTGATGAGGTATTGGATGCAGTTCTGCGAGAACACGCCGATGGCGTCCTGAGGCTTAGCTCCGAGATTGAGGAGGGCATTGCTGGCCTCCTTCACAAGAGTGGCGAAGCGGCTGTAGCTCATGGTCTTCCACACCGAACCACCGAAATCCTTATACGTGAAGGCTTCGCGCTCTCCATACTTCTCTGCCTGCTTAAGGGCGAGAACTGACAAGTGACATCTTGTTTGCATAACTTTAGATTTTCTGAGACAGTACTGATGTATATATATATATTAAGGTGTTAGTATGATTAGTGTATACATTAGCGGTAAATCTCTATTTTTTGCAAAAATACATTAAAAACGTCAGAACACAAAATAAATGCCGCATTTTATTGCTGACCGGAAGCGAATTATCGACTAATGAGGGTGTGTTTTGTGACAAAGTTATTCCTTACAATACTGATGCTATTTGTTGGTGTGGGCACACAACATATTGTGAACGTTAACAAACTAAAAACTACAGTTTATATACAAATAGAGAAGAATAATTGCAAAATTCAGTAAAAATTATTCATATTCATACGATTTAGAAGAAAAATGACAATACAGCTAATTTTTTATATGTAAATATTTTGCCAACTTCTAAAAAACATCTAAATTTGCAAAACAATATTCAAATTGTATAACATTTTGCACGGTTTCGTAAAAGATGTGAATAAATGAAGGATCATTAAAGACACAAAATAATAACTACTCAGGATAATGCGTAAATCGCAACTCGCTGGACAAATCACACAATGACGACCGACGACATCGCGCCTAAAGGGTGTGATGCGTTTATGCCGTAGTTTGGCTGAATCAGAAACAAAAATAAACATTAATATTATTTTCATTAATTAAGAGAGAGATTCTATGAAAAAAAGACTCATGACCTTTCTTGCCTGCCTTTTCCTAAGTATAGGACTGGCGATGGCACAGACAAGAGTTACTGGTACGGTCACCTCTTCTGAAGACGGCGAACCCATCATGGGCGCGACTGTCAAGGTTGTTGGTAACAACGCAGTCGGTACAATTACTGACATCGACGGTAACTTCTCACTTGAACTGAAGAACGCCAATGCTGAATTGGAGTTCTCTTACATTGGTATGACAACTAAGAAGGTGAAGGCATCTGCGAAGATGACCGTCATCCTCGATGCTGACAGCCACATGCTCGAGAACGTCATCATCACCGGTTACGGTTCGGCCAAGAAGCTCGGATCGGTTGTCGGCGCCGTTTCTACAGTGAGCGGTGAGAAGATGAAGACTGTATCTACTCCTAACTTTACCGACGCTCTTGCAGGCCAGGTGTCTGGTCTTTCGGTTTTGACCTCAAGCGGTGATCCGTCTGCATCTGCAACCATCCGTCTGCGTGGTGTAAACTCAATGAACTCTTCTAACGCACCTTTGTTCATCCTCGACGGTGCTCCTATCAGCGCCAGCTTCTTCCAGACTCTCAACCCGTCTGACATTGCTAACATTACCGTCCTCAAGGACGCCGCTTCTACAGCCATCTATGGTTCGCGTGCTGCCAACGGTGTGATCGTTATCACATCACGTAATGGTAAGTACAACGAGTCTGCACAGGTAGTTGTAAAGGCTCAGTATGGTATCTCTACACCGACTCCTGACGGTGTTACCATGATGAGCTCACAGCAGTATGTTAAGTTCCGCGACATGATCGGTCAGCCCGTGAGCGATGCTATCCGCAAGGCTGCTCAGCACATCAACACTAACTGGCGTGACGAGATGCTCTCAAGCTCAGCTCCTACATCGGACATCAACGCTACGATGCAGGGTGGTGGTAACTCAGTTAACTACTATCTTTCATTCAACCACCACGAGCAGGAGGGTCTTATCCAGAGCTCTGGTATGCAGCGTAACACTCTCGCAGCACGTATCAACGCTCGTCTGAACCGTTTCTTCAAGGTTGGTTTCAACTCTAACTTCGGCGGTAAGTTCGGCGTGGCAAATGTTTGCTTTACGAAAGACAAGACAGCGGTTGTAGCACCGGAAA
>OCQZ01000644.1_pt1 | contig 10523 bp, 7 predicted proteins | sample 1538921 | NCBI WGS metagenome assembly OCQZ01 (sample SAMN03418269, study PRJEB22391) | human gut metagenome | biome: human-gut; feature: organic feature; material: feces | host: Homo sapiens | place: Tanzania | collected 2013-01 | reverse complement strand
TACCCAGGGTAGAGGCGCTGCGCACCTCAACCCTGGGCTATGAAATCGCAACTCCTACAGAGTTGCTGCTGCTTGCGGGCCATAATTCATCGTTGATGATGCGTCCCCCTCAGGGCTATGCATGGTTGCCAGGGGAATGGAAAACGATTGCAAGGACCTGTTCATACCATCCGCAAGGTGATGGAGATAATGATAAAGCACATAATATATAATTGGTATGCGTTCTCTCCCCTTGGGGAGAGCCAGAGAGGGGCTTCCTATGATGGTTGTTGCGCCTCCATGCTTGTCTATAATTGTGCGCGATGCCATTATTTCGGCGATTTTAACAACTATTACAAGTTTAATATTGGTGGAGTCCCGTTTTTTCACGAATTTTGTAGTTGTTACAACCATTACAGACAGCAGAATTTCAACTCTACGCACGGGTGCTACGCCCGTTGCCGTTCTAACTTTATACACGCGCACTATGAAATGCGTCATTATTGCCACCCCTGCCCACCGCCCTGCCGCGGCGCACAGCCACTCCGCTACAGCGTTGCTGGCAGTCATTACCCGTAGACTTTTGCCCGTAGTCATGCTGCTCCTGACAGTCATGACAGCCTCGGCGCAAACCGTCAAGGACGAAGAAACCCTGCATGTGGACTTCGACGGCTGGTTCAGCACCCTGGTCAACAACCGCAAGTTGTACAACCGCTACAACGACAGCATCTTCCTCATCCACGACCACGACCGCTGGGTGGAGTTTTTCCACACCCGTGCTGCCCTGAACCACGATATCTATCAGAGCAACAAGCGCTGTCTGGACAGTCTGCGCCAGGTCATCACACTGCCACAAGCCAAGAATGACGCGAGGCTCTATTCGGATTTTATCAAGAGCTTCTTCAGCAAGTATATCAACCAGAACCGCTCCGACCCCTTCCTCATGCTCGAGCTCTGTGACCTCATCGACACCCTGCAGGTCAACCGCCCTGACTCGCTGAGGTTTACCAACTATCTGAACACGTGGCGTGGCTCTGCCTACTACCATATCTGGAACATGACCCATGACGACGAGCTCCTGCAGAAGTCGTATGATTGCTACCAGCGATGCGTCACCGACGACGCCAAGCGCTATCCCGCCTATCAGTCAAACTATCTCAACGCGATGCTGCAACTGTGTGCGTATGTATGGGCACAGAAGAAGGTGGAGACGGTCGACGATCTGCGCGGGCGCATCAAACTGGCAAGACGATATGTTGCCAAGCACGGCAACGAGCTCAGCCGCAAGGGCTACAAGATAACCGAACTCAAGAGGCGGCTCAACAATGCCGACGAGTCCATGGTGCGCAACATATTTCTGGTGGACCGCACCACCATCAAGAAGAAGAGCATCGACAAACTCATGTATAACCTCGTGCAAAGAAACCTGCGGAAGCCCTCACTGGACAATTCCTCGTATCTGCGCACGCTGATCATGCAGACAAACCTGAAGCAGATAACCGCCAAGGAGGCTCTCAACAGATACAGCCCGCGCTACAGGGCGTCTATGGAGAGTCTGCGCAATCGTAGGCTCGACCCCCAAGAGTTCTCGTTGCATCTTATGCCCTACTATTCGTTGTTCTATCTCAACGACTTGGCAGACATCCCTTACAGCGCCAAGCGCCGCAACGTGCTCCGCATGTGCCGCGACATCGAGATGGCTTTCCGCCATCGCAGCGACCGCCAGTCGGTGACCACCTTTGTCAACAACCTCAATGTCTTCGTCACCTACGACCGCATACAGTCGTATCTGAAGCCCCGCGAGCGCCTTGCCTTCCTCAACAAACTGTCGGTATCGACCCACGTGACCACCTATGCCCACTCCGTACACGTGAGCGAGATAGCCACGGTGCTCATGGAGAGTCTTGTGGACAATCAGCCCCAGTTGCTGGTGGGCTATTTGGGTTGCAAGACCGAAGGCAGCGTAAAGCGTCACAAGCGCAGGTTTGTCGAGTATGTGCGCGAAGCCGCCCTCTACCACGATCTGGGCAAGAACACCATCATCCCCGTGGTAGACAACGACTACCGACCGCTCACCGACCAGGAGTTCAAGATCGTGAAGCGCCACCCGGAGATGGGACTCAAATACCTCGCCCTCGACCCCAAGCTGGCGAAGTATCACGACACCACCCTGGGACATCACAAGTGGTACAACGGCAAGGGAGGCTATCCCGCCGACTTTGACAATACCCGCTCGCCTTACCGCATCATGATAGACATCATCACTCTGAGCGACTGCATGCAGGCCGCTACCGAGCGCGTGGGCCGCAACTACAAGGATGGCAAGACCTTTGATGCCGTGATGGGCGAGATGCGTCGCGACGCCGGCACCCGCTACAATCCCGACCTCGTGAGCCATATCGACGCCCATCCCGGGCTGGCACAGAAACTCAACCACCTGCTCGAAGATGGGTGGATGGACATATACTATAATATCTACAGCCAATACTTTGTACGCAACCGATAGAAGCCGTCGCCATCATCGCGACGCCCCTGTCGACTATGGACGCCGTCACCACGTCAGAGATGGCGATAGGGATGGTATTCGCCCTGAAAATGTTAAAAATGACGGGCGTGATGAAAAATAATTGCATATTTTGGCAGAAAGAAGCCGAGAAATGATGTATCTTTGCACGTTGGAGAATTATCCCATAGTTGCATCACACTTAAACAATCATCAAATGAACAGAAACAGTGCCCCGGGGTTCAACCCCACCGTTGCCCGACAGATAGTCTGGGCTCTCGTCGCCATCTTCGTCTTCGTGATAGGCATGGCATTCATCCGTCCCTGGTACAACGTATGGTCGCAGGAGATGGAAGGCAAGGCCGAGTTTGCCAAAGCCGAACAGAACCGCAAGATTAAGATTGAGGAAGCCCGTGCCAACCTCGAGGCCGAGAAGCTCAACGCCCAGGCCGAAGTGGCACGCGCCAAGGGTGCCGCCGAAGCCATCAAGATAGAGAACGGCAGCATCACCCCCACCTATATCCAGTATCTCTGGGTGCGCCAGCAGAGCGACCTGAGCGACAAGACCGTCATCTATATCCCCACAGAGACCAATTTGCCCATCCTCGAGTCGACACGGATGAACAAAATCAAGTCGCAGCACGCCCCAACGGCTACACACGAATAACCAAGTAAACAATTATAATCAAGTATGAAGAAAAGAATTACTCTCTTGACATTGTTCCTGCTCGCAGTGATGACAATGTCAGCCATCCCCGCACGCCCTAATCTGTGGCGCATGATTACTCTCGCCGACGGCAGTCAAGTCAAGGCCCGCCTGGTGGGCGACGAGCACGGTCACTGGTATCGTGATGCCGACGGAAAGAGCTATGTATCAGTAGGCAACGATGTATACAAGCAGGAAGATGCCACCAAGGTGGCTGCCCGTGCCAAGCAGCGTCGTGCCCGTGCCAACCAGCACTACGCCAGCCGTCGCAAGGCCGACATCTCGGGCAACCGCGGCAACTATCGGGGCACCAAGAAGGGACTCATCATCCTCGCCAACTTCAAGGACAAGAAGTTTTCTGCCAGCCATACCCTCGACCTGTACAAGAAGATAGCCAATGCCGAGAACTACAAGGACAATGGCTTCAACGGCAGTATCAAGGATTACTTCAGCGCGCAGAGCGATGGCAAGTTTACCATTGACTTTGACGTGGTAGGGCCTGTAACCCTGTCGCAGAATATGGCTTACTATGGTGGAAATGACTCAGAAGGCAACGACAAGCATCCCGAGCAGATGATTAAGGAAGCCTGTGAGCTTGCCGACGGTTGGGTAGACTTCTCTGACTACGACTGGACCGGTAACGGCGAGGTGGATCAGGTCTATGTCATCTACGCCGGACAGGGCGAGGCCAACGGTGGTAGCGATGACACTATCTGGCCCCACGCTTATGAACTGGCTGCCGCCAAAATAACACTCTCCCTCGACGGTGTCAAAATCAATTCTTACGCCTGCTCTGCCGAGATGGGCTACTCTGGTATCGATGGTATCGGTACCATCTGCCACGAGTTCTCTCACTGTCTGGGCTATCCCGACCTCTATGATATCTTCTATGAGGGCAACTTCGGTATGTCGAGCTTTGACCTTATGGACTCTGCCGGCTACAACGACGACGGCTTCTGCCCCGCCGGCTATACTGCCTATGAGAAGTGGATAGCCGGATGGATAGACTACGAGGTGCTCGAAGACGAGAACGTGACGGTGACAGATCTCAAGCCCACCAGCGAGGGCGGCAAGGCATACGTAATATATAATAAAGGTAACCGCAACGAATACTTCATCCTCGAAAACCGTCAGCAGACCAAGTGGGACAAGTATATCGAGGCTACAGGTCTGCAGGTTATCCATATAGACTATGACCCCACCTGCTGGATTAACAATGTGGTCAACTCTATGGGTGAATTCCGTCAGAAAGATGGCTGGACAGCCGACTTCAAGAACGACCACCAGCGCCTCACGCTCGTACATGCCGACAACAATGACGACAGCAAGTACTGGAACAAAGGCGAGCAGTATTATACCAAGACTACACTCACAGGCGACCTGTATCCCTACAAGTCAAACAATGAGTTGAGCGACACATCGATACCTTCGTTCGGTCTCTACAACGACAACGAGGATGGTACCCGCAACATGGGCCGTCAGGTCAAGGACATTACCGAGAATGACAACGGTACTGTGAACTTCCAGTACAATGCAGCTATCGTGGTAGAACCCACTCCAGAGGGTCAGGTGTTTTATGAGAGCTTTGACAAGTGTGCTGGAACGGGCGGAAACGACGGTACATGGAGTTCTGGCAGCAATGCGCTGGTAACAGACAACGCAGGTTGGGAGTCAGTCTCCCGTGCTGGTGGCTTCAAGTGCGGCAAGTTTGGCTCCTCCAAGAAGAGCGGCTACGCCACCACACCTTCCTTTGCCCTCAACGGCAAGGCCAAGCTCACCTTCAAGGCTGCGCCTTACGGCAGTGACGGCACCTCGCTCAAGGTGACTTACAACGGCGCCGAGGTAGCTACCCTCACCATGAAGAATGAGGAATGGACCGAGTACAGCATCGACATTACCGGCACCGGTACTGGCAAGATTACCTTCACCCCTGCCAAGCGTATGTTCCTCGATGAGGTGCGCATCGTGGCAGATGGCGTAGGCACCGGCATCGATACTGTTGAGACTACTGGCAAGCCCGTAGACAACCGCGTCTACAACATCCAGGGCCAGTATCTGGGCACCAGCCTCGACAATCTCCCTGCAGGCATCTACATCGTAGGTGGAAAGAAAGTGGTGAAGTAACCACGACACATACAGACACAAAAAAATCCCTTCCGTCACTTATGGCGGAAGGGATTTTTTTAATGGTAAATTAGTTGCTGAACACGATGTGGTCGTCGGCGACATCAACCGTGATGGGCTTGTCCTTGCTTACGCGCTCAGCCAGCAGCATACGGCTCAGGTCGTTGAGCACGTAGTCCTGGATGGCACGCTTTACGGGGCGGGCGCCAAAGGTGGGGTCGAAGCCCACACGCGACAGATAGTCTATAGCCGCCTTGGTCCAGGTGAGTGTCACGCCCTGCTCGGCAGTCATCTTCTGCAGCTTCTGCATCTGCAGTTCCACTATCTTGGAGATTTCCTCCTGCGTCAGCGGATGGAAGGTGATGATGTCGTCGATACGGTTGAGGAACTCAGGACGCATAATCTTGCCCAGCATCTCACGCGTGGCGTTGGAGGTCATGATGATGATGGTGTTCTTGAAGTTGACCACGCGGCCCTTGTTATCCGTGAGTCGGCCGTCGTCCAATACCTGCAAGAGGGTGTTGAACACGTCGGGATGGGCCTTCTCTATCTCGTCGAAGAGGACCACGGAGTAAGGCTTGCGTCTTACTGCCTCGGTCAGCTGGCCACCCTCGTCGTAGCCCACATATCCAGGAGGCGCGCCGATGAGCCTTGTCACGCTGAACTTCTCCTGATACTCGCTCATATCGATACGCGTCATCATGTTCTCGTCGTTGAAGAGATATTCGGCGAGCGCCTTGGCAAGTTCAGTCTTACCCACACCGGTCGTACCGAGGAAGATAAACGAGGCGATAGGTCTCTTGGGGTCTTGCAGTCCGGCTCGTGAGCGGCGCACGGCATCGGCGACAGCCTTGATGGCCTCGTCCTGACCCACCACTCTGTGATGGAGTTCGTCTTCGAGATGCAGCAGTTTCTCGCGCTCACTCTGCATCATCTTCGACACTGGGATGCCCGTCCAGCGGCTAACCACCTCGGCGATATCGTCGGCAGTGACCTCTTCGCGCACCATGGCGTCGCCGCCCTGGGTACCCCGCAGCTGTTGCTGGATATGGTCTATGTCGTCCTGGATGCTCTTCAGTCGGCCGTAGCGTATCTCAGCCACACGGCCATAATTGCCCTCGCGCTCGGCCTTGTCGGCCTCAAACTTCAGGTTCTCCATCTCCTGCTTGTCCTGCTGGATCTTGTTGACCAGAGCCTTCTCGGACTCCCACTTAGCCCTGTACTGTCGTTCCTGCTCACCCAGCTGGGCAATCTCCTTGTCCAGTTTGTCGAGCGAGTCGTGCAGATTGGCAGCCGCATCGTCCTCGGCGCCGTTGCCTTGACGGTGCTTGATCTCGCTGCGTATTGCCTCGCGCTCTATCTCAAGCTGCTTCAGATGGCGGTCAATCTCGTCGAGCTCCTCGGGCACCGAGTCGCGCTCCATGCGCAACTTGGCGGCAGCCTCGTCCATCAGGTCTATCGCCTTGTCGGGCAGGAAGCGGTCGGAGATATATCGCTCAGAGAGTTTGACGGCTGCGATGCACGCATCGTCCTGGATACGCACCTTGTGGTGGTTCTCATAGCGCTCCTTCAGGCCACGCAGGATGCTGATGGCATCTATCTCGTCGGGCTCGTCGACCATAACTGTCTGGAAACGGCGTTCGAGCGCCTTGTCCTTCTCAAAATACTTCTGATACTCATTGAGGGTGGTGGCACCGATAGCCCGCAGTTCGCCACGTGCCAAGGCTGGCTTGAGGATGTTGGCGGCATCCATGGCGCCTTCGCCACCGCCGGCACCCACGAGCGTGTGGATTTCGTCGATGAAGAGGATGATGTTGCCGTCGGCCTGGGTGACCTCCTTGATGACACTCTTGAGTCGCTCCTCAAACTCACCCTTGTACTTGGCACCAGCCACGAGCGCGCCCATGTCGAGCGAGAAGAGCTGCTTGTTCTTCAGGTTCTCCGGCACGTCGCCCCGCACGATACGCTGAGCGAGTCCCTCGACGATGGCGGTCTTGCCCGTACCCGGCTCACCTATCAGGATAGGGTTGTTCTTGGTTCGGCGCGAGAGGATCTGCAACACGCGGCGTATCTCTTCATCACGGCCTATCACAGGGTCGAGCTTTCCGTTGCGCGCCTTGTCTATGAGGTTCTGCGCATACTTGGCGAGCGCCTGGTAGTTTTCGTCGGCCTGGGCATCATCGACCTTCTTGCCCTGTCTGAGGGCAGCGATGGCCTTCTCTACCTCGTCCTTGGTCATACCGGCATCGCGGAGTATGCGTCCTGCCGTGTTCTGGGTCTGCATGATGGCCATGAGTATGGGTTCGATGGCCACATACTCGTCGCCCATGCGCGCAGCCTCGGCCATAGCCTTCTGCAGTATCTCGTTGGTGGCATTGGTGAAGTAGGGTTCGCCTCCCTGCACCTTGGGCAGATGAGCTATCTCGCTCTCGACGAGCGTTTCAATCTGCTGTGGGTTGACGCCCAGCTTCTGGAAGATGAACTGGGTCACATCCTTGCCCTTGTCCATGATACCTGCCAGCAGGTGTACCGGCTCTATGGCTTGATTCTGCGCCATCTGCGCCTTGTTGACCGCGCTCTGCACGGCCTCCTGCGCCTTGATAGTAAATTTGTCAAATGTCATATCGCTTGTTGTTTTAATTATTATCTTTGTTATTGTCACTCATCATGATACAAACTATGTACCTATGCCCGGAAACTGACAAAATGTCAGTCACGGTCTGCCTTTTTGTCATTTTGGCGACAAAAATCATCGCCGGGGGCAACATTTTTGATGATTTGTTGGGCGATACACCTTATTATTATTAACTTTGTAAGGAATAAAACTTATATCGCAACAATAATGAGACGCAATCTTCTTATCATCGTCATCATCATGACCGCCATGACCCTGCTGCCAGGCTTCACCGCCACAGCCGGAGCCAAGGCCAAGCATACCTTCAAGATAGAGGGAGGCAACTTTGTCTACGATGGCAAGCCCATACAGATACACTCGGGCGAGATGCACTATTCGCGCGTGCCCGCAGCCTACTGGCATCACCGTCTGCGCATGATGAAAGCCCTCGGACTCAACGCCGTGGCTACCTATGTCTTCTGGAACTACCACGAGACCGCACCCGGAGTGTGGGACTGGACCACCGGCAACCGCAACATACGCGCCTTCCTCAAGGCTGCTGCCGACGAGGGCATGATGGTCATCCTGCGTCCCGGTCCCTATGCCTGTGGCGAGTGGGAGTACGGCGGCTATCCCTGGTGGCTCAGCACCGTGCCCGAGATGAAGATACGCACGCAGAACAAGGCTTTCCTCGACTCGTGCCGCACCTACATCGGACAGCTCGCAGCCCAGGTGCGCGACTTCCAGATTACCAAGGGCGGTCCCATCGTCATGGTACAGGCTGAAAACGAGTTCGGCTCGTACGTCAGCCAGCGCAAGGACATCCCCCTCGATGTACACAGACAGTATAGTGCCGCCATCCGTCAGCAGCTTATCGATGCCGGCTTCGACATCCCTATGTTCACCAGCGACGGCAGCTGGCTCTTCGAGGGTGGAGCCATCGAGGGCGCACTGCCCACATGCAACGGCGAAAACAATATCAACACTATCAAGAAGAAGGTAGATGCCTATCACGGCGGAGTGGGCCCCTACATGGTGGCAGAGTTCTATACCGGCTGGCTCGACCACTGGAACGAACCTTTCCAGAAGGTCAGCTCCGATGCCTTTACCAAGCAGATGCAGAAGTATCTCGATGCCGGCATCAGCTTCAACTTCTACATGGTGCACGGTGGCACCAACTTCGGCTTCACCTCGGGTGCCAACTATACCAAGGACATCCGTCTGCAGCCCGACCTCACCAGCTACGACTACGATGCCCCCATCAGTGAGGCAGGATGGACTACACCTAAGTATGAGGCCATCAGAAAGATACTGATGCAGTATAATAAGGATCTGCCGGCAGTACCCGAGCGCATACCTGTCATCACGCTGCCCCAAATACGTCTCACCCAGACCCAGAACCTCTTTGACCGCATCGAGGGGATGACGCCTGTGGAGTGTGACACCATGCCTACATTCGAGGCGCTCGGCCAGGGCCACGGATACGTGCTCTACCGCCGTCACTTCAACCAGCCCATAGCCGGAGTGCTCAAGGCCGACGGCATTGCCGACTATGGCATCGTCTATGTCAACGGCGAGAAGGTGGGCGAGCTCAACGCTGTCACTGGCGTAGACAGTCTGGAGGTCGAGGTACCCTTCAACAGCACCCTCGACATCCTGGTCGAGAATATGGGTCGCATCAACTATGGTGCCCGCATCTCTGAGAGCTTCAAGGGCTTTGTGCGCCCCATCACCATCAACGACAACCCCATCGAGGGCGAGTGGAAAATGTATTGTCTGCCCATGAGCGAGGCTCCTGTGCTGGCTGCTGGCGACCACGGCTATGCCAAGGGTCTGCCCGTAATCTATCAGGGGCAGTTTGATGTAGCCAGTCCTGGCGACACCTTCCTCGATATGGAAGAGTGGGGCAAGGGTATCGTCTTTGTCAACGGTGTCAATCTGGGCCGTTACTGGAAGGTGGGTCCCCAGCAGACCCTCTATCTGCCTGGTTGCTTCCTGAAGAAGGGCAAGAACGATATTGTAATCTTTGAGCAGCAGAACGACGTGCGCCACGACCATGTGAGCGGCATCGATACTCCCAAGCTCGATATTCTCAAGAAATAGAAGATATTCGGATAGATTAAAGTTTTCATAATTTGTGCCTTCTCCCGTTGTGAAACGTGAGAGGGCTTTTTTGTGTACGCTCGGCAGGAGGGAGGGTAGGATTGTGCGCACGGCCACGTATAGATTAGCCCAACGATTGCTCCCATGTTTCCTGCTGCGGGTAACGCCTTCGGCTAATCGCAACTCTTACAGAGTAGCTACACCTTATTATATATATACCCAGGGTAGAGGCGTTGCTCGCCTCAACCCTGGGCTATGAAATCGCAACTCCTACAGAGTTGCTGCTGCTTGCGGGCCATAATTCATCGTTGATGATGCGCCCCCAAGGGTTATACATAATTAGTTTGTTGACGATGATGTGCGCCCCTACCACCATGTATGGCTATCCCATTGTGGACGGTGCGCACCCCTGGCAACTCTGTAGGAGTTGCGATTCCTCAGCCCAGGGTTGCGGGCGAAGCACGCTACCCTGGGTAAGCGACCAACTAATATAG
>OCQZ01000641.1_pt1 | contig 10543 bp, 13 predicted proteins | sample 1538921 | NCBI WGS metagenome assembly OCQZ01 (sample SAMN03418269, study PRJEB22391) | human gut metagenome | biome: human-gut; feature: organic feature; material: feces | host: Homo sapiens | place: Tanzania | collected 2013-01 | reverse complement strand
ATCTCCTTTCCGCCCCAGTGCAGCTCAAGGTAGGGAAGCGCTTCCTTGTCAATCAGCACAAATTCCCAGATATAATTCCAGTCGGTGTCCGTTATGCTTGAATCAAGCGTACCCGGAGTATAGAACATGGCCCCCGACTCCGGATAGATGATGGTATCCGTTCGTGTGTCGACAAAATACCAGTTCTCAGGGTATGCTATGTTTTGGTTTACCGGCCCCTTCATAACCATCTGCAGGACGCCGTTCTCCCAGCCAGCATTGCAGATGGATAGGCCGCCGTAGGGCAGCGGTATATCCGCGTCGCCCGGCTGCCATAGATACTCAAGATGCTGCGGCAGTTGACTCTGCGATAGCTTGGGCAGTCTGGCGTTCTCTCCGGCATTTTCTACCATTTTCGCCACATCGAAGTCTATCGTTACATCGTCAAACCACTTTTTCTCCTGCCAGTTGGAGAGGTTCATCACAAGACCGTTGACGCTGTCGCCCGGCTGCCAGTCGGCGTGTACGACGCCCTCCAGTTCGTTCTCGGGTACGCATTCTTTCCGTGGGAGGAGGGACGACACATAGGCGCCGGACATCATCTGGCCGGGGAAATAGAGATCAAGCTCGGCAAAGTGACCCTTCTGATCCAGAACCGCCCCCTCGTTGGCCTTCAGGCCATAGAGCAGATACAGCGTCCGCTCGTCAGAGATCACCTTCTCCACGCGGATGTGCAATTCCTCCGCAGCTGCATTCTCTTGTCGAGAGATCACCGGTACCTCGTCTTCGTCGCCGATGACGGTCTGACCGGGAGAAAAGATATCGCGCCAAGAGAGGGGGATCCTGCTGATGGCAAAGGCGGTGACGGACAGGCAGAGGATCACCAGCAGCGCCACGCACGCAGCGGAGAGTTTCGGAAAGCGGGTGATTTTTCTGCGGGCGTGTTTTGCGGAAACGGCCTTCGGCAGAAAGTCGAGCGCTTCTTCCAAATAAGCCGCGTCAATATGTTCAAGCGCCGCGGAGAGTTTTTCCGAAGTGACATTCATGATAACGATCCCCTTTCATTTTGTAAAAATGTACGAAATTTGCCGCGAATTCTGTTGAGTTTGACTGAAGCGTTGTGTTCCGTGATGTCGTAGGCTTTTGCGATTTCCGAAAGCGGTTCTGCAAACCAGTAGCGCTTGAGGAACATGACCCTGTCATCGCGCTTGAGTGCGGCAAGAAAGGCATTGATCTGTTCCGTCAGTTCGTTCACGGAGATATCCTCCTCAAGGGAATTGCCCGGGATGCAGTTTTCCAGTTCCTGCAGGGACATCGCAAAACCGCTACCTCTTTTCAATGCGGTATTTGCGCGGTGTTTTTTTCGCGCGGTATTGTGCACGATGCGGCAGATATAGGTGCGGAGCGGGTCTGGCTTTTGCGGCGGAATACTGTTCCATGCGCCGAGATAGGCGTCGTTCACACATTCCTCGGCATCCTGCGGATCGTTCAAAATGTTGTAGGCGATCGCGTGGCACAGTTTTCCGTATTTACGGGAAAGCTCCGCAATGGCCTCCTCCGAGCGCGCAAAAAATAAGCTTACGATTTCTTTGTCATCCATAGAGCCGGCCTATCCTCCTTTCACTCCCTATACTACCTTTCGGGTGGGGGATATCACAGAAGCTTTTGCATTTTAATGATTTTAACAAAATGAGGCAGGGGAGTAAAGAACCGGCTCCACGGATTTCCGGCGCATCCGTGCGCCTGTGCCCGCCGCGCGGAGCGAAGCGTGCTTTTTTCCGCAAAACGGTTGCGAAACGGGAGAATACGGTATATAATACACGCTGGAAATTTAGGAAATACGAGCGTATCGAACATGAAAACACACGATTTTTATTTTGATCTGCCCCAGGAGCTCATTGCCCAGACCCCCATCGAAAAGCGGGATGAAAGCCGCCTTCTGGTGCTGGATAAGGAGACGGGAGCATGGCAGCACAAGCACTTTTTCGACCTGCCGGACTTTCTGCGGCCGGGAGACTGCCTGATCTTGAACGATTCCCGGGTGCTGCCCGCCCGGCTGCTGGGCCGCCGTCTTCCCGGCGGGGGCGCCTGCGAGGTGCTGCTGCTCATCGACAAGGGAGAAAAGACCTGGGAGTGCATCGGTCCAGCTGCGGACAGCCTCGCGCACCATGCCCTCCCGCCCGCGGGGGATGGGGAGCTCACCGGCACGGTGACGGAGGTGCTGCCGGACGGAAACCGCCTGGTGCGCTTTGACTATGAGGGCATCTTTCTGGAGGTGCTCGACCGCCTGGGCAAAATGCCCCTGCCGCCCTACATCAAGGAGGAGCTTCAGGACCGGGAGCGCTATCAAACTGTTTACTCCAAGGTCGTGGGCTCGGCCGCTGCCCCCACGGCGGGGCTGCACTTCACGCCGGAGCTGCTGGAAAAGATCCGCGCCATGGGCGTTGGCATCGGGTATGTGACGCTCCATGTGGGGCTTGGCACCTTCCGCCCGGTGAAGGAGGACGAGATCACCGACCACGCGATGCACAGCGAATACTGTACCGTACCCGCGGAAACGGCGGCGCTCATCAACGAGACCAAGCGCCATGGCGGACGGGTCATCTGCGTGGGCACCACCTCCTGCCGCACGGTGGAGAGCTGGGCCAAGGAGGACGGCACCATGGAGCCCTCCGCGGGCTGGACGAATATCTACATCTATCCCGGCTACAAGTTCAAGGTGCTGGACGGTCTTGTCACCAACTTTCACCTGCCGGAGTCCACGCTCATCATGCTGGTCTCCGCACTGGTGGGCCGGGAGAACATCCTGGCGGCCTATGCCGAGGCGGTGAAGGAGCGCTATCGCTTCTTCTCCTTCGGCGACGCGATGTTCATCTCGTGATGCCGTCATCGAAATAGTGAACCTCTTGCCGCTTTGCGGCAGAGGAATAAAAAAAGAAAGGAAGAAAAAAGTCATGAAAAGAATTCTTGTTCTTATGCTCAGCGCGCTGCTTCTTCTTTCTCTTTGTGCCTGCGGGGAAAAGAAGGGGGAGGAAGCCCCGGTGGATCTGGCCGCCGCGGCGCAGAAGGCGGTGAGCGGCCTTGACAGCGAGGCAGCGCCGCTGCTCCAGGAGACCAACGAGGAGATGCTCTACGCCCTCTATCCGGGACTCCGGGATATTTCCCTCAAGCAGTGGGTGCTCTATGCACACCCCGTCACCGGCGCTCCCTGTGAGGTGCTGATGATCGAGGTGGCTGCCGCCGATGTCGGGGCAGCGCAGAGCGCCCTGCAGGCGCGCATCGACACCGCTGCGGATGACACCTTCTATCCCGACAATGCGGAGGGGTGGAAAAACAATGCCAAGGTCTCCGTCAATGGCAGCTATCTTGTCATGGCCGTGCTGCCTGACGGCGTGGAGCGCCCGGCGGCATTTGACGCTATATTTACCGCATAATACAGGAGTTTTCTATGTTCAAAGTGATCAAAAAAGAGGGCCGTGCCCGGCGAGGTGAGTTTCGCTGCGCCCACGGCGGCACCGTACACACGCCGGTATTTATGAATGTGGGCACCCAGGCGGCCATCAAGGGCGGCGTCAGCGCCGTGGATCTCAAGGAGCGCCTGGGTACCCAGATCGAGCTTTCCAACACCTACCACCTGCACCTGCGTCCCGGCGATGATGTGGTGCGCAAGCTGGGAGGGCTGCACAGGTTCATGCGCTGGGACGGCCCCATCCTCACCGACAGCGGCGGCTTTCAGGTGTTCTCCCTGGCGGGGCTGCGGAAGATCAAGGAGGAGGGCGTGACCTTCTCCAGCCACTTGGACGGCCACCGCATCTTCATGGGCCCCGAGGAGAGCATGCAGATCCAGTCCAACCTGGGCAGCGACATCGCCATGGCCTTCGATGAGTGTGTGGAAAATCCCGCCACCTATGAATACGCCAAGGCCTCCTGTGAGCGGACTCTTCGCTGGCTGGAGCGCTGCAAGGCGGAGCATGATCGGCTCAATGCCCTGCCGGACACCGTGGAGCCCTATATGCCGGCGGACAAGCCCCGCTACCTCATGGGCGTGGGCACCCCCAGCAACATTATCGAGGGTGTGGCCCGGGGTGTGGACTTCTTCGACTGCGTGATGCCCGCCCGCAACGCCCGGCACGGCAAGCTCTTTACCTGGCAGGGCACCTTGAACATCAAAAACGCCAAGTACAAGCTGGATGACGGCCCCATCGACCCCCGGTGCGACTGCCCGGTGTGCCGGCAATTCTCCCGGGCCTACATCCGCCACCTTATCACCGCCGAGGAGATGCTGGGGATGCGCCTGGCGGTGATGCACAACCTCTATTTCTACAACAAGCTCACCCAGTGCATCCGGGACGCCATCGACGGCGGCTTCTTCCGGGAATTCCAGGCGGAATACAGCCAAAAGCTCTCGGAAAAGGTATAAAGCAAAACGCGCAGAGTGTAAAATAATTGTAAACCACTTGCCAAACGGGCAAGAGTTTTGTATAATAGCCACATTATCTAACAAAGGAGTTGCACCATGTTCAATCTCATCCAAACTGCTTATGCCGATACCGCTGCTGCCGGCTCTACCGCTGCGGGCGGCGGCTCTTCCACCATTCTCATGATCGTTCTGATGATCGCCATCTTCTACTTCCTGCTGATCCGCCCCGAGAACAAGCGCAAGAAGGAAGCCGAGCAGATGCGCAGCGGCCTGAAGAAGGGCGACTGGCTCACCACCATCGGCGGCGTGTACGGCCGCGTTGTCGCCATCACCGACCGCACCGTGGTCATCGAGACCAGCGAGGACCGCGTCCGCGTGGAGTTCCTGAAGTCCGCCATCGGCCAGGTGGGCACCCTTGACGAGCAGGCCGCCGCTCAGCAGCGCCCCGCCAAAAAAAAGAGGGGGGAGCCAAAGCCGGAGAAAAACCCCGCCGAGACCGCCGCTCCCGCTGCCGAGGCCCCTGCCGCTGAGGAGCCCAAGGAGTAATCAACGAATAAGCGCCTATCTCCCTCATATGCTGGAAAGAGCATATGAGGGAGGTTTTTTTATGCAGGGAAATGTTTGGAGCAAGAGAACGGGGCTGGCTATGCTGGCGGGTGCGGCGGCCTTGGCGGCAGGGCTGTGTCTGCTGGCCACGGCAGTATACCGGGGGTGGCTGCTGCCCCAGGGCAGGTGGGTGGTATGCTGCGTAGGCGCCGCCGCCTTTCTTGCCGCTGCCATCGCCGCCCGGCAGCAGGGGCAAGCTCTCTGGCGGGGGCTCATCGCCGCCATGGTACCGGTGCTGCTGCTTATATTGGCGGCGCTGTGCGGGAAAGGGGAGCGGGAGCTCTATACCGCGGGAGTTCTCTGGTGCGGTGGCGTCAGCTTATGCACCGGTCTGCTGGGAGCGGTCCTGTTCGGCGGGAAAAAGCCCGCCGGCGCCGGTAGGAGGAAACATAATGACAAAAGAAAGCGCCGGGGAGGGCGTGCCCGGCGCCCGGCGCCGTGAGGCCGGGATGCCGCCGGCGGGGCGGCGGGCGAAGGGCCCTATTCATAAAATGCACAAAAATGCGCAATACCCCGAAAATTGCCGCCTTTTTCCGGCATCCCGCCGCAGGGGAGAGGGCGCCCATATGTAGTGCCATTCTCAAAGAACGCTTACCAGATTTTGATAGAGCCGGCGGGAAACGCCCTGGTTTACAAAGGTTTACATAATATTGTTTACATAATAATTTGACATAATTCACAAAATTATGAGAAATGCCGCAAAGGCCTTGCGAAGCGGGGAAGTTTGGCCTATTATTATTCTGTTGGCGCAGGCGTCTAAACACGGGACTTGTCTCATACATTGCTTTGAGGTGAAAGCGGATATGAAGCATCGCGTGTTACCCCCCTGCGGCAGCGGCGGCCCTTCCGCCATGGGCGGGAGCTTGGTACTTTTACTGGTTTTCGCGGCCCTGGGAGCGCTCATAGGCGCGATGACGGAGCGGCTGACCTCGGCTGCGGCCGGGGATATGGAGCTGCTCCTGCGGGCCTATTCCCGGGAGCTGTCTGCCGGGGTGTCCGCCGTCTGGTTGTGCCGCAATCTTTTTTTGTACTTTCGCGGGCCGGTGCTGGCGCTGCTCTTTTCCGGCGGCCCGTGGGGGCGCTTCCTGCTGCCGCTGCTGGCGGCAGGGCAGGGCTTTTTACTGGCGCTGTGCGTGTTTTCCGTATGTGCCTGCCAGCAGGGGTTTTTACTGGCACTGTGCACATTTTCTCTGCGTTTTATTTTTTCCGTACCGGCCACGCTCTATATTGCGTCCTGCCGCCTCGCCCGGCTTACCGGCAGGGCGGCACGCGAAAGCGGAACGGCTCTGCAGCCCGTAAAGCCGTTCCTTTTCTGCGGCTGCGGGCTGATGCTGGGCGCCTTGGCGGATACCTTTTTGATGTCCAAGCTGGTGATCAAGCTGCTGGCGTCCTGATTTGTGTGAGGGAGGTGAGAGAGTATGACGGACTATATCCATGACTTCGGCGAATATCTGACAGAGGAAAAGCACGCCTCCGGCAATACTCTCAGCTCCTACCTGCGGGATGTCAGGCAGTTCCGGGAATGGCTTTTGAGCAGCGGCAGCGACCTGAAAAAGGTCAAGAAGGACACCATCACCGACTACTTTACTTACCTTACTGGCAGGGGAAAGTCACCGGCCACCATCACCCGCTGCGCCGCGACCCTCAAGAGCTTTTACGGCTTTATGGTACAGTCCGGCGCCATGCGCGTGAACCCCGCCAAGTCGGTTTCCGGCATGAAGGTGGAGCGCAAGTATCCCGAGATCCTCACCAGCCGGGAGGTGGAGCTGTTTTTGGAGCAGCCCGCCTGCGTGGATGAAAAGGGCTATCGGGATCACGCCATGCTGGAGCTCCTTTACGCCACGGGCATCCGGGTCTCGGAGCTCATCGGCCTGGATGTGGACGATGTCAATCTTGCCGCCGGCATGATCCGCTGCCGGGGCAGCCAGCGGGTGCGGAACATACCCCTTTACCAGGCGGCTGTGGATGCGCTGCGGGTCTATATCAGGGATGTCCGGGGCCACATCGTCTCCGAGCCGGACAATCCGGCCCTGTTCGTGAACATGAACGGCGAGCGCATAAGCCGCCAGGGCTTTTGGAAGATCGTGAAGTACTACCAGGCCAAGGCCGACATCAAAAAGGATATCACCCCCCACACCCTGCGGCACAGCTTTGCGGTGCATCTGCTGGAAAACGGTGCGGACCTGCGCTCCATCCAGGAGATGCTGGGCCATGCCGACATCTCCTCCACACAGATCTATACCCATGTGATCAACCGGGAGCTGAAGGATGTCTATAAAAAGGCGCATCCCCGGGCATGATACCGTTTTGGAAACAGCCGTCTCCGGGCGGCTGTTTTTCTATAGGATTTTTCCCGGAAAAGACGCAATTTCTGTTGCCATACCGCCGCAAATGTGGTATAATACATCTGTACGACTACAAAGTGAGGTGACGCCATGCGGATCTTGGGGATAGACCCCGGTATCGCCATCGTGGGCTTCGGCGTCATCGACTGTCAGGGCAGCCGCCTGCAGATGGTGCAGTACGGCGCCGTGAATACGGCGGCGGGGCTGCCGCTGGCCACCCGGCTGGTGCAGATCGAGCGGGATATAGAGGAGCTCATCGATCTATTTGAGCCCGATGAGATCGCTGTGGAGGAGCTTTTTTTCACCAAGAACATCACCACGGGCATCGCCGTGGCCCATGGCCGGGGCGTGATCCTCTGCGCAGCGGAGAAAAAGGGAATACCCATCTATGAATACACCCCCATGCAGGTGAAGCAGGCGGTGGTGGGCTACGGCCTGGCGGAAAAGCGCCAGGTCATGGACATGGTACGGCGGCTTTTGAAGCTCAAGGCCGTACCCCGGCCCGACGATGCGGCGGACGCGCTGGCCATTGCGCTGTGCCATGCCCGCAGCGCCACCAGTCTCTTGCACCGCAAGGATCCCCATGTAAAGGAGACGGTTTGATGCTATATCATGTGTGCGGCACTGTAGCGGAGATGGAGCCGAATCTGGCGGTCATCGACTGCGGCGGTGTGGGCTATGCCTGCAGCACCACCAACTACACGCTCTCGCAGCTGAAAAAGGGTGACAAGGTAAAGCTCTTTACATATATGAATGTGCGGGAGGATGCCGTGGAGCTTTACGGCTTTGCCTCCCGGAGTGAGCTGCAGAGCTTCAAGCTCCTGCTGGGAGTGTCCGGCGTGGGCCCCAAGGCGGCGCTGTCCATCCTCTCGTCCTCCACGCCGGAGGCACTGGCCATGGCCATCGTCGCGGAGGATGAAAAAGCGCTCTGCGCCGCCCCGGGCATCGGCAAGAAAATTGCCCAGCGCATTATTCTGGAGCTGAAGGACAAGCTCACCAAGGAGCAGGGGAGTTTCCTTGCCTCCGGCGGAGCCGTGAGCCGGGCCCCGGCGGCTGTGCCCGGCGGAAAGCCACGGGAGGCCGCCTCCGCCCTGGCCGTGCTGGGCTACAGCGCCCAGGAGATCAACACCGCCCTGAAGGGCATCGACATAGAAGCGCTGGCGCTGGAGGATGTGATCCGCCAGGCGCTGAAGAGAATGGTGAAGTAAGGGAGGGGAGCGCTTGAGCATCGATTTCGGAACGGATATCTACGAAGAGTCGGTGGTCGCCAAAACCTTCCTTCAGGAGGATGCCCAGGAGGTGTCCCTGCGGCCCAAGACACTCCGGGAGTATGTCGGCCAGAGCAAGGCAAAGGAGAACCTCTCCATCTTCATCGAGGCGGCCCGCCGCCGGACGGAGGCCCTGGACCATGTGCTTCTGCACGGCCCGCCGGGCCTGGGCAAGACTACCCTGGCCGGCATCATCGCCCAGGAGATGGGCGTGAACATCCGCATCCCCTCTGGGCCCGCCATTGAAAAGCCCGGCGATCTGGCGGCGCTTTTGACCAACCTTAACGAAAACGACATCCTCTTTGTGGATGAGATCCACCGGCTCAACCGGGCCGTGGAGGAGATCCTCTATCCCGCCATGGAGGACTACGCCATCGACATCATCATCGGCAAGGGCCCCAGTGCCAACTCCATCCGCCTGGACCTGCCCAAGTTCACCCTCATCGGGGCCACCACCCGGGCGGGCTCGCTCTCCGCGCCGCTGCGGGACCGCTTCGGCGTCACACTGCGCCTGGAGCTCTATACCCCGGAGGAGCTGTGTCAAATCGTTACCCGCAGTGCCGGGATCCTGGGTGTGCCCATCGAGGCGGCCGGCGCCATGGAGATCGCCATGCGCTCCCGGGGCACGCCCCGCATCGCCAACCGCATGCTCCGCCGGGTCCGGGACTTCGCGGAGGTACGGGGCAACGGCACCATCACCAAGGAGATGGCCGACCGCGCTCTTGTGGCCCTGGAGGTGGACTATCTGGGTCTTGACCAGGTGGATCGCCGGATGCTTCGGGCCATCATCGAGAACTACGGCGGCGGCCCGGTGGGGCTCGATACCCTGTGCGCCACCATCGGGGAGGATTCCGTGACCCTGGAGGATATGTATGAGCCGTATTTGATGCAGATCGGCTTCCTGACCCGCACGCCCCGGGGCCGCTGCGTCACCGCCAAGGCATATGAGCACCTGCATTTGCCCTATCAGGGGGATGAGCAGCTGTCTCTTTGAGAAAACACACAAATTTCTTTGTAAATTCGTGACAAATTTTCTCGAATGACTTGACAAATTCTTTTGCAAAAAGGTATAATGACAATGTCTTACCAGCAAAGCAATGTTTATACGGATCTGGAGCCCCTTTCCAATGAGGAGCTGTGCCGCGCCTGCCAGGGCGGCGACCGGGCGGCCGAGGAGGTTTTGGCCGGTCGGTGCCACCGCTTGGTGCGCAGTGTTGCCCGCCCGTTTTTCCTGGCGGGGGGTGACAGCGAGGATCTCCTCCAGGAGGGGATGCTGGCGGTGGTGAAGGCCATGCGCGAGTACGACCCCGCCCGGGATGCCGCCTTTTTGACCTTTGCAGAAAGGTGTATCCGCAACAAGCTGCTCTCCGTGCTGAAGGCGGCCAACTCCGGCAAGCATTCTCTGCTGAACCAAGCGATCCCTTATGATCCCTCTATCTTTGACGGCAATCCGGCTTTCGCCCGGGAAGATCCCGAGGCAATGCTGCTGGACAAGGAGAAGGCCAACGCCCTTTTCCATTCGGTCTGTCGGCAATTGTCTGCCTTTGAAATCAAAGTGTTGGAGCATTATCTGGCCGGTCTCACCTGCGGGGAGATCGCGGAGCTTGTGGGCAAGCCACCGAAATCGGTGGAAAACGCCGTGCAGCGCATTCGGCGCAAGGCCGCGCGGCAATTATCATCCGGCGATCTCAGCGGAAGCTGAACGCATATATTTCATTTCTCAAAGAGAGGGTAAAATCATGTACGAAGATAAGACTTTAGTTTGCAAAGAGTGTGGCAACGAGTTCGTATTCACCGCCGGTGAGCAGGAGTTCTATGCCGAGCGCGGCTTCCAGAACGAGCCCCAGCGCTGCAAGGCCTGCCGTGATGCCCGCAAGAACGCGGCCCGTGGCCCCCGTGAGTACTTCACCGCTGTCTGCGCTGCC
>OCQZ01000640.1_pt1 | contig 10548 bp, 10 predicted proteins | sample 1538921 | NCBI WGS metagenome assembly OCQZ01 (sample SAMN03418269, study PRJEB22391) | human gut metagenome | biome: human-gut; feature: organic feature; material: feces | host: Homo sapiens | place: Tanzania | collected 2013-01 | reverse complement strand
CGCCGTCGCGGCGATGACATCATGCTCCTTGCCGGTAAATTTGCCTCCGATTTTGCCGAGAAATATCGTATGCCCGGCATCAATTTCGATGACAATGCACGACGTCTGCTGCTGACCTATCCCTGGCCCGGTAATGTGCGTCAGCTCAAGAACGTTGTCGAACAGATAGCACTTTTCGATGCCGGCACCACTATCACGCGCGAAGTACTACAAGGCTATCTGCCAGACCGCTCGAATGCCTTGCCGGTGGTCGCCGGCGAAAGCGGCGGAACACATTCGTATGCCTCCGAGCGCGAAATGCTTTTTAATCTGATTTTCAACCTACGTGCGCGTATAGATACCCTCACCGACATCATTCGCGATAGCGGTATCGGCAATGTGGACGAAGACGGGAAGCCGACAGACACGCACTCGCCGCATTCGTCGCACTCGGCAGCGCTTATGCCACTGACGCCCGCCGTCGAAATCACCCCACTGTCAAACAGCATCGATGGCGAGCGCGAGGCCATAACCAAAGCCCTGCGCGACAACAACGGACGTCGTCGCGATGCCGCCGCGCAGCTCAATATATCAGAGCGCACGCTATACCGCAAAATTAAAGAATACAATCTCGAATGACACGCCGATACATACATCTGCTGTACGTCGTCATCGGTTGCCTGCTGATGCTCACGACCGCCTCCTCGTGCCGCATATCCTATAAATTTAACGGCGCGGCATTGGACTACAACGTATACCGCACGATACGTGTGGGACAATTTCCGATACGTGCCGCATTGGTGTATGCGCCGTTGCAGCAGACCTTCGAGAATGAATTGACCGACTATATCGCACGCAACACTCGTCTGCAAACCACAGACTCGGGCAATGCCGACTTGTCCATCGAAGGCGAAATCACCGGCTACTCGCTGTCACCGCAGGCCGTCACCGAAGACGCCTATGCCAGCAAGACCCGACTGACCATAAGTGTGCGCGTCAAGTACACCGATACGCGCAACGATGCCAACAGCGTGGATCAGACATTCTCGGCCTACCGCGACTTCAGCGCCACCGAGCTGCTCATCGATGTTCAGGATCAGTTGTGCCAGGAAATATCCAAGGAACTTGTCGAACTGATATTTAACGCCACACTCGGCAACTGGTAGACCGGACAGACATAAGGCAGCACAAAAACATAACAGCACAAAAACATAACAGCACCCCCATAGCAATGACCGACATTCGGACTCCCATAGGCAATCTTCGCCCCTATCACGTATATCCGCTGATAGTGTATCTGCGAGACCACTACCGCGAGTTGGACGATGAGACCCGCCATGCGCTGATGGCGCATGTGGCCATGCACAGCGCCGATGCGTCCGCCGTCGCCGCCCTCGCTGATATTCATGAAGACGCTTGGGGAACGCTGTATCCGCGTAAAGACACAGTTACGCCCGACACGGCCGATACCATAGACAAATTTATAGCCACCTATGGACATCCATCGGCCGAAGATGATGCACTACTGGAGCGCCTCATTCTCAATCCCACGCCCGACTATGGTGCCGTTTTGGCTGATGAAGATGCCTGGGGCGAGGATGCTGCATCCGTACCCTCTGACGCTACCGCTGCCGGCATAGAAAACTTCCTCGGAACGCACGGGGTGGCCGAGGCCGTAAGACCCAAAGCCACTGCGGAAGCCTCCCAGCCATCATCCATCGGCGCAAATGACGCTCGTCCCGCAGTATATGATGGCTCAAATGCCGTGGTATCCGCCGAAGCGTCCACCGCATCATCCGCCGAGGCGGAAGTCGCCGCCACGCCTGCCGCTGTGCCTGTGGCCGAAGATGCCATGCCCGCCGCCACTCCGGCAAAGAATTCCGGTAAAGACCAGACTCCGTCCTCGTCACTGAGCGAATCTTTGGCAAAAATATACATCCGACAAGGGCGTTATAGGCGTGCATACGAAATATTGTCCGACTTAAATTTGAAAAATCCGGAAAAAAGTATTTACTTTGCAGACCAATTGCGCTTCTTGCGCAAAGTTATCAGTTTGCTTCCGCCCGAACAAGAGGGCGATGGAGTGGCGCGATAACCTTGCGGCAAGGGGTATTTGTATGATATTCAATCAAAAAACAATAACAACCAAAATACAATGCATATAGTATTTATAGTTCTCGTAGTAATCGTAGCAGTTCTGCTTATCGGTATCGTGCTCATTCAAAAGTCCAAGGGCGGTGGTCTGTCTTCGCAATTCGGCGCCGGCAACCAAGTATTGGGTGTACGTGGTACCAACACCTTCCTTGAGAAGACCACTTGGACCCTTGCAGCACTCATCCTTGTGCTTTCCGTAGCCAGCGCGTACACCATGCCCAAGCTCTCCGGCGAGAAGACTCGCGTAAATACCGAAGCCGCAGCCCCTGCTCAGGGTGCCAACGCCTTTAACAACGCTCCGGCCCAAAAAGCAGGCCCCGCTACAGATAAGGCCGCCCCTGCAGCCGCTGCTCCCGCCGAAGCCACAGCACCTGCAACACCTGCAGCTGCTGCCAAATAAAAAGCAGATACCCCATATTAGGATATACCGGGAGCGACAAAGCTTCCGACAGGCCTTACAGGCCAATAGTTCCCGGACGGCTCTATTGGCCTAATGCTGTTTTATGACGACACACAATATGGATATAACACCCCCAAGACATAAGCGTAGCGACTTCGAACTGATGGCTCCGGTAGGGTCATACGAGTCGTTGCATGCCGCCATCGATGCCGGCGCCGATGCAGTATACCTCGGGCTGGGTACACTTAACATGCGAGCCCGTTCGAGCGTCAACTTCACTACGGACGACTTGCGTGTCATTACCGACACGTGCCGTCGAGCGTGCGTCAAAGTGTATCTGACGTTGAATACCGTGCTGTACGACGAAGACATGAATGCTGCTGCCGAGATTTTGTGCAAAGCCAAAGAATGCGGCGTCAGTGCTGTCATAGCCAGCGATATAGCCGCCATACAGATGGCGCGCGACTTTGGACTGGAAGTACATATATCCACGCAATGCAACGTCTCCAACTTTCGCGCTTTACGCTTTTATGCCCAATGGGCAGACACTGTCGTACTGGCACGCGAACTAAATCTCGACCAGGTATATGCCATACATCGTCAGATTGAACGAGAAGACCTGTGCGGTCCCCACGGCGAGCAGGTGAAAATCGAGATGTTTTGCCATGGAGCGCTATGCATGGCTGTGTCGGGTAAATGCTACATGAGCCTGCATCAAATGGACAGCAGCGCCAACCGCGGCTCGTGTACACAGATATGTCGCCGCGCCTACGACTTGACCGACCGCGATACCGGTCAGCAAATTACGGTCGATGGCAAATACTTGATGTCTCCTAAGGATCTCAAGACCATACATTTTCTCAATAAAATGGTGGACGCCGGCGTGCGCGTGTTCAAGATTGAAGGCCGTGCTCGAGGCCCCGAATACGTGCGCGAAGCCGTGTCCTGTTATGATGCCGCCTTACGCGCCATTTGCGACGGCACGTATGACGACAGTCTCATCGCCCGGTGGGACGAGCGCCTCGGTCATATTTTTAACCGTGGATTTTGGGACGGCTATTACCTCGGCCGTCGTTTGGGCGAATGGTCCTCGCATTACGGGTCATCGGCTACGCGCAAAAAAGTTTATGCCGCACGCGCTACGCGCTACTTCCCGCGTCTTGGCGTAGCCGAGTTCAAGATGGAAGCCGGAACGCTGCGGCTCGGTGACGAAGTGGTCATCACCGGGCCTACCACCGGCGCCCTTATCAGCACTGTAAGCGAAATACACGGAGACGACGGGTCGCTGGTAAAAGCCATAGATTGCGGACACGACTTTGCCATAGCCGTTCCGGCGAAGGTGCGCCCCGGCGATCGTTTGTATCTATGGGAACAGGTGGACAAAGATAATCCGCGACACCTGCGTTTCTAATTTGATGTGGACAATACAATGAGAAACAAGACAATAGAATGGTGCCGCCGCTTTCTGTCGCTATCAGCAATACTGATAGTGGGCGTCATAATATACATAGTTTTCATTCAAGAAAACTCGGTGGCGCGTATATACCACAACCAAATGGTCATTGACAGCCTGAAAATGGAGATAGCGCGATGCAACGATACCTTGGACAAGTACAAGGAACTTAATCGTCGTCTGGACTGTGGCGACGGGCCCACTATCGAACGTATCGTCCGCGAGCAGTATGACATGAGCCTGCCCAACGAGGATGTCTATGTATTCGAATGAGACATCACTGACAGCCGAATGTCGAAGTGGCAATACGAAAACTATACTAACAATATCGAAACAATGAAAAGACAGAAAATAGCAAATATTCTCTCCGGCATCGCATTGATCATCATAGCTATAGGCGTACTTATGCCATTAGTCACAGGACCTGGAAGCACGATCTATCGTTATGTGTTCAGCGTGGGCGCCGTCATGCTTCTGGTAGGCCGCATCTTGGACAAGTATACGGGCGACATATTTCGCGTGCGCCGTCTGTACGTCATCCAACGTTGGAGTGCCCTGTTTCAATGTGCCGCCGCTTTCTTCATGTTCTATTCGATAGATCCGCGAGATTGGCTGGTGTTTGTGCTTGCCGGAGCCGTGCTTCAGTTGTACGTGTCCATCATGGTACCTGTCGCCATCCGTAAGGCAGCCAAGAAATAGACGGGACAATAGTCGGTTTAGTGCGGCGATGTTGATTTGATGCCGTACTTTTTTGTCAAGCGGGAGGCTGCCGACAGTGGCGGCCGAGGCTTGTATTTGCCTGAATAATCGTCCCGTTTGGATCTTGCCGATTTTTCTTAAAAAAGAAATTGGCGTGTCGGCGTGTGTATGTCGGGAAAAATTTGTAAATTCGTGGCATACTTCATGCGTGCAAGCGTGAAGATGGCGTGGCTTGACCCGGCTACGCTTGATATTAGATGTAATATTATCCTAAGCTCCTTATAATGAGTTATCTGAAGTTTGACAAGAACCTACTGATAAATCTTGACCAATCCTTGCCTAAGGAAATGCTGCGCACCAATCGTGCCGGTGCATACCACTGCACCACGCTCGTGGGATGTAATACGCGCAAGCAGCACGGCCTTTTGGTGATACCCATACCCGAGATGGGCTATCGGCCTCATGTGCTTTTGTCATCTCTTGACGAGACGGTGATACAACACGGTGCTCCGTTCAATCTGGGCATCCACCGCTACAAAGGCGGCGTTTACAGCCCCAACGGGCATAAATACATACGCGAATTTGATTGTGAGAGCGTTCCGCGCACCACTTATCGCGTAGGTGGTGTCATCCTCACCAAAGAAAAAATTTTCATTACTGACGAAAACCGGATACTCATCCGCTACACCCTCGTGGAGGCTCATTCGGCGACAACGTTGCAGTTCCGCCCATTTTTGGCTTTCCGCGACTCCAATGCCTTGGTGATGGCCAATGACGCTATTAACAGGATAATTACGCCGGTAGACAACGGAATCGCCACCTGCCTGTACGCCGGCTTTCCGACGCTATACATGCAGTTTTCGCACAAGCCGGTATGGGTTGATCAGCCCAACTGGTATCGCGACATCGAGTATGTCAAGGATCTGGAGCGCCAGGTGCCGTACACAGAAGACCTTTGGGTGCCCGGATACTTCGAGTTGCCAATCAAAAAAGGCGAGAGCGTAATCTTCAGCGCCGGAGTCAGCGAAGTTCATCCTCGCCAGTTGGCCAAGATGTATACTTCCGAGATAGCACTGCGCACTCCGCGAACATCCTTTTTCAATTGCTTGAAAAACTCGGCCAAGCAATTCTATCTGCGTCGCAACGGCGGCCTATATGTGCTCTCCGGATATCCCTGGGGCGTGGTATTGGCGCGTAACACCTTCATGGCAGCGCCGGGCATCACCCTTGCCATAGACCACGAAAACGACTTCCACGAAATTATGGCGACGGCCTTGTCGGCGTTGAAACGCTTTATGGATAGCGGCGTCGAAGACGACACTATTGCCGGAATATCGTTGCCGGATATTCCGCTGTGGGCCGTATGGGCGATACAGCAGTATGGCAAGTTGTATCCCGAGGACTGTCCGGCTCGGTACGGCGAAGACGTGCGCCGCATTGTTGACTATATACTCGACAACAGGCATCCCAATCTACACTTCAATGACGCAGACGGCATGGTGACCACTGATGGCGCCGATACTCCCGTGTCGTGGATGAACGGCGTGGTCGATGGTCGTCCCGTAAATCCCCGTACCGGATACCTTGTGGAATTCGATGCGCTGTGGTATAACGCACTGCGCTATGCTCTTGCAATAACGCCCGATGACGACGCCAATGCCGAAAGGCGTCAACGCTGGAGCGATGCCGCTGCATTGATGGACAGCACCTTCCCCTCCAAATTCCTCAACGAATGGGGCTACATGTACGACTATGTCAACGGCAACTATGCCGACCCGTCGGTACGGCCCAATATGGCAGTTGCCATCGGCCTCGAATACAGCCCGTTGAGCAGAAAACAGCGCAAGAACGTGCTTGATGTGGTGACGCGTGAACTTTTGACATCAAAGGGCTTGCGTACATTGTCCCCCAAGAGCTACGGCTACCGTCCGGTGTATCTCGGCAATGAGCACGAGCGCGAATTAACCCTTCATCAAGGCCCGGCACGTCCCTGGCTGATGGGCTTTTATGCCAACGCTTACCTCAAAGTCTTCGGTATGAGCGGCGTGTCATACATAGACCGTATGCTTATCGGCTTCGAGGAAGAAATGTCTTGGGGTTGCATAGGGTCGTTGAGCCAGATGTACGATGCAAATCCTCCCTTCCTTGGGCGCGGCGCCATATCGCACGCCACCAATGTAGGCGAAGTGCTTCACACCTTGCGCATGCTCAAACGTATGAGCCTTTGAACATTAGGCCAGAGAGATAGACAATGATACAACAAACAATAAAAAACCATAAATTCGATATATGAAAGCCTTAATGTTCGGATGGGAATTTCCCCCGCACATCCTTGGCGGCTTGGGTACGGCCAGCTACGGACTTACGCGTGGCATGGCCTCCTGCGGCGACATGGATATCACATTTGTGATACCCAAGCCGTGGGGTGACGAAGATCGTTCGTTTGCACATATCATAGGGGCCTCGCAGGTGCCTGTAGCGTGGCGAGAGACCTCTCGTGAGTATGTGGAAGGGCGCATAGGACGGCTGATGTCCCCCGAACTGTACTTTCGTCTGCGTGATCATATCTATGCAGACTTCAACTACATGCGCACCAATGATTTGGGCTGCATCGAATTCTCCGGGCGCTATCCCGACAACCTTCTTGAAGAAATTAACAACTATTCGATTACGGCGGGAGTGATAGCGCGTACCCTCGACTTTGACATCATTCACAGCCACGACTGGTTGACATATCCGGCCGGCATACATGCCAAACAGGTGACAGGCAGACCCTTGGTGATACACGTACATGCCACCGACTATGACCGCAGTCGCGGAAATGTCAATCCCACGGTGTTCAATATCGAGCGCGATGGTATGCTGCATGCCGACCATATCATCACCGTAAGTAATCTCACGCGCAACACCGTCATAGACAAATACGGCATAGATCCGGCCAAGGTGACCACCGTACACAACGCCGTCATACCATTGGATAAGGAAATATTGGAGATCAAGGCACCGCGCCCCAAGGAGAAGGTAGTTACCTTTTTGGGCCGCATTACGATGCAGAAGGGCCCCGAATACTTCGTCGAGGCTGCTGTTAAGGTGCTCAAGAACAATCACAACGTTCGTTTTGTTATGGCCGGCAGCGGCGATATGATGGACGCGATGATTGAATTGGCAGCGCGCCGCGGTATTGCCGACCGCTTCCATTTCCCGGGATTTCAAAAGGGACGTCAGGTGTACGAGATGCTGAGCGCCTCGGATGTATACATCATGCCCTCCGTGTCCGAGCCTTTCGGTATTTCGCCTCTGGAAGCCATGCAGATGGGTGTACCATCCATTATCTCCAAACAGAGCGGGTGCGCCGAAATCCTACACAATGTCATCAAAACCGACTACTGGGACATAGACGCTATGGCTGATGCCGTTAATGCCATAGTTTCGTATCCGTCGATGCATGCCTATTTGCGCGACCAGGGCATCAAGGAAGTGTCTCAAATCACTTGGGACAAGGCCGGGCGCAAGGTGATAGATATTTATCACAAAGTTCTCGGATGGTAGTCTCGCCGCAGACAAGCTCATTATAGATATAACATAGATATAACAACCGGACCACAGCGTCACACCATACATATTATGAAAGCAATTTCGCTGAATTTTGAAATCCATCAGCCTATGCGCCTCAAGCGCTACCGCTTTTTCGACATAGGCAACGACCATTACTATTACGATGACTTCCTCAATGACGACATAATCACCGGACTGGCTAATCGCAGCTACCTTCCGGCGACGCATGTGCTTTTGTCGATGTTGGAAGACAAATCCAACCCCTTCAAGTGTTCCATCGCCATAAGCGGCATCGCCATCGAGCAATTCGAGCAGTACGTACCCGAGATGATAGACGCCCTGCGCCGACTGGCTGATACCGGGCGCGTCGAGTTTCTGGCCCAGCCGTACGCCCATTCGTTGGCATCGCTGACCGACCCCGAAGAATTTGTTGAGCAGGTGAAAGCTCAGTGTGATCGTATAGAGGAACTCTTCGGTCAACGTCCGACGGTGATGCGCAACACCGAGTTCCTGTACAGCGATGACATAGCCCCGCAGATAGCTGCCATGGGCTTCAAAGGGGTGCTCACCGAAGGCGCCAAGCACATCCTTGGTTGGCGCTCGCCCAATTATGTATATAGTGCTGAGACGGCGCCCAAGCTCAAGGTGCTGATGCGCAATGCAAAACTCTCGGATGACATCTGCTTCCGCTTTACCGACACCTCCTGGGACGCATATCCGCTGACCGCTGACAAATATATGGACTGGGTGGCCGCAACCCCTGAGGAAGAAACTATTGTCAATCTATGTATGAACCTTGACACCTTTGGCGGGCTGCAGAGCGGTGACAGCGGTATTTTTGATTTTCTAAAGGCATTGCCGCGCTTTGCCGCCGAAAGGGGCATTGCCTTTACCACGCCCTCGGAAGTTGTGCGTAAGACAAAGGCTGTGGCTCCCGTGACTATCGTCCATCCCATTAGTGATGCCGATGAGGCACGTGATACCTCTGCATGGCTGGGCAACGAGCTGCAGAACGAAGCTTTCCGCAAGTTGTATTCCGTGGCAGAGCGTGTGCGGTTGTGCAACGACCGTCGTCTCAAGCAGGACTGGATATATCTGCAGGCCAGTGACCATTTCTACTACATGTCCACCAAACACCTTGCTGACGGAGCTGTGCACTCGCTGTTCTCGCCTTACGAGACCCCGTTTGCGGCATTCACCAATTATATGAATGTCCTTGCCGACTTCATCGTACGCGTCGAGGAGCAGTACCCCATGAGCGTGGATAATGAAGAATTAAACTCACTGCTCACTACTATCCGTAACCAAGAACGTGAAATAGAGATGCTCAACAAGGAGGTGGCCTCCATGCGCAAGAACATCGAACATTTCAACGAAGAGCATGCTCTCCGCGAGCCTCAGAAGCCGGCTTCCGCTAAGGATGACAAGGCCAAGAAAACGGCCAAGCCAGCCAAAGCGGTAAAGAAGCCCAAGACAGCAAATACTACTAAGGACGCAATATCAAAAAAATCCGAAAAAAAATGACGCGCCTACTTACATCGTTAATTTGTGCTCTGGCATTGCTGCCTATGGCTTATGCCGGGACTCCGACCCCTGAAGCCGAATCTGTGCTGCATTGCATTTCCACTCGAGCCAGTGTGCGTCAATATACATCGGTCGAGGTCGCAGATGCGACTGTGGACACCCTCCTGCGTGCTGCTATGTCTGCTCCTACGGCTGTTAATCGCCAGCCTTGGGCCTTCGTGGTTGTGCGCGACACGACACTTCGCGCGACTCTCGCCGAGGCACTCCCTAATGCGGGTAGTAAGTTGACCAATGCATCGGTCGCAATAGTCGTATGCGGTGACAGTACGCGAATGCTCAAACAACAGCCTGAATTCTGGGTGCAGGATTGCAGTGCAGCCACCGAGAATCTGCTTCTGGCAGCACATGCATGTGGCCTGGGAGCGGTATGGTGCGGCTTGTATCCCGATATGGAAAGAGTGCAAACCGCACGCACAATCCTGAGGCTTGACGAGCGGTATGTGCCGTTGTGCATCATTCCGGTGGGCTATCCGAGCGCTCCGGTAAGTCCAAAAGACAAATACCGCGAGGATGCTATAATACGCCGTTGAAGTTGTCGATTTAATCTTCTATTGAGTATATACCTATATAATATTGAAAAACTACTTAAAATACTTTGTGCTATGGAACTAGGATGGCTTATAGTTTTTGCATGCTTTGTCCCTTGGGTCAAGGATGCTTTCGACAAACGGGCTAACGACTGATGCTTCACGAGCTGAAGTCGTACCAATGAGGCGGACTTGTC
>OCQZ01000639.1_pt1 | contig 10550 bp, 5 predicted proteins | sample 1538921 | NCBI WGS metagenome assembly OCQZ01 (sample SAMN03418269, study PRJEB22391) | human gut metagenome | biome: human-gut; feature: organic feature; material: feces | host: Homo sapiens | place: Tanzania | collected 2013-01 | reverse complement strand
CTACAAACCGTACGTGTTCGAGAATCGTCTCTGGAGCCGCAGATCTTACCTCCATCCTATCAAGCAGCTGGAAGTAGACAAGGGATATCTGATCCAGAATCCGGGATGGGAATAGAAGACCACATAAGTAGATAATTGATATGCAAAAATATTTGAAGATAGCAGTCATGGCTGCATTGGCCGGAATGGCGCAGCCAGCTTTCGCGACGGCGGACAGGGATTCCGCTGAAGTAAGGATTGCCTACGGGAGCCAGTCTGGCAGGATGGTTACCTCTGCCGTGTCGACCGTCAGCGGTGACGAGTTGATCAATGTCAATAGCGCGAGTGTTGGAAATGCACTCACCGGAAAACTGGCAGGTTTGACATTGCTCCAGCAGAGCGGGCAGCCGGGATATGATTTTTCCATCTCGAATCTGTATATGAGAGGCCGTACCACATATGCTTCCGGACAGAACATGCTGGTATTTGTCGATGGTTTCGAGTCTACGATTGACAATCTCACGGCCGCTGAAATCGAATCAGTCAGCTTGCTGAAAGATGCGTCCGCACTTGCGATTTATGGAGCACGCGGAGCCAACGGCGTGCTTCTCGTGACCACGAAAAGAGGTATGGACAGCAAGCCGGACATCAAGGTGAGGCTCCAGACAGGTCTGCAGACCATGCTGAAGACGGCCGATCCTGTAGATTCATACACTTATGCTTCTCTCTATAACCAGGCGTGCAAGAATGACGGCGTGGCTGAAGTCTATGGAGAAAAGGCATTGACAGCATACAAGGAAGGTACTGACGGGTATTTGTATCCGAATGTGAACTGGAAGAAGGAGATGCTTCGTAAGGTCGCTCCGATTTCTGTGGCAGACCTCTCTTTCCGCGGCGGCAACAAGATTGTGAAATATTACGTCCTGCTGTCGGCTGCGAACAATTCCGGATTCTTCAAGGGTACGGATTTCAAGAAAGATGAAAGCGCCAATGCTTCCTACACTACTGTCAATGTCCGTTCGAACATTGACATCAATATCGGAAGGCGCTTCTCTACTGCGTTCAGTTTCGGCGGACAGATCGGCAGCCGTGCTTTTCCGGGCGGCGGAACCTCGGCTTACAAACTTTTCAATTCAATGTATGCCACAGCACCGAATGCTTTTCCTGTGTATAACCCTGACGGCAGCTTCGGTGGAAACGCGTCCCAGACCAACCCTGTCGGCGAACTGCTTTACAGGGGAGTCTATAAGGAAAACAACAGGACCTTTCAGCTGGTGTTCACTCCGAAACTTGATCTCGGTTTCATAACCGAAGGCCTAAGTGTGAGTGCATCAGTGGCCTACAGTAACAATATGTGTGAATCATCCACCAAGTCGCGCAACTACACGAGATATAGTCTGACCAAGACTGCTGACGGATATGAATATACGCCATATGGTACGGATGAGCCTCTCGAAGCTGGCGAAGGATTCAAGGATGACTGGAGCCGTGTTAATGCAAAGGGTTCGCTGGACTATTCACGCCGATTCGGCAAACATTCCGTAGATGCTACTGCTTTCGCCCTTGTGGACAATTATAGGCAATATTCTGTCAGAGCAAATACCAGATATGTGAATTTTGCCGGACGTGTGACCTACTCGTATGCAGGCAAATATATTGCAGAGTTCTCGGCTTCTGACACCGGATGCGATGACTATGCAAAAGGCCACAGATTCGGATTCTTCCCTGCCGGATCAGCCGGATGGGTGATTTCCGAAGAGCCTTGGCTTAAGAATTTCCGCAATGTCAACTACCTGAAACTCAGAGCTTCCGCTGGTCTTGTGGGGAATAATCAGAATTCCGCAGGACGTTATCTTTTCGACGAGTCCTACGCGTGGACGGGTTCATATCTGCTCGGTACAGGCGGCTCCGCTTCATCATCATTCGGTGTTACCACGATTCCGAACATTGACCTGAGCTGGGAGAAAGAGACGATATACAATGTCGGAATCGACGCGGAACTTTTCGGTGCCCTCACTGTCAATGCAGATGTATTCACCCAGACACGCACCGGTATCGTGGATCAGGCTACAGGAACCATTCCGGGTTTTGTTGGAGCTTCTTTCGGCGGCATGTTGCCTTATATGAACGTCGGCAAGGTCAGAAACAGCGGCTTCGAGTTGACAGCTGACTGGCATCAGAAGAAGTCTGATGACATGCAATGGCATATCGGAGCAGGCGTATGGTTCGCCAGGAATGAAATCAAGGAAATGGGCGAACCGACCAGGGTGTACGAGTATCAATATAGAAGAGGACATGCTGTAGGCACTCCGTTCGTGCTTGTTGCCGACGGATATTGGAAACAGGAAGATTTTAATGCAGACGGATCCATTGTCGATGGCCTCCCAGTTCCGCAGTACGGCATAGTCCGTCCTGGTGACATCAAGTACATAGATCAGAACAATGACGGCATCATTGACAGCAATGATGGTGTTCCTGTCGGATATTCATATATCCCGGAATGGAACTTCACATTGAACGGCGGACTTAAATGGAAACGCATCGAACTTGAGGTGATGTTTCAGGGCGTAGCCGGCCGGGATATCTATCTCAGCGGCAATACGGCATATTCTTTCCAGGACAATGCTTCTGCTTCGCAGCTGGCCAAGGACAGTTGGACACCGGAGAATACGGATGCTTCATATCCGAGACTGTCACTGAGCAATTTCAGCAACAACTACAGGACATCCACTTTCTGGAAAAGGAACGGCAGCTACCTCAGGCTGAAGAACTTGTATCTCGCATACAATCTTCCTACACGTGCGGCAGGTCATGCCATGTGCCTGTATGTCAACGGCACCAACCTGTTCACCATCAATGCTTCAGGTGTTATTTCCGATCCTGAGAGCAGTTCACTTATCACTTATCCTCTTACAAGAACAGTAAGTGTGGGAATGAAATTCACTTTCTAAAATACTCCGAAAATGAAGAGAATCATATATATACTACTTCCTGTGATGACCGCGCTCAATGTGTGCGGTTGCAACAGGTTTCTGGATAGGGAACAGGAATCATTCATCGACCTAGACAAGACTTATACCTCGTACGAGAGGACCAGTCAGGCCCTGGTCAATGTTTACCGCTTCCTTCCTGACGGACTGAACCGTATCGGCGCTGCGATGTATGACGCAGCTACGGATGATGGCGAGAACACCATAGAAACGTGCAACATCCAGAAATTCAATAATGGCTCCTGGGGGCCTCAGGACAATCCTGACGATCTTTGGGACCAGCTGTATACCGGCATCAGACTGAGCAATGAATTCATTGCCAATGTCCATAGGGTGGATCTCGAAAACTACAAGTTGGATCCGGATAACCAGACGGAATACAAGAACAGGCTCAAAGACCTGGAAATCTGGAAAAATGAGGCGATTTTCCTCCGTGCATTTTTCCATTTCGAGCTTGTAAAGAGATATGGCCCAGTTCCATATATTGATAAAGTTATGCCAGTAGCTGAAGACCACAGCGGTGTGAAAAGGCCAGAAATGGATGAGGTCGTGAACAGCATTGTTGCTGACTGTGATGCTGCAGCTGCTGGACTCGAGCTTACGCCGTGGAGGGACAATGCTTCCGCTTATGGCAGGGCTACGAAGGGTGCTGCGCTGGCATTGAAGAGCCGCGTTCTCCTGTATGCTGCCAGTCCGCTCTGGCTGGATTGGAAGAATAGCGATGAAAGCTATCTGCCAAGCGTGAAGGAGAAATGGGAGAAGGCTGCGGCTGCTGCGAAGGAAGTCATTGATCTTGACCAATATATGCTGTTCGGCAGCTACAGCGACCTTTTCCAGAACAATATCGATAACAGGGAATTCATTTTCCAGAAGAGATATGCGAACAGCGTGTCTTTCGAGACTGTGAACTCGCCTGTAAGCTATGGTGGTACTGGCGGAACCACTCCGACATTGAACTTGATGGAGGCTTATGAACTGAAGGATGGCTCGAAGTTCGCGTGGGATGGATCAGAAAGTGCCAAACATCCGTTTGTCTGGCGAGACAAGAGACTTGCCGCTACGTTCATTTTCAATGGTGATATTTGGAAGGACTCCGGCGTGGAAACATTTGATGGCGGTAAAGATGCATCTTCTAAGACCAATGGCTCCAAGACAGGCTTTTATCTCCGTAAATTTATGAATGAATCGGCCAATGTGCAGACAGGTGGAGGTGCTTCCGGACATGTATGGCCGTATTTCAGATTTGCTGAAATCTATCTGAATTATGCTGAGGCACTTAATGAATGTGATCCGGGAAATTCAGATATCGAAGCTTACCTGAACAAGGTCCGCAACAGGGCAGGACAGCCTTCTGTCCATGGACTTGGTCAGGAGGAAATGAGGGAACTCATCAGAAATGAACGCAGGGTAGAGCTCGCTTTCGAGGAACATCGCGCATGGGATGTCAGAAGATGGAAAATTGCAAGCAAGACATTAGGTGCAGATGTCCGCGGACTTGGAATCGTAAAGGATGCCACGAAGTCATCTACAGTCATAAAATCAGCATCAATTCCTTCTTCTGAAGTTCCTGAAGGATGGTATTACTACGATGGCGATGAGTTCGGCGGGTCTGTCATAGACAATTCATACTGGGGACTTTACGGTGCTGACAGCCCTGTGGTCAGCCTAACGGCAATGTCCAGACTTATCGCAGCAAGCAGGTATCCATCTGCAAGGATGGTGAACTTAGCGTCTGCCGCGTATCTGCCACGAGGGAAGATGACCCGCCTGCACCGCAGTCCGCTTATGGAAACGGCAACAGGCCGGGCTGGTGGTCAGGTGCATTGTCCAGCCGCGATACTGACAAATATGGAAATGCACAGAAACTTTATCCGCTGTTCTCACGATTCGAAATCAGGATGAAGGCTCCGTACATCTATGGTATATGGATGGCTCCGTGGTGCCGCTATTATGCCGGTGCACAATATGCCGAACTCGATATCGAGGAGTTCTTCATCAAGACATGGCTGGATAATCCTGCTTTGGGCAGAGCAGACAAATATGTCCTCAGCCAGGCTCTCCATCTTCATGACAATGACAAGGGGCAGGCTGTCAACGAATCTACGCTTGGTGTCAATGTGAACGGTTACGGCCGCCATGTGGACATGCCATTTAATCCTTATGATGATTATCATACTTATGGCGTTCAGGTGGATCCTGATCCGGAGGCTCCGACAGAGCATGCCATCATCTCCTACCTGCTTGACGGCAAGATTACAAATACCTTCAAGACAAGGGATTACGACAGCCGCTACAACACTTTCATCACGAAGGCCATCAAGGAAGGCCACGAAAAGACTGCGTGGGATTTCGCGATTACCGGTCAGATCGGCGGTCGTGACACCAATGGTATCGGCTATCCGGAAGACAAGAATCCTGACCTCAGGGAGATAAGTCTCTATGTGGACTGGGTTCGCGTTTACACCAGGGAACAGTCTCATCCTGATGAAATTGAAAAACCAAATTGGCCTGAGAAGGAAGGATTCACATATGGCAGTAGAACAGTAGAGAAAAGAACTTTCGAACCGAAGATGTACTGGTATCCTATTCCTGAATCTGAAATTCTCCGTACAGGTTGGGAGCAAAATCCGAAATGGCACTAGAAATTATGAAAAAGTTTGCTTTGATATCATTCTTTGTGGCCTTGTGTCTGGAGTGTGTGGCTATGGTCCCGCACTCCGTCAAGGCTGCCAAAGGTTGGCTTTTCTATGAAAGCGGTGCGGTATCAGCCCCTGTTGTATGCAGGGTTGAAGCTGAGGTTCCGTCTTCCGCCGCCGGTCATATTGTTCTCGAAAACGGGGACTCTTACATCAAGCTCAAATTCGGAAAAGTAAAGGCGGAACGTCATGTCCTGGCTCTCCAAGCCGTGCAGGACAATCGCCATGAAGATAAACTCGTCGTATCACTGTTCGACAATGGACAGATGGTGGGAGAGCCTTTCTCTTGCAGAAAGCCGTCCGGAAGTTGGAAAATCAATGTCTCTGGAAAGGTCAATCCGTTGAGCCTCAATGTGTTTGTTCCTGATCCAAACCATGAGATTGTGGTTCCGAAATTGGATTTCAGCGAAAAGGCAGACAAGTTCATCGATGACCTTATGGGCCGGATGACTTTGGATGAAAAGATTGGCCAGTTGTCGCAGTATGTCGGCAGTTCCCTCATGACCGGACCGGAATCACAACAGTTCTCGGATTCATTGGTACGCCGCGACATGATGGGTTCGGTCCTCAATGCCACCGGTTCGAAGGCATTGAGACATATTCAGGAAAAATACATGACGGAATCACGGCTGAAGATTCCTCTTCTGTTCGGCATGGACGTGATACACGGTTATAGGACATTGACCCCAGTACCGCTCGCAGAAGCTTGCAGCTGGGATATGGAGGCGATTGAGGCGTCGGCGAGGATGGCGGCTGTGGAGGCCTCTGCGGCAGGCGTGCATTGGACTTTCGCGCCGATGGTCGATATCGGCCGTGATGCGCGCTGGGGAAGAGTTGTCGAAGGCGCCGGCGAGGACCCGTTCCTGTGCAGCCAGATTGCTGCCGCCCGCGTGAATGGATTCCAGTGGAATCTCTGGGACAATGATGCTGTAATCGCATGCGCGAAACATTGGATCGGCTACGGCCTTCCGCAGGCCGGGCGCGATTACGCTCCTGTGGACATGTCTGAAAGGACATTATATGACGTATATCTGCCGCCGTTCAAAGCTGCTTCGAATGCCGGAGTTCTTACTTATATGTCTGCGTTTCATGACCTTAACGGCATACCTGCATCCGGCGATCAGGAAATGCTGAGGAAGTTCCTTCAGAACGAGTGGGGCTTCGACGGATTCGTTGTGAGAGACTGGCAGTCCGTGATACAGCTTATCGCGCAGGGAGTCGCCGAAGATGGCAAGGACGCAGCTCAGATTGCTTTCAATGCCGGTGTCGACATGGATATGATTGACGGACTCTATAATGCTCATTTGCACGAACTTGTAGATGAAGGTCTTGTACGGGAAAGCGATATTGATGATGCTTGCCGGAGAATCCTCCGTGTGAAATATTCCCTCGGCCTTTTCGAAGATCCATATAAATTCTTCGATGAGGAAAGGGAGGAAAAAACATTGCTCAATGCTGAATTCGTCGCGAGCGCCAGAAAATTGGCCTGCAAGTCGATGGTTCTGCTTCGCAATGAGAACCAGCTTCTTCCGCTTTCCAAGAATACCGGCAGCATCGCCCTCATCGGTCCGCTTGCGGACGACAGGCACGAAATCAATGGCTCATGGCGTTGCCGTGCGGAGGATTCCGATGCGGTGACAGTTCTTGCCGGACTTCGTAACAAGTTGGGGGACAATGTGGTTATAAATTATGCAAAGGGTTGTGACTTCGACGGGGAGGACCGTTCAGGATTCGATGCGGCTGTGGCTGCTGCGGAAAAGAGTGATGTGGTAATCGCCGTAGTCGGTGAGAAAGCGCTGTTCAGCGGTGAGTCCAGAAGCCGTTGCCATCTCGGTCTTCCGGGAGTGCAGGAGGAACTTGTGGAGCGTCTTGTGGCGACAGGAAAACCGGTCGTGGCAGTGCTGATGAATGGACGGCCTCTCTGCATTGAGAATCTGAACAATACCGTTCCTGCGATTTTGGAGGCTTGGTTCCCGGGAACTACTACCGGTGATGCCGTGGCGGACGTGCTTTTCGGCGATTACAATCCTTCGGGTCGTCTGGCGATTACATTCCCGCGTGCTGAAGGACAGATTCCGGCTTACTATAATTATAAGCGCTCTGGCCGTCCGGGAGATATGGAACGTTCTTCGACCGTAAGGCATATTGATGTGCCTAATGCTCCTCTTTATCCGTTCGGATATGGCTTGGGCTACACTTCGTTCTCCTATGGCAAACCATTCACTGACAAGGAGTCATATACGAGGAGGGACACGGTCAATGTCTATGTTGATGTCACCAACACAGGTGCCCGTGACGGTGAGGAGACCGTTCAGGTATATGTCAGTGATCTGGTGGCATCTGTCGTAAGACCGGTGATGGAACTGAAGGGCTTTGCCAAGGTTTTTCTTCGTGCTGGGGAAACCCGCAGGGTGAAAGTCTGCATCGATCCTCTGTCATTGGGCTTTTATAATGCGGACATGGATTATGTGGTAGAGGATGGCCTGTTCGATATTCATGTCGGTCATGACAGTGCGGATTATGGCACTACGCGGATAAAAATTGAAAATTAACAGTATATGAAAAATATCAATATAGCGGCTGTTATGGTCGTGGCCGCCGTGTCTTTGGCGGCAGGATGTACGAAGGGGACGGATTGGGATCCGCAATTCAATGTCCCTGAAGGAATCTACATTAGCGGAGATGCGACGAAGTTCTCGGTGGAGACTAAATATGGTGCATTTTCACAGCTTGACGATGCTCGGTTATATGGAATTTCCACATGGCTGGATGCGGAGGGCACTTTCGAGTTGTCCATGGTGGGTGATGACAACCAGCCGGTTTCCTATGGCGGAGACCTGGCTGGAGAGTCGGACGGCGTGTGCGTCTATTCGTTGAGGCGCGGTGCTGCCGGAATGTCTGCACCTAAGGATGGCTTTTATCGTGTCATATATAGCCAGTCTGTCGGCAAGGTTACATTGATTCCTTATGATTTCAGGATGTGCAGCGAGACATCCCTTACAGAATCCGGAGAGAAGGAAATTGTTTTCGATGCTCCTGTGTATGACAATGTGAATCATATAGTTACGTGGAAGAGTTCGGCTGAGCCGAAGACTATCCTTTCAGGAGACTACATGTTCCGTTATACGAAAAGCGGCAAGCAGGAAGTTCCGCTGACCGCGTCGTATGACTGTACCCTCTCTACCTGCCTGACTGGCAAGGAAGCCAGCGTGAAGACCAATGTTCTTTCGGATGTCAATTCCGAACTGACTTCTGGTTCACCGGTCAGTCTCCGCCTGAAGAAGAAAGGTTCTTACGTGTTGACTGTCAGCTATGATGTGAAAAATGCGGTGTTCTACGGTTCCATCAACGGCACTGAGTTCATTATTCCTGAACCGATCGGAATGCCGGAAAAATTGTACATGAGCATTGACGGAGGCGAATGGACTCCTATGGCTGCCTGTGGCGTTGCCGGCAATGGTGTGTTCTGGACACTTGCTTATTTCGCTGATGGCCAGGGTGCGAAGTGGTCGGTTTCCGGTTCTGATGCTGACAGTTTCTGCAGCGGTACTACTAATGACGGATTCACGATTTCCGGAAATCAGGCATTGCCGGAAAAGAGCGGCACCCGCATGGTGTTCGTCGATCTTTACAACAAAATTGTTTCATTCGAAGATCCTGAGCTTTTTGCCACGGGCGACTGCTTCGGAGGAGAAGATGTGGAATTGGAAAAGATCGGAGAGAAATATTCTGCGACGACTACGGCTGACGGCAATATCAGGATGTATGCTACCTGTTCATACAATGACCGTGACTGGGACAGCATGGAATTCGGCATATCAGGCACCAAGTTATGTTACCGCGGTGTCGGTCCTGAACTTGCCCCGACCCCTGTCGCTGCCGGTGTGCCGGTGGAGATAGACCTGGAGCATGGCAAGGCGCTTTTCCGTGTTTCTGTTTCTCCTGACGATATACCGTTCAAGGGTCAGGTTTATATGATTACGGATGAATATGGCAATATGAACTGGGGTGCATCTGAGGATGTCATCGCACTCAACAGGGTTTGGAATGATGATTCCAGATGGATCTATGTCCGGTATTTCCACAAGGGAGCGCGAATCCGTTTCTCTACTGAAGCGAATCCAATCTTCGGACGCGGTGAGTTCATCGGGCTCGGTACTGATGCCGGTTATGAAACGGAAGATGGCTATATCATTGTCCCTGAGGATGGTGTATATGGAATTTGCGTGAACCTCGGTGGCCGTAAGGTGGCAGTCCAGCCGGCTACGATATATACTTATGGAACGGCCTCTGCTGATACATGGGGAACAAAGCTCGATGATCCTTTCGTACTTGCTGCAGATGGAGTCACATTGACTTACACCGTACCTAATACTGGTCGTTTGCGTCTCAATCCTGTTATCGATGGCTTTGATTTCTCGTCATGGCAGAGGGAATATTTTGTGGATCTCGAAACTATGGATATCAAGCAGCGTCTTGGCGGCATGGATGAACCGAATGCCAACTATACATGGCAGGCCGGTACCGTAATCGATTTGGATTTCAGGACACTTAAAGCTAAAATACATTAATAATTAATAATCATGAATAGAAAAACAATGATTCTACTGTCGGCAGCATTGATGACTGTCGCAGTATCCTGCGAAGAGACGGAGAAGCAGGAAGAGGAAAAGCTCAATGCTCCCGAGCTCAATGCAAATGTGGCAGAAGTGGAAATCGTAGCACTCAACGATGAGAAAGCCTTGGAACTTACATGGACAGCCGCCGCTGAAAGCGGTGTTAACTACATGCTGCAATATGGGCTTGAAGGAAGTAAGGAAACTAAGGCCGTAAGTTGTGGGACTGAGATGTCAAAGACGTTTACGGTCAAAGACCTTGATGCTAT